>SDBU01002496.1_pt1 | contig 24340 bp, 45 predicted proteins | sample 2277071 | NCBI WGS metagenome assembly SDBU01 (sample SAMN10397929, study PRJNA504765) | marine sediment metagenome | isolation source: marine sediment core GS08_GC12, 126 cmbsf | place: Arctic Ocean: Gakkel Ridge, Loki's castle | collected 2008
CGCTTGGTCTTCCGCCGGAATGCCGCTGCCGGTCTGGTTACGGCAGAGTTTGACATTGAGCAGTTGGCCACAGGTCAGAAAGTAGACGGCTACCTTTCGACCCCCCAGATCTGGCTTCCTGATATGCCCCACGTACTCAACGCTATGTGTAGAATTGCTACTGGCATAGCATCCAATGTAATCCTGGGCAACTTCGTCTTCGAGCCAGCTGGTTCCAGCAACGCGTAAGCACAACAATTTAGGGGCCTGGGGCGGAGCCCGAGAATCCGCCCCAAAATAAAACAGTCAATTTCAAGGATGGAGGAGGTAAAGAAAAATGGCTGACCAATTTACCCGTAGAACAATGCAGGCCGTCTTGGGCCTGACCGTAGTTTACACCACCTACCCAGTAATTGGTGCTGGTGTTATCGGTGGTATCGTCTCTCTCGGTGGTGCTGGTGTTTGGGGTGGGGATATCGAAATGGTAGCCGCCGGTGTCATAGTTGCCGAATCATGGTTCGTGGGTTGCGATGTAGACACAGTCACAGTGACGAGCAGCCACGTTGTCGACTTCGAGGAAGCCGGGGTGCTTCACCTATGGAGTTTCCGTGTAAACACAACAGCTGTTGATGCTGATGTTTCTCGTATCTTGTGCGGCCAGTTCCCCAAATACATCAATGCTGGCGTTCAGGTAACAGCTCGCGTTGCTGCAACTGGTGCTACTGCCATAAGTCTCAGTCCCTGCATAGCAACCGGACTGTAAAAGGAAAAAGAAGGAGTGTAATGATTCAAGCGTTTTTAGATTTGAGAGCGCTGCACAAAACCTTCGATGCAGGTGAGGGGCTCCTTGAGCAATCAATCGGAGTCCCCATCTGTATTTCCGGCTGCGGGAAATGTTGTCAAGTAAATGTTCCCTTGTGCAGGATAATCGAAAGTATCAATATGGTTTCGGCCGTGGGTACACTCGGGCATAAGTCATTGAAAAGAGCCATCCAATCAGCCGAGGGTTGGTTATTGGAACGTCCAGCGGATGTTACTCTCTATGGTGGCATTTCTCCATTAGAAAAAATGTACTCAGGGCAGATAATGGAGGAATTTGGTACCATACAAAAAAGCCAATGCCCATTTCTAGAAGAAAATAAAAGGTGTTTAATATATAACTTTCGACCACTAACTTGTCGGGCTTTGGGGCTTTTCCGGGATGCTATGCCGGTATGCCCTCGCCCCCCAGGTAAAGGAGAAACCTTAACACAGCGAGCAATTATCGATTCACGAGAGGTTCGCCCCTTGGTAAAAGAGTTTGACAACCGGTGTAAAGCTAAAGAGCCCGCTTGGATTAAATCAGGTTTTACCCCGACCTTACTTTTCCGGGCGGCCAGGCCAACTCTGTTTAGAGAGTATGTCATGGACAACAAAATCGCCTCAGCAAAATTAATGGGAATGAGTCTAGATGTGGACCTTATGTGGCAACCACAGTTGAATGCTTTGCGGAGAGGCAAAAGTCCGATAGAGATAATTCAGGCACAAATACTAGATGAGGACGAAGTTGAAACAGCTATTAGAACGTTGTAAGCGTATCTTCAGGCGAAATGGATATGGTAAAGTCGCTGCTCTGGATATGAGCCAAGCAATGGCGATGTCCAAACATCCTGACGAAGATACATGGAAACCAGAGAAGCTGCCCATTGAACATCAGCTTTTCGTTCTGGAACGCCTATGGTTTAGGATAAATAATGAGTTACCTCCGATAGGGGAAAAGGTTTTATTCAAGCTTGAACCTTCAGGATTAACCGAAGAAGAAAAGAATGGATGGTACTATGGAGCCCGAAGCGAGGCTGCTCATAGATACCTGGAGATATTTAATCATTCATGGACAAAAACAAAGCTAAGAGAAAACCTTGAAGCTGAAGGTTTGGGTAATGCCCTGGAGCTTTTTGACAAAGAAACCAAAGATAGGATAATTAACTATGGTTTAAAATATCGCAGTGACTAGGGTGTTAAAGAGTAAGCCCTGACCTTGTGGCTACGAGGGGGAGGTAGCCGATTGGAGCCAGATAACTTAATAAACCAGATCTGTTAAAAACTGAATACGCTTTCTCGTACACCCTAAAAAATATAAATAAAGGAGTGTGTAAGATGTCATACGATATGCTGCGAGCCTTTAAGGCCGCACGGACGATGGAACCAATTGCAGAAGTTGATTGGTTTGTCAAGGTAGAAACCTATAGGGACACTCATTTCCGCCAAGTGACATACCGCGAAACAATCCCCCCCTTTCAAGTTCTCGATATCGGGGCAATTACTGCCCAAACTGTGAGTGCAGTTACAAATGCTGGCAACCTGGACCTGAATGATGATGAGTTCGGTCAATGGCGCTGGTTCCCCCTCGACAATGTCATGGCCCGGATTTATAATCCAGCCGGGGTAAGTAAGTATCAGCTTAAGCTTCTCCAGGTTGGCGTAGAAAAGAGCATTATCTATCGAGATCCCACCCTGCTCTCGACCGAGTTTTATACGTGGGAAGATGAACGACCGGCTTTCGAAGGCATGAATTTCTCTGATTATGGTCTAAATGCCTGCCGTTTCATCATCTTAGGCTATCGGTATAAAACAAAGGAGCTCACAGATAGCGACTTCATAATCATCGAGGGACCACAGCGCGGCCAAATTATCAAACGCGTTGCTCGGGACCCCATCGGACTGCTACGAGCAAGCTTACCATCCGTCGAGGCGATCGCTCTAGCTTCAGGAGAAATGCCTAGAGTGATGAAAGCTCTGGATGCCCTGGGGATGAAACTCGTTCCATTTACCCGGATAGTTTGTGCCGGAAGTCCATAATAAAAGTAATAAACGGAGGTAATAAAAATGGAAACACAGTTAGAGAGAGGTCTCCTCGTACCCGGAGCTGTAGTTAATATAGCTGCTGCCGCAGCGGCAAACGCCACAGTTATCTTCCAGCTATCTAACTTTGGCCAGCAAATTGGTACGAAGTCATTTAAGCTGCGGAAGTTAATGGTCCGGAATAATGGCGGCGGGACCCTTTGGCTCGAAGTCGGTACCGGTGTCGCAGGAGGTTTTGCACAGGTCATACCACCGGTTAGAGTAATGGACAACCTGGATAGTTCTTGGCAGGAAATAGAGATGCCCGATGTGGAGCTTTTCGCCGATATGACGGCTTTCCCTGACGCCCTGTTAGCTGGTGGTTCAGTTGACGTTCAGGTCGAGGTTGAAGAAGTAGGCTAAAGGAGGTGCCCCATGGCAAACAAACATGACTCAGCCAGAACCGCTGCGGTTATGAGTACGGCTGCTGCTATCGCAGCCAGTTTAGCCTGGATTCGCTCAGGGCAGGTTAGCGCAGCTCCGGGCGGAATTCCTACCGAGCTGATGGAGCTGGTTATGGCTATAGCTCAGTCAGTCAATAACGCAGATCAGGACCTGGACAGCCTGATTCGGGCGGTCGAGAATCTTACTCTGCAGGCACAGGGATGGGTTCCTAATGCCGATGGAATAATTGCCGGTAGATCGGATGTGCAGGCCCTCAATGCTGCTCGGCAACTGCCTCATCTTGTGGTACCTGATGATATGGAGATCCAGCTTAAGGGCTGGCCAACTAATGGTGGTACGATCTATGTGGCAGGCAGTGCCCCCGCAGCCAAGAGTATTAATTCGCTATGGCCTTTATTACCGAATGAGGCTATCGGCTACAGGATTAAAAACCTGAACGAAATTTATTTTGGCGGTACTATGGTTGGCGACTGGATTGGTTGGACAGTCGAAGCTCGAAAATAGAGGTGAATTATGGCTAGTGTAAGCTCAATGCCCCCAATGCTCCGCTTAAAGAGGTCGGCTCAATCAGGATCATACGCCATGGCAGCTGCCTATGCGGTTATCTATACCGAATCGAGCGCCATGGCTTATGTCTTTGCCGGTGCAGAAATTGACCTCTCCAATATGGCAGCTGGAGATACTATCGATATCCGCGTCAGGAAGCAGCTTGTCAGTGGAGGTGGCTGGGTAAATCATGATGAGAAAGCATATACTGATGCCCAACCTACCGGGCACCCATCGAAACATATTAATCCCATCCCTGATGTCTTCGGCGTAGAGATATCCATGAGGCAAACGGCGGGTGTCCTGAGAACAGTAGTAGCGGAATTTTATGACGCGAAGAGATTAGGTTTAGCATGACCGGGGGAATAAGGTAATAAAGAACTAAGAGGTTAGGGTTAGTATGACAGGTTCAGGAACACTAGTAGATCCCTGTATTGGGCAAATAAAGCAGGGAAAAGACATTGGCTTCTCCATATATCATAAGTGGATTTGGCAAGCGTGCATAGATTGTGATAAGGAACGATGGGTATTACTCAAAAACGGCAAACCAAATAGCCTCAGATGCAATTTATGTGCTACCAAAAGATATGGACAATCTATCAGGGGAGAAAATAACCCTCGCTGGAAAGGCGGAGAGGTTAAGGTTAGAGCGGATTATAATCGGAGGCAAAAACTAGGAGCCCTTAAACATTATGGTGGAGACCCCCCGAAGTGTGCTTGCTGCAAAGAAACTCACATTGAATTCCTCTCAATTGACCACATAAATGGCAATGGTAGCAGAGAACGGCGGAAAATGGGCTATGGCTATTTATACGGTTATTTGAAAAAGGAAGGTTATCCATCTGGCTACAGAGTTTTATGTTTGAACTGTAATCTTTCTTTGGGACATTATGGATATTGCCCACATCAAAAGGAAGGAGTTAGTTTATTATGACTGGTTCAGGCACTCTCCTTGACCCATTTGTAATTTGGGATGTCAATGACCTTCAAGACATAAATCTTGATCTAACAGCCTACTATGAGTTAGGTCAAGATATTGATGCCTCAGCTACAGTGGGGTGGAATGGTGGTCTGGGGTTTGCACCAATTCCAGCATCGTTTACAGGTTCCTTGGATGGCAGGGGCTTTACTATTGATGGTCTGGTTATCAACAGGCCGGCAGTTCAATTTGTAGCCTTGTTTCTTAACATAGGCGTTGGCGGTAGAGTGAGCAACCTCGGGCTGACCAATGTCAATATAACTGGCGATAGAAGCATTGCTACTCTAGCTGAGACAAACTATGGGACAGTGACTAACTGTTATACAACGGGTAATGTAAGAGCTGTCCTTCCTAATGCTTGGGATGTAGCTGGATTTATAGACGATAATTATGGAATAATCACTAACTCTTGGTCGTCTGCTAATGTTACAGGGGAAACGTCTGTTGCTGGGTTTGTTCAATGGAACGTTGGTACTATCAGACAGTGTTTCTCAACAGGCAATGTCTCCACTGTGGATAGTGGTGCGGGTTTTGTTGACTGGAATACTTCTTTTGGTGTTTCAAGAGGAACTATCATTGATTGCTACACAAGAAGCAGGATAACAATTACAGGTCCGGCAGGGTTCATCTCTGCTGGTGGATTTGTAAATGATAATGGAGAGAACATCACCAATTGCTATGCAGCTAATACTATTATTGGCGCCATAACAGATGCGGGTTTTGGTTTTGTTAACACAGGAACTATAACCAATTGTTTTTGGGATAGAGAAGTATCATCACAAATCAATGGATTGGCATTCGGCACTAATGGCATCACTAGCCTGACAACCGCCGAAATGAAAAATTCTAGTATATTCATAGCTGCTGGTTGGGGTTTCGGGACAGTTTGGGGGAGGACTAATTCATGTAATAACGGCTACCCCTGCTTGTTAGGTGTAACACCGAGTTGTGCTTGGGCACTCACTCTTGCATCAGTGCAAACCCTAGCAGCAACAGGAGTAACGTGATGTCTCAAGCAACGCTGAACGGTCAGCTAGTAGATGACGGAGGGCTAACCTGCGAGGTTAGGTTTCAATGGGGAGCCAGCGCCAGCTATGGAATGGAAACACCCTGGCAAGGGGGATTTACCTCGGGTGATACTTTTAGTGCCACGATATATAATTTGGGAGAAGGAAGGCTCTATCACTTCAGAGCACAGGCTAGGAATTCAAGAGGGCTCTCTAATGGACAAGATATGGTCTTCGTTACAAGGGGAGCCGACCTGGGAATGACTCTGATTTCAGATGAATTACTACAGCAAATGGAGGCACGCTAATGATAGATTTAATTGGTGAATTACGCCGAATAATGAATATGAATGCCAATGAGACATTCGATCCGGCTACTGATAGTCTTGAGGCTATAGCTGCAGCTCTGGGAGTCGGGCCTTCAGTTGGTCTATGGATGTTCGGCATCGTCGACGCTACCCAAGTGGCCAGCACTATTACAGTTATCACAAACAACCTGCAGAATGTGCCGAATGATACACTCGAGGGCCAGTTCTGGATGCAGGTTATCTATAATACCAGTGCGCCGGCCACGGCTCCGGAGGGTGAAATCAGGCAGATAACCAATTTCGTACAGGGTGGCGCCCTGCAGACTTTTACGGTTGACGCTTATTCCGCTAATGTTGAAGCCGGTGACTTGGTTGTCATCTTCCACGAATCCCTGCTGTCTCATCAGATATTGGGCTTCGGTACCTTGGATACCTCTTCGGCCACCGTGCCGGCGGACTCCGCTCGAGCCGGGCTCTATGCCTGGGAGAACGATGACTACTTCAAAGGTGTTCTTCTAATGCCGATCACTGGAAACTGTCGGTTCCAGCCTCGCCCTATCGGAGGGTATGTGGCAGCTACCGGCGTCTTTACCCTGGCCGAGCCGTTCAGCCAGGTTCCGGGTCTGGTAGATTATGTGCTGGTTAATTTTGCCTATCCTGTAGAGGCCCATGATACTATAGATATGATATTTGCCCTCGTCAGAGCTATGCTGGTTTTAACCGAAACCAGCGGGACAGTAACAAGCACTGGTGCCGAGCAGAATGTTTATATTAATAATGCTCCTGCAGGTGTATTCGCGCCTAAAGCGGTTAAAATAGACTTAACCGATAACGCCGCACCCGATACTATCGTGATTAGAACCTATTATCGTATTGTACCTGGTGGAAACCTGATACAACAGGACGAGGTAACTTATGCCGGCGTTCAGGTAATGCCGCTGATAAATATAGAGCTTGAACCCAATCGCTTCGGTGTCCAAGTTACGCTGGAACGCACCGGTGGCGGCGCACAGGATTACGATTGGGAAGTCACCTATAAGGATTAATGTATGGTGCCTGTTATGAGTATAGGTTATGACAAATTAAAAGTAAATCACGGGCTCCTGTTAGGGCTAACCTTTGAGGAGATGACAGGACTATTGACGCATGATAGAGCGAAGCCTACTCATCCTCACACTCTACATGGAGCGCCTGCTTGGGCCAGTTTAGCTAATGGACTTCCTTACTTAGATTTTGATAATACACATCCTGACTGGCTAGATTGCGCAGCTATAGACACTGCTGATCTGGATTTCACAACTGGTGATTTCAGTATTGCTATCTGGCTTGCTCCTGATAACGTATCTGTAAATAATTACACTTTTATGACTCGAGGCGATATATTTAATACTGGATGGATGTTAGCTTCTGTAGGGCGCGCATTCTATCTGGATACTTATCAGGCTGGCACTGGTCAAGTAACTCAATCAACCAGTGTTTTAACTGCAGATTGGCAGTTGATGGGTGTGAGCAGGAGCGGAGCAAATGTAAGATTATATCTAAATAGAAAAGATGTAACATTATTCCCCGCAGGTACACACATCGATCCAGCGACAGCCAATAGTGAATTACATATTGGTATTAGAGATAATGAAAGTACTAGGCCATTTGATGGCAGAATAGCCGGCGGACATTGTGGTCCCCGTATCTGGGGAAGGGCGTTAAGTGCCCAGGAATGGCTTCAAATATTTGAAACAGAACGATGCCTGATTGGAGTGTAATTATGATTGGCTTTGATAAATTTGAAATCAACAACCTTTTATACCTGTCATTACCCTTTACAGAGGGAGTGGGTGTAATAGCTAACGATATTTCAAAGCGGCAGATACCCGGAGTTTTAAGTGGTGGACCTCCAGCGTGGGCAAACTACGGTGTATCAGGTGTTCCCTATCTTGATTTCGACGGTGCCAATCCCGATTGGGTAGAATGCGCCGCCGCTCATAATGAGCTCGACTTTACAACTGGGGATTTCTCCTACACAGTTTGGTGCTTGACCCACGATCAGTCGTTGAACAGGACACTAATGTGCCGTGGGCTTTTGGATACCGATGGTTATCATTGCACGAACTTGATAAATGGCTCTATTGCTTTCTTTACCAACCAGGGGGGCGACAATCAGTCATCCTTGAGTGCTGCCGGTATCATGATAGTCGATGAGTGGTACCTGATAACGTTTGTCAGGGATGGAACCAGCGTTCGGTGTTATAGCCAGGGCGTAGATGTAACTGACACAGTAGGAGTTCATACTGACCCGCTAACTTCGGCTCGGGACCTGCATATCGGTATTTACGATAGCGAGGCCGCTAACACTGCCTGGCATGGGCACAAGTGGAACCCGCGTATTTGGGCAAGGGCTTTATCTGCCGTGGAGATAAATATGATATGGGAGTACGAAAGACCACTCTTTGGAGTCTAAATTGATAGGTTACGATAAAATAGGGCTTGATTACGGACAGCTCCTCTCTCTACCCTTTACTGAAGGAGTAGGAGTAATAACTCACGATGTAGCAAAGCCGGCGCATTTGCTAACCCTGAAAGACCCTGGAGGCGGGTCTTTTACCTGGGCTAACCTGGCGGTCTCCGGATGTCCTGTCTTACAGTTTGCTGCGGTAGGCGGCGGGCCAGCTGACGGAGTTTACCTTGACTGCCCTGCAGCAGCTACGGCCGACATGGACTTTATCACCGGGGATTATAGCGTAGCCTGCTGGATCAATTGGGACTCTACAGGTGGCTGGTCTGAAATAATAATCGGCAGGTACGGAGTTGACCTGGACGGATGGGAACTTTACCTTGATATTAGTGGTCATTTACCCACTGGGAATACTCTATCACTTCGACACCATCATGCCAGTTTGACGCCGAACTTTAATAGCAACTGCTATTCGGAAGGCTGGACCCCGGGAGAATGGCACTTCATGGGAATATCCCGCTCCGGTCTCTACCCCGTACACTACCGGAACGGACAGCCACTTGTAATGAGCTACGAAGCATCTGGTATGCTAGATCCTGATACCTGTAATAGAGATCTTGTAATTGGGTGCAGGTACACCAAAGATGCTAACTGGTATAGAAATCAAATGTGGAACCCACGAGTGTGGGACAGGGCATTGACAGTCATGGAAATGCAGTTCATGTTTGAGTTAGAACGACACTGGTTCGGAGTTTAGGAGGACACTATGATAAATCCAACAGGAGCATTGCGGGATATAATTCAAAACAGGATAAGTCACATCGCGCCAATAACGACTTATACCGACGCCAACACTTTCGCGGCTGCAGAGCTGGCAGGTTATGGCAATGACTTCTTTCGCGGCTGGTACGTTTTCTCTATGTGGGACGCGGGAGGAGCAGGTGCCGCACCACAAGGAGAGTACCGGCTTGTCACCGATTATGTTTCTTTAACCGGTACGTTCTCTCATAACGCCTTCTCTGCCATATCTGCGGTAACAGATATTGTTTGGCTGGTCCATCCGCTGCTTTACGAGATCCTCACCATCCGGGGTGGCGCTGAAACTCTCGAGAGCCTTGACGATGAATTGGATGCTATTCTTGATCTAGGAGGTGGGGATGTCGAAACCCTCCTCATGGATGGAACGGAGCAAACTTTATACGAGACTACTGGCAGCTCGTTTATCTACGAACTTCTGGGACTCTGGATAGATTGGACGGGGCTTAATGCCGGCGCGAACGAAGATACCGAGATTAAATTCTATCTTAAGGTTGATGGCACAAATTATAGATTAATTTCTACTGAGACATTCCTGGCTATTGCTGTACCGGTACCAGCTGTTACCATGCACCCCAGGAACGCTAACACGGACGTTGTGCCAGCTAAGCAGCACTTCAAGCAGGACATAAAGATAACCGCTGAACAATTAGCCGAAGGTGGCGGCTGGAATATTTTGACCTACAATCGGATCGATGCAAAGAGGGGGACATAATGGCTAATATAGCTGACCTAGAAAAAATAAATGATAGTCAATTGGCAAGAGTTATCGAAGTATCAATTACCGCGGCAGCCAATGCCGGCATAACTGCTGTGGCCACGATCACAACGCAACCATGTTTGATAGAGTCAATAGTAATTCATGCCGATGGTGCTCAACCAGCCCATATGACTACCTGTGCGGTTGAAGGTGGCGTGAATCAGGTGGTCGAGTTTATCGGGGTAGCCGACGCTACCCAGGCCAACCTGGATGCTGCTGATAAACAGGTCAGCTGGACTGGGGCAGTACGGTTTGCCGCCGGCAAGATCATTTATATCGATCTGCAGGGAAGCGGAGTGGATAATGTTGATTTAACAATCGTAATTAAGTACAGGCCCTGTGTTGATGGTGGATATCTAGCGTAAGAAGGTTGATATGATTTTAGTTAACGGTCAAGATCGTGCAACTCATGCAGCGCGAGAAATAGAGCATCACTTCCATAACACGGCCCAATATTATGGGGCTGATGGTTCAGGAGGAATCACGGCCGATGGCCTGACCGCGCTAGTGGCTCTAGCAGGCAATGGCGCTTTCGGTGAAGAGCTTCAAATGCATGACGGCTCCGTTTTCGAAGGTGGAAGCGCAGTCATAAAATTCAACATGCACGAGATCTACGTATACTCGGTTGGAACGGCTAATAGACCGATCTTTCTAGAACTACTTTACGGAACACAGAACACCGGAGTCGAATTAGATGGAGCCACCAATGCCACGAATAAGTTAGATAAAACAGGCCACGTTCTAAACAACGGCGACAAGATCATGCTGAGTAATAGTGGAGGTGCTCTGCCTAATGGTCTGAATGACTATACTTCGTATTATGTAGTCAATAAGGGAGCTAACGATTTCCAAGTCAGCCTAACTTCTGGAGGTGGTGTGGAAACTTTCAGTGATGATGGGACAGGCACACATTCATATCATACATTGAATCAGGCGCGACTGGCTTCTAAGGTCTTCAGCTTCGCAAATACTAATACCGATGCGCTTCAAGTAACAGTGATGTCTGATAGACAATTTTGCAATAACAGGATGTGGTGCCGTGCAAAAGCGCTCGGTGGCACAAACACACTAAATTATGTCTTTGGAATCCACACCTATCCGGAAGGTGTCTAAGGGGGATTTATAACAAATTATGGCAGTATATGTTAATGGAAAAGAAGTAGACATTGACACGGTTACTTCTGGTATTACGGCATCTACTACTCGAAGCCAAGGAAATGGTGCGCTTGTCTCCGGCGTTAATGAGATAAGCATAGTCGCCAATCCGAGTGATACCGTAACATTGCCTACTGCTGTTGCGGGTCGGCGTATCACAATTATCAATAATGGGGCCAATACACTTCAAATATTTCCAGCTAGTGGGGATAACCTTGGCACAGGAGTAGATGCTTCCACAGAATTGGAACCAAATGAGAGTATTGATTATGTGGCCTATGACATTAACAATTGGCATGTTGAAGCATCCACTGAAATCTTTCATGCCGAGATGTATGACAGCGATAATGGGGATCCGTATGTTATTAACGTTGTGAATGACTCGCATATGTATCACAGTAATGGTATCCAAGCTGGAGACCTTGCTGGATGGACATTTGATGCGGGCGGTGGGGGAACATCATTTGCTATTGCCTCTATTGCAAATAGCCCAGGGTCTCCGGGAGCACAGGCCGAAATCACTACAACCCTCGCACACGGATTAGTTGCTGGGGCAATCGTGTCGTTAACCAATATGTCCGCGGGCACGAATACCGGGACCCATGTGGTGTTAGCTCCTGTAACAGAATTTACTTTTGAAATAGCTACCTTAAATTTCGCCAATGCCACCGGCACAATGGATGAAGCAGCGACGTTGATTGCTAAGGTTGGGTCAGCGGGTCAGTATTTGGTTCTGTGGGCAGCCAGTGCAGCAGGAGTAGGTGCTAATGAGACATTCGATTTCGCCGTTCATGTTGGGGCAGTTCATCAAGCAAGCACCAATACTAGAAGGAAGTTCGGCGGTGGAGGGGACGTAGGAGTTATGGGAGGTGTTTCTATTATTACTATTGCTGATGGAAGTAAAGTTTCATTTATGCTTACCAACATCAGTAGCGGTGCCGATATTACACTGCGAGACTTTACTCTCGTTCTAGTGAGATTGTAAATATGGAATATCATAATCAACCCACTTTTAGGAGGAAATTATGGCTATAAGTGAAGAAGTAAAAATAGATGTGGCTAGCAGGGTCTCCACACTGCAGGCGCAGAACAAGAAGGACCTGGCTGATATTGCAGCCCATGAAGCTGCTGTCGCAACCTTAACGGCCAGGATGGTTGCACGCAGCGCTCTGATCGTTAAATACGACAGGGATGTGCCAAAGCCCACTCCGGCACCTATAGAATTCTAAATGGAGGTGGGATGAGTAAATATTCTGGTTGCGTCCTGGATGTAGCTCGTCAGCGAGGCGGGGCCACTCCTTCTATTGTGACGCTCGATGACCTTTCACGATATAAGAATGATGGCGCCATGACCGATGTCTCCTGGGTTCAGTTACCCAGTGGTCTTTGGGTGATGAGCTTTGATGGGACAGATTGTCGAGTAGTTTGTCCAAATACTATTACTATTGGAACGAGTGATTTTACAATTGAAGTTTGGGCAAGATGCACACAGTTACCAACTGTTGCTGTCTCTAATCAGGGTTTGATAACAGCAGATGGAGTTGGGGCTGGACTAACAGTTTTCTATTATGTAGAATCTAACAACCGATTTAGGGTGCACATGAACGGAACAGGTCGTTCAGGAACATTGACCGCCGCTTTAGACTTGAACGCTTGGGTGCTTTATACCACTACATTTGATAGAAGCGGGAATGCCACCTTATACAAGAGTGCTACCCTCTATGATACGATTGACATAAGTGCTGAAGTTGCAGTATCGCTCACTGCCCCTACTCCTACGCTTGGAGATGTAGGATGGGCTGTTGGTGTTGGTGAGTTTTTTGGTGATATGGCTTTAGCGCGTATCTATAAGTACCTCCTCACCCCCGCCCAGATAAGAGCCAGATACTCAGCCACAAGGAGATTATTCGGTGTCTAAATATCGTGGAATAGTATTAGAGCCAGAAGTCAGCCGGGATGTAGAACCTAGTGCTACCATACTTTATGATATGTCAAGGTATGGCACGAATGGAACCTTCAAAGCGGCGGGGGAGCCGGCTTGGGTTCAACTCCCCAGTGGCCTCTGGGTAAATGACTATGACGGGAATGATTATATAGTAGCAGGAGCGGCTTCCGCAGACTCCCCGCTCAATTTTACTTATCAAGACTTTTCTATACTAGCGTGGGTTTATACAACGAACCTTGCGGCTCATAACACAATCTTCTGTCGCTTCGAAGACCTCACCGAAGGTTACTGGTTTTTTATCTTAAATACAGGCACATTATATTTCCGCACAAGCCAAGGCGCAGCGAATCAAAACACTATTGGGACATCTGGTGAACTAGTAATAAACACATGGTATCTAGTAGGGATGAGTAGAATTGGGGCGGATGTTTACCTTTATCAAAATAGTGTTCCAACACGGAGCACTATAGGAGTTCATATTGACCCCGCTAGTTGCGCACGGACAGCTAAGATTGGTATTCGGGATAATTTGATCACAAACCCTTTTATTGGAAGGATGAGTCCTCCGCGAGTTTATAACTACGCCCTCTCCGCCGGCCAGGTCCTGCAACGCTTTGAAGCCACTAGGAGCTTGTTTGGAGTGTGATGAAAACAAGAGGCTTAGTATTAGATAGTCGCCGCTACAGAGGCGAGACAACACCTCCAGATACACTGGAGGATACCTCAAGGTTTGAGAATAATGGTGTCCATACTGACATCACCTGGGTCAGACTGCCTTCAGGATTGTGGGTGAGAAGCTTTAATGGAACTTCTAGTTTTGTCTCTATAGCCACTGCCCCATCAATAGACTTAACAGGCCCGTTCACAATGATGATGTGGCTGAATTTTAATTCATGGGCAGCGGCTATGACTTATTATAATAGGGGGGCAGACAATACTGATGGATTACGAATCCTGGGTGGAGGAACAACCTATATTATTTTCAGAACCAGTCAGGCAGCAGTTCTTCAGCAAACTTATGTAGATGCCTCTGCTCCTACAATAGGGATTTGGTATCATTATGCGGTTACCCGTGATGGAGTTACCGCAAGATTGTATGACGCAGGAGTTGATGTAACAACCAATCCTGGTGCTCATATAGACCCGCTTACTAATAATAGAATAGGCTATTTAGGCCAATTAGAAGGCGGAGGAGAGAGGCTAGATGGATATATGGCATTCCCAAAAATTTACAACTATGCCCTATCCGCCGCCGAGATTTATTCTCGCTTCCAAGCTGAGAGGAGTTTATTCGGTGTCTAAGACAAGAGGCTGTGTTCTAGAAGGGAAGAGATACTGGGCGCCACTAGGCGCGGTAGCTCCTGCTTTAAGTCTGCCTGATGTTAGTAGGTATGGGAATGATGGAGCGTTCACCAACGTCACCTGGGTTCAGTTACCTTCAGGTTTGTGGGTGATGGAATTCAATGGAGTGGACAGCCAGGTTGACTTCGGCGGTTTAGGAATTGATTGGGATGCTAGCAGTTGGACAGTTGAAGTGTGGGGACTTGCAGACGGTAATGTAGGTGACTCTCGCGGAATAGCAGGTAATAGATTCGGTGCTGGAGCTGCTACATGGTGGTCATTGGGAATATCTGGCGGTAACACTATTAGACTCGAAGAGACTGGTGCAGTACAGCATAATGATGCATTCGACCCAGATGGACAAGGTTGGCAACATTATACTTTAAGGGTTAGTGGGGGCAGTGATATGAAGGTTTATAGAAATGCTGTTATTACCGCTATAGATTTCGCCTCTGCTGTGGATATTGGTGATACAACGAACGATTTTAGGATAGGTAGATGGTTTGGTGCTACACAGGGATGGGATGGTTTACTTTCCTTGGTTCGTGTATACGATTATGCTCTCTCCCCAACAGAGATAAACAACCACTACGCTGCCGAGAGGAGTTTATTCGGTGTATGAAGCATTATTTTTTAATTGCGGCAGCTATATTATGGATATGCTTAATCTGTATTAGGAGGATAAGAAATGGCAAATAAAGCAATGCTAGGCGTCGGGGCGATAGGTGTGGTTGCCGGTCTTATATTACTGGCCAGAAGGGCAGGAGCAGAAGAGCCGCCTCCTCCCCCACCGGGATTGGCTCAGCTCTATGGTAGGGTAGTAACTGACACAGGAGAACCAATACTTGGTGCCTTGGTTACTCTGGATGGCCAAACAAGCCCCACTACTATAGAAGGAGACTACCTTTTCGTTAATCTCGAGCCAGGTGTTTACAACGCTACCTTTTCTAAGGACAATTACGAAACGGGGGTAGCGACGATAACTCTTACAGAAGGCAACAACGAGTTTAATGTTGCCTTAACTCCCTCTACTTTCACCGGCTTCATCCTCGCATTACAGAACCTTCCGTCGGAAGCAGTACAATGGAATGCTAACTTTGCCGAGAACACCTTTAATTACGACCCCATCGCTGATTCTGGTTGGTTATCTGTCAATGCTCAGTGGGATTATCCAAGTGATCCCAGGGGGGTTACCACTTTGAGAATATGGGCGCTTGATGCCAATAACAATATTCTCTTTGATGTGCGTAATCTCGGCCCGGTAAACAATGGCATAACTTATATTTATGACCATGCCACTGGAGTTCTACACTCGGAAGGATAAAAAGATGATGGTTTCGGTTCCAATTTGGGTAATACCTGTTAGTGGGGCGGCTATACTTATAGTTAATTTGTTCCTGTGGGTATTTCTGTGGGGAAGATGGAGGGGTTCAACTGATAGTAGGCTGAATGCCATCGAGAAGCAGCTGGATGACCCTCCAATTCTTCCTCAGTGTATAGAGTTGTTTAATGAGATAAAGGAAACCTTGGGCGAATTAAATGGTAAGGTTGATACAATGATGCTCAATGTTAATCTAAACATGAAGAAAGCTGAAAATAAACGGATAAGGAAACGTAGAAGCTAATTGTTTATGAGAGGATTAAAAATGTGGGGGGAAATTGAATGTGTAAACTTAAAGTAAGGCAACCAATAGTCCATATACCAGGGTTCACAGAATACAAAATATCTGGCCATGATTTAGCCAGCAAGTATACGGAGCTGGATATTAAGATGCGATTTCCTCGTTCTGATACCTGGTATTACCACACAGATGAAAAAGGCTGGATGAAGGTTCTGGCCGATTTAGCTTTTAAGTCAAGTCTATATAAAAAAGACCGTTTCGATTGCGAGGACTATGCATTAAAAGCCCAGGTAGTATGCGCAGAAAGGTATGGACTCAATTCCCTGCGATACACTTACGGAATAATGCCTTTAGGGTATCATGGCTTTAACAGCTGCTGGACGGGAGATCGCTTTTTACTCTTTGAACCAAATGAAGGTTTTAGTGGCAGCCCTGTCTTTGAGATTGGAGAGAACAACTACCAACCACTGCAGGTATTGCTTTAAGAGCGCAGGATTATCAAAATATCTATAAAGGAGAAGGAAATGCAAGAGAAAAAGAAATTTTGGCGGTCGCGTACCTTATGGACTAACCTCATTGGTATTGTTGTCATAGTAGTTTCAGCTATAACCGCTAATGAGGATATAGCTCAACAGATCTTGGCCGCTGAAGCTAGTATCTTGGCTGTTATCAACCTTATTTTGCGCCTTCTTACTAATCAAGGATTAGAGAAGTAGCATTCCGCTTGCCCTGAGTTGTAGGTAAAAGAGCGGGCACGTTGCCTTATCTGTTTCCTTATGATTAAATAGGGCGATCCTCCCATATAGCTGGAGGGCGACAACACCACTGAAGTAGCTTTAGGCTTATACTGGGTGTTTAGTTTAGCCCCCAGCTACGAGAGGGGACAGTATAAAAACTGTCCCCTCTTTGTTTTTGCAGCGAACTATAAATTGAGAAATTATCATTGCGTTAAAGGGGTTGACAAGGTTAGTATTCTATGTTAGTATTCTATGTTAGTATATGGATAAAAATACGTTGAACTATTGGGCTGGTTTTCTCGATGGGGAAGGTCATATTGAACTTGCTTATAGGCTTTCAACAGCTCGTTCCTTTTTGGGGCATGGATCATATAAATTTCAAGTGTGGATAGACCAAAGATTAAAGAACCCTGACCATTTCTTTGCTGAATTACTAAATAATTTTGGGGGCGGCATTTTACCTCATAAAAAATGGCCGGGTAGTTTTAGATGGTATATCAGCGGTAAGCAAGGAAGAGAATTCCTTGAAGCTATTTTGCCCTATTTAAGGATTCAGAAAAGATTAGCTGAGCTGGGGATAGCATTTCAAAAAAGTATGCAGGAAACCCGTGATAAAAACCTAATCAATATACCCAAAAATGAAATTATAAAAAGAGATAATATCTTACTGGAATACTTCTCTTTATTCCGAGGGACTAAAACAAAACGAGTTCTCAGAATAGGACAGGATTATATAAAATAAACACAATTATTCTAATAGGAATACTAGTTGGAGGCTGGATGTGAGAAAATACTTTTTGCCTTTCTCAGCAACTCGGTGTTTCTGGAGGAGCATGGATACCCCGAAGAGTAACCGTGTTATCTTATTCGCCGCCCTTCTTGCCATACTGGAGACTATAACAATGTTTGCCCTACCTTTTATAACTTGGATGCATTGGAAAGATTACAAAAGAAATAATGGTAAATATTGCCATTTAATGCAGATCTATAAAGAGTATTAAGCATTCCTATCAGAATACCTAAAGGAGGAGAGTATGATGGAAAAATATATTAGCGATGACAGGGTTGCCTTGTGCCTCTCAGGTCTACGTTTTGTTCAGAAAGGAGATAGCCGGTACTCAGGAATGCCACAGAGCTACACACTAAGCTGGGAATACAAAGGGTCAAAGGGTTCGGCTCATTATGAAGATAAGAAATCTCGGGATGCTATGTATGACAAAATCCAGGAAGCCCTGACTAAGGGGCCAGCAAAGTAAGAGTATTCTCCGAAGAAGACTTGATAGGAGTGCAGACTATGAAGGTTGAGATTGAAGACATACCATCCAAGAACCGGGGTATATCAGTCATCTCTGAGACTGAAGAGGAGAAGGCGCACTTAGAAAGCCTATGGAGTAGAAGTGCCGCTGCCGTAATGTTCACGCGGAATAATAATAAAAGCGTAACTTTAACCATTGGACCAACCAAGGAAGATACCTAATTATGTTTCAAGTATTCTTTTGAGAATACTTAATGGAGGGTAAAGTGGTAACTAAAAATATGGGTATGCCAGAGGTTGAGTTTGAGGGGCCACTGGGTATGTTCTGGCTCATGGAGGAAGTTCCTTTTGAAGCTTTGACGAAGGGCATTGCAGAAATAGTAAAAGAACTCCTCCGGAGGGGTTACAAAGAAGATGTGATTTTAGTGGCTATTAGAGCTCATGGTGAGCTATTGAAAGTGGGCTAAGTATTCTCACCAGAATACCTGAGGGAGTGATAGAGTGGTAAAATGGAAGTAAGAGAATTATATAGAGTGCAAATGTGGGAAATCCAGAATGGGTCAGTTCTGGATCACCTCTCGACTCGACTGCAGCATGCTTTGAGACGTGGCTACCGCCAATGTCATTTCGATAAGAATTTGGGTGAGATGGACATATGGGACCTCTATAAGTTGTACCAAAGAGTGAGTGGTATTGGAGAGAAATCGTTTTTGCAGTTGCATCAGGCCTTGAATATAGAAACACCTACCCAAGAAGAATCTATTGAGATGTCCGATAAATATATGTGGGAATTATATGAGGGAATGGATTGAAAACCACTAATAGCATTCTCGCTAGAATACTAGAGGGAGGTTAAATTGTGACAGTAGCTGAGTTTCTCGAAACTGTAAGATGGAAGGTCGAAGATGGACCAAGTGGAGCCCCAATAATTATTGAGGAGTTGCTAACGCTTCTCGATGAGTACGACTCTGAACATTGCTCGGTACTCGCTGGGAAAATAAGAGCTCAGAATAGAATACTTGAGAGGAGGTAATCATGTTGGTTTGTATTGTCGAGAGTAAACTCAAGTCGGGTTTCGCTGTAGAAGTGCTTAGCGTGGAGGCCGAGAAAGTCGACCATAAATACGAAGTCCACGTAAAACACCCGACAGGCTTCACCAAAGTTACGTCTACTCATAACAACCTCGGCGACGCCCTGGCTAATCATTATAAACAAGTCGTACATCATTGTAGGTAAGTATTCTAAATAGAATACTTAGGAGGAGACTAAAATGCCACATAGTAATCTAGGAGAATCATTATATCTGGCAGCACTAAAGAGGGAATATCCTGAATTTACAGAAAGCCTGAATATCCTGAATGATCAGCATAGGCAGGTATTATTAGAAAGATTAAAGGGTAAATCTCTCTTAGAAGTAGCACTAAAACTGCCAAGGCGCTGCGGTGGTACTGGCGTCACTAGAGAGCGGGTCAGACAAATTGAGGCGAAAGCCTGCCGGCGCTTAATGGGCCGAGGGCGTAAAATAGCTGAGGCAATGAAAGGACCAGGGAGTTCAGAGTTTATTAAAGCATGTGGATACCTAAAAGAATAGGCAAGTATTCCATAAGGAATGATAGATAAGTATGGAAATAAATTACTGGGATTGTGAACTTTGGGCAGCTCGCTCAAGAAAAGGCGAGGTCTGTGGTATCTTTGGCTGTGAAAACAAGCTAGATTTACAATGTCCTTACTGCCTAAATTGGTATTGTGAGGAACATAAAAATAGCCATTTCCACACCCAAGAGTTTGTAGACAAGTATTCCTCGAAGAATACTAGGAGGTAAATATGTGGAGACCTGATAATTGGGCAGAAATAAAGAGGAAGCTGTGCGACACGACGTTGAAGGACGTTGGCGGAGCTCACTGCGAGACCTGCCCAGCTGACCCCCAAACCTGCGGGGTCCCCCATGAAGAAGCTGTCGATGCTTTCCTGCAGGCTATCAGGGAGAGAGGTTTTATAAGCGGCGCAGCAATAAAACGGCTGGGACCTGGAGTGCAGGGTATGGACTCAAAGGGTAAATGGTATTCTATCCCGGATGATGAGTAAGTATTCTACAGAGAATGAAATAACAAGAGGAGGAAAACAATAATGGAAAGGCCAACTCCTATTTGGGCAAAAGACTTTTCGAAATGCCCCCAGTGTGGTTGTGAAAAAGGACTCGTGGATACAGCAAACAAAGAATTACCAGGACAGGAAAAGGTTTTTGGTGCTTACAGAAAGGAAGTATTCCCGCTTCTTCCCATACAAACTTGCCTATTGAGCGTACCCGCTCTCTTGTTGCAGTGGGATTTTTGTGATGATTGCGGTACTCCGCACATCACCCGAGCGGAGAGGGTAGACATGCCAATTACCGCACAAATGAAGAAGGAGATGTAGCTGTTTGGAGGGACAAATATTGTTAGATAATGGATAATATATTACTTTTAGAGAACTATTCAAAGAGGCTAAGCAGTAAAGGGAAGACTCGAAACCTCTACTTGCGCTATGCCCGAGAATTTCTTGACTATGCCGACGGCAATTTTGAACGGGAGTCAATCGACAAATACATGGCACGCCTTAAAAGGCAGAAATATTCCGATGGTACCATCAATTTTGCCTTCCGCGTCATCAGGACTCTCTTTAGCCGAAACGGGATTGAGTGGCCATTTAATCGAATGGAGTCGCCTCAGATCAGAGAAGGCAAAATACAGGCGCCAGCCCTCGACCCCGATATCATCGGGGAGATGATTCAGAAAGTCAAGGACGGGGGGGATCCGGACGAGAAGGCCTTTCTCGCTATTTCAACAACGTACGGCACGAGGCGTATTGAGATGTCGGAGCTCTCAACGGAAGATGTCAACATTAAGGATATGGCTATCCATATTTCTACTGCAAAGCACGGCCGGGAGCGAACTCACATAATACCAGAGGAAATAGCTCCCTATCTTGATATATACGACTTCAAAGAAGGAACAAGCGAGTTCGACTTGTTCACCCTCTGGTACCGCATTGAATATAGAATAAACTTTGCTCACATTAACCAGGTCGGCTGGCACTCCGTCAGAAGAACCCTCAACACTCTTCTGCAAGACGAACTCCCGGAGTCAGTAGTTATGAGCTTTATGAGGTGGAAGCAGAGAACATCATCCCACATGCCGTTTCGCTATTCCGCCCAGCGTTTCGTCGGCCGGGAGGGCATGAGCACAAAGGTCATTGGGGAAGCCAAAGATGTAGACTCAAAGATTTTTGCGGTCCACCCATTTTTGAAGTATTGGGGATAAAGATGAAGATAGACGAAAAGCCAAGCGGAGCTGTTTTCGCGGAAAACAGGAATCATCGCCTGTATCTTTGGCGAAGATGGAATAATAATTTGCCATGGATATTATTCATCGGCCTTAATCCGTCAACAGCTGATGAAAGACTTAATGACCCTACAGTTCGCCGCTGTATTGGATTCGCTGATAAATGGGGATATGGGGGAATATTTATGTGCAATGTTTTCACCTTGGTTTCTTCTGACCCCAAGAAATTAAATACCGAGACTCCGTTAGTTATGGGAGCCCACCTGGCGATGAGGATACTTAGAAAACGCTGCATAAAAGCCGTGGCTGCATGGGGTAATTTAATAATAAAAGTAAGAGGCGGAGAGGATAGAGTGGAGCGGATCGAGCGAGACCTATCCCCACTACATTGCTTGGGTATTACTAAACAAGGGCATCCTCGGCATCCGCTTTACTTACCAGGAGATTCTGAATTACGGAGATTGAAATGACCAAAGAAGAAATCTTGGCAATGGAAGCGGGAAGGCACCTTGATAAAGCGGTAGCCGAGCTGATGGGCAAGGGTTTCGGCTGGCGGATGCAGGAAGATGATGGGGAGCTTATGCCTGGTGTGTGGCATTTGGAGAAAGAAGGAAACTGGGCATACTGGTCGCCATCCACAGACATCTCGGCTGCCTGGTTGGTAGTGGAGAGGATGAAAAAGGAGATTTTCTCACGTCGCCACTTTTTCCTCCTTTTACTTCAGCAACAAACTATACATGAAGTCAAAAGTACTAGGGAGAGGATTTATGTCGGATGGCCAGATGTATTCTGGCATATTACCCCGGAGAGCATCTGCAAAGCTGCTTTAATAGCCAAGCATTCTCATTAGAATACTTTAAGGAGGTAGCGTTAAATGAACAATGAATCATTGAAAGATACCATTATTGGTAGAGGGGAAGAGTATATGATGAAGATGCCAAACCCCGATTATATCCCCAGCGATGAGCAAATAAGAGCTGCCTTTGAGACTCTAAAAGACAGGGAGATATTTGTATTGAAAAGACGCTTTGGCAATGTGAGGATGACGCTCCAAGCAATTGGAGATATTATGCCTAGACATAGGGGAGGTATAGGAATCTCCAAGGAGGTAGTTCGTCAAGTAGAAGCCAAAGCACTGCGAAAATTAAGACATCCAAGCAGATTAAGAATATTAGGAATCAAGTATTCCCAGTAGAATACTTGAAAGGAGGTTGAAATGAATTTGGATCTGGAACTAAACGATGCTATCCATAAAACTCTTGAAACCAACGCTATTGAAAGGGGGATAACGGTCCAGGAGCTGATCCGCTGGATCATCGGTGATTACACCCACTTTAATCAACCCCCAACCTCAGTGAGGATGGCCCGTCCTCTAATTTTTCCCCCCGGACATGGGGATCAGGAACAAGAAAGGATGCTAAAGCTCTCTGGCTTTCTGATGAAAAGCATGATTCGACAAGGTGGTATAAAGTGCCCAAACTGCACTATGCCTCTAGACATTGAGGAGTTAGAAGCAGGAAAATGCTCTAAATGCCAGGAAAAGATAATTTAAGTATTCCAATGAGAAAACTTGAAGGGAGGCTAAAATGGGCTATTTGGTTAAACCAATATTTATGAGCGAAGAAGCTACAGAAAAGATGCGCCGCCAAGCAATAAAAGCTGCTCTTGAGAAGACTGATGAATGCTCAGAGGAAAACCCATGCTGCGACCGACGCGATGAATATAACGGCTTCGCCTCGGGTCCACTAAGTTTTGTCTGTCCAAAGCATTGTAGTTGTCACGATTAAAGTATTCCTAGAGGAATACTGGGTGTAAGTATTTCTTGAGAAATATATAAGAATATGAGATGTGTATATTGCGATGGCGCCCTCCTCTATGATAGAGAGGATAAGTGTCTAAAATGTCTAATGTGTGGTAGGTTGCATGAAGCGAAGCCGGCTGCAGAACAGGTCAAGAAAGCGAAACCATTACTGCAGGCTAAAAGACACCATGGCTTTGACCAACACTGTGATGAGATATTGGCCGATCGATTGGCTATCGGGCACGGACGCACACTTGTGAAGTGGCATATACCCATGAAGATGTGGGTAGAACTCAAAGCTTGGTGGGTTAATGAAGGTACAATAGTTGAAGATTTACGTCGCTCTTCCCGAAGACTAACATCAGAGGAAGCTATAGCAAGAGTTAAGGCAGAGAAAAAGCATACGCCAACTGTCCAAGAAGATTGGCCAACAGAAACAAAGGAGGTAGACGTGGTAAAAGAAACAGCCAGCAGCAAAGAACCCACTACGCCAAAAGAGAAGCGCCACTATGCTAAGAGTCGCTCACCAGCTTATTGGAGGGAACACCGCGAAGCATTGGTGACTGATTACTACTCAATGCCTCTACAAAGGTTCCTCGAGACCTGGCGTGTGTCCACTTCTACGTGGCAGCTTGTACGGGACATGCTAGAGATACCAAAGAAAAGCGAGGCACATATTATTTATAAAGCCCCGACCGGTAAACCGGAGACCGTGCCGGCATTCCCAGCATTTAATGAGCAATGGCCATCGCAGGTACAGATAGAGTGGTTCAAGTCCTACATGGACTTGATTGAAGAATTAAAACAGTACCTGGAAGATCACGATATGTTGCCATAACAAACTGGATTAGAACTTGCAGGTAAGAAGCTAATCAACCAAGAAACAAGAAAGGGAATAATCAAACCATGGCGCTACTAGGACCGACTGATGCCATTAATATATTCTGAAAGGATGAGAAGGTGAGTTTAACTGCATTAGAGATTAAGGCTATGGTTGCAGGCTATTTCCGTTATAAGAAGCAATGCCCTATAGT
>SDBU01002497.1_pt1 | contig 24340 bp, 19 predicted proteins | sample 2277071 | NCBI WGS metagenome assembly SDBU01 (sample SAMN10397929, study PRJNA504765) | marine sediment metagenome | isolation source: marine sediment core GS08_GC12, 126 cmbsf | place: Arctic Ocean: Gakkel Ridge, Loki's castle | collected 2008
AGGGGTGTCCGAGTGGTCTATGGTGACGGTCTTGAAAACCGTTGTCGGTGCAAGCCGACCGTGGGTTCGAATCCCACCCCCTCCGCCATTTTGAAGCTAGAAACCAACAATAATAGAAAAGCGAAAGCCCCCATTTTCAGGGGGCTTTTCCATTTTGCTAACAAGACTTTTGTGCGATGGTTTGACGTAACTATGATAACGGTATGTTCAAGATTTCTGATAGTTTCTGGTTGACTTCGATACTTTTCACCACGATGCAGATGTCTTTAATGTCACCGATTGGAATTTGGATATCTTCACCGGAGCAACCACTGCAAGTAAGTCTCCACTCAGATTGATAGGCGAATCGGCTTAATTTCTTGAAAGGACCCATTTCTCCCGTGTAGTCTTCGCTAACATATTCAACCAAATCAGCCTTGTGGTCGATATGTAGTGATTTCAGTTTAGAAGAGATTCTATTAATGAATTCCTGGGGGTTCACCAAGACAAGTGCATAATCTCCAAACCGGAAATTGTTGTCATCAACCGGAAAACTACCCACTGATGGACGCACAGCACATAAACAGAAGATATTCATACGTTCGAGTTGAGGCAATTCCAAGAGAAGTTCCCATTTGTTGATGATAAATGGGTGCTCTAGGTCATTCTCTGGTGTTGCTGTTCCACTATCACCCCTATGGACACCAGCAATGCCTTCATATCTGTCTCCGCGAAGCTCTTCATCTTCTATTTGTCGAAAGTAAGAAATTGGTTTCATGTGAAGAAGTCCTTGGTCGCGAAGTTGGCAAATATGTTCGTGCTTACCGAATTTTACTAAAGTCGACTTTTCTACCATTTTCTCCTAAAGGACTTTTTCCTCAATATTACCGCTACTGGACTGTAAGACCTCATCAAATCTCCTAGCAGCTGCTTCCTGCAATCCTGGTTCGAATCCCACCCCCTCCGCCACTAATGAGGCTCAATCGAGACCGTATTTAACATGGCAAAACCCAGAGGGTTCAGGTTATATCCTTTAACATAGGGCTTAACCAGAACATAATTTTGCCCAAACCATAATGGTAAACAGGCAACATCTATAACCAGCTTTTGCTCAACCTTTTGATATAGCGCCAGGCTGAGGTCAGTATCCAACCCCACTTCTACCACTTCCAGCACGGTGTCTACCTGTTGATGTATCGACTGACTCAGTTCGCTCCCTTCTGGCTCTGATTCTGCCATCTCCCTCAGAATCTCTACTCGCCGATATAGCACCCAGAGCAGTTCACTATCTGGCTCAATACTAGCTATATCAAGCAAAGTGTCTATCTCAGGATTAGAATATTCACCATAATTATTATCAGCCCAACTACGGAATAAAACATCTAGAAAATCTTGAGGATGTGGGTAGTCAGCAACCCACCCCGCATAGAACATCTCATCCTTCTCCTGCTTAAGGTAATAAAGAAACCTATTTGGTTCTAACTGCCTTACCTTTACCTCAACCCCCAGGTTGTTCCGCCACTCCTGAATGATAGCTTCTAACCCCTGTGATATTAATCCTCCCCACCCCGTAGTGGTAATGGTAATAGGCGGCAAATTAGACACATCACCATATTCAGAATACTCAATTAGCTCCCTGGCCGTAGTGCCATCATAATTAAAACCAAACAAATCCTCGTTATAGCCGGGCATACCTGGTGGTAGAATGCCGTCGGCTCGCTGCACCATATTCTTAAATACCAAAGAACCCAGCTTATCCTTATCAATCGCCAAACTGAAAGCGCGGCGAACATTGACATCGTCAAACGGTGGTTTACCATGGTTAAAGCCAATATAGTGTAAGCTTAGCTCAGGGACTATTACCAACTCTTTATAAAAGAGACCAGCCTCATCGGTAACTTTGTCAATATAAGCAAACGGGACGGTGGTAACATCAATCTCACCAATCTCATACATATTCATCGGCACACCACCCCACAGATGAAAGGCGACAAAATTTACCTTAGCCAATTCTCCATAGTAAAGCTCGCTTCTCTCCAAAACAAGCAAGTTATTTTCATCCCATTGCCCAAGCTTAAACGGACCAGTGCCAATTGGTTTCCGCCACCACTCACTCCCCAGTTCCACATTAGCCCTATCTACCACAAAGGCAGTGGGATAGGTCAATTTAGATAAGAAATAATCTTTAGGCGCATCTATGGTTACCTGGAGAGTATAATCACCGATAACGTTGATACCACTAATCTCCTCACTTTCACCGGTTAAAACCTCTCTCACCCCTACAATGTCACCCAAGTAGGTAGCTGCTGTCTGAGAACCGGTATTGGGGTCGCTGGCACGCTGCCAGGAATATTTAAAATCCTCAGCTTTAACCTCTCTGCCATTATGGAACCTGACATCGTGTCGCAGGTAAAAGGTATAGATCTTACCATCATCACTAATCTGCCACTTCTCAGCTATATCCGGCACCGGCTCCAAGTTATCACCCAGACGAACTAAGCCACTAAATAGCTGCATTATATATTCATGTGAGGTCATTTCCCCGGAGACAGCCGGGTCAAGGGTCAGTGGATCAATACCATATAGGTTAAGGGTCCCTTTTTCAGTAATTGGAGCTTCTTGTCTAAGCTGACACCCAGCAATAAGCAGACTGCCTGACAAAACTGCCAAAAGAATTATGTGCAGAGTTTTTTTCATCACTGTAATTTGATTCTTTTTACCAAAAATAGCGCCACTACTGACAATCCAACACTAATTAAAGCGATGACATCAAATACCGGAGCAATACCCCAAATATCCATAAAACGGCCAGCAATGGGTTGTATTATACTCCTCCCCTCCATACCTAAGCCAAAGTAGATGCCGGTCACAGTTGCCCTGAAATGAGGAGGGGTAGTATCCATCAGCATCGCTTGCAGTGCCGGTATCCTCATATACATTATCACACCAAAAAGAACGAAAATCACTATGAATGCCGCCCCAAATGGCAATTTAGTGAGTAGATATAAAACTGGACCGATAGTCACAAGTGCCAAAAAAATTGTGTTCTTTCTACCCCACCTATCGGACAACCAGCCACCAAATAGACTACCAATCACTCCTCCTCCTCTAATCATACCAAGAAACATGGCAGCATAAGCCGGGGTAAGATTGTGTTTATCTACCAAATATATCGGAATAAATGCCATAGCAGAGCCGATCACAAGTTGAATGGTAATAGCCAAAATGGTAATCGCAGCAATAGGTCGCAAGACCTGCCAGAGGCTAGAGAGTTTATGCGTTGGTTTAACTGGAGTGCCATCGCTAGTGGATGCACTACTTGCCACCCTATCATATAGTTGCTGTCTCACCACTTTTAACACTAATGGTACGGCAAGCAGAATCGGTATAGTCAGGATAATATAAGCGAAGCGCCATCCCAACGTCTCTCCTATGAGTCCCCCAAGGACAGGACCCAAGGCAAAGCCCATACTCCCCCCTAGCATGTGAACAGCTATTACCTTTCCCCTCCCCATCTTCTCAAAATAGCCAGAGAGTATCGATAATGACGAGGGATGATAACCACCAGCAAAAATTCCCATAACAACGAGAAAAGATAACATAAAGAAATATGCTGGACTTAAACCAACAGCTAGGGCAGCAAGGCCAACACCCCCCAGACCTACCATTATAACTATTTTCCTATTAGCTCGATCGCCAATCCACCCCCCAAGAAACTGGGAAAGCCCGGCGGTAACAGAGTAAGCTGAAATGAGTAACCCTGATTGCAGGTAGTTTAGTTCTAGGTCTGCTCTAATCAGCGGTAACAAAGCTACAAGGAGCCCAGCACACAAGTCATGGCTGAAATGAGTATAAGCAAAAAAAGCACCAGTGGCTCCACCCCACTGATGAAGAAATTTCTTCAGGTTTCTGGATTCAGGCAATAGATTGCCCCCTATCTATAGCAAACTGCCTCCTCGGAGTTTCACTAATAATTTGACTCAAAATAAGTCTTCCCTTTTCAGGCTCAAGTGCTTCGTATCGCTAATAATAATGTGGTCTAATACATCTATACCCACAATTTCTCCTGCCTCAGCCAACCTTTTGGTTAACTTTATATCATCTTCTGAGGCTTCAGGGTCACCCGAGGGGTGATTATGGACAAAGATTACCGAGGCAGCACTGGCAGTTATTGCCTCTTTGAATGCCTCTCTGGGATGAACGATACTAGTATCCAGGCTACCAACTGAAATTTCTGACACTTTTATTAGCTGATTTCTGGTATTCAGCAAAAGTGCCAGAAAATGCTCCTTTTTCTTACCCTTTAACCGGCTTCTTACCAAAGTCACTACATCATCAGGGGTTTTCACTAATGGCTTGCTACCAGTCTCTAAGTAATCTTCCAATCGCTTAGCCAGCTCAAAAGCAGCCTTAATCTGAGATGCCTTGGCAACGCCAATCCCTTTAATTTGAGATAGTTCCTCCATTGAGGCATTAGCAATTCCTTTGAGATTGCTAAACTGGCTAAGCAACCTCTGAGCGGTTACCATCACCGATTCACCGGCAATACCACGACCTAGGATTAAAGCCAAAATCTCCTGCGCCGATAGGGCCTCTACTCCAAATTTCTGCAGCCTCTCTCTCGGTCGCTCAGAAATAGGTAAATCATGAATAGTAAATGACTTCTTCATCGACCTCGCCTCCATGTCCATCTTTCAACAGCTAGACCTAATGCCAGCAAAAATACTGTAGCTAGCACAGCCAACCCCAAAATTACTGAACCAGGTATTTTTGTTACTCTTACAGCCGTTGTCACCACAGTTAATTGTTGATACTGTTCAGCAATATAATCCCACCACAAAGTATTAAGACCATTCATATCAAAGCCATATACTTTTTCTAAAGCTGTGTCGTAATCGCTACCTTCTTTAAAAACATTCAACAGCTGAAGCATCTTCTCCTGTCCATAATTATCAACAAGAAATTCAATTAGACTATAACTCTGAGCATAGGAAAGGTAGGACTGCCCGGCATAAGCTGAAAAAGGGCTTGATAAACTGCGCACTGGAATAAGATTTTCTTCAGTTATTGCCTTATCAAGGAAATATTCGAACTCCAGTTTCAACGGTCCCTCGGCGTACATGGCTAAACCTTCACCCAGCCAGGTAGGTAAGTCACCATAGGGATTAAAAGTCATCTGATGGGTGACTAAGTGTGCCAATTCATGAGCAATTGCCCTCTTGCCCCAGTCAAGGTTATCTAGAGCAATACCAATAGCTATAACGCCATGCCTGGTAAAGGCTACTCCTCCCGTCCAGTCCTGAGGATAAATCATAGCCTCCCTTAAATCCTGAGCATTAGCATAGATATAGAGCTTAACCGGCTTCTCAAGATAAGCACCCGTGTCCTCAGTCAACCGAGTTAGTGTTTGCTGAGCTGCCGCCATAAGCTCCCTGGCAAAAGACCGCGTTCCTCGATGCCAATAAATAGTTACATCACCCTCGTTCAGCTTGTACCAGTAATAACGGTCATCATCAAACTGAATTCGAGTCTGATCCACTTCAGCTTTCTCGCCACTGACATCCTCCACCACCCACCAATAATCCACATTAGACCCCGGGGGTAATCCACCTGTTTTTCTCATATCCCAAGTCCAGGCAACATCAACAGTGGTATCGGGCTCAAAGTCAACATAAACCTCACTGGTTACCTGAGCAGAACTCGCCCGGTCAACTACATAGTGAAGGCGGATATCAATGATATTGACATCACTTTCAGCCGACAAACTAAAGTTAAGCTTAAATGGAAACTCCACCTGAGCCGAGCTATCTAATATTGCTAGCTTACTCCGAGCTTGAACCAAGTCCGGGCTCAATAAAACTAAAAACAGGCAAACAACCAAAGCTAATATACTAGCCTTCTTAATCATCCTTCTTTACCCAGATTTGACCTAAGGTAAGCAGTTATGAAGCCATCCAATTCACCCTCTAATACAGCATCGGCCGCGCTTGTTTGATAATCAGTCCTGTGATCTTTCACCATCTTATAGGGTTGAAGAACATAACTTCTAATCTGGTTACCCCAGCCAGCGTCTATACGCTTCCCCTTAAGCTCAGCTCTTTCTTCAGCTCTCTTTGCCAACTCCAACTCCAATAGGCGAGCTTGAAGAATTTTTAAGGCACTTTCTTTATTCTGGTGCTGAGACCGCTCACTTTGACAGGCAACAACCAGCCCGGTAGGTAAGTGAGTCAATCTGACAGCACTGCTTGTCTTCTGCATATGCTGTCCTCCCGGTCCACTCGACCTAAACACGTCAATCTTTAAATCGTCTGGCTCTACCTTCACATCAACGCCGGCTTCGGCTTCAGGCATAACCTCCACCAAGGCAAAGGAGGTATGCCGAGCATGGTCAGCATTAAAAGGAGACATACGAACCAAGCGATGGACACCGTGCTCCGATTTCAGGTAACCACAGGCATAATCGCCACTAACACTGATAACGGCACTCTTTATTCCTGCCTCTTCGCCTGGGGAAACATCCAGCATATCAACCTTATAACCACGACGCTCAGCCCAGCGAAGGTACATCCTCAACAACATCTGTGCCCAATCTTGAGATTCTGTGCCTCCAGCTCCAGCATGAATAGTTAAAATGGCATTTCTGGCATCATACTCACTGCTAAATGCCATTTCCAGTTCCATCTCAGTAAGACGAGAGGTTACTTTCTCTATCTCAGACTGAATCTCTACCTTAAATGAATCGTCCTCTTCTGCTACGGAGATTAATTCGGCAATGTCAGTAACCCTTTTCTCCATATCCCGCCACGGCTGCACTACCTTCCGTACTTCAGCCAACTGGCGCATAACACCCCGGGCTTTAGTCTGGTCCAACCAAAAGTCAGACTGGGCTGACTGCTTCTCTAACCTGGCGATTTCCTCTTCTTTAGTAGTAATGTCAAAGATGCACCAGCGCCATAGATACTCTAACCCGTAAGTCCTCTAATTTATCCCTTAACTCTTGCATCTGTACTCACTGTAATTCTTCTACTCAAAAAGCTCCCCTTAATGCCCTACTTCAGACACAGTAGCAGTCTTTTCTAGCTTCAGATTTCCTCCCGCTGTTAAATGGGCAAGCCGAGTAGGTTCCGGCAAGCGATAACCGCGGCAGCATTTCATGACCCAATAAATGGCAATCTGCAGGTCAATTTTATGCCCTATAGAAACATGAACAGGCTTCACTCTAAGCTTAGTTCGCAGAGCCACTCCTATAAGCTCGCCATCATCCGTTATTTCAGCATAGCTACCTGGTTCAGCTCCGGGCTCTGCATGCTGTCCACACAGTAGAGATTTAGCACAACCAATGGTTGGGGTATTCAAAAAGAGTCCCAGGTGAGAAGCGAAACCCATTCGTCGGGGATGGGCAACCCCCTGACCATCAACCATGATAAGGTCTGGAGTAATAGTAAGTCTCTGGCAAGCGGCTAAGGTTAACGGTGACTCCCTGAAGGATAAAAGGCCAGGGATATAGGGAAAATCAAGCTTCCCGTCTACTACTTCTGTTTCCATCACTCTAAGTTCAGGATAGTTTAAAACAACTACAGCCGCTGTGGCCTTCCCCCCTGCTTTTTCCACTGATATATCCACACCAGCTATAAAGCGAGGAGCGACGACTTCATTGCCCCTAGACACCTGTACTGCCAGCTTCCGCTGCAAGTCTAAAGCCTGAGCAGTGCTAATCTGCCAACTGTGCAATTTTTCTACTTTCACACCTTTGATTATAGCGACTAGATAATCTACTGACAACCACAGGCTAAAAAGCGAAGTCAGTTGGGATTATTGAGTAATGAACTTAAATTAATCCATTGCCTTTGTTGACAGCTGACTACTTATAGCGCATAATAACATATAAAGAAGGCTAGTAAAAATGGTAAAGATTAGATTAAGACGAGTAGGAGCCAAAAAGAAACCGAACTATCGACTAGTGGTAGCTGATTCTCGGGCACCCCGTGATGGGGCATTCATTAACATTATCGGACACTATAATCCCCTAACTGACCCAGAAACAATTGTCATAGATGAAGAAAAAGCGCTAAGCTGGCTCAGGCAAGGAGCTCAGCCGACAGCTACTGCCGCCAGGTTACTAACAAAGGCAGGCATTATGGAAAAGTTCAAAACAGTTAAGGAGAAACCATGAAAGAACTAATCGAATACATCGCCAAATCAATTGTTAATGCACCCGATGATGTGGAAGTTACCGAGGAAACAAGTGAAGAAGGCATAACACTCAAATTGCAGGTTGCCGATGATGATAAGGGGAGGGTTATTGGCAAACAAGGCCGAATAGCCCAAGCCATGCGCACCCTACTCAGAGTAAAAGCAGCTAAAGAAGGCACTAGAATTAACCTCGAGATTATCTAGAATTAACCCAGATAATCAGATCCACCCAAAATAACCACACACGATTCTCCTGAAACAGGAATGAATCTAAGCGTGCTTATCGGTGCTAAGATAAGCGAGATTAAACGCCCTCTCAGTTGCCAGCCAAAAGAGAAGCCAAGTATCAAAGATGTAACCAAGAAAAGGACAAATAGAACTCAGAGCGACCCAGGCGGAGAGGCTTACAATTTCGCCTAAACAGCCGGAGGTTATAGATGTCCCCTAAGAATGAGCGTTGGGTTATATGCCCTATCTGCAAGCGGGCTAATACCCCCGGAAAACTCTTCTGCCAATATTGTTGGGGTGCATTACCTCCTCCAGAAAGGTCAGTATCCTCTCAAGAGGCGCAGGGAATACTAAAACGGTGGCTATCCCACTTAAAGCGTAAAAATATAATTAAGTTAATCACTATTACCCTTGTCCCCATAATCATCTTGGTTTCTGCTGTTTTCACCAGCTCCTATTATCTCTCTGCCCTGATATTTAAACCACCCCAGGATTTAAATTCCAACTCCCTCCCCGGAGAATGGGCTATGTTTCGCCATGACCTAGGTCGTTCCGGCAGCACTAACCCAAGTGACATCCTGCCTCAAGGCACGTTGAAATGGGTCTTCCCTACCGGTGGTCCAATCCACTCATCACCAGCGGTAGTGAATAATACCGTTTACATCGGCTCAAGAGATGGCAAGCTCTACGCCCTGGATGCAGCCACTGGCGTTAAACGTTGGGAATACCAAACGGAGAGTTGGGTTGAATCCTCACCGGCAATAGTCAACGGCGTGGTCTATATTGGCTCAAACGATGGCAGGCTATATGCGCTTGATGCACATAGCGGTGAAAAGCTCTGGGATTTCAAGACTAAATATACCATCGAGTCTTCCCCGGCGGTAGCTGATGGCATTGTTTATTTTGGCGCTGGCGACTTTTCTATCTATGCCTTAGATGCAGCCAAGGGAACAAAGCTCTGGAATTCCAAAACAAATGATAATATTAAATCGTCACCTGTAGTTGCTAATGGCATCGTCTACGTTGGCTCATGGGACAGGTCCTCCTACGCCCTGCACGCTTTGACCGGAAAGTTCCGCCTTAACTTTAAGTTATATCAACCGGTGCCTTCCTCTCCAGCGGTAAGAGATGGAATTGTTTATGTCGTCAACTATAACGGTTTCCTAGTCGCCATAGATGGTAACGCCCGAAATTGGCCATGGGAATATGATATCAAACCTTACTGGCTACAGCTAAAAGCATTCGGTTTGCCAGTACCTACACCCCCAATCCAATCCGGCTTTCTATGGGGGTCCCGACTAGAGGCAATAGCCAATTCCTCCCCCGCTGTGACAGATGACACCTTATACATAGGCTCAAACAACAAGTTATTCGCCATAGATATCCACAGCCACGAAGAACGCTGGACATTCGAAGCCGAGGGTGCAATTAGCTCCTCACCCGCAGTAGCACACACCACCGTTTATGTAGGTAGTGAAGATAGTCGGCTGTATGCCCTAGATACGACTACTGGTGAAAAACTTTGGGAAATCGTCACTGGGGGTAAGATTACTTCATCCCCCGCCGTAGCTGATGCAACGGTTTATATAGGCTCACACGATGGTAATGTATATGCCATCGAGTAGCCTAATGAAACTTTGTTTGGCAGTTAAAAAGCCCCAGGCCTCTTCACCTAGGGCTCGTTGTTATCAAATTCATAAATCAGAAAAATAACTACGTCTTATATGCTTCTACTTTTTACTTTCACCAAGCCTACTTTTGGTTAAAAAGCTGAGAGAAGTCTCCACTGAAGTCCTTTAAAAAATTGTGCATATCCAGTACCTCGTCGGCTGTCAGCTTATCCATATGTCTGAATTTATCTAGTTCGGCTTCAGTAAGGTCAGTAGTAATCTTGACCACTTTATCGTTCTTAATTATTGCTACCATTAAACACTGAGTGTCACAAGCTACGCAAGATGCACTCAAAAACCACAAGTCTTCATGGTGACTAAGGATGCCGATATTATCTACTTCATAACGCTGCCCACAAGCACCGCACTTCACCGAAGCCATCAACTTTTTGATAACACCCTCTTCCATTAATCCAGTCCTTAATACTACAAAGCCCCAGTTTAGGATTTACGCTTATCAAAATCGTCAAAGTCAAGAGTATCAATAAAATCACGGAATGCTGACATCCTTTTCAGTTCGTCTTCACTGACCTTCTTGCTGCCAGTGCCACCCTTCTCTCCTACTCCCGAAGTAAGTTTACCCGTCTCTTTGTCTAGTAGGATACCAGCTTTATCCAAAACTGCATCCTCTGCATAGATAGGCACCTCTGCCCTTACCGCCAGTGCCAAAGCGTCACTAGGGCGAGAATCAATTTCCACTTGCCTTCCATCCACATTAAGAATAACCTTAGCATAGAAAGTATCATTCTTAAGGTCACTGACGATAATAGAGTTGATAGTAACCCCCAGGGCATCAATAACTGAGCGTAACAAGTCATGGGTTAAAGGCCTTGGCACAGTAACACCCTGCAGTTTTACCGCTATAGCATCAGCCTCAGCGGGGCCAATCCAAATAGGCAAATAGCGCTCTGCCATCTTCTCTTTCAGAATTACCACCCGTTGATAATTCATCAGACTAACCCGGATGCTATCAATGGCCATCTCTATCATAAATAAACCTCCTCTACTTCTCAGCCAGTGTGATTAATACTACTCCGTACCACTGCTACTGTCAACTGAAAAACAGCCAAAGTATTTAGCCAAACCGTCCCCGTTATGGTATAATAAACAACAGTCAATAATTAAATTCAACTGAAAGAGGAGGTTAATATTATGCCCGAAGGTCAGAAGACTATCGTCTGGTTCACTGAGGTTACTAAAAAGGATATATCACTTGTTGGTGGTAAAGGGGCAAATCTAGGGGAAATGACTAATGCCGATATACCGGTTCCTCCAGGCTTCATTGTCACCGCTACTACCTACTTTGATTTCCTGAAACAGACAAAAACAGACGATAAAATCCGCGGGCTATTACATTCTCTCAACGTCCACGATAGTAAACAGCTTCAACAAATCTCGGATAAGGTTAAACAGGTAATACTAGAGGCTGCTATGTCTCCCAAAACAGCCAAGGAGATTCGCGAGGCTTATATAAAAATGGGTCAAGGCTTTGTTGCGGTGCGTTCTTCAGCTACTGCTGAAGACCTACCAGAGGCCTCCTTTGCCGGACAGCAAAGCACTTTCCTTAATATTCAAGGTGAAGATAAAGTAGTGGAGGCCGTCCAGGAATGCTGGGCATCCCTCTTTGAAGCCAGAGCCATCTTCTATAGAGAAGAGAATGGGTTCGAGCACCTCAAGGTTGGCATTGCCGTCCCGGTGCAAAGAATGGTGCAATCTGAGGTTTCCGGAGTCATGTTCACCCTAGAGCCGGTAACCAGCGATAAAAGCAAAATAGCTATTGAAGCTGTCATCGGGCTTGGTGAAATGATTGTCTCAGGGGATGTAACCCCTGACTCTTACATTGTCGATAAAGATAGTATGAAAATTAGTAAAAAGGAAATTGCCAAGCAGGAATGGAAACTGATAAGAAGCGAAGAGGGTAAAGACGGAGAGGCTAATGTTAAGGTGGTCCTTACCCCTGAGGAGCAGGCACGACAGAAGATAAGCGATGAAGACATAATTGAACTGGCCAAAATGGGTAAGCGTTTAGAGGACTGGTATCAATTCCCTCAGGATATTGAATGGGCAAAAGAGAATAATGAGCTCTTTATCGTTCAAACACGCCCGGTAACTACCATCAGGGAAATGGCAACTGAGGTCGGGCCGGAAATTACAGCTCCCGTGCTACTATCAGGAGCAGCAGCTAGCCCAGGCATAGCCTCAGGGCCGGTCAAAATAGTATATGATGCCTCTCAAATAGACAAGGTGTTAAAAGGTGATGTTCTGGTTGCTGAAATGACCACCCCCGATTTTGTGCCCGCCATGAAGCGAGCAGTAGCTATTGTAACCAACCGTGGAGGTAGAACAGCCCATGCCGCTATTGTCAGTCGGGAATTAGGTATACCCTGCATCGTTGGCACTAGTAGTGCTATGGCTACGCTGAAAAACGGGCAGATGATCACCGTAGACGGTTCTAGCGGTAAGGTTTATGAGGGTAAAATTGAGATTGCCCAAAAAGTTGAGACCAAATCCAGGGTAAAGATAAAGACTAAGACCAAACTTCTGGTAAACCTGGCTCAGCCGGAGCTGGTTGAAAGGGTAGCATCTCGCGATGTGGACGGCATTGGCCTATTACGAGCTGAATTTATGGTCGCCCAGATTGGTGAGCACCCAAGTTATATGATTAGCCAAAACCGGGGCAGTGAATTTGTTGACAAGCTCGCCGAAGGGCTAACTACCTTTGCCAAGGCATTCCACCCCCGCCAGGTAGTTTACCGAACTAATGACTTCAAGACTAACGAGTATCGAGCCTTAAAAGGCGGGGAAAAATACGAAGTAACCGAGGAAAACCCGATGCTTGGCTACAGGGGAGCTTCACGATACATCACTGACATTGATACCTTTAAGTTAGAACTAGACGCCATAAAGAGGGTAAGGGAGAAATATAATAATCTGTGGGTTATGATTCCCTTCGTTCGAACCGTTAATGAGCTGGCTCAAACACTAAAAATTATGGAAGCCGAAGGACTTAAACGCTCCGAGGATTTCAAAATATGGATGATGGTCGAAGTGCCATCCAATATAATCCTCCTAGATAAGTTCCTAGCCGTTGGTATTGATGGCATATCTATCGGCTCAAATGATTTAACTCAGCTTACCTTAGGAATTGATAGAGACAGCGAAAAGCTTGCCGATACATTTGACGAGCGAGATGAAGCGGTAATGATATCTCTAGAGAGAGCGATTAAAGTAGCTAAGAGTATGGGGGTTACCTCCTCTATTTGCGGACAAGCACCCTCAGTATATCCTGAGCTTACTAAAAAGCTGGTAGAGTGGGGCATAACCTCAGTTTCAGTAAGTCCCGATATGATCGACATAACCAGAGAAATAATTGCTAAAGTGGAAAAAGCGATTAAAACTTAATGATTAGGCGGCTTAATATTCGCCAGCTAATTGAAGAAAGGGAAGAGGGCCTCTCTCCTTACGCCGCGAAAAGTAACCAGTCGCGAGGCAGACTCAAGCCAGAGGAGCCGTGTGCAGTGCGTGCTGCCTTTCAACGTGACCGAGATCGTCTCATCCACTCAAAGGCTTTCCGCCGCCTCAAGCATAAGACACAGGTTTTCATTGCCCCTCTGGGTGACCACTATGTGACACGGCTCACTCACACCTTAGAGGTTTCCCAGATAGCCCGCACTATAAGCCGCGCCTTAAGCCTTAATGAGGATTTAACTGAGGCTATTGCCTTAGGCCATGATCTGGGTCATACTCCTTTCGGCCATATGGGTGAGGATGTTTTAGATGAACTTTACCACGCCGGATTCAGGCATAATGAACAGAGTCTGCGAGTTGTCGACCTTTTAGAAAAGGATGGTCAGGGGCTTAACCTCACCTGGGAGGTGAGAGATGGCATCCTTAACCACTCCAAAACGAAGGTAAATATCTTAGGACAAGGCTGGGGAAAGGTAAATACTCTAGAAGGCGAGGTGTGTAAAATCGCCGATACCGTAGCCTATATCAACCATGATATTGGCGATGCCATAAGGGCCGACATTATTACCGAGAACGATTTACCACTCTCAGCCGTTACTGTACTAGGTCGCTTCCATTCACAACGCATCAACACCATGGTTTGTGATATTATTGACTGCTCATGGGCTACCACAAGGCACGAGACTACAGATAGCCCTACCATTGGTATGAATCAACATGTACTGGAGGCAAGCAATACCCTACGTGAATTTCTTTTTGATAAGGTATATAACGTGCACTCAGCCCAGAAAGAAGCAGAAAAAGCAAGAGAGGTGGTTCGGCTACTGTATAACTACTTCAATAAGCATGCTGATAAGCTACCCTCAGAGTATTCTATCCACAGCGTTGAGGTAGAACAAAGGGTAGTTGACTATATCGCCGGTATGACCGACCAATATGCCCTGAGGACGGCTGAAGAGATGTCCTTGCTGAACGACAAGGCTAAACAACAGCGGTTGAGGTTATCATAGATGAGCGTCATAGATGAGGTAAAGCAAAGAACAGACATTATTGAGGTTGTTAGCCAGTATACCTCCTTAACTAAGTCTGGGCGAACCTTCAGAGCACTGTGCCCGTTCCATAGTGAAAAGCACCCCTCATTTTTCGTCTATCCTGAGCAACAGAGCTGGCACTGCTTTGGAGCCTGTAATACCGGTGGTGATGTCCTTTCCTTTATTATGAAAAAAGAAGCTATTGACTTTGGTGAAGCGCTGCGCCTTCTTGCCCAAAGAGCAGGAGTTACTATCAGTACCAGACCGGAACGGGAAGCTGAAGGGAAGGCGAAGGAAAGACTGTATCAGGTTAATGAGGCTGCGGTTCAGTATTTCCACAATTTACTTGCCAACTCCTCAGCAGCAGAGAAGGCAAAAGACTATGTGGCCAACCGAGGTTTCTCCTCAAAAACCGTCAGTGACTTCCAACTGGGCTTTAGCCCAAATAGCTGGGAGGCACTAAAGCAGTACCTGCTGGAAAGAGATTATACCAAAAATGAGCTGCTTGAAGCCGGTTTAATAGTGGAATCGGAGGATGGAAAAACACACGACCGATTTCGCAATCGGTTAATGTTCCCCATATTTGACAGTAGAGGACGCGCTATTGGTTTTGGGGCGAGAGTGCTTGATGATTCCTCACCTAAATACCTTAACTCGCCACAGACGCCAACCTTTAATAAGAGCAACAGCCTATATGGGATAAATCTGGCAGCAACAGCTATCAGGCAACAAGGGTTAGCCGTGATTGTAGAAGGCTACATGGATGTTATCACCGCCCACCAGAATGGCTTCAGCAATGTAGTTGCCTCTATGGGAACCTCAGTTACCGAAAAACAAGTCAGGACTCTAAAGAGACTAACCCAAAATATAGCTCTGGCTCTTGATGCCGATGCTGCTGGTGAGGAAGCTATGCTCCGCTGCGTCGAGTATGAAAACACTCTCGACGCTGAAGTAAAGGTTATTATCCTACCTAAAGAAAGAGACCCTGATGACGTTATTAAGGAAGATACAAAAACTTGGGAAAATCTGCTGGAAGAGGCTTTGCCTGTAATTGACTACACCTTCAATATGGTTACTGCTGAACTTGACCTGACCACCGCTAGGGACCAGTCTCTAACAGTTAACAGGTTAGGACCAATTGTTCTTAAAATAAAAGACCCGATACGTAATGCTCATTATGTACAGAAGTTAGCACGATTAACGAATAAGGATGTACGCACCATCGAGACAGTATTGCACCAGATGAAAACTGCGCTCAGAACTCAAAAACCAAAGTCAGAAGTCGTTAAACGCGCCGTGCAGCCCTTTCGGTCCAGCCCCCTTGAAGAATATTGCATGACTCTCTTGCTAAAGCATCCTGAGCTTAAAGATAGCTGCCAGGGTCTCTTACCCGGATATTTCGAAAATAGCGAAAATCGTGAAATCTTTATCGCCTGGCAGCAAGGTGGCAACCCCGCATCACTTAAGGAAAGGCTTGACACTGCAATCTGGGAGCACCTTGATTCCCTAATAACCAAGAGTATACCCACCAACCAAATAGAACAGAAGTGCGCTAACTGTATCCTCCGCCTACGGGAAAAATTCCTCCGAGACCTGGAAACAAAAAGAGAGATGATATTAGCCTTAGAAGCAGAGGCAGGAGGTACTGGTGCTGATCTAGCTAAACTTGAAGAAGAAGGGATAGAACCCAGTATTCAACTAAAAGAAGTCTTTGCCCAGAGAAGCCGACAAGCTCAACAAGGAAGGTGAGAAATGAAGTCGGAAAATAATAACAATTCTAACCGCTTTTTATCTCAACATCAGACAGATGAAGAATCGTCTTCATCCAAAGAGATAAAAGTTGAGTCCGAATCCCCGGCGAATTTAGAGTTATCAAGACCAGTAGAACAACCGGAAGAGTATGATACAACGGATGACCCAGTCCGCATGTATCTTCATGAAATTGGGAGGGTGCGCCTTCTCACCGCCGCAGATGAAAAGGTCTTAGCTAAAAAGATTGAGGAAGGTAAACGCATCAGCGAGATTAAACGGGACTATCAACAAAGATACGGGAGACCTCCCTCAGCAACTGAAATAATACTTGCCATGCTCAGGGATTTGGGACGGGCTTCTACTACCATCCATCTTCTCCAAGAAGAGCTCGATATAACACCTGCGGCCAGCTTTATAGAGACCATCTCCAATGATAAAATACGAGCTAACATAGATGGTGAAATAGACCAGCAACTAGTTCAGGATATCGCTCGTCGCACAGATATCTCCATACCCGAAGCGGAACAGCTACTTATTAACCTGTCACTAAACAGTAACCTTTTGCCCAAAGAAGTCCTTAATGCCATCGAAGATAATGTCTCTCTAGCTGACATAGAGAATCTGGTGACAGATATCGCTTTCATTAGTTCTATCCAAGTTTATGACAAGAAATTTAAGACTTACCTGGCGAATATTGAGCGTGAGGCTTTGAGGGCAAAAAAACATCTCACTGAAGCCAACTTACGCTTGGTAGTCAGCGTAGCCAAGAAACATATTGGACGAGGCATGTCACTCCTCGACCTCATTCAGGAGGGGAATATCGGTCTAATCAGAGCCGCTGAGAAATTCGATTACCACCGGGGTTATAAATTCAGCACCTATGCCACTTGGTGGATTCGTCAGGCTATTACCCGCGCTATAGCCGACCAATCTCGTACTATCCGCATCCCGGTCCATATGGTTGAGACCATTAATAAACTGCTAAGAGCAAGTCGCCGTCTGGCCCAGGAACATGGACGAGAGCCCACCTCCAGGGAAATTGGCAAAGAATTGGAAATACCTACAGAAAAAGTCAGAGAGATAGTCAAAGTAGCCCAGCTACCAATATCACTAGAGTCACCTATAGGTGAGGAGGAAGACAGCCACCTGGGTGACTTTATTGAGGACCGCAATGCTTTACCACCAGTTGATGCTGCCTCCAAACAGCTGCTCAAGGAGCAAATCGATGAGGTGCTGTCCAGCCTTACTCCTCGGGAGCAGCGAGTGCTCCAACTTAGATTTGGTCTTGAGGATGGACGAAGCCGAACCCTGGAGGAAGTGGGAAAAGAGTTTAGCGTAACCAGAGAGCGAATTCGCCAAATCGAAGCTAAGGCACTGCGTAAGTTACGCCACCCCAGCCGCAGCCGAAAATTGAGGGATTATCTGGAGTGATAAACCCCATCCTTACACAACAGAGCATCTAAGAGGGGCGCCAGCCCCTCTTTTTTAATCTTCCCCCTCTCCTTCAAAGGAGAGGGGGATAAAGGGGGTGAGGTAAATAAATAATCCCCTGACTATGCTAAAATGAAGATAGCTATCTGAGGAGCTTATTAGATGATTCCTATCAAGCTAAGCATGCGCAACTTTATGTGCTACCGGGATAATGTGCCACCACTCTATTTTAATGGTATCCACACTGCCTGCATCTGCGGTGATAACGGCAATGGCAAGTCGTCCCTGATTGACGCCATGACCTGGGCACTGTGGGGTAAAACCAGAGCCAAAAGTGATGACGACCTCATCCACCTGGGGCAGACGGAAACGGAGGTAGAGTTTGACTTTGCCGTGGGACAACAACCTTACCGCATCATCCGCAAGCACTCCAAGCCCAAACGGCGACGGGCATCGGGACAGACTATCTTAGAATTTCAAATAGCTACCAATGGTAGCTTCAGGTCAATTACCGGTAATAACCTCACCCAAACACAACAGAAAATCATTGACACCCTGCATATGGATTATGACACCTTCATTAACAGCGCCTTCCTGCGGCAGGGTCACGCCGATGAGTTCACTATCAAACGCCCCGTTGAGCGTAAACAGGTGCTAGCTGATATTCTGGGACTATCATTCTATGATGAACTTGAGGGGCAAGCTAAAGACCTGGCTAAGCAGCAAGAAACTGAAAAAGGACAACTTGAGAGTGCTATCAAAGACATCGATGACGAATTAGCCCAAAAACCCACCTACCAGGCTGAGTTTGAACAGGCACAGAGTGAACTCTCCCACATAGAAAAGGTAATACAGGAAAAAGAAACCAGTCTAAATGAGCTACGACAGGAAAGGGAATCGCTGGGGAAAAAGAAGGTGCAACTAGACCAGCTAGAAGCAAACATAAGAGACAGAGAAAGAAGCTTAGAGCTTTTGGATGAGCAGGTTAAACAACATAAATCCCGGCTTAAAGAGTATGAAGAGGTAATAGCCCAGCGTCCCACCATAGAAGAGGGCTACGTTCAATTTACTCAAGCCAAGAAATTAAGTGATGAACTCAACCAAAAATTAAGCGTACTGGTTAAACTAAACGAGCGCAAGAACCAGCTAATAAAGGCTATTGACAGTGCCCAAGCAAGCCTTGTCCAAGACCATACTCTGGCTCAAAGCAAAATCAATGAATTGGAAACCAAATCACAGAAACTACCCCAGCTTAAAAATGAGTTAAGCCAACTCCAAATTCAGTTGCGTCAGTTGGCTGAGCAAGAAGAAACGCTACGCCAGACAAAGCAAACTAGCCAGGAGCTACAGACCCAAATCAATTATCTGGAATCCAGTAAAGCTCAGCTAGAACAGGAAGTAAAGAAGATAGGAGAAAAACTTAACCTCCTGTCGACCCAGACTGAGGCTAAGTGCCCTCTATGTGAGACGGAGCTGACTACAGAAAGTCTACAGCTTATTGAGTCAAAGTATACTGCCGATAGACACAGCAAATCTGACTCCCTGAAATCAAATCAGACCGCACTAGCGCAAAAGAAAATAGAGCTTGAGTCACTGGGGAAGGAAATATCACAGTTAGAAGCATCGCTAAATCAGGAGAAGGTCTTAATCCAAAGCAAAGCTGGCATCCTCAACAAAGAGATAGCTGAAGCTGAAGAGGCAACTAAACAGTTAGACGAGAAAATGGAAAGTTTAACTGAAATTGAACAACACCTGGCCAGGAAGACTTTTGCTACCACTGAGCAACAGGCTCTACACCAGCTTGAAGACGAGTTAGCCAAACTTAACTACGACTCAGAGCAACACGAGCAGATGCGGCATCGGCTGACAAACCTGGAACAGTATGAAGAGCCAAAGCGAAAATTAGACGAAGCCGATAGGCACATCAACCAAGAAAAAGAGGCTCTATCTTCTACTGAGAAAGCCAGTCAAGAACTGCACCACAATTTAGATGTCGATACTGAGAAAAAACAAGGCCTGAGTGAAGAACTTAATCTGCTCCCTCGCTTAATTAATGATTTAACCCAGGTTGAAACTGAACACCAGGCGCTAGCCGCACAGCAAAAACAAGCGCAGGAGATAACGTGGAGTATAAAGGTAAAACTTCAACGCTGCTCCGAACTGGAGGAGAAAAAGAAGGAAAAAGAAAAGCTACTAAGCCAAACCTCAAAAGAGGGAAAAATCTATCGAGACCTAGCCCAAGCTTTTGGCAAAAGAGGGATACAAGCTCTGCTCATTGAAATGGCACTTCCTGAAATTGAAACTGAAGCCAATAAATTGCTCGGACGCATGACTGATAATAGAATGCATGTGAAAATTGAGACGCAGCGGGAAACCAAAAAAGGAGACGTTATCGAAACTCTGGATATCAATATCTCTGACGAGCTAGGAACACGGAATTATGAAATGTTCAGCGGTGGTGAAGCCTTCCGCATTAATTTTGCCATTCGTATCGCCCTGTCCAAGTTATTAGCCAGACGAGCCGGAGCTCCACTTCCCACTCTAATCATTGATGAAGGCTTCGGCACTCAGGATAGTTCGGGCATAGAAAAGATTAAAGAAGCGATAAACTCTATTCAAGATGACTTTGACAAGATACTGGTTATTACTCACATTGAGGAACTTAGAGATGCCTTCCCCACCCGCATTGAAGTTATTAAAACCGCCGAAGGCTCCACCCTGTCACTAAGCTAACTTACAGACCCAAGTCAGCAACAACTTCCTGCATTGCTTTCAGTCCCAACTCAATAAACTCGTCAAGCTCAAGCCCGAGCTCACTACATTTAGTGATCTGCTCTCTATTGGCACCAGCAGCAAAACTCTTTTCTTTAAACCGCTTCTTCACCGACTTAGCCTCAACATTAGCCAGCTTTTTATCGGGGTGAACCAAGGCAGCGGCAACTATTAAGCCAGTTAATGGGTCAGCACAAAATAGAGCCTTGTCAAGCTTCGTCTCCGGGAGAACACCATGCACTGGATTATGACACAGGACAGCATGAACTATAGCCTCATTAGCTCCCATCTCCCTGACCAGGTCAGCCCCCAACTTGCTATGACTGCTCATATCCCCTTCGGTGAGTTCCATATCTATATCATGTAGCAACCCGGCAAGCCCCCACTCCCCCTCATCTTCACTAAGGCGCTTAGCCAGAGCCCGCATAATCGCCTCAGTAGCCAGCATGTGTTTTATTAAATTACCATTCTCCACATTATCTTCAATAGAGTCCAGCGCTTCTTTTCGAATCATTTGTCCCTCCTTTATGCTAGACAATGGTTACCTTGCTAGAGCAGGCTTAGGTTCTTTAGGTAATACCCTACCTAAATAATGCCCGGTGGCTGAAGATTTCTCCTCAGCTATTTCCTCAGGCGTTCCCGTAGCTATAATATAGCCACCTTTATCACCAGCCCCAGGCCCGAGGTCAATAATATAATCAGCGTTTTTAATCACATCCATATGATGCTCAATAACAATCATCGTATTACCAGCATCAACCAGACGCTGTAACACCCGTAGTAGAGCCGCCACATCCTCAAAAGAGAGACCGGTAGTCGGTTCGTCAAGAATATATAGTGTCCTGCCTGTAGACCGTTTTGACAACTCAGTGGCAAGCTTAACCCTCTGTGCCTCACCTCCAGAAAGGGTAGGTGCTGGCTGCCCGAGACGAATATAGCCCAGTCCCACATCATGCAAGGTAGCTAATTTACTCCTTATCTTTGGGAAATGTTCAAAGAAAGCCAAAGCCTGCTCCACAGTCATATCTAATACCTCAGCTATGTTCTTACCCTTGAACTTAATCTCAAGAGCCTCACGGTTATAACGCTTCCCCTTGCACACCTCGCAAGGAACGGTCACATCAGGCAGAAACTGCATCTCAATTTGATTAAATCCCGCTCCATGACAAGCTTCGCAGCGTCCACCCTTAACATTAAACGAGAAACGCCCTGGAGCATAACCTCTCATCCGAGACTCAGGAACGGTGGCAAAAAGCTGACGAATAGGGGTAAAGGTGCCGGTATAAGTAGCTGGATTACTACGAGGAGTACGCCCAATAGGAGACTGGTCAATATCGATTACCTTATCAATATGCTCTACACCAATGATATCATCACAGTCGCCAGCTTTCTCCCTTGACCGATAAAATATTTGTGCCAGCTTCTTATACATAATTTCATCGATAAGTGTACTCTTACCGCTACCCGAAACCCCAGTTATACAAACAAACTTACCCAAAGGGATATGGACGTCTATATTCTTCAGGTTGTTCTGCCTAGCCCCCTTGATTACTATCTCCTCACCGGAGCCAGCGCGACGCTTCCGTGGTAACGGAATCTGTTTCACCCCACTAAGATATTGGCCAGTTATCGATTTTTTACAATTCATAATGTCAGACAGAGCCCCCGTGACCACAATGTGTCCCCCATGCTCCCCAGCTCCAGGTCCCATATCAATAATGTGGTCGGCAGCTCGCATCATGGCTTCATCATGCTCCACAATCAATATAGTATTGCCTAAGTCCCTCAACCTCTTTAGAGTCTCAATCAAACGAAAGTTATCGGCCAGGTGCAAACCCACTGTAGGCTCATCACAGATATAAAGCACCCCCATAAGCCCACTGCCAATCTGAGTTGCTAGGCGGATTCGTTGTGCCTCACCGCCACTCAGGGTAGCCGAGGCACGGTCAAGAGTAAGGTAGTCTAGACCCACGTCTTTGAGGAAGGTCAGCCGAGTTTGAATTTCCTTGAGAATTTGATGGGCTATCATCTGTTCTCGTTCACTAAGCGCTGCCTTCTTACCATCGCCACCGATAGTAGCTACCCATTCTAATGCCTGGGTAACTGACTTTGAACTAACATCAACAATATTTTCACCACCAATAGTTACCGCTAGAGACTCTGGCTTAAGCCTCTTACCCTGACAAACAGGACATGCCCTGGAGACCATATAACGCTCTATATCAGCACGAGAGTGCTCAGATTCAGTATCCCAGTACAGCCGCTCTAAACGAGGAATTACACCTTCGTAGCCATTAAAATATTCTCTGACCCGACCAAACCGGTTTCTATGTTTTATCAATTCACCTTCTTCTCCATAAAGTACAAGTTTAAGATGACGCTCACTTAGCTCCTTAACCGGAGTATGAAGAGAAAAGTTATAACGCTGGGCTAAGGATTCAAGTTGACCGTAATACCAAGATGACCATTGCCAAGGGCGAATTGCTCCTTGAGCCAAGGGAAGTTCTTTATTGGGGATAACCAGCTCAGGGTCTATCTCCAGTTTAATTCCTAACCCGGTACAGTTAGGACAAGCACCGTGGGGGCTGTTAAAGCTAAATGTTCTGGGGGCAATCTCCCCCAGGCTGATGCCACAGTGAACACAGGCAAAATGCTCCGAGAACAGCAATTCCTCACCGTCACTAATAGACACTAGCACTACCCCTGCCCCAAGCTTGAGGGCAGTTTCTACCGAGTCAGCAATACGGCTTTGGCTTCCGCTTTGCCCCATTACCAATCTGTCCACCACTGCCTCAATAGAGTGCTTCTTATATTTATCCAGTTTGAACTCCTCAGACAGGTCATAGATACGCCCATCCACCCGAACCCTGGCATAGCCCGCCTTACGCAAATCATCAAACACCGCCTGATATTCACCCTTGCGGTCTTTAATCAGGGGTGCCAGAACCATAACACGGCTATCTTCAGGGATATTTTGAATAGCATCCACAATCTGCTGCACTGTCTGCATAGCAATCTCTCGTCCACAATTAGGGCAATGGGGGTGACCAGCCCGGGCAAAAAGTAGCCTCAGGTAATCATAGGTCTCGGTTACAGTACCCACTGTAGACCTTGGATTCCGGCTCGGACCTTTCTGGTCAATGGAAATGGCAGGGCTCAATCCTTCAATGTAATCAACCTCAGGCTTCTCCATCCTGCCCAAAAACTGGCGAGCATAGGCAGATAGAGACTCCACATAACGGCGCTGCCCCTCAGCATAAATGGTATCAAATGCCAGTGAACTCTTACCCGAGCCAGAGACGCCGGTAATAACCACCAGCTTATCCCGAGGGATAGTTACATCTATATTCTTGAGGTTATGCTCACGAGCCCCTTTGACAATTATAGCATCCAGTGGCATGTTCTCCTCCGTATTACAAGTCTATTTTAACATTTGGGCTAAAGTACAACAAGAGTATAAACATGCTTGCACTCCATTCACAACCCAAAGTCATAACTACATTCCGCATGGGTAATTACTTTCAACCTACAATTGGTGAATAAAACCTAGTTGTTCTTGATAATCCTGCGCTTCTTTCCATGGCTACTAATTAGGCACTTGGTCATTTTGATTGTGGGGTGTGAGTACCAAAGTCACCCGCTCCCTAAAGTACCACAATATAACTAGGACTATCTACCTATTTACAATAGCTTTATAAAGCCTACAATTATCATAGATTCGTTTAGTCTTTAAAACAAGAGGTAAATCATGCTAATAGCCAAATTTGTTGCTGTGGTAATTATTGGTTATCTTCTGGGTTCTATTCCTTTTGGTGC
>SDBU01002498.1_pt1 | contig 24330 bp, 22 predicted proteins | sample 2277071 | NCBI WGS metagenome assembly SDBU01 (sample SAMN10397929, study PRJNA504765) | marine sediment metagenome | isolation source: marine sediment core GS08_GC12, 126 cmbsf | place: Arctic Ocean: Gakkel Ridge, Loki's castle | collected 2008
TGTCTATCGCCTGCTGTAACAGCTTAGGGTTATTCTTAACCTTGGATACCAGACCAGTTATACCTTTACCTCCCTGTTTCAGGGATGATGATTCGGTGCCGGCGCTTATTACCGAAAAGGCATTTTGCACCAGAACTTCATTATCCCCACAGGCTGGTGCCGGAATCTCCTCAACTAATATCTCGCCACCTAGATTAAAAACCTGTTTCATTTTTAGCCTCCCAAAGCACCCCAATCTTTGAGCCATGCACTTCATCTACGGCCTCAGCGACATTAAACTTTCCGGTAAATGGGTAAAGCACGGTATTGAAGCGGGTTGGAGTATAGCTTTTCTTGGAATATTTAATAATCGGTGCCTTTACCTTGACCCCATATCGATACGAAATCCAGCCTTCTAGATTCTCGGCAGAAACTCCATCGTCTTCTAACGGAATTATAGCTAGATTCGCTCCTTTCGCCCTTGTTTTTACTACCAGTGGAAATTCCCTGTCAAACTCAATTTCAAGTGGAGACAGGTGAAAGTAGAGGTCAAATTGATGCTCTCCCTCGCCGGTCAGTAAGTCTTCTACTATCCAGTAACCCTCTTGCTTATTAAACAGGATACACCTCCTGTGAGTTACTGGGTTTTTAAACCTTCTGTAGCCACCGTGTTCAGCATCAAGAAGGTCATACTCATCAGATACCTGCCACCTATTTACCGTTACCATGGCATCACGCCTCATGTTGAAGAGGTCATCCTCATCGAATCTGTTTTGTTCCCCGCCATCTACAACTACGGTATTGTGATATTTAGTGTTGCGAAAGAGATTTCGCATATACTTATCAGCTGTATAAATGTATGCACCCGGATCTATAATAAAGCTTTTATCATGGGCAAACAACTCAAAGCTTAATCGGCTGTTATGCTTGTGGCCCGAGGGAGATTTACTATCAGATGGTACGCAATCTGAAATCATATAGAGACTGTTTGTGCGCATTATATAGAAACCACCATCTGGGAAAGCTCTTGAGGAAACTCTATACCCTTTGTCGGGGAGTTTCTTAAAATTTCTGATTCCCTCTTCTCCCAAAAGCCAGAATGTTTCTTCATGCAAGCTACCGGCTGCCTGCTTGAAATCATCCCTATTGAACAGAGCGGCGCCAGTGGAGAGTAAATACCTGTGGCCAAGCCGGTTCCAGTTTCTATAGTCAGCCAGGATATGAAGCCGGCCGTCGTCATTATCCCCGATTTGGGGGGCAGTACCATCTGGTTTGGTGTAATACATCACAAACTCTATCATCTTCTCCAGTCGCCTCATATACCAGTTGGGAAAGGCTACTCCGTTCATAAGGCCAAGCAAGGTGGCTGATAGGAATAGCTCAGTCACCAGTCTGTGGTAGCTTATCGAACCTTCGTAATCTACCCCATCGGGATAAACTTGCCTTTCCATCCCTTTTATAAGCTCACCGGTGCCAAAAACTCGCAACTTTTTGGCTTCCTTGAACTCAGGGAACATCAACCCCAGATATAGCAGTCCGACAATATCTGACAGATAATGGTTGGTATTTACTCCCCTTAAGTTTCGTTCTAGATTCGCACTAATATGCTTGCCGTGTATAAAAAGGCTTTTTAAAAACTTAAGCAGAAATTCGTCAGTAACCTCTGGCGAATCCTTGAAGAAGTAATATCCCCATATCCAGTTGACTGCCCGGATAGCTATATCCATAGTACAAGTCCAGTTAACACCGTACTGTGGCGGATTACTATCTATCCAGTCGTTTATCTGGCTAACAAACTCCTGGGCATATTTTTTGTCTTCAGTGAGCCAGTAAGCCTTACCTAGGGTGGGGAGGTGCTGGAAGCGGGACAACTCCCAAGGGACTTTTATATCCGAGCCGTCACCTTTCACAATAGCGGTATCGGTATAAAAAGTCCCAGTTTCCCACTTCATACCGCTTTTAAAGTCCTTGTGCCAGTCTATCTTCCCCTCTCTATCAACATGCATCTCCCCCCCGAGCAAGTCGAATGTGTGGGTGCATATCTGGTTGGCGCATTCAATTACTGCTTTACTGGTTCCTCCAATTTTTTTAAAATAATCTTCCAGTAAGCTGGAAACACTTTTATCAAAGAAAAACAGAGGTTTATCTCTAGAGCGAAAGTTAAGTAAAAAATCGTGAAGATTTTTCTCTCCGTCAAGTTGACCTATTAAATCAACTTTAGAGATTAACTTGGCTAATCTCTTAGCTTTAAACCACTTCAAAGAACTAAATATTGTGCCAGTTATTTTTTTTATTAATATCATCATTTAATACATCTATGCTAAGTAGAAGTTCAAGATATCTTCTTATAATAACTATAGTTATGGTCAAATACGGGAAGGCTTTGGAGGACGGGCATCTTGTCCCAAACTATCAGCACTGCTCGTAAAGCCATATTTAATGGACGGAAGGAGATATGAGTCATTCCCCCGTCAGTATAACGGATTCTAACTTTTGTAAATCCTAGAGACCTCATAATAAAATCTAAGGAATGAGCACAAAAGAAACCAACATGTTCCGGTGGTCTATACATATGCCATTTCTTGCCCTTTATCTTGGCCTTGAAGCTTCTTGTATCGCCAGTCATTATGACAAAGAGTCCATCTCTTTTAACAGTCTTGGCTAATTCATCGACCACTGCCTTCGGATTAGGTAGATGTTCTATAGTATTAAACATAGTCACCAAATCAAAGAACTCGGAAGGAAAGCCTGCCTGCTTAAGTGTTTTGAAGATTTCTATGCCCTTCCCCTCTGTGACTTTCCCAGCTTCTTCAGAAATCTCTACCCCGTATTTCTCCCAATCAACACCAGCGTTATCCAAGAAATTCCCGCTGCCACAACCAAAATCTAAGACCCTTCCACTTCTTAAACTGATTAAACCCTGTATGATTCTCCACTGCCTCTGCCAATAAGCCCGATTATACGAAGGATTTTTCAGGGATTTTGTTCCTGCTATGTCAGCTCCGTGATAAAACTCATCATAGAACTGGTTTAACTCGTTTTGTGATGGCATAGGATATATGAATTGAGTCTTACATATCAAGCATTCGTAGATGTCCCAAACCCTACCCAAAGGAGATTCTAAGGTAAACACTACCTTAATACTATCACTAGAGCAGATAGGGCATTTCATCTCTTCATCCTCCTTATTATTTTTATTCCTAATGTTTTTAGCTCTTGAATCTCCTCTTTTTGAAGCTCTCGTAAAAAGAAAAGAATCAGCGCGTAAACGATAACGCTCACAATTATACCCACAATCAGGTTTACCAAGATTGAAGAGGTTAAGCTGTTGCCTATGAAATAGGCTACTGCCCCCATTACTGCCGAAGCGGCAGCTATCTTAGCCAGAGATTTAAAAGGAAATGGCCAGACGAAGAAACGCCTTGAGATAATAGTTATTACTGCTAGATTAACTGTATAGGAAACGAGGGTAGTTACTGCGGCTGCAAAGTAGCCATATCGTGGAATGAAAATAAGGTTTAGTGCAATATTCAATAAGGCAGAGCCTAAAACGCAATACATCATCAAGCCAGTTCTTTTATGGCAGGCTAAACCTATACCGAAACTGTTTATAATCCCGGCGAGGAAAAGGCCGAAAGCCACTAGGGAGATAATTATATAACCTGGATGATAGTCTGCAGGAGTAAGAACGCCAATTACCGGCTTGGCTAAGACGCTTATGCCAACTGCCGCCGGAAGAGCAATCATCAGGTAATATCTAGTGAGCCTATTCACAAACTGTCCGGTGGCTGCTTCCCCCTGTTTCTCCCAGATACCAAAAACGAGTGGGCCTTGAGCCAATAGAAACAATGACAGGATAACGCCTATACTCTGCCCCACAATACCATAGCTAGCCGAATATATCCCTACCTCCTGACTGCCACGGAAAATCTCTAGTATATAACGGTCGGAGAGACTCAGTATCCAGCTGGCGAGGCCTATTATCATTACTGGGAAACCATATTTAGCCATCTGTGAGGTTAGAGGAGAGATAACATGTCCTTCTTTGAATGTTACTTTCCCGAGGGCAGTTTTCCATAGCAAATGCAGGGCTACAGCCATACCAAGTAAAGAGCCCCAGAGCAAGCCTTCCACGCCGAAGCCAAGAGCTATTACCAGCGCCATGCCCAAGCCCAATCCGGCAACACCCCTCCAGATGGTAAAGGAGGAGTACCAATTAACCTGACGCTTTGCTCTGAGGAATTGCAGCAAAACCTGCGAAAATGAACTAGCGATAAAAAGTGGGATGCCTATAAGCATTAGGGCATGCAGATTCTTCGAGATATGACTTCCGAAAATACAGAGAACTCCCAGGAATATAAGAGAGATAGCTATCACCGAAATAAGAGCCAACTTAATAGCAGTAGCCTGTAGTTCTCCTAGGCGCTCACCGGAATCATAAGCCGGGAAGAGCCGGATGGCGGAAGTACTGACCCAAGCAACCGCAATTGAAGATAGGACAGAGATAGTGGCCAGAACCAGAGAGTAATTTCCATAATCCGTAGGGGGAAACAGGCGGGTGATAACCGGGATGGCAATAATACCAATGATACCGGGAATAACATAAGAGGGTAAATACTTGGTTAAATCCTTTAATAGCTCTCTAATCATCAGTGTTATTCATCTCTGTTCTTGATTGGTTTTGCCGGGATGCCTCCAAAAATGTTTCAGACAATCTCCATGGAGCGTGATATCACGTAATATCTGGTTAGCCTATTTGCCCAACTGCCTTGTAGCACTGCCCCCCGTTTCTCAAAAGTATTAAAGCAAATCAGGCCCGCGGCTAGCAAAAATCCCCAGAGAAGGCTCTCTGCTTCAAGGCAAGCCTGTGGAAATATTGGTCGCATCTTACTGGAAAAGCCTGCCTAAATAGTTTAGGACTAACCTTTCTATTCGCCATAGAGGACTTATGCCCCTCCATAAACTTCGCTTCGAAGAGATATACATATTCAGGTAAAGCAAAAGGTAATAAGGATATGCAAACAGTTTTGGCTGCCTCAGTTGTAATTGATAGCTTGGCAGTCGTCTAAATGCTAGCCTATTAAGGAAGAACCTTGCTTTTAGGGTGCATCCTTTATTTCCTGGGGTTGAGCGATCATGGCTTATACTTTCCAATACTATCTTCCCTTCTGAAGTTGCTTTTCGTAGGTAGTCTTCCCCTATCTTATTCCTAGATATTATCAGGGATGTGCCTGCCGAGCCTTGAGCTACCTCAGAAGATCCCCACCCATCACCAAAGGATAAATCGGATAATTCATTAGATGTATCGTAACATAGAGTGCACCGTCGAGGTGTAAATAAGCCAAATTCGTGAAATAAAATATAATCACGATAACGTACTAGCCTCCGGGTTCCATCTTTGAGATAGATACTCATATGCCCGGGCCAACCTTCACCACGGTAATAAAGATGCGCGATATCCCTTTTTTTAATACCGTAACGCCACAAGATAAAATCTGTCATGTGAAAGCAATTGCTGTTTGAGCAAACGATACCTAGATGCAGTTTAATCTTATTGCCAAGTTTTCTATTTATTACCTCCGCTTTCCTGATACCGTGAATTTGGCAGGGCAGCCCGACTACGGCAAACTTCTCATTTTCTTTTGCGTTGAGGATATCTTTCAAAGCATTGTTTGCTGGTACGGGACAATACTTGGAACCTTGGGAAGATATTATCTCTTCCCTAGTTCTGGCAATAAATGGCAATGGCTCTAGAGGATTGACTTCACTCATTCTAGTTACTAAGGCACCATCGATGATGCCCTGTTCTAATGCGAAGATGAGGAGTGCTGTTACTAAACCACCGGAGGCTGAATTGTACCTGATGCCAGAATCAGTGGCATGACCGAAATAACAAGCATAGTAATTCCCCAATAGCATGTCGTCAGGTTGTTTGCCAAAAATTTCGGAGTTTAATTGTTTAAAATTCACAGCATGCCCAGGGCAAACTTTGACGCATAATTCGCATTCATTACATTTTGCTTCATTTAATTTGGGAATATAGATTCCCTTAGATTCAATTTTTACCATCTCTAATGCCGAAAGCGGACATAACCCAACGCAGGTTCCACATCCAGTACAAAGACCGTCTTTTACTAATGAACGAATGGTTATATTACTTTTCATGTTGTCTTTCGAGCCAGGTTGCCGCTATTTTCGGAGCAACCGTGATTTGACTCTGTAGCCAGGAGAGACCAACGCCGGTAACATACCATTTTATGAATGTGTCTATAAGAAATATCAATATTTACTCTTTCAAGTATTAAAGGGAACGTAGCCAATCATCTCCTTTCAAAAGAACATGATAACGAAGACGAAAGGTATTTCAAAGAATTAGTCCTTTCCTTTTGCAGCGTACTTAATACTCCGTTATAGTCGATCTCTTTGGCATTATGGATATCTCCTACTTCTCTAAGTATTCTGCTTGTCAAATCCAGTTTCTGAAGAATATGATCAATACGAGCGTTCCGTGAAATGGGGTCGTTTTCACTAAAGCGGTAAAAAGCATAAAATTGTTTTCCATAATTAATCGATAAGGTAATCCCATGAAAAGAATCAGTACAAACGAATAATGAGTTCTTTATAAGACCTAAAAACTCCCTCGGTCCTGCAGTAGTATTTATTATCGTTCCAAATTCCTTATCCTTTTCTCTAACAGGCAACGTTAGTATGTCACAACCATACCACTTTTGTACCTCCAATACGATTTTCCGGTGCACAGGATTGTCCCCTAAGAAATAGCACAGTATATATTTCTTCTTTATTTCGGGCTCTATTGAGATACGATCCCACTCTTTGGAGGTTACCAAAAATGTAGGATCGAGAACGACTTCAGCCTCACGCCCGGTTATTATTTTTATAATCTCGGCTCCTTTTTGCTCGCGTACCGATATAAAATCTAACTCGTTGATGTACTTTCTGAAGACTTCTTTTTGAGTTTCGGTAAAATCATCGATCACCACACTAGGTGCATAGGCTATTTTCTTCTGGTTGTCTGATTTGATAAAGCTAAGTAAATATACGGGGTCGAGTGAATTTGCCGACCAGATCTGATCACTTCCACATATATAGACATGGAATTGTTCCTTGCTCTTCTTTAGATCATCTTGTGTTGTGAATAATCGGGTTAATTTTAAAAAATGATTGTGAAAGTGGATGAAATTTCTGGTTCTTTTATCATATATCAACGATGTTATTACAGTTAGTAAAGAAGGACATTTTATTAATAGCTTTCTTATTAAAACGTATTTTTTAATATTTCTATAGTCTATTATTTTAACTCCATATCCGATGCTTGCAATCGTTTCCTGCAAAGCATATGCTTGGAGCACGCTTCCGTAGTGTCTTGGGTAATGCCACGTAATAATACCAACTTGATTCAAAATAAAATCTCACTTGTTTATATTCTTAATTATTAATCCATCTATTTGACTAGTGTAGGGTACCCAAAGCCTCCTTATAGATGGCATCAAACTCAGGGAATTTGACTTCCCAGGATAGTTTTTCTATTACCTTCTTTCTTAAAAGTCCTCTATCAAAATCGGTGTTTAATACCTTTTTTATCTTGTTGCCTAGATCATTTTCATCTTCTTTGCTGGCGTTGAATTTTTCGCCGATATAAATACCCAGCAAATCCTCTATCTCTTTAAGTGTCTTATGAAATCCAACCACAGGAGTGCCAGCCATCAAGGCTTCAGCGTAGACAATGCCAAAACCTTCGGCTCGGCTGGGCATTACGAAAACATCAGCGGCATTGTAATACTTAACCAGTTCGCCCCAAGGTAACAAACCCAAGACCCGTCCGTCTATTTCCCCACGTTCAATAAACCTTTGGGCATAACATGTTCCCTCTTCATTGCTTTTGACTACAAGGCAGCAATTATGCGATAAATAGGGGTCTTCGGCAAATGTTCTCAATAACACATCTAACCCCTTTTTCTCCACCGGTTTGTGAACTCCAGAGAAAAAAGCCACCTTTTTACCAGCTAGTTCCAGCTCTTGCTTAAGCTTCTCCCTCTCCAACAAAGGGAAATTGCTTATATCCAATGGGTTATAAATAACGCCTAACTTACCGTTGTAATCCAAGCCAAACTCATCTAACTGTTTCCTACTGTGTTCAGATACACAAATAAGGTAATCCGTGATACTTAAAACTTGGCTTGATACTCTTATGTTGTTTTCTCTCTGTGCCCCGGGTTCAAATTCGTGGTGGGTTACTACTATGGGGATGGAGCAGCCGATAACTTTCAGACTCAAACCCAACCTGTTATAAGCAGAATGGATATGAATAATATCTGGTCGCACCAACCCTAAAATCTTTTGCAGAAAATCAGCCTCAGATAAAGCATAAATTTTCGTTTTGAAACTAAGAGAGCCTAGATTATTTATTTTGCCTTTACCGCCTGTTAGGTAGAATTTCAGAGCCAGAAATAGCCTCAGCAGTTTACTTCTTGGGGGTGTTCTTAATACGTGAATACCATCTCTAATGAATGAATTGGTTGTATTTGTCAATATATAAACTTCATAATCTCTCTTATTAGCTTGAGTGGCTAACTGCCAAGCATTGATAGCAATACCTCCCGCACTATGTCCCCCAACTTCAGGTGGGATTGGCCCTATATATAATATTCTTATCTTATTTGAACTATTCATGATTACTCTCAGTCATAGCTATCTTCTCCAGCTCAAAAGTCATAAACCAACCGATCCTTTCAAAACCCAGGAAGCAAGCCAGAGCGTAAGCGGTAAGACGTAAAAACCGGTTATTTGGCGCATTTAACAACAGGTCATATTTTGTTGCCCTAGCACGAATGTCCTTAGTGAAAACTGGATACCTTGATAGATTTCTTTTCACTTCCGTGGTAGTGAAAGCTTGGGCTCCTCCGCCTGCGCACTGCTTATATATTATTGACGAAACGTTTGCGAAAGGCTTACCTCTTAACAAGCCAAAACGCAAATACTTATAAAAAGCCCAAAGCGACCTTCTGTTATAAATCATTATTTTTATTTTACCGCCGGCACGGGTGACCCGAATGATCTCCTCTAATGCTTTTAAGGTATTGGGAGCATAATGAATAACACCCCAGGAATATACTAAGTCGAAAGTGTTATCTGAATAAGGTAGGTTTTCAACATCGGCGACCCTCACCTCTTCAGCCGATAGTCCGTAAACCTCAAGTCTCTTTTTTACATGTTCTACTGCCTCTTCTGTAAGATCAACACCGTATGCCTTGGCGCCTGCTCTAACCCATTGGATAAAGTCCGTTCCCGACCCGACGCCCACCTCCAGGACTTTTTGGCCCCGAAAACGGGTAAACTGGGCAAAGCTGAATACCTCAGGTTCTATTCTATATCTGTTCTCCTCAATTTCCTCAAAATACTGGCGTGAGTACTTTGCAGACGTCGCTACTCCAGTACCACAGGTTTCTCTACTCCAATAAGCCTTAACCCGAGACTTTTGTTCTTTATTTTCCATTTTACGCCTCTTTAAACCTTATTTAGTTCCATTGTCGATTCACAAGCCTTGTCGAGAATCTTTACCCTGTTTTGCCAGGAAATATCGGGTATTGGAGAAAGGTCAAAAAACTCTTCCAGGCGATTAGCCTGGTAAAGATCATATAGTCTAATTATTGCCGATTGGATTTCCTCCGTCTCATTGCCTACAATAAACCCCCTGTTTAAACTGCTAAGAAACCGTAATGCAGGGTCTTTTTCGTCACCTTTTATAAACAGTATCGGTTTTTCTGCGGCCAGATAGTAAAACAATCTACTTGGAACCTGAAGCCCCCCTTTATTACCTAGAAAAAGGAGTATATCCGCTCCGATGGTAAGAGATAAGGCTTCTTTTAAAGGCACAAAGTCTTGTAAAAAAACCATGTCCTTTAGATTATAGGCTTCGATTAGCTCTCTATATTTGTTAGAAATGTCGCCTACAAAGAGAACTTCTAGGTTATTCTTTATCTCCTCACTTTCATTAGCCATAGAGGTTAGGGCATTAAATAGAGGATTAATATCAGCTATTTGATACATTCTGCCGGTAAACAACAACCTGAACTTTTCTGATTTCTGAGGCACGAGGTTTTCAAAATCATTATACTCTACCCCGGCGGACATAACATATACCCTATCCTCACTTAGAAATGGATAGTTCTCAAGATAATTATCTTTGGTCTCATCGGTGGTTACCACCACGGCAGTAGCCGATTTCAGAACCCTACTTTCCATTTTATGTTCCAGCCAGAACCTAACTTTGCTCTTTCCCTCTACCACGTTAAAAGCCCAGGGGTCGCCATACTCAGTAATCCAGGGCAATCCAGACATTTTCTTTATAGTATATCCGACAAGGTGAGAGGTATAAGGCCAGGCTGATGATATTATTAGGTCGTAGTTATTTCTTCTCACAAGCTTAATTCCCTGGAATAGTGCGAAAGGATACCACTCAGCAATAATATCAGGAATAACCAGATTGGCGATTTTAATCAAGCCTCTGGCAAGCTGGGCTGAGGTTCTTTTCTGTATGCCCAAAGCTCTCACCTTGCCGGGTTCTTGTGAAACATCTTTGGCATCTCTAATTATATCTCTATAGAATCTACGTAATATCCCCGATAGTGTCCTAAACACGTTAACCGAAGGTGGTATTTTAGCAATAAGTTCTGCATCGTAAAAAGCAAATGATGGGGAAGGGTTTATAGTTAACACATCCAGTTTCCAGCCAAACTCAGATAGATACTTGATAATATTAGCAATCCTGAGCCCTCTGGCTCCACCATGGGGAGGAGCCTGGTAAGCTATGTATAGAATTCTACCCTTCATTCTTCCCCCGAAGATTTGGCAAAGAAAACTTCAAACTCACCATTTGAATATAGTTTGTCGACACTCTGGTCTATCTCAATCTGAGCAAAATCGACCTCGTTAAAGCCAGGTCTGGCAATAATCGGAGGAGATATCATGCCTTTTTCGAATAGTACAGGATCAACTGAAGCTTGCTTAAAGCGTTCAGTAAGTATTAAATAAGTATCTTTATCTATTGATTCACCGAGTGTCTCATAATCAAGATAACCGAAGTGTTCCTGTATATCAACCTGCGGATAAGCTTGAATCCAACCCATTTCAGTAACTGGCATTTCTGGCTCCCTATACTCACTAATCCAGTTTGCGCCACTAATATCAGCATAGGTAATCTGCCAGTTTGACTGAAGAATCCAGGGTGAGCGATATATGCTAAATATGCTCAGTATAGAAGTAGAGGTTAGAAAAATAACTATAATGAAAATACCAATCGATTTAGGTACTCGGGAATTTCCTAATAAACCATAGAGAACAAAGCCCACCAGCACTGGGGCCCCCCATAAGCCAAAATTGGCGCTTAAGATCCTGCCCCAGGTAACTAATCCAATCGCTAAGGATATCGCCAGATATGTCAGGCCGCTAACCAGTAAAATAATAAGCAAATAGAATTGGTTATTAAACTCACTACGCCGCTGTGAAAAAGCCCTTATAATTAGAATAGCAGCGAAAAAGGAAAGGATAGTAAGGATAATATTCTGACCATACATTTTAAATGCCAGTTCAATGCTATCCCAAAAACCTCGCTCGAGCACGGTCTGGAGTTCTCCGGCACGGGCTATCACAGGGACTTCCCCTGTTATCCAATTGAATATACGCTGTATACTTGATCCGAAAACAACAAAATAAGAAGTCCAAATAAATAAGGCACCTATGGAAATTAAAGGTAGACTAGGAGAAGTATGTTGTCCTAAGGTAGCAAGACTATCCCGTTTTTTACATAACCATTTGAATGCTTCAGCGGCAATCAAGCACATAATAAGCACAATCTGAGGAACGGGGTGCAAGAATGGAAATAGAAATAGAACAATAAGAAGGGCCATTGTCCAGGGAAACGAGTGCATTATCGAGTGTTTGAAGTAGAGATAAAAGAATAGGGGGAAGGCAAGAAGTGCAAGAGAGTGGGGATACGGCGAGACATGATAGTATGAAAATAGGGGTATAGTACTTACTGCTGCAGTGAGCATAGTATGCCCTCTCTTGAAGGAGACAGCGGTAGATAGGAGATAACTAAAAAGTATAAAAAGTATGGTGAAAATGATAGGCAAATACGTCATGACTATCTGTGGGGGTATGGATAAGACCTGAGTGAGTGTTGCCCCTAGGATATGGGTAACGGGATAATAATTCTCTCCCAAAGAGCCCTCGGAGATAAGGGAAGAAGTGTAATTTAGATGTCCTAATGTGTCCCCTGTGCCGTGTAGATAGTAACCGCGAAAAACAGGCAAAGAGAGAATAATAAAAATTGAAAGGATAAGTATGAAAAAACCTATAAGCCAGAAGTTACTCTCATTTTTGGAAATGGCTTGATGGGCAATGATAGACATACCGCAAAGGATGGCTGTAAATAGTAAAATCCAGACCGAAGGAGGTAACGCAGAGTAAATTGAAAGCTCATATCCCATTGCTGGGGAATTCATCTTTATAATGATTAAAGCAAAAGCTACAAGAATAAAACCCGCAGCCGCTAATAACTTCAATAAATTGAGGTTAACTCTCTGGTTAGTCTCTGAAGATACTTCTGCCATCAAAGTCAAAATCTCCTTCTATCCCGAGAATATCTAGGACCGTTGGAGCTATATCCATTAAGGTCATCTCATACCTGGCGGGTTTTCTGTCCAAGTTTGATAGCAGAAAAACAGCCTTTTTCTTGTGCCCGCCAGGTGCAAGGTTATGGTCATGAGCCGTGCCAATCAGAGGAGTGTGTATGCCCCAGCCAGTCCCAAAACCTTCTTTTAATTCAAAAACTATATCAGGATAGGCTTGAGCAACTCTCGTACCTTGGTATAGTTCCTCCCTACGACATACCCAGTCCACCAATTTTTCCCCGCCATGGGGCTCCTTTAGCTCTGAAAGTACTTCTATTATCAGGGCTCGTACTTCTTCATAGTTCCTATTATTTAGATTGTGCCTGTCTATTTCAACTCCACCATGCGAGTAGGATTTAACACCAGCAAAAGAGGAGAGATGGGCTACAGTTTTGTGCCTATCAAGGTATGCCGTTGACATATATATGTTTTTACTTAAAGATGAAAGCCGCTTTGTTTTAGTTGCAAAATTGACGAGCCAGTTATCCAAACCAATTCTACGTGTCAAATTTAAGAGGTTGTTTTTTACCCCTTCCATTAAGTACGGAAGAGGGTTATATTTACCAGCTTTAGAGAAAAGCAGTCCATTCTGACGGAGCACCTCATTCAGATTGACTGTCTTTGTTGGCCGTATACCGTGGCCGTGGTCGCTGAAAACTATAATAGTAGCCTCTGGATGTAATTCCATAAATTGGCCCACTAACTTGTCCAATAGTTGGTAGTATTCTTTTATAATGTCTTGATATGCATTAGTGCCGGGATAAGACGGGTCATTTTCATCGCAAAATCGCCATAACCGGTGCTGGATAATATCAAGGAAAGTTGGGCAAATGAAAAAAAGATCCCAATCGTAATCTTGTGACAGTTTTAATCCAAGATCAGCTTCACTGATAAGGGCCTGCTTGCCATCTTCGGCAAATTTCCTTAAATTCTTAACTCCTGGGTGCTTGCCAAAAACCCCTTTTATTGGAAGATCGTAGTTTGCTGTTATGGATTGGGGGCAGGCTTGAATTTCCCTTGATACTAACCACTCAGGCTCTCCTTCAATCCTTGTTTCGACTAATGACCTACTCACCATCACTCCATTTACATCCCAGGGAGGAAAAGCTAAAAGGGGGAAAAGGACACAGGTTTTTTTCCCCGAACTAACCGCATAATCCCAGAAACTCCTGCCTTTAAAGATATTTGCATCAATGCTGAGGATATCCCCGAGATCACTATCAAAGATATCGAATGTTTTGACTATACCGTGCCTAGCCGGGTTCCAGCCGGTGTAAATACTGCTCCAAGCAGGGATAGAGTCTACTGGGAAGACTGAAGTCAATTCCATGGGAGTACTTAATTGCCGCAACCTAGTGAAATTGGGTAGAACATCCTCGAACTTAACCAGGAGTTCAGGTTCCAGGGAATCTATACCTATTAGAAGCAGCTTTTTCACTTTAGAATTTTCCTTGCTCTTAGCGTGTCATTTATTATTGCCAGAAGTTCATCGGGTTTCTTTGAACCATCCAAAACCTCTACTTCTGACCTTCCTCGAAAGTTCAAATATAACTCTCGTCTCTCCCTTAGATAATCAAGCGACAGGTTATCACTCTTAGCCAGATTGCGCTGGGAGGCAAATTCCTCTGGCAAATCAATGAGAAATACTACGTTTGGCTTGGGAGCTAAATGCAGCATGTTCTCTAGGGATTCCTTCATCTTGGGAACAGACAAGCCAAAATCGGTTGTCGTATCTACTGCGGTGTCGTAGATGTATCGATCACAGGATATGCTCCTACCCAACATCAACGGCAGTCCGATTTTATAGCCTAATTGAAGTAAGTAGTCCAAGAACATTGAGAGTTGCCAAATTTTAGCTAAAAATCGATTCTTAAACATACTCCTTTTCGTCCTTAGACCTTCAGCCGACTGGTCCGTTCTTCTTCCAAAGAGAGATAGTGTCTTCTTAATAACAAACAGAGCCGGTTTTAATAACTTGAAAGTCTCAAATCTCCCTATTACGTATTTGGTATTAATATTATTCTGATTCATTTCTTGTGCCAGCATACGGGCTAGTGTGGTTTTGCCCGTACCGTCAATACCGATAAAGCAGATAAGATAATTTTTACCCATTTTTATATACCATTTATTCTAAAGACTTGTCGGCTATTATTATTATAGTTGTACCAAATATATTGAAGGGGCTATCTTCAAGTAAATTAAAGAACCTTTGAAAAATTTTACTGGCACATTTTGGGATCAGACCAAACCTTGTCAAAATAGTGTCAAGGGAAGGCATAAGAAATCTCTTCTCTCTTATTGAAAAACCGTTTCGATTTAGCATCTCTTTTAAATAAGAGTAGGAATAAACTCTTGCATTTGCTATAAGCCTTCTTAACATAATCGGATAAGCAGGAGAAAAAGGTAGTAGGAAAGTTAGAGGAAATTTTAACTGAAACTGACCAAGCTTTAATCCGTGAGTTTCGAAAGGGAACCATTTGTTAGGTACAGTCATTATCAATTTACCACCAGGCTTAAGAACTCTTGAGATTTCACCTTGTGCCTTTTGATCGTCAAGAATATGTTCTAATACCTCTACCATTACCACCACATCAAAGAAATTGTCTTGAAACGCTAAATCTTGTGCGGACATAAGCATCAGGTTTGCTGATCTATTTCTGGTAGCCTCCTTCAGATTCATTTCATTTGTGTCAATCCCGATTAATATAGAGGAGTATGTAGACAAAAGCTGAAGATACGCACCAGTACCACAACCAATATCTAGAATACTTTGATCGCTTGTATCTTTTAAATGCGCAATTATAAAGTTAGCCCTCTTATTAACGCTATTGTCATCGGCAAAACAAGGAGCACCTTCTGCTAATCTATAGCCGTCTGGGCTAGATCTACCCTGAGGATTGCTCATAGATTCCCTCTAGTTTTTCTACCACTCTTTCCCAAGAAAAGGGTAAAATCCTTTCTCGCGTTTTTATAGTCTTATCAACGCTTTTAATTGTTTCCACCCCATCAAAGAAATCCTTTTCTTCCTCAACAAAGATGAGACCATCCCCCTCCTCAAACATACGGGGTAACGCCCCGAAGGGGGTAGTCACAACAGGAAGGTTGCAGGACATAGCTTCCAGAACCGACAACGGTGTCTCAATACAATAGCGCCCATCTATTGTTGGAAAAATATAGCAATCAGATAAGGCATAGATTTCCTCAATGTTTAGAAGATAATCTGTTCGAACTAGACAGCCGGCACTTTCCAATTCGTGATGTAATTCCTCGTCTCTATGTTCACCAACTCTGCCTAAAACTAACACCTGATTACAGTGTTCAGATTGTAGCTTTCTAAACACCTCCAGGTTGCGGCCGCTTTTTAGAGAAGCTATGTGAAGGATAATAAATTTATCTTTTGGTACTCCGTATTTCTGCCTTAACTTTACTCTAGTTTCTACTGTAACCGGGACAAATCGGTCAATATCCACACCATTGGGTAGAAACCGAGTCTTGTATCCTAACTCCTGAAACATCTTCTCGCTCATAGTAGACTGGACCAATACAAGATCAGGTTTAAATAAGGACATCCATTTTGTCCTAGGGAGGCAGGCAGGTTGAAGTGCTGATATTATTGTCCTAGCGCTAGGACAGAGAAATGATAAGAGTTTGGCAATAACTAAACCTGCTATGGTTGGACAAAGTACAAAATGTATAATATCAGGTCTGAAAGCCATAATCCTTACCCATGAAAAAGGATTTGAAATGTTTATGGTTACAATCTTGTGCTTTTTTATCAGTTCTCTCGCCAAGTAATAGGTAAGATTTCTTACCCCCTCATCGGGATGCTCTGTAAAATGCCCCACTACGCAAATTTTCATTCTTACTATCCAGAAACCTTAGCTTTATTTGATGCCTCAAGGATGACCGCTTCAAACTTGGCGCATATCTTTTTCCAACTATAATTCTGTTCCACAAAGGCTCTGTTTTCACGGCCCAGCCTTACTCTTGACTCTTCATCGTGGTAAAGCTCAAAAATTCTCTGTCCTATTTCCTCAACACTTAATGCATATAACACCCTGTCACCTACTGTTTCCTTAACCCCGGTTAATGGCGTGGAAATAACCGGTTTCTCACAAGACATATACTCAAGGAGTGTCATTGGGAAGGCGTTCTGGCAATCTTCAGTGGCCTTAAGTGAAATTAGGCAGCAGTCCATGCAAGAAATATAAGCAGGAACCTGTGTATATTGGATATAGTCCGTCAATATCACTTCATCTGAGATGTTGTATTTACGTACTAGTTCTCTTAATTTCTGTAACCTGTCTCCTCCTCCAACAATTAGCATTTTTATTTTTGGTATCATCTCACGTATTTTCTTTAGTGCAGCTAGGGCTGGCTCTAACTCAACCCATTCGCTCAATACGCCAACAAAACCCACTACGAAATATCCATCTATGCCCAATTCTCTCCTTAGAACTTGAGATTCAAGGTCATGAAATAGTTGTGTATTAATTCCATTTGGGATGATCTTGGATCTATTTTGAGGAAGGTGGTATGAATGGCACAGTGATTCGGTAACACAGGTAATTGTCTTAGCCAGATTTATATTCTGCTTAAGCATGAATTGTCCCACAAGCTTACTTAAGGGTCTTAATAAATAGGGTACTCTAGGTGATGTTCTTATCCTTTGAGGTAAATCATCACAGATATCAAATACGGTGGGAATTTCTGTTCTCTTGGACACTAGGTAGCCAGCCATGAGGCTGTTGAAGTTTATATGTACGTCAAAACCAGTAAGCTCCTTCAACTTCTTTGATACCAATATTTCTTGGAAAACGGGATTTAAATTCTTCTTAGTAATATATGAGAGTTCTATATCGTTAAGTAATTCACGGGAATAACTATTGTAGGATCCTCCGAGCCACCAGGCATTTACACATAGGGCAGTGATATCATGGTTTTGAGAGAGGTAAGAAAGAAGGTGATGAGGCCTTTGTGGATTTATCCTGATAAGATCTGGGGTAGATGTTACAAGTATTTTCATAACTGTTTACTCTTAAGTTTTCTCTGTTTCTTTTCTGAGGCTACTTCTAATAAAACTTCTTCTAATCTTGAGCAGATAGTGTCCCAGGAGTAGTTCTGAATAACTAATTTACATCCCTCTTTACCTAAACTCTTTCGTAGCGCTTCATTATCAAATAACTCCAAAATCCTATCTCGAAGATCTTCAGAATCATCAGCATAGAGTACCTTATCTCCAAATGCCGATTTAATTCCAGGTATCTTACTTGAAATAACAGGCCTTTCACATGCCATATACTCAAATATTTTTAGAGGTAGAGAATTCTGAGCTACGGCATTATCTTTAAAAGGTATCAGGCAAGCATCCATGCAAGAGATATAACGCGGTATAAGTTGGTATGGAACTGTGCCTGTAAAAACAATCGAATCTTGAACACCTTGCTCCCTTGCCATAGCCTGATTCCTGATTAAACCACCTTCTTCACCTACTACTAGAACTTTTACCTTTTTTTTAGCTGTATTTAAAGCTCTGACTACGGAAAACACTGAATTCAAGTCAACCCATTCCCTTAGTACACCCACATAACCCAGAACAAAAGCATTATCAAGACCAAGTTCTGCCTTCAAATCCCCACAGGGGTCATACTTGAATAACTCTGTATCTACTCCATTTGGAATGAGCTTCGTCCTATGATAGGGAATACGAAGAGATTGTGATAGAGTTGAGTTTATTATGGTTATTTTACTTGCTAACTTGACGTTATTCTTTAATACAGTACTACTGACAAATACGGCCAAAGGCCTTAATAGAGATGGCATTTGGGGGGAATGCCTAACCATTGCCGGTAAATCGTCGGCGATATCATATACAGTTTTAATACCCGCTGACTTGCACTTCTTTGTCACATAATAGCCGGCTATAAGGCTGTTATAGTTAAAATGAACATCAAAACTGCGATAATTAACATTCCCTAAAATATTGCCGAGTACTATTGGTGAGATTAGTTCTTGAAAAATAGGGCGTATCTTCTTACTGGTACAATACTTTATCGTTACGCTGCTAAATCCATCCTCGAAGCTGTCTGAGTACTGTTGGTTCTCTACTTGCTTTGCTTTCCACCAGTCACAAGGGCTTACAGCAGTAATATCATGCCTACGACTTAAATACCGAATGAATTCGTGAAGTCTGTTATGAGCTGATCTCCTTAGGTCTATTACCGATGTTATTAGTATTTTCATTTGCTACCAAGTAATACCTCAACAATTCTTTCTGCTGCCTTACCATCACCAAATGGATTAAACCAATCGGTTTTTTTATCCATCATCTTATATGAGCAATTTACGATTTCATCGGTCGTTGCACCTGCCAGTACATTAGCCCCGACTGTTATGGTTTCTGGTCGTTCCGTATTGTCTCGTAGCGTGACACAGGGAATACGCAGGATGCAGGCTTCCTCCTGAATACCACCGGAGTCGGTTAGAATGAGCCTTGCATTGGACTCCAGCTGGATAAAACTGAAGTAATCCTGAGGTTCAATTATTTTCAAGTTCACAGGATTAAGATTAAACTCTATCATCATCTTGCGTGCACGCGGGTGTACCGGATATACTACAGGAACATCAATCTCCAAACCTACTCTAACCAAACCTTCAAATATGGAAGTAAATCTTTCCCGGTTATCTACATTTTCTTGACGATGAAGGGTAACCAGACAATAGTTTTTTGGAATAAGGTTTAACTGCTGAAGAACATTTGCCTCGTGTTTCGCTATCTCCAGGTTTTGCGTGAGGGCATCAACTATGGTGTTGCCAGTAATAAATATCTTTACCTCATCAATGCTTTCACATATTAGATTTGTCTTCGATATCTCTGTTGGGGCAAATAGATAGTCTGAGCAATGGTCAGTTAGAATTCGGTTAATCTCTTCAGGCATCTGCTTGTCACCACTACGAAGGCCTGCTTCAACATGTCCAACCTTGATATGCAGCTTGGAAGCTGTCAGCGCGGAAGCCAATACGGAATTTGTATCCCCTTCCACCAAGACGATGTCAGGTTTTTCATGTTTCAGAATTTCCTCAACTCCGATGAGTATCTTTGCTGTCTCCTCCGCATGGGATCCTGAGCCGACCTCTAACTTGAAATTGGCGTGGGGGAGCTTAAGCTGTTTGAAAAATACCTCATCCATGTTGTATGAATAATGCTGTCCTGTATGCACAACAAAGAAATCGGCACCACGCTTTTCAAGTTCCTTAATGATAGGTGTCATTTTGATGATTTCTGGCCTGGTACCGACTACTACCGCTACTTTCAATTGACCATCCTAATTAGTGAGTAACTGTTTGCTATATCTTCCTAAAATCATAAGCTAACTTCTTAAACAGTAACTTCAAAGTCCGATAACCGTCCTTGGCAATTGATAAATTGGAAATGTTGCCATTCCAATTACAACTAATCGGAACCTCAGTCAGTATCAACTTATGCTTTCTTAATTCGTAAATCATTTCTGTTTCTATCTCAAATCCATTGGAAATCAGGTTAAGTTCTTGCCAGCGCTTATTTCTTATAGCCCGAAATCCACTGGTACAATCGGTAATTATCTTCTTGCTTTTCGGGCCTTGATTATGGGCAAATGAGTTTCTAATCTTTGCCCCCAACGAGCCCATATGAATTCGAAGTTTTGGCAGCGATATCAGGGGCAGGAAGATATGTGTAAAAATAAAAATAACTAGGGATGCCAGTACGTTAGTCCATCTACGTCTGAGTAGTGAAGAGGTAATTGTTGATCCCCGCAAGTGCCTCGAACCGATCACGGCATCAAACCCCTCAAGGATGATAGGTTTAGTCACTCTAGGAATATCAGATGGATCATGCTGTCCGTCACCATCAATAAATACGAGAATATCAGCATTAGCTTGCTGGGCACCATATTTCATGGCAGCACCTTTACCGAGGTTTTTGTCATGGCTGAACACTAAAGCCCCAGCTTTCCTTGCTACTTCTGACGTATCGTCTGTCGATCCGTCATCCACTACGATTACCTGATCAACATACTTCCTAGCCTTAGTCACAACCTCTGCTATATGAGGCGCAGTGTTATAGCAGGGAATTACTGCGACTACCTTCGGTTTTACGTTAGTCATAGCGTTCTATGTAAGAAACCCGCTTGCTTGGCTTCTTCTCCACTATATATTCCTCGAACATCAATAAGAACAGGATTTGCATTCTGTATTCTCGCAAGATCAGCAAGTTTTATTCTTTGAAAGTCCACATGTGCCACTGTGATGACTATTGCGTCGAATGTTAGTTCTCCAAGAAGATCTAGGGAGTCGATGAACTCAATGTCAAATTTCTTCATTACATCTGCTTTTAATAGATATGGGTCGTAACCATATATTTTAATGCCCTATTCTTTTAGTTTATTTATAATTCCCTTCGCCGGTGTCTCCCTGGTATCGGCAATATTCTCTTTATAGGTCAAGCCCATGATTAGAACCTTGGAGCCTTTTATTACCTTTTCAGCATCTTTCAGTGTATTAACAGTAATTCAGCCAGGTGCGAACCAATAAAGCCAGCCCCTCCAGTAATAATTACCTTTTCCATTTAGACTACCAGACAAAGATTGGGATTCTATATTACCTGATTATACTTGGTTAGTGGACAGGTGTCAATATTATTGACCAGTAACTGCCACATGGCTGGACTAGATATCATTTACACAGCACCCGATTAACAAAGAGGATTCTAGGGATCTTTTATGTTTGATTTTATTCATCTTATTACTTACTAGGCAATGTCGTTATCTCTGCTGTATTCAGAAAAATTTCAGTCCTGATAACTCTCAGTCTCAGTAAAAACCGGTTTGGTACCAACAAAGAGAGTAGCATTAGCTGTGGCGATAAGGATGAAAGAAGAGAATATTAGCTCAACACCTTCGCCAATGCTGTGCATAGCAAGGGCAACATATAAGTTCTTCATTATCAGCGATGAGAATAGTCGATTTTTTACAAACTGCAAGTTTACCCTCTTTCGTTATTAGATAACTTTACTGTACTTTAATGTATAATAGTATTTCATAAAGGTCAACTCATTTGGAGGAATTATTAATAAATAATATATCGTATTCTGAAGAACACTCGAAAATGGTAACGCTACGAGTAATAATGGGGAGCATTTCATATTGAGACTAAAGGTTGGCAGTGGAGTTTGGTTAATTAATCTCTTAGTTATTGCGCTTATTCTGGTAATCCTCTTTGTGCCTAATGATGTTCTACGCATTGTCCTTGGGCTACCATTTCTTCTGCTCTTCCCTGGCTATACTTTAATACTTGCTCTTTTCCCTAAGAAAGAATCCATCGGTGGCGTTGAGCGATTAGCACTCAGCTTTGGCCTGAGTATAGCCGTGGTACCATTAATCGGGCTCATTCTAAACTACACCTGGTGGGGAATAACAATTGTATCAACACTATATGCTGTTTCCTCTTTTATCTTTATCATGTCCATTGTTGCCTGGGTCAGGCAATCGAGATTAGAGCAATCTGAGAAATATTCCATCAATCTAAAACTTAAAATACCCGGATGGGGCGGTAGTACATGGGATAAAGCGTTAACAGTAGTCCTTGTTGTCGCCATATTAGGTGCAATGGGAACTTTGGGGTATGTTATTGCTAAGCCCAAAGTAGGAGAGACGTTCACTGAATTCTACATTCTTGGGTTGGAAGGCAAGGCATCGAGCTATCCAGAAGAGGTCAAAGTAGGTGAAGAAGGTAGAGTAATCATAGGTATCGTTAATCGAGAGCATAAGCCAGTGGACTATCGAGTGGAAATAAGTATTGATGAACTTAATATCCAGGAAGTTGGACCGATTTCACTAGCCCACGAAGAGAAATGGGAAAATGAGGTAGCCTTTGTGCCACAGGTGACCGGTGAGAATAAGAAGGTAGAATTTAAGTTATATAAGAATGGAGATACGGAAGCTCTTCTTGAGTCACTACATTTATGGATCAACGTAACACAATAGGTGAAATAGCGGTACTCGTTGCCTATCTTGTGGCTATTGCCACAGCTGAGGTAGTGACCGTTTTTATTCAGTTTCTTCCTGGGATAGCCTGCCACATTGCGGTACTAGTTGCACTAATAGTTCACTCTGCAGTAACCACCAAGTATTCTAATAGGCCACTGCTACTTTCATTAACTTTAGTACCATTGATTCGGATAATTAGCCTGAGTATGCCTTTAGAAAATATTCCTCAGATCTTGTGGTATCCGATAATCTATAGTCCACTACTGGTAGCCACGGTGGTAATAATGCGTATCTTGCAATACAGTCCGGGTCAGGTAGGGCTCAGCTTTCAGAAAGTCCCCCTCCAGTTATTAATTGGTCTAACTGGCATCGTGTTTGGGATAGTAGAATATTTCATATTGAAACCGGAAGCTGTGGCAGCTGAGATTACGAAGGTGGCTAGCCATTAGGGTTACTCTACCATTGGAGGTAGGACGAATGGAAAAGGAAGGCACTGGTAAGAAGATTCCGGTGATTGACTCAGAAAGACAGCAGAGTTCTGGTAGGGAAGGTATTGGTGCGCCGTGGCTATGAGGTTATCGGAGCCGGAACCGGCGAGAAGACCATTAAAATGGCACAAACAGAGCTTCCTGACCTCGTGATTCTGGATATAATGATGCCCAAGATGGACGGCTTTGAGATCTGTCGCTGTCTTCGTGAATGGTCACAAACCCCAATTATCATGCTCAGTGCTCGAGGTGGTGAGGCGGACAAGGTGAAGTGCCTTGACCTTGATGCTGATAATTATATCACCAAGCCGTTTGGTGCCAATGAACAAGATGACCACATCTCTAATGTCATTGACCACAGGGATGTCAATGAAATCGCTATATCTGTTTATACAAAAGACCCCGATTGGGAATCCTATTTCAATAGAATCGAAAACGGAATTGCTTGGACGCACCATCTCGGAAATTGTGAAGCCCGCTTCCTCGATGCGGAAAGTAAGGGGTGTTGGACTTACTAGATCAAGTTAATACGTAAAGAATAGGAGGGAATATACAACACTCTGCGTCACCGCCAAACCCTTGTTTACCTAACACCGCTTAAGTCTCTGGGGTAGTGGAAGGAGAATCAAGGAAAGCGGGTAATGTGTCGTGAAGGTAGTGGACGAGTACAGAATTTTTGAATGCCACCTATGCCTATGCTATAATTTTCACATAGGAGCTGACTAATCATGCTAGACCAGTTAGAAAGAGTAGAGAAGCGTTATCAGGAGTTAAATCGGCAAATGACTATGCCTGAGGTAGCGTCTGACCTAAAACAGTTGCAGACGCTGGCTCAGGAGAGAGCTAGCATTGAAAGCTTGGTAACTAAGTATAGGCAATATAAAGCAACCTCCAAGTCGCTAGAGGAAACAAGGGCGATGCTAAGCGGTGGGTTAGATGAAGAGATGACGACTCTAGTCAAGCAAGAGATAGAAAACCTTGAATCACAACTAGACCATCTAGTCCAAGGGCTGAAGCTTGCCCTCTTGCCCAAGGATGCTAATGATAAGAGAGACATTATTATGGAAATCCGGGCTGGGGCTGGCGGTGATGAAGCCGGACTATTTGCTGCTGACCTCTTTCGTATGTATAGTCGGTATACTCAAT
>SDBU01002499.1_pt1 | contig 24327 bp, 21 predicted proteins | sample 2277071 | NCBI WGS metagenome assembly SDBU01 (sample SAMN10397929, study PRJNA504765) | marine sediment metagenome | isolation source: marine sediment core GS08_GC12, 126 cmbsf | place: Arctic Ocean: Gakkel Ridge, Loki's castle | collected 2008
GGGTGGAGAATTTTGGTCTGATGGATATTATGTTGCCACTGTTGGTGAGAGAGGGAACTGGACAAAAGTGGAAAACTATATACAAAAGCAAGGTAAACCAAAGGAAGATTTGAGAGAGTTAAGGCTATTCTGATTTTTGATACCCTGCGGCTTGCCGCAGGGTCATTCATTAATAATTTTAAAAAAGTAAAAGACAATCTAGATAGCATTAAACAATTTGTAGCGGGTATAACTCGTTCTGAAGCATTAGGAAAATCTTATTCTTTAGCAAAATATTATCCTTATCTTTTTTCATTTCATCAATTTTTCCATAGTTCTTATAGGGCAAGGCAAGGTAAGGTTCTTGAGGAAATGTTTAAAGAAGTGATAAGGCACGCAAATAAAAATTTTATTGTTCCCGATAAGAAAAAAGATAAAAAAGATATAATGTCTGAAGTATTCAAAGATTACGATTCAAAGTTAGATATTGATGTAATCGCAAAGAAATCAAAAGGTAAAATATTGGCCTTACAATTAAGGTCAAGAGATGATACGGGTGGAACTACCGCTAAAGCCTCCCTTGTTGAAGCATTAAGAGGAGTAATGAAAAAAAGTGTAGAGAAAGATACTGATTTATTTTATCTTATTGGTATCTGGGACAAAATAAAAAGCAACCAAAAGACCATAACTATAAGCAAAATATATGAATCTCTTAGACCCTATTTTCAAAAACAAATTTTAAAAGAGTGTTTTATTAGTAATATTGAAAAGGGAATTGAACTACATAAAGGAATAACTCTAAAACTTGCATATGGCGATAAAGAAATCGTTAAAAATGTTTCTGATTGGATTGGCAAAGATACAGAGCTTGATTATGAAGATATTAAAAAAATAATTAAAACGCTTGAAACTTCTGATGATTTATGGCTTTCTTATGTAATCGCTTCGTTGGAACTAGAAAGTATAGAACTGAGAGGAATTAACAATATTGAATACTTAAATGAATTGTTAAAAAGTGAAAAATTTGATATTTCTGCTTTTGCTTCGAATGAAGAATACTTAACATTAGCAAATGAACTTGTTCTAAAAATAATTCCTAAATGGAATAAAGATTCTTTACCTGTATCTACTATGTCAGAAAAAGCAACCTACATAAGAGATTTAATATTGTTGAGGTTTATCTATGATATTTCCTAAACCAACAATAGTTTCATTTAGAGAAAAGGTGAATGGGATAAAAAGCACTACTTATTTAACCCATTCATTATACTATCATCCTGCTAAATTTATTCCTCAAATTGTTAGATATTGCCTTGATGAATATTGTATAAAGGATGGAGTTGTATTAGATCCTTTTGCTGGCTCTGGAACTATGGGTGTTGAAGCATCAACACAGGGCCATGAATCTTATATGATGGACATAAATCCCCTTCTTGATTATTTTTATCCCTTGAAGATGCCTTCTTTTAAAAAAGAAGAATGGGAAAAATATTATTATGAAGCAAAAATATTTTTGGAAGAAGTTTTAACTAGGGAGCCACTATCTATAAACAAAATAAATGATAATATTGAGTATTGGTATCCTGAAAAGTTATATAAATATTTCTGTCGCATTTGGACTAATTTTCATGAATTAAAAAATCAGAAAAGCACAATAGCTAATAATGCTGTTGCTCTTAGCCTTTTTAAAATTTCGAAATATTTCTCTTACGCTGAGCATTCTATGCCAAAATTGTTTATATCAAAAAGAAAAAGGGCGTTAATTGAGAAGAAGCTCAATGAAAATTCATTATTTAGCCAAATTGAAACTAAAGCATTTGGCTCCTTAGTGGATGTAAAAAAATCAGTTGATGGCTTAATAGAGTTAGACGGAAAACTTAAAAAAGCTAAATATTTTGCAGGGGTTGATTCATCAGAGTTTAATTTTGAAAAACTTCCGGAATTAGATTGTATTATAACTTCTCCGCCCTATCTTCAAGCACAAGAATATATGAGAACATTCAAACTTGAAATGATGTGGGCAGGAATCCCACAGGAGAAAATAAAAGAATACATATCAAAAGAAATTTCTTTCAGAAAAGCTCCATCAAAAATACAAGGAATATACATTGATGAAATCAGAGAAAAAATTGAAAGAAAAGATCTCTTAAAATTATATGATTCTTATTTTTGGTTCACCATAAAAACTTTAGAAAATGCGTCCAAAAGATTGAGGAAAAATGGGAATCTCTGCATTTTAATTGGTAATCCAAAAATGAATGGTATTGAAGTTGAAATTTGGAAAGTCATTTACGAATACTTCATTAATAATTTAGGATTTAATTTTTTGGAGGCTTACGAAGATAAAATCGTAACAAGAAAACTCTTTAAAGGAAGAAAAAACCAAAATCCAGAGGGTATGAAATCAGAATATTTAATTATTCTTGAGAAAACTTAACATTCTTAACAACATAAACTAAAATGTATCTTTTATTGAATTGGATAGGATAATAATCAATAAAAAGGAGAAGCAGTGCAAATAATAGCTTTAATCAACCAAAAAGGCGGAGTTGGCAAGACTACTTGCGCAGTTAACATAGGAGCGGGCTTAAATAAGCTTAGGAAGCGCGTCTTATTGATAGATTTAGAGATCCACAGGCACATTTGACTTATAGCTTGGGAATACCTGCCCACGAGCTTAATAATACAGTTTATGAGCTTTTAAAGGGAACCGTAACTTTAAAGGAAACAATTATCGAAAGAAATGGTCTTAGCCTGGTCCCCTCTTCTCTCAATTTATCCGGAGCCGAGATAGAATTTTCAGGATTGGCCGGCAGGGAATTTTTACTTAAAGAAACTACAGAAGGATTAAAAAAATTTGATTATGTGTTTATAGACTGCCCTCCCAGCTTAGGCCTTTTAACTTTAAATGCTCTTACCACTGCTCAAAATGTTTATATCCCCTTACAAACAGAGTTTTTAGCCTTACAGGGCATGACGAAACTTTTAGAAACCATCACCATAGTTAAAAAAAGATTAAATAAAAATATCGAAATTGCCGGTATTATAGCCATGAGGTTCGATAATAGAAAAAACCTTAACCGGGAAGTTGTAGAAAAAATAAAAGAATATTTTGGTAATAAACTATTTAATACTTTAATTAGAGATAACATATCTTTGGCCGAAGCCCCAAGTTTTGGCAAAACTATTTTTGAATATAAATCTAATAGTTATGGAGCTAAAGATTATTTAGACCTTTGTAAAGAAATTATAAAAAGAGGTTAAATGGATGGCAAAAAAAGAACGGTTAGGCAGTGATCCTTTTAAAGAATCTTCTTTGAATTGGATTCAGGATACCAGGGAAGAAAAAAAAGATTCTAAAGAGTTAAAGAAACAAAAACCAAAAACGTTAAAGCGTCAAAACAGGATAATATTAAAAAATCAGATCCTAAAAAAAGACATACTATTTATTTGTCATCAAAACAATCGAAGAAGCTAAAAGTTTATGCTGCCGGAAACGATATGAAATTGAGTGAAGTTATTGAAAAACTAATTAATGAAAAAATATGACGTTTTAGCGTTATAACGTCAAAACGTCATAGTGCTTTAGCGTTAAAACGTTTTGACGTCAAGAAAAACATAAGTGTTTGCTTATATTTTAATAGATAGGAGGAGAGAAAATGCCTTTAGAAGTTAGCGGATTAAAATTATATAGTGTGGATGAAATTGCAGAGATGTTAAAAAGTACCAAGCCTACCATACGAGCTTATTTTAGAGAAGGAAAAATTAAAGGTCAAAAAATTACCGGGAAATGGTATATCACAGAAGATAATTTTAAAAGATATCTTAGTGGGGATTATCCGGTCCCGGTTAAATAAATAGCTTAGAGTCTAAATAGCTATTAATGTTTTACTTAATACAGGGAGTATATTTAGAAAAATATAATAAATTCGAATATTTTGAGAGGTTTAAATGAAATGAAGAAATTAAATGGTGTTAATAATTTAGATAATACTTCTACTAAATTTCATGAATCTCGCGAATCTAGTAAGCCTTATGAAAGAGAAAATAAAAACGGAATAAAACAATTACTGGGGCTAATTGGTTCCGTATTTCTTTTTGTAGGTTTATTTGCACCTATTGTTAATATAACAATTATAAAAAGAACCACAGTTATGAATTATTTCCAATATTTTAAGGACGATGGAACCATTATTCTTTTTTTGGCTGCGGTTTCTCTCCTTCTTGCCCTGTTAAAGATATTCAAAGGACTTTGGTTTACAGGGTTGATCTGTATAGCTATCCTAGTTTCGGACTTTACTAATATTCGGGGGTCATTAATAATTCAAATTCAATGGGGGTGGGCTTTGCTTATTGTTGGGGCTGTTTTGGTGATTGCTAGTGCCGCAATTAAAGAACAGTCACAATAAAATTACTAATAATAAACTGTTTCTAGTGGTATTAAAATCAAGAAACATCGTGTTTGGAATTAAAAAATGATTAATTTCCACTTAATAAAATACTGGACTTTGAAACAAGAAAATCACTTATTATCCTTTATTTTATAAGGATTTGCTAAAACTACAATCTTTACAATATATATAATAACTACAACAAGAGAAGAGTTGTTGTTATTTAAATTAATTAAAGAGGTAAGAAATGAAAGAATCCGAAGAGATTACTATTAAAATTAATAATAAAATTGACTTACCAAAAATAATAAATACTGAAGTAAATTTATTAATATTCCCCTTTTTTGTATTAGAGAGGAAAAGTAAAAAATTAGAAATTGAATATAAAGATATAGTTAAAAGAGGGAATGAAAAAATAGAAATTATTTGGAATGTTTCTGCTAATACAAAATATGGTTATCCCGGTCTCTTTGATAGAGAAGTTCATAAAGTTATAGAACAAATTATTAGTGAAATATTAAAAAAAGATGGTGAAATAAAAAACCCAATATCTTTTTCTGTCTATGATCTGTGTAATAGGATGGGAATTACTACCTCCGGAGGAAAAAATTATCGCAAAGTAAAAGAAGCTTTAGAAAGAATAAGAATGACCGGAATAAAATCAGAAGGGGCTTTTTATCATAAAGGGCAAAAGGAATGGATATCAAAAGTTTTTGGATTATATGATAGTATCATTTTTAGAGGTGAAAAATTAGAAGACGGCTCCATCGCAGAAAAAAATTTATTATATTTAGGAAACATCTACCTGCAGAGCCTAAATTCTTTCAATATAAAACCGATTGATTATACTTATTGGCGAAGCCTTAAAAGCAAAATAGCCTCCAGGCTCTATGAAATTTTAGGGATAAAATTTTATGGTGTCCGGAATAAAAAAGAAGGGTTTATACGTTATAAATATTCTACATTATGCCAGCTCCTTCCAGTAACTCCCCATAATTATATTTCTTCAGCTAAACGACAGTTAAATCCCGGCAATAATGAACTTAGAGATACTGGTTTTATTTCAAAATATGAGTGGAGCGAGAATGGTAATAATGATTGGCTTATATATTATTGGCCAGGAGAAAGAGCCAAAGAAGAAATGAAAAGGGCAAAGATAAAAAGCATTGATGGCCGGACAGAAGAGTATCTACCAGGGCCAAAAGAGGAAGTAAAAGAATTTTCTAAAGAGCAGGTTGACTTAGTTAATAAGTTATTAGAATTAAATGTTTCTAAAGTAACCGCGGCAAATCTAATAAAAAATAATGATCAAGGATTAATAGAAAAGTGGATTGAGGCAATTAATTATACCAATGCTAGTGATAAAGCGGCTTATTTAGTGAAGGCAATAAGAGAAAATTGGCAATTCCCGGAGGAATATTTAAGAGAGAAAAGAGAGGAAGGGCGGAAAGAAGAAGAGGAAAAAACAGAAGTCATTAAAATAAAACAACAAGAAGAGGAAAACAAAAAGAGGCAGGAAGAGATTAAAAAGGCAGAACAAATTTATAATTCACTTGATCCTTCACAACAGGAAGAGATAAGAAGAGAAACAGAAAACAGGCTGCCGGACTTTTGGAAAGAAAAGTTTAATAAGACAAAAATTAAAGGAACAACTTCAAAATTGCTCGAAGTTGTCCTGGAAGAAAAGAGAAGAGAGATAATAAAAGAGTGGATTGATTCCGGAAGGATTAAAGATGTAAGAAACAAGACATAATAGTTTTTAATTGATATATTTATTTTATTAAAAATTCGTGTAAATCAAAAATATGGATAACTTAACTAAAAAGCAAAGACAGTATTGCATGTCTAAAATAAGAAGTAAAAATACTAAGCCAGAAAAGGCTGTAAGAAAAATATTAGATAAATTAAATATAAAATATAATATTTACACAAAGATATTGCCTGGAACTCACGATATAGTTATTTCTGAGATGAAAAAATTATTTTTGTAATTAGAGCCTCTTTTCTCTTTAAGATTTAGTTCTATATTACATCTTTTTATTGTTTTTTATTAGTGCACTTTTGATTTGTAAATAATACGCTAAAAATAATGCTTGACATTCTTCGCAATTAATATATAATAACACCTAGTAAGTGTAAAGATATTTAGCTAAGTAAATATTTTTAACCTGTATGAAGGTAACAGGAGAGACCCTTTCTTTCCATTATAAAAGAAAAGGAGCCGAAGAGGCAAGATGCCACAAACGTCAAAACTTTCAGGCAAAAGGACTGTTACCGGACAGAACTCTGGAGAGCTTTATACCAAAAAGCACCGACGAAGCAATTCCTAATCTTTAGGAATAACCTTACAGAGTTTACTAAAAACCATTTTCTGATTTTCTAGGAAGAATCTTTCAGGTAAAAGGACAGAGAAAGAATAGTTATATAGCTATTCTTTCTCTGTCCTTTTTTATTTCACCTTAAAAAACTACCTTCTTTGAAGGTGGTAATGGTTAAACGGTTTTACCATTAGAGTAATATGAGTTGACCCTAGTAGAGGAATATTATTTGAAAGTGGGAACATTATATAACAAGCATCGATTTGAACGAATAGTCCAGAAGATATATAAGGTATCAAGAGAAAATAAAGAAAGGAGGAAATATTGGATAATAAGATTTAAGCCTCTTTTAGAGGCTTCTTTTTCTTTCTTTCCGAAAGCTGGTTCTCTATATCGAAAAAAGATGTCTGTAGATGAGTTGTATTTTTGCGAAACATTTTTCCTATTCCTCCTCTGTGCCTGTGCGTGTTCCTGTCTGCCGTGCCGGCACAGGCAGGCGCACGCAGACAGGTGTATTGGCTTACTTTATTCTACAACTTTTCCATATTAAAATTAAAAATAATTCATCCTATAATTGACTTTTTAGAGTGGACTCATAATTTATTAGATAAACAAAAGAACTCATGGATTAGTACTACGAAATGAGTAAATCCGATACTTAAAAAAATACAAATAAAATGAGTTAGAAAAAATTACATTATAATTATAGGAGGGTGTTATTAAATGATTTTAAATCAGGATTTGATTATAAAAGGCGGTTATGTAGTTGATGGGAGTGGAAAAATACCCTTTAAAGCTGATTTGAAAATAGAAAATGGTTTGATTAGTGACATAGGTAAGCAAAGATTTAATACTGATCAGAGAATAATTGATGCCACGAATTTATTTGTTGCGCCTGGATTTATTGATACCCATAGTCACTCCGATTTAATGTTTTTAAGCTCAAAGAATAAAAATAAGGAGTGTAAAATCCGACAGGGAGTCACAACAGAAATTATAGGACAGGATGGAATTGGTGTTGCTCCTGTCAATAAAATGAGTATTTCTAAGGTAAAAGATTTAGTGAAAGGACTTATAGGTGATAGTGATATTCCTAAAGATTGGAGATGGAATGATATTAGTAGTTATGTGAAAACTGTTAGTGAATATAAAATTCCAAATAATTTTGCTATTCTTATCCCTCATGGAACAGTTAGGGTTGCTGTAAAGGGTATGAATTCTGGATTAGCTACAGATCAAGAATTAAAGAATATGAAAGATATTGTTAGAAAAGGGATGGAACAGGGAGCTGTAGGTCTTTCTACTGGTTTGTACTATACACCTTGCAATTTTGCAGATCGAAACGAACTAATTCAACTAACTCAAGTGGTAGGAGAATACAATGGAGGTTTGGTAGTCCATATGCGCAATGAGAGCGATCTTTTATTGTCTTCTATTGAGGAAGTATGTGATGTTTGTATAAAAGCTGGAACCTGGCTACATATATCACATTTTAAAATTGTTGGGAAAAATAATTGGGGGAAAAGCAAAGATGCATTAAATCTTATTAATAGTTTTCGTCAACAGGGTTTATCGATTACGATGGACCAATATCCTTATACAGCTGGTACTACCGGTCTAATTTTTCGTTTACCTCCCTGGTTGCTTAAAGATGGGATAAATCAGGCATTGAAATATTTAAGTGATACACAAGTTCGAAAACAAATAAAGGAAGAGCTAGAAATAAATAGTAATACCTGGGAAAACAGAGTTTTAATTGTTGGATGGGATAACCATATTATCTCGTATCTTCGACAACCCCAAAATAAGAAATATATCGGAAAAAGTATTTCAGAGATCAGTGAATCAGAAGGTATGCATCCTGTTGACTTAGTATGCGATCTGCTGATAGAAGAAAAGGGTGCAATCTCAGTTATAACGTTTTTTTCAAACGAAAAAGATTTAATACGCATAATGAGTGATACACATACTATGGTCGGTACTGATGGGATTCCTAGTGAAAATCCTCACCCACGATTATATGGTTCCTTCCCTAGAATTTTAGGGAAATACGTAAGAGAGATGAAGGTTATTGATGTAGCAGAGGCGGTTAGAAAAATGACTTCCTTACCTGCTAAGACCTTTAATCTTTCTAAGAGGGGTCAAATAAAAAAAGGATGGATTGCTGATATTGTTATTTTTAATCCAGATATAGTTATTGATAGAGCTACATATAAAAAGCCAATTCAGAATCCTCTTGGCATTGAATGGGTGTTAATAGGAGGTCAAGTTGTTATTTCACCAAAACAATGTAATGCCAATATTGGTGCAGGTCAGTATGTTGGCAGAGCTTGATCTTCTTTTTCTAGAGCCGATTAATAAGTGTTAATTGGGTTTCAGATGACTATAAAAAATTATAATATTTTAGAGAGGATTAACGTACAATGAATAAATTATTTAATGAGATTTTAAATGAAGAACTAAAAGAGTTAGGAGATAGAAAAGCCAAGCGAATGATTTTAGGGAGTATGCAAGGTCCAAATACGATAATAAATAATCAGGAAAAAATAATTTTATCATCTACCAACTATCTCGGACTTGCCTCTCATCCTCGTCTTATCGAAAGAGCTCAACAGATACTCTCTGTTTGGGGAGCCGGAAATGCATCCGGGCCTCGTATATGCGGGATTACTGAATTGCATAAGCAACTTGAAAAGCGTTTGGCTAAACTGTTAGATGCTGATGATGCTCTTTTATATTCTTCTGCTTTTAATGCAAATAATGGATTAGTACCATGTATTATGAAAGAAAAAGATGTGATCTTTAGTGATGAACTCAATCATGCTAGTATTATTGATGGTTGTCGATTAAGTAAGGCTAAAACTATTGTATATCCCCACAATGATACCAATGAACTAAAAAAAATGCTTAATAATTCAAATGAGTATCGATTAAAGATGATTATCACCGATGGTGTATTTAGTATGAATGGAGATGTAGCTCCTTTACCAGATTTATTAGACCTAGCAGGAAAACATAATGCTATATTGTGTGTAGATGATGCCCATGGCTTGGGTGTAATTGGCAAAAACGGTCTTGGTACTGCAGAATACTATGGAATTAAGAATTCAGAAATAGATGTTTGGACGGGCACTCTTGGTAAAGCCTTTGGGGGGGCTGTAGGAGGATTTGTAGCTGGATCAGAAAATTTAACTGAATACCTCATCCAGTTTAGCCGGGCTTATAGGTTTACAAATACCATACCAACTTCTGCTGTAGGCAGTGCTCTGGAAGCCATAGATATGTTTGAAACAATGCCTGAGCTAAGACAAAAAATGTGGGATAATGCCAATTACTTTCGTACTGGAGTTAATGAATTAGGTTTTAAAACGCTTCCTGGAGTTTCTCCAATTGTTGCTATACTTGCTTATCAAGACGAAACTGCTTTAGGGATGTGTGAAGAGCTTATGCAACTTGGGATTTTTGTACAGGCATATACATATCCTGTTGTGCCGAAAGGTCTAGCCCGTCTAAGGGCTATTATAACAGCCGCACATTCTCATGATGATTTACAAAAATCTCTTCAAGCACTTAAGACTGCCGGTCAAAAACTAAAGTTAATATAATTAGCTAAACCATACCACCAAATTGACGCCAGCAGTAAGAAGAGAATGCTAGTATCAAGAATATTTACTAGAGGAGTTATTTCATAATTTTCTTAAATACTGGATAATAAATATCAAGACATTGTGAACTCTATTCATCGATCTTTGACAATAGCATAGAGCTTTTCGGTAAAGGATAATCATATTCGGCAATCAGCTTATCACCATGATAGACATACAGTTTTTCTTTAGCCGTGTCAATGGTTGCCCAAACATACTCGTATTCCATATCAGAAGGCATGGGATATCGCTTTCCAAAGACATTCAAGAGACAGTTACTGCGAATAAAACGGATGAGATGGACATATCCGGGAGTAATCGTTAACTTTTCCGGAAGTCGAAAAGAATCTGATAAATACCGAATTTTCCCAGTATACCTCTGCTAAGGGGTTAAACCTCCCAGGGTACTGTACCGATGATGTTGGTTATGAAATTGCTCAAATGTCCTGGCTTTCTGGCATAGATCATCAAAATGATCAAAGTGTTGACTTCGAAAGAACAACCGATCAAAATCATACTGGAAATGTTCCATAATCCCTTTGCGCCAGGGATCGCATATCGGAATAAAGATAGGTTGTATTCCCAGATACAGACAGAGCCGAACGATGATTCCAAAAGAATGAGGATAATGATTGCTTCCCCTGCAAGGCAGCAGGTTATCCATCTGTAAAAAGAGGGGAATTCCCCCAGGGGGTATGCCAGGAGTACCATAGTCCGCCTAAAATGGCAATCCGGTTCTTTCTACGATGGGGGTAATTACTTCCCCTACGGTCATAGGCATCGATAACATTAATCGAATAAAAGCGGCCATCTCCCTTTAGATATCTGGGACCAATGACATCCAGCTGATGCAGGTCATTGCTTCGGGTAACTTTAGGAGAAGGATAGTCAATTTCTTTGGGTACATACTTTCCCGTTTGCGGATTAGATTATTCCGATTTAAGATGCGATTTATGGTAGACATAGAGGAGGATGGATTCCTTCCTGTCTTAACTGCCATTCAATATTGAAAGCACCGATTTGTGCATATAATTTATTTTCCAGTTTCTTTTTGGTAGCAATGATCATCTCTTCTATCTCCTGATCGACCCTTTTCGGGCTGTGGTGGGGTCTTCTGGAATGTTCTTTTGTCCAACCTTGCCCATCCAGTTTGTATCTCTTAAGCCATTTAAAAAACCAGGTCTTTCCTTTACCCGGGCTCTGGTAAATCTCCTTGGGAGATTCACTATTTAAGTATCTTTTAATTGCCTTTTCTCTTACCTTTTTCCTATCCATATACTGACCTCCTTAATACTAAGGTCAGTATAGAATAATTTATAGTAATAGTATCGCGATGTGTTGATATTCATCAACTGGAGGTTAAAGATAGCTTTATGAATATTGATATTACTGAAAAGCAAGATAAGATTCCAACGATTGGTATATTGGGTGGAATGGGTCCAGAAGCAACAGTAGATCTAATGAATAAAATTATTATATTTAGCAAACAAATGAATAAATCCTGTCGTATTGTTGTTGATTGTAATCCAACAGTACCTAATCGATCTGCAGCTATAGCAGGGGAAGGTTCCAGTCCTATTCCTGTATTAATAGAGATGACCAGAAATCTCATTCAAATAGGTGCAGATATACTGGTCATAGCATGTAATGCTGCTCATTATTTTCATGGAGAAATTCAGGCTGAAGCAGGCGATATTGTGGTTTTAAATATCATCGATGAGGTTAGTAAATGGTTTAGTCACCAGAACAAAGTTGGCTTAATATCTGTTATAGGTGCAAGTCAGCTTGTTGAAGGATTATATAAAAAAAACTTACAGTTAAATGGATTTGAAGTTATTTTACCAGATGAAATTGTAAGACGTGAGATTGATAATATTATTGAAAAAATTTCTAATAATAAACCAAAAGAAGAGGTAGAGGTAGCATTAAACAATTTAGTCGAAAGGAGGATAAAAAGTTATCAATGTGCCCATCTTGTCTTGGGTTGTACTGAATTTGCTTTATTTTGTCGAAATAACATAAAGGATATTATTATCGTTGATCCTCTATGGATTGCTGCCAGAGCATTGGTGCAATCATTGATAATTTAGTAAAAGTAGTAGTAGATTTTATGTCTAATCTATAATGAATAAAAAATGTGTTAGTGGGGTAAGAGATATGTGTGAACATGATTACCAGGTTCCTTTTGATTGGGAAGAACGATCAAAATGGCTTGAATTATTTATTCCAATAAATGAATATAAAGAACGAATAAGTAAATTACAAAGATTAATGAAAAAAGATAAAATTGACGCTATGCTTGTTTATGGTGGAAATAGTGAAAAATCGAATTTGCAATATATCAGTGGTTTCGACTGTTGGGTAGGAAAAAGAGGAGATTCTATGGTTTTTATTCCTCCAGAAGGCGATGATTTGATATTTATTACGAATGCCCTTTATCATGGAGAACCTGCGCATTCAAATATGCACTTACTTTGGATTAAGGATATACGATTAGCTTACTGTCCAGGTTCACCAAAAAAAGAACAAAAAAGCATGGAATATGTTGCCCAAATAGTTGCAGATATAATTAAGAGCAAAGGTATTGCGACTGGACGGATTGCTTTGTGTAATCCTATGAAAATTCCTAGTTACCTAATGGAACATATTAACAATAATTTACCTTCTGCAGATTTTATATCAGGAACTTCATATTTACAGGAACTTCGTCTAATAAAATCACCAGCAGAGGTTGCTCTCTTTAAAAAGGCATGCGAATGTACTGATGAAGGAATAAACAAGGCATTCGAAAAAATACATCTAGGAATTACTGAAAGAGAATTATATTCTATTATTGCAAATGAGGCATTTACTAGAGGTACTCACAGCTTTAAAGCTAGCGTAAATTTTGGTCCAAGAAGCTCAATTAAAAATAATTTTATTCCGGGGGACTATTCTTTAAAGGAAGGAGAGATAGTAAGTATGGATGTTCTCAGTTGTGTAGCAGGATACTGTACAGATACGCATAGAAATGCAATGATTGGTAAACCAGAGGATAATTTATCTATTCGTCTCATGGATACAGTGTTGGAAGTCGGGCAGAAAGTATTAGAAAAGGTAAGTCCAGGAGCTGTTATATATGACTTACAAAAGATAATGTATGATTACATTGAAAAGGCTGGATTACTAGCCTATGACTATACAAAAAAACTTTTTGCTCATGGTTGTGGTTTGGATTCTGTTGAACCTCCACTCTTTTTTTGGGGAAACAAAGACACCTTAAAACCTGGAATGACATTTTATCTTGAACCATTTTTAGTAAAACATGATATGGGAACTGCTTGTTGGGAAAATTTGGTTCTCATTACGGAAAATGGACATGAGGTTTTGAGTAAGGCTAAAGATAGAAGCTGGTAGAAAATATTTTTTTTGTCTAGGTTAAGGCAATAATTAGACTTAAAAAGACTAAATCAAAAGGAGAAAAGTAAAATGTCAATTAAAAAATGGGTCACTATTACTCTCATGATTACAATTATTCTTTCTATAACACTTATTGTTTCTGCTCAAAAGGATTTAACAGAGTATAAAGAGATTACTTGGTCATCTGTCTCATTAGGTTCTTCTGCTCATATGATTCTTACATCCATTGGTTCGGTAATCAACAGGCATGAACCCTCATTAAAAATAACGGTTCAACCAACGGGGGGATCAATGGAAAATCCACGTCTGATTGCAGACGAAGCTGTGGATATCTGTCATACTACTATGGGTTATAATGCTTTTCACGGTCTAGCTGATTTTAAAGAAGATGGACCACTTGAAGACCTAATGTTTTTGTTTACCCTCTACGAGAATGCAGCCTTTTTTATAACCAGAGCAGATTCCGATATTTATACTATGGAAGATTTGGCTGGAAAAACTGTAAGTTTTATGGCTTTTGGTTCTGCAGCACGGAGCTGGTCTACAGTTATACTGGAGGCTTATGGATTGTTTGATGAGGTTAAACCGACGTTTCCAGGTATATCTGAACAATATGATTTGTTAAGGGATGGTGCTATTGACGCAGCTATTACCTATCATAGTGGTAATATTCCTTCTCCAACTTTATATCAAGCAGATACTACTATGGATCTTCGTTATTTGAAGATGGATAGGAGTTTATTAGAGAAAGCTACTGAACAGTATAGTTGGTATGGGACTACTACAGTAACAGCTGATACTTTGGATGGTCTTGATGAAGATATCGTTGCTCTTGCAGATTATTCATCTCAGTATGCTGACTCCAGAATGAGTGAAGAAGTAGCTTATAAAATTATTAAGACCATATATGAAAATGTTGATGAGATAACCACTTACCATAAACTTGGTAAATCTTTAAAACTAGAAAAAGCTCTTGCTGGTGCCCATCCAGATATCCCAGTTCATCCAGGAGCTGCTAAATATTATAAAGAAATGGGTGTTTGGAGAGACTATTTAAAAGTAGGAACATTACAATAACATATACTGGCGGTCTTTGTTTCTTGAGATTCTAAAGAGAATAAATATAAAAGCCTTAACCTAGACAGATAATAAGCATTATCAATATTATATAGAAAGCCACGAGCAAGCCTATGGTTTTCTGATCCACAGGTTAATAAAAAAATTAGTACAAATAAACCTTAAAATATTTGGCAGTATATGCTTTGGTTTCTATCTAGTCTTTTTTAATTCTTTTTTTTGGATTGATAAATAATAGAAGCAATGTGGAGAGTATAAGCAACCAGAAATATTGTACAATAATTTAGGTAGATTTAAAAGAGCTATTTATATTACATATGATATAGGTTTTAAGACATATTTTATCATAGAATAACACCCAATTTTTAAATACTGTGGAAAATATCAAGGATAGTGTGAAGAGTTAGGAAGTACTTATGATTAGATTTTTACCCTAGGTTTAATATTTTTTGTGTTTTTAATAAAATAATTTTAAATAGTCGGATACAATGGGTTTAGAGTATTCGAAAGAGATCAATTTTAAAATTTATTTTGTATATATATTTGGGAGGTAAAATGTTAAAAAATTTTTATGGTTTAATTGAAAATACTAATAGTAATATTGAAAACACTATTCGAATAATTTCAATTATTATGGCAATCTATCATATAGTTGCAATGACCAGACCAATATTTCCACCGGAAATACACCAAACCTTGCATTTAGGTTTTGCTTTAATAATAATCTTTCTAATAGGATTAAAAGAAAAAAAATCTTCTAATATTTTGTATAAAATAATTGATTTTATTTTATTCATTTCTGCAATTGGGGTAACTGCATATTTATTTTTTGAATACCAATCACTGATAGTAAGAATTGGCAAACCCACTACTTTAGATACAATAGTTGGCTGTATAATACTTCTACTGATTTTAGAAGGGGTAAGAAGACAGTATGGATGGGGGCTAATGGGACTAGGTTTATTTGCTTTACTTTATTCTTATTATGGTAGATATTTCCCAGGTTTCTTTTATCACAGCGGATATGGTTTTACAAGATTAATTTCTACCATGACTACTTCTTTTACTGGATATATTGGTATTATTTTGCAGGTATCGTCGACCTTTCTTATTCTATTTATGATTTTGGGGGCTTATTTTGTTACTAGTGGTGGAGGCAAGTTCTATGTGGAAATTGCTTCAGCCATAGGAGGGAGATTACGTTCCGGTCCTGCAATGGCAGCTCTCATTAGTAGCGCAATAATGGGTTCAATAAATGGTAGTGGAATCGCAAATGTATCTACAACAGGTGTTTTTTCCTTGCCTCTTATGAAAAGTAAAGGATATAGTCCGGAATTTGCGGCTGCAGTTGAAGCATCATCTTCAAACGGTGGTATGTTTCTTCCCCCAGTAATGGGAGCAGGGGCATTTGTAATGTCTGGTATTACAGGGATCCCTTATGCAATAATTGCTGCTGCAGCAATAATACCTGCTTTGATTTATTATATTAGTATTGGTTTTTCAATACATTTTCGAGCCCTACATCTTGATTTGGCATCAATGAAACCCGAAGAGATTCCAGACATTAGAAAGGTGCTAAAAGAAGGTGGTCATTTTCTCCTTCCAATATTTGCAATTATATACTATTTAGTTCGCGGTTTTTCTCCCGTTAAGGCAGCCACAATGGGGATTCTTTCTCTAATAATAGTTACAATTGTAAGAGAATCACTAAAAGATCATACTTATTTGACCAAACTTGGTTTTTTAAAACCACTTTTTGATGCTTTTGAAATGGGAATAAAAACTGCTGTAGGGCTTGCAGCAATATGTGCGATGATGGGTCTTATAGCTCATACAGTAGGCATTAGCGGCCTTTCTTTTAAAATAGTATTTCTAATTACTAACTTGACTGCAGGGAATGAATTATACGCGCTTTTTTTGATAATGAGTGCTTGTATAATTTTTGGTATGGGTGTACCTCCAACAACTGCCTATCTGCTTGTTGCTATTTTAGGAGCACCTGCTTTGATACAAATGGGCTTTTCCACAATATCTATTCATCTTTTTATCTACTTTTATTGTGTAATGGCAAATTTGACACCACCAATCGCCCCAGCAGTCATGGTAGCTGCTCGTATGGCTGGATCTAAATCATATGTCAAAACCTGCATAGAGAGTATTCGGTTATCTTTTCCAGGATTTTTATTACCATTTTTATTTGTTTATCATCCTGCAGTTCTTGGCATTGGAAAAATAGATGTAATAATTAGGGTTTCTTTAACTATCCTTCTGGGGGTAATAAGTATTTCTATATCTGGAGAAGGTTTTATTTTTAGAAAAATTAATAATTCTGTCAGGATAGCTCTTCTACTAGGTGGATTGTTATTAGTTATACCTGGGATAGCTACTAATATTATAGGTGCTATTATTCTTTTTATAATAATATGGATGCAAATAAAGAATCGCCCTGCTTTGCAGAACCTATAAATTAAGAATTCCAATTTAAAATAGAAGGTTCATAAAACATGCAAAACAAAATAAAGGGCAATCCAGTAAATAGTTTAAAAAAGATGCCGCACATTACAGTCTAACATCAGAAAAGATATTGAAAGAAATCTCCCAAAGCCTGGGAATTGTTTACAGTAATTTTATACATTTGTGTGCTTGTTACTATACAAAAAGTTGTAATTAAGGATAGGAGACAAAAGGGTTTAGTAGTATCAAGCTGGAGTGTGATATTTAAGAAAAAATTCATGGCAATCGTGTGTTGCGAAGAGATTCCAAAGAAAAGTGTTTAAAATTTCCTAGGAGACAATGCTATTCTCCTTTAATTTGCTATGTAGCTTATGATCCCAAATCGCTTTAAGATGAATTGATTAAAAGTTAAAGGTTTTAATGTTGAGCAAAGGTTGAAAAATATTTTATCTGATGCATGTTATCAAAATGAATATATGTAAACCATAAAAGACATTTCAAAAAGTTATATTACTATCAAAACTTATGAAAAATAGATATGCTGGGGTCAGCTTATGAAAAGCCTGTTTTAGGATTATGCGGGATCTGTAGCAAAATTAGAAGATGTTAAAATATTCTCCTAAGGGAACCCAGAAAAACTAACAACTTGATGTTAAGAGAAAAGTACAAGTAAAGATCTAACAAGAACGACCGCATTGATAATAAAAGTGGTACAGGAACCAATGGCCTATAAAAGTAAATAGCCTTTGCTAATACAAGTAGAGCCAAGAGGCTATGTTATCCAGTTATGCTTTTTAGCCAACCAATTCTTAAGAGAATTGAATTTGCAGAAGAAAGGAGTTAGTACTGGATAATAAGAATCGGAAAAGTTAAACTGAGAAGTGTACACTCTATTACGTGAAGGGCTGAAGGAAAAATTCTCTGGTTTACTCTATTTTATAAAGAAATAATAATAGATTATTGGTTTATTTGTGAGCACAATGATACTTTCAATCTTAAGAAAATGTTCCAAGCAATAAGAGTTTCCATATTCATATTATCAAATAAGGTAATTCAATAAATACATCATAAAGGTGGTGTAAAATATGTATAATGATAATTTACCTGTGTGGGGAAAATATGATGTTGTAATTGTTGGTGGCGGTCCCGCGGGATTTTCAGCAGCGATTGCCTCAGCAGAAAGTGGTTCTAATACTTTGTTGGTTGAACGGTATGGATTTCTAGGGGGCATGGCTACTGCCGCATTAGTAATGCCATGGAATGTTTGGGCTAAGCCCCAAACTTCAAAAGATATTGGAGGTGTATACAAAAAACTAGTAGATGCTCTTGATAAAGAAAAATCTACTTTTCTTTTCTCAAAAGAAACGGTACTTAGATCTTTTGATTCTTCGATGGTTAAAATTAAAATGGATCAATTGGCTATTATGGCTGGAGTTAAATTGTGTTTTCATACATTTGCTTATGAAGTTCTAAAAGAAGGTGAGCGAATTATTGGAGTAGTTCTTCAAAACAAATCAGGTAGAGGATTGGTTAAAGCAAGATGTTTTATTGATGCTACGGGTGATGGTGATATTGCTGTAAGTTCTGGCGCAAATTACTCTATAGGAATTAACAATAGATCTATTCAGCCAGGCACTTTGATTTTTAAAATGGGAAATGTTGATATTCCAAAAATAATTACCTATTTAAAAAGAAATCGTAAAGAAATGGGGGATTGGCCTCCTTCAGATGAAATTAGCTTTGGAGATCAAAATCACATTTGTATATCAGGCTTTTTTTCTCTTGTAGAAAAAGGGAAAAAAGAAGGGATGTCTATTGCAGGCAATCAGCTATTTATTACCAGTACTCCCATTCCAGATATAGTAACTGTAAATATTACTAAGGTGTATGGAATCAAAATAGATGATCCTTTTTCTGTATCTCAGGCTGAAATATGTGCTAGAAAGCAGGTTTTTGAAACACAGCTATTTCTTAGAAAGTATATTCCTGGATTCGAAAATTCGTATCTTGCAGAAATAGGTGTTCAGATAGGATTGAGAGAAACTAGAAGGATAATTGGAGATACAGTTATTACTTATAATGATATACAAAGAGGTAAAAAATATAAAGATCTAGTTGCCAGACTATTTAATGTTGGTCATCTTGATTTTAATGATAAAGATGATTTTGGAAATAGAATTGTTAAATTTGAATATCTATCTAAAGAATTGGAAGTACCATCAAGAAGTTTAATAGTTAAAGGTGTTGAAAATTTATTAGTAGGAGGTCGATGTATATCTACTGATCCAAAAGCTTTTGGTTTTATTAGAACACAGACTGCTTGTTTTGCAACCGGTCAAGCAGCAGGGGTGATGGCTTCAATCTCTTCTTTAGAAAAAAAGGATGTTAGATCAATTAATATATCAAAGGTTCAAGAAATTTTATTAAAACAGGGGATAGAACTTTAAGAAGAAATTAAAAATATTACAATTCCAGCATAATTTACATAATACTAAATAATGATTTATTTGATTAATTTCAAGTGATGTTCATGAAGAAGTCATTCGAAAATACGATCAATCACAAGGTGAGGAAGAAACGGGATAAGCAAACCTTGAGTTTTAACCCTGCTACACCTGTGAAGTCGTGGGAATCGATAGTCATTACCTAGTGCGTATTGGACTAATCTTGGGCTCATGAGCCTTACAAATCGCTATGATGATATTCGTAGGGCTTTGTGGACCGAGGATACCGAAGGTACGTACGATGGTGTGAGGGAACGGTAGATGAATTAATCATCTACCTCCTGCTCGATCAATATCCAATTAAAGTTAATAATGAATTGCATTTTAAAAAAGGAGGAAAGGTAAGGTTATGGATCAAATTAATCAAAAAAAGCTCGAAGCTTTAAAGAATCCCCATGTCAATCAACCAGTTTTGGAGGCCATCGAACTCTGTCAGCCTGAAAAGGTAACTGTCATCACCGATGATCCCAGGGACATTCAATATGTCAGGGAACTATCATTAAGGAACAGGGAAGAAGAAAGATTACAATTACCAGGCCATACTGTCCACTTTGACGGTTATGATGATCAGGGAAGAGACAAGGCCAATACCCGTTATCTCCTGTCCCATAAGGTGGACTGGGGGATTAATGTTAATTCCATCAACAAAGATGAGGGCTTAAAGGAGATTAAATCTTATTTCCAAGGAAGTATGAGGGGAAAAGAAATGCTGGTGCGTTTCTTTTCCCTGGGTCCAACCCATTCTTCATTTTCCATTCCTGCCCTACAGATTACCGATTCTGCTTATGTGGCTCATAGTGAAGATTTACTCTACCGCAGTAATTATGAAGGATTCAAGGCCTTAAAGGGGTCTAACCAGTTCTTTTATTTCCTGCATTCTGCCGGAAGATTAAAAGACAATGTGAGTATTGATATAGACAAGAGAAGAATTTATATGGATTTAGAAGAAAATTGTGTCTATTCAGTCAATAACCAGTTTGCCGGCAATTCCCTGGGCTTGAAGAAGCTGGCCTTCCGATTGGCTATTCAAAAAGCACACCAGGAAGGATGGCTGGCAGAACACATGTTAATCATGGGCGTTCATGGTCAAAAGGGAAGAACGACCTATTTCACCGGTGCTTTCCCCAGTGCCTGCGGAAAGACCAGTACTGCTATGTTACCTGCTCAAACTATCGTTGGTGATGATATTGCTTATCTCAGAAAAATCAATGGTGAGGTAAGGGCAGTAAATGTAGAACAAGGGATTTTTGGCATTATTGCAGATGTTAATCCGGAGGATGACCCCGTAATTTATAAAACGCTAACTACACCACGTGAGATTATTTTTTCCAATATTCTGATTAAAGATAAGATTCCTTACTGGCTGGGAATGGGAAAAGATCTTCCCAAAGAAGGTTTCAATTATAGCGGTAAATGGTATCTGAGGAAGAAAGACGAGAAGGGAAATAAGATTGAACCATCACATAAGAATGCCAGGTACACCATCCGGTTGGCTGAATTAGAAAATATCGATCCGGAGGCAGGGAACCCGGAAGGTGTCCCTGTAGACGGTTTTATCTACGGAGGGAGAGACTCCGATACTTCCATGCCCATCGTGGAATCACTGAATTGGGAACACGGCGTCTTCATTGGCGCTACGGTAGAATCAGAAACGACAGCTGCTACCTTAGGTCAGCAGGGGGTGAGGAGACATGATCCCATGGCTACCTTAGATTTTATCTCTGTTCCCTTCGCCTCTTATATTAAAAATTATCTATCTTTCAAAGAAAATCTTAAACGAATTCCTAAAATCTTTGCCACCAATTATTTTTTAAAAGATGAGCAAGGCCGTTTTCTAAATGAAAAGATTGACAAAGTAGTCTGGATGGTCTGGGCTGAAGGAAGAGTTCATGGTGAATTTAATGCTATTGAAACACCGGTAGGGAACATTCCATTTTACAAAGATTTGGAATCTCTATTTCTTAAAGAATTGGATAGAGAATATACTCAACAAGAATACATTGATCAATTTTCTTTGAGAATCGATAAATATCTGGAAAAAATGGACAGAATGAAAGAGATATTTAAAAGTATTACTGTTTCTGACCAGTTTTATCGGGAAATGGATAGGCAAGTTTTCCGTCTTGAAAAAGCGAAAGAAAGATTTAATGAAGAAGCAATTTCACCCTATAGATTTCAATAGATTATCAAGGAGGAATTGAAATAAAGTTATTTATCATCATGCTTCTTTCTTGAATCATCTTCAATAAGCGTCTTGAAACTCTTCGATAATTATCTTTTTGCTCCATGGCGAACATTACTTTCTATCTATTTGAAATAAAGATTTCTGTTCTTTCAATATAAAGGAGATTGGGCTATAATAAAATCATCAAAATGATTTCATTTAAAGTTTTACATGAAGCCTCAATATATTTTGTTTATTTTTTTGGATCCAACAATTTAATTTTTTGAATATTTTATTGATATTTTAAGATGTTCTATAAAATGATTACTACCCAAAAAGTACCTAAAGTACCTATATTTCAAAAATATTACAAATAACATCAAATAATACTAATCAACATATTTAAATTATTTATTCTACGCACCTCGAAAACTTAATCAGCAAAAATGGCTAAAACCCTTTATTTTATTAGTGTTTTATGGTATAATAAGTCATAAAAAATACTAACCAATAAGGAGGTTACCGATGTCCTTTCATCTAAATAACGCACAACAAATGGCCTTAGATGATTCCCTATTATCGCTTACCGAAAGAGAGAGAAAACATCTCAATAACTCCTGGGCAGAAACTTTCAGTAAAAAGATATTCCCTTTCATAAGGGAAGACCGGTTTAGCGTGTTATATAGTGATAATCCTGCTTCCAGGCCTAATAATCCGATAAATGTCTATTTCGGACTTCTCATCTTAAGGGAGGTATTTAACCAATCAGATGAAGAAGCCCTTAATTCTCTAATGTTTGATATCAGGTACCAACGCACTTCATACTACCAGCTTCCAAGAACAACCTGTCTGCGTGCGTACACGCACAGGCAGGCCGGTATCCAAAAACAGCCTGACCAACTTTGCAAATGTCAAGCACTTTTCCCATCCCTTCGGTAAGTACATTTCCTATTAGTGTGGTAAAGATATTTCCCTGCACCTTGGCTCAAAAGCTACGTCACCGCAAAAAAAGCTCCTGGCGGGCGGTCGTGGTAGAAGCATATTATTAGTTGGAGTGGAGTAAAATCGAGGGAACATATCCGGAGGATAGATTATCAAGGGAAATTAAAATTGGAAAGATTATATTTTATTCTTCTTTTCGACTGCCTGTAATTCCATATAACGTATGCGATTAAGAGAAGTTTGGCGAAGCCGAATTTGGACGGAACGAGGTGCAACCGAGTGAAATCTTTTAATCGCTGTTAGTTGCGCCACGAAGTGACCGAGGGTTAGTGCAACGGTCGGCGAAGCCGAAACCCGAAGAGTTGAATTTTTACTTTTGTTATATAATACGAACAAATTGAGAGTAAATTAAGAGTTAAGGGGCAACATATTTTATAGGATTTCGACTTCCTTTTTTCCAATACTTAGAAACAGATTTGTTAATGTATTTTTCTCTTACATTTTTTGGGGCAACTTTTCCTTCAAACATATATCTTCCTTTTACTTCTGGAGATGGTAACCATCTATTAATTGTGAAAACTTCTCTAATAATTCCACGATAAACCGAACAGGCAATTTTAATATCTGAAACATGACTAATTCTAACTTTCCAAGATTTTCTTGTAGCATCATAAATTTCTTTTTCAGACATATCTCTTTGATAAAAATTATTTATGAAAAATAAAATTGCAGGTTCTTCAATATTTGCTTCTTCAGCTTCATACTTTATTTTAATATCTTCTAATTCCATTATCCCTTTATCTTCAGAATTATGTCCTTTCACAATATTTGTGAGTTTGTCTTTCCACAATACATCAATTACAGCACTTTCTACTTCTAATGCTTCTTTATCTGTTAGCTCGTGTCTCAAAACAGTATGTTTCACTTCTAATTTAGCATTTTGAATTTCTTTTATTCTTTTGATTTTTTCAGTCTCTTTTATATTATCGTCTAAAGCCCCCAAAAGATGTTGATTTATTCTGTTTCCTTTTCCCTTACCAACGTAAAAGATTTTATTGTTTCTTGGATCAATTAAAAGATAAACATAAGAACCTAATTTTTCTATTGTATTTTGTGAAAGATTGTATTTATCCATAATATCTATTAAAGAAGTGAATAATTTAATAAAGTTTGCCCCTTAACTCTCTAAAAATAAAAATCCAATTGCAACTAACTTAAAATAACCGAACTATTTCTTTTATGCACGACTCCATATGAAGTTTCGGAAATTAACCACTAATTTCCCTTGTAGTATTCTTTATAGATTCTTATGCTTACTCATAAATTAATTTTATTAATTCTACAAAAAATAACAATTTTAATGTCTGGAAACCTTTATTCCCTTTATTTTTTATTCTTTTTCTGTTAAATTTATGGTCACAATTTTACTTTTATCATCCGCAGAGGCAGTTATCC
>SDBU01002500.1_pt1 | contig 24324 bp, 25 predicted proteins | sample 2277071 | NCBI WGS metagenome assembly SDBU01 (sample SAMN10397929, study PRJNA504765) | marine sediment metagenome | isolation source: marine sediment core GS08_GC12, 126 cmbsf | place: Arctic Ocean: Gakkel Ridge, Loki's castle | collected 2008
AATTTAAATTGTTTTTTCTTTTAACTAATATATAACCATAATATAATTTTACTTGGAAAAAAAGTAAATTTCGTATAAAAATGTAGTATGTAAATTTTAAAATAAGTTAAAGTTGCGCCTGTAGTTCAATGGTAGAACAGTAGCCTTCCAAGCTACATATGTCAGTTCGATTCTGATCAGGCGCTTTAAAAAAATAATTTTACAAAGGCAGTTATGGGAAAACAAAAAGAAGAATTAGATATAACAATAAAAGATTTATTACAAGCAGGAGCTCATTTTGGACATCAAAAAATGAGATGGAACCCTAAAATGAAAAGGTTCATTTTCGAAGAAAGAAGCGGTATTTATATAATCGATCTCGCTAAAACTATGCAACAAATCCGAAATGCTCTTGAAGTTGTTAAAGATGTTGTTACGCAACATAAAACTATTATGTTCGTGGGCACAAAAAAACAAGCTAAAATCATTATTAGAGAATGTGCTGAAAATGCAGATGAATTTTATGTGAATGAACGCTGGCTTGGTGGGATGTTAACAAATCTTACAACTATTAGAAAATCTATTAAAACATTAGAAAAAGTTGAAAAAAGAATAGCTACAGGTGGAGAAGGCCTTACAAAAAAAGAGCTATCAAACCTTACAAAAGAGCAGCAAAAATTAGATAAAAACCTCTCTGGTATTCGTGCGATGAGAAAGCCTCCTGGGCTTTTAATCGTTGTCGATCCATATCAAGAGCATATTGCAGTTGCTGAAGCAAAAAAATTAAATATACCGGTTATGGCACTTGTTGATACCAATTGCAACCCGGATCCTATAGATTATGTTATTGCTTGCAACGATGATGCTCTAAAAAGTGTGAAATTAATACTTACAACTCTAACAAACGCTATCATAGAAAAGAAAAAAGAGATGAAAGTTGTTAAAAAAGGCGAAAAAAAACCAACTTTAAAAACTAGTATTGAAGAAGATATAGAAGTAGATGTTTCTGATACAGAAACTGATAAGGAGGTATAAATATGACTAACATCGCAGCGCAAAGTGTAAAACAGCTAAGAGATCGTTCGGGTGTTGGTATGGGCAAATGCAAAGATGCTTTAGTAGAAGCTGATGGTGATATTGAAAAAGCAGCTGAAATCCTTAGAAAAAAAGGCCTTGCTTCCGCTGTAAAAAAAGAGGGAAGAGAGACAAAAGAAGGAACTATAGCATTTTTTGAAGCTGATAAAGATATTTCTCTATTGGAAGTTAATGCTGAAACAGATTTTGTTGCTAAAAATGAGAGATTTCAAAAATTTACGAAAGATTTAGCAGAGCAGATAGCAAAAACTAAACCAGCCTCTGTAGAAGGATTTTTAAAAGAAAGCTATGATATAGATACATCTCTTACTATAGATGAATACAGAAATTTACTTATTCAATCTATTGGAGAGAATATTCAGATTCCAAGATTAGAGATCATTCATAAAAAAAATGAATCTTCTTACGGAATCTATTCTCACATGGGTGGAAAAATAGTTACTATTGTTGAAATTTCAGGTTCAACAAATGAGGAAAAATTTGCAAGAGATTTAGCAATGCATGTTGCAGCAGCAGCTCCAGAGTATTTAAAAACCGATGATATACCTGAAGCTGTGAAAAGAAAAGAAGAAGAAATAGCTAGGGTTCAAATTAAGGGAAAACCTGAAAACATAGTAGAAATAATTTTAATTGGAAAAATAAAAGCTTTTGCAGAAGGTGTATGTCTGCTTAATCAAAAATATGTTAAAGATCCATCTTTAAGTGTAGAAAAAGTTGTTCAAAATAGATCTAAAGAGATAAATGCTAATTTGAAACTTACATGTTTTTGGCGATGGAAAGTTGGAGAAACTATATAAAAGAACCTTTTTTAAGCATACTATACTAACCATACTAGGAGAGTTAATATGAGCGTTGAAAATCAAGTAAAAATAGATATGACTCAGGCAATAGATTATTTTAAAGATGATCTAAAAAATATTAGAACAGCTAGAGCAAATCCAGCTGTAGTTGAAAATTTACAGATCGATGTATACGGCACTAATATGCGCCTAAGAGACTTAGCTAATATTACAGTTCCAGAATCTAGACAACTTTTGATAACTCCCTACGATGCAAATAATGTAAATGCTGTAGCAAAATCGATAGAGGCAGCTAACTTAAATTTACAACCAGCTGTTGATGGCAATGTTGTTAGAATTAATATTCCTCCTATGGATGAAGAGATTAGAAAAGAGATGAGCAAAAAATGTAAAGAAAAAGCAGAAACTGCCAAAGTAAGAATTAGAGAAATTAGAAGAAAATTCAATGAGACCGTTCGAAAACAAAAACAAGATGGTGACATACCTGAAGATATAATGAAAAAAGAAGAGAAAATGATTCAAGAATTGACAGATAGATTTTGTAAAGATGTTGATTGCATAGCTCAGGAAAAGGAAAAAGAAGTTTTAGAAGTGTAAAAGACCTTGAAAATATTAATAGGCTAGTTTAAAATTTAAGCATTATGGCCCCATCGTCTAGCCTGGCCTAGGACATCAGGTTTTCATCCTGGTAACAGGGGTTCGAATCCCCTTGGGGTCAAGTTATAAAAAGGGCTGTAAAAGCTCATGAGGCATTAGCTCAGTTGGTAGAGCATCTCCCTTTTAAGGAGAGGGTCAATGGTTCGAGCCCATTATGCCTCATTTATCTTTTTCCATTTATCTTGAGATTTTATAATAGCTTTGATAATATTTATTTCTATAATTTGTTAAATAATTTAATAGGATTTTTATATGTACTATGAAAATCTTCCTAGCAAAAGCCAAATTCTTTTTTATCAAACAGAGGATGGAAATCAGAGGATTGAAGTACGTCTTGAAAGAGGAACTGTTTGGTTAAGTCAGAAATTAATAGCGGAATTATTTGGAATAGGAATAAACACTGTAAACTATCATATTCAAGAGATTTATAAGAGCAACGAGTTGAAGCCTGAGGCAACTATTCGAAAATATCGAATAGTTCAAAAAGAGGGCAATCGAAAAGTAACTCGAAGCATAGAATTTTAAGATTAACAGAAAATAAAGAAACAAAATTAAAGAAAAATTAACATGAAGAAATTTTTTATTTTTTAATTTCTATAATTGTATCCGTGGAAGACTTATTCTTTAAGACATTGATAATTTTTAGAGCTACATCTTTTGGGTCTAGTAGTAGACTATCTTTTTCTGAAGGAAAAAATCTTTTTCTCATTTGAGTATTTGTCCTCCCTGGGGCTACTACATTGATTTTAAGATTTGGAGTTTCTTTAGAGAGACTTTGAGTAAAATTTACAACAGCTGCTTTTGCTGCGGAGTATATTCCATAATTTTTTCTACCATCTTTATAAGATGAAGAAGATATATTTATGATATGACCATTTTCTTTAATTTTTGCTTCTTTGCAAGAGTAGATTAAGCCAAGTAAATTTACTTTTATTAATTTTTCAATCTCTTCTTTTGATAATTTTTTAAATGGTTTTACTAAAAAAAGACCAGCAGCATTTATCAAACCATCTATTTTGCCAAATTTTTTGTAAATTTTATCAAAGACTTTTTCAATAGATGAAAAATCTTCGAGATCAGCTTTGTATTTTGATGTTCTAGAAATTTCAATTACTTCAGCGTTTTCCTTTTTTAAAAGTTTTATGATCTCTTTTCCTATTCCTCCAGATGCTCCGACAATAGCGTATATTTTGCTTTTCAAGCTCTTGTTTGAGCTAATATTATTATTTTTTAATTCTTCTGATTGTTTTCTTGATTTTAGGATTTTTTCAGCTAAGATTAAATCTGATGGAGAAGTGATTTTAATATTAGTCTCAGCTCCCCCTACAACATGAATTAGAGTTTGATCTAAAACGAGCGTGCAGTCATCTGTTGCTGCAAAAATACCATTTTTTAGGGCTTTTTCATGTGCATTTAAAATTAATTTATATTCAAATGTTTGAGGGGTTTGTCCTCTCATTAGAGTTGATCTATCAGGAATTTTATAAATCTTACCCTTTTTATCTATTTGAACTAAAGTATCTGTAGATTTTATGCAGGTGTTTACAGCTCTATATTTAATTACTGCATCTAAATTATCTATTATAATTTTTTTTGTAACAAAAGGTCTAACTGCATCATGAAACATAACAAAGTCAGTATCTAAAATAGCTTTTAAGCCAAGAAAAGCAGAAGTTTGTCTCTCTTTGCCTCCTTGAATTACTTTTATATTTTTATAATTAAAAATTTCTTTTTTGACTTGATCTATCCAGTTAGTAGAAGTAACTAGAATTATTTCATCAAAAATATCTAATTCATAAAAAGCATCTAAAGTATGTAAGTAGATTTTTTTCCCTAAAAGAGTATGGAACTGTTTTGGGATATCGCTTTGAAAGCGATTTCCTTTTCCAGAGAGAAGTAAAAGAAGTGATATTTTAAAATTTTTATACATATTCAATGCTTTTATCTATAGATAATACTAGATTGTATGATATTTTTCTACATATAGGAAATTTTGTAAAATACCTAAAAAAAATTTTAATAAAAATTTTTATATATTTTTCATTCAAGTAAAATTTTAATTATTTAGTTGTTCTTTTTAACTATTATAATTAATTTTTTAACAATTGAAATTAATCTATTTTAATATTATAATAATTACATTATTAACATAGATATTAATAGAGGAATATTATGAAAACTAGTTTTTATACAAATGCTAAAGATTGGGTTGATGAATCTCAAAGGGATGTAAAATCAAAAAATTATTTTTCATCTTGGATGAAAACTCTCCCTGCAAGACTAAATTTTTTAGCAGATGCAATCGTGAATATTTCTTTTGCTCCTTTTAACTTATTAAAAGCTGGATTTGGATCAATAAAAACTACCTATACTTGGGGTGAAGATACTGAAGATTTGACAGATGGATTAAAAGGATTTCATGGAAATGTAAATCATATTATCAGCGATGGGGCTGGCCTTGTAGTAACTAAAGCTGGTTGTAATTTAAGAAACACTGAAAACGTAGTACCTCTTTTAGGTATTACTGCAATGATCTCTATAGTAGCTTTGCAAGCCTATTTATTATTTTCAAAAGCTGATGGAATGAATTTAAGATATAATTCATGGACAGGCGACTGGGAGCCGATGTTTTATTTTAATTTGAATAAATAAGTTTTGTTTCACTTCTTCGATTGATCTCAATTCATTATTTCATATAATAGCTTCTTATTTTTGAAGGAGTTTTTTATGAATACAATTTTTTATCATAATGCAAAATCATGGGCAGATCAATCTCAAATAGATTTAGATAACAATAAATATCTTTCTTCTTGGGTAAAAACTATCCCTGCGAGGTTATATTATTTAATAGATGCAATTACAAATTTTGCGATCGCAGGTTTTAATATATTTAGATGTGGCTATGAAATGATAAGAATGGTATATACGTGGGGAAAAGAAGATCGAAATTTTCTAAGCATAGCTGGTGATTTGCAAAGTAGTTTAAATCATATTGTAAGCGATATAGCAGGAATGGTGCTAATTAAGCTTGGAAAAGATTTAAGAGATAAAGAAAATTTTCTTATTGTAGGAACAGCTGTTTGTATAGTTATCCCTTTATCAATTGCTTTTTTTAATAGTTTGTAGAAGAAATTTTTTAAGATTTGATTAAATGTCTAGTTAGTTCCATGAATAGTAAGTAGATTATCTTGCAGATCATATTTTGCATTTAAAAATTTTTGTATAAGCCAAAGATTACTCTCGATATGTTCTGTCATTTTAGGAATTATATATTTAGATGTGCCTTTTGCTATTGCTGCATATAAAATTAATTGATCTGCTGTATATCTATCAAGAGTAGCACCTAGATTAAAATCTTGCACCAGTCTTTTAGCAACTGTTTTACCGATATTTTCAGAAGTTCTACCTATTTTTCCAGCTACATCCATGCCAATTATACATCCAGTATCTGTCTCGATCCAACAGGTGAGTGACGCCCCTTTTTGATCAGCTTTTTCATCATATATAAGTTCAATATCGCTTTTGATATTGAGGTTCATATTTTCTAACTCTTTTTGAAAGCTTATAGCCATTCTTTTTGAGACTTCCCCTTCTTTTAAATTAGATGATAATGAGATGCCTTTTATATTTTTGAGACTTCCTTGTTTTTCTAAACAAATTGGTAAAATATTTTTTTTGATAGGATTTATTTTAAGTTTTATTTTACCCCCTCCAGTAGGTACATAACCTGGTTTTAAAATTTCTAAAGAGATATCTATATTCATACGTTTTAAAAGTGGCAATACAATATGCTCGAGATGGTGAGCTGCTGGCGCAAAATCTTGAAAAAGTCCACCTGTTAGTTCAATAGTAGAAGGTTTATCTGCAAAAAGTAGCACAGGAATTATAGCAGATGCAAGCATTGTAGTAGAGCCAGCTGTTCCTATATCGAATGAATAATTTCCAGAAAATATTTTATTGCCAGGAGTATAAAAGATCTCATCAGATCCAACATATGCATTTTTTAAAGAGCCTTTTGTAATCTCCGTGCATGCTTCTAGAGCTTTTAAATGTTGAGGTCTTAAACCTTTTTTTTCTCTTTTTTGTCTGATGTTAAAAAGATGTAAACTTTTTTTTGTTATTGAAGAGAGGGTTGCAGAGTATCTTAAAATTGTGCCAGAGCCCGATTTTTCAGAGCCGTCTATTTCAAAAAAACTCATCTACTAAAAAGCTTTAATTATTTTCTTTTTATATCTTTTCATAAAAAGAGAGTTTGTTACAACAGAAACCGAGCTAAATGCCATAGCAATTGCAGCAACCATCGGATTTAATAAAAAACCTGTAAAAGGATATAAAATTCCTGCAGCTATTGGAATAGCTGCAGTATTATAAATAAAAGCCCAAAATAGGTTTTGTCTGATTTTTCTAATAACAAATTTAGACAGTATTATAGCTCTATAAACATCTCTGATATCATCTTTCATTAAAACAATGTCAGCAGATTCTATTGCTACATCTGTGCCTCTTCCAATTGCTATTCCAACGTCTGATTGAGCGAGAGCTGGAGCGTCATTTATTCCATCTCCAACCATTGAAACTAACATGTTTTTTGATTGGAGTTTTTTTATTTCATTTGCTTTGTCTTGAGGCAAGATTTCAGCAATTATATCGTGATATTCAATTTTTGCTTTAACACCAATTGCCTCAGCTGTTTTTTTATTATCTCCCGTCATCATATAAATATGGTCGACAATATCTTGAAGTTTTAACATTGCTTGTTTTACATGTTTTTTCACGACATCTGCAATAGCGATCAAGCCTAAGAGTTTTTTATTTACTACTACTAAAATTGTGGTGTTTCCTTCATTCATTAAATGATCGATATCTAAGTTTGCATGCGATGTATCTATTAGATTTTCTATCATGAAATTTTTATTACCAATTAAGACTTCGTCGCTTCCAATTTTAGCTTTTGCACCTTTTCCTGAAATCTCTTCAAAATTTGACACCTCTTTAAATGAAATCTTTTCATCCCTTGCTTTTTCAACTATAGCATCTGCTAAAGGATGCATAGATTTTTTTTCAATAGATGCTGCATATGTTAGAATCTCTATTTTTGTTTTTGAATAGGGGATAATATTTGTAACTTTAGGTTTACCTTCTGTTAAAGTGCCCGTCTTATCAAAAACTAAAGCATTTATTTTTTTTAGTTTTTGAAGAGACTCTGCGCTTTTTATCAATATACCCATCTCTGCTCCCATTCCTGTTCCAACCATAATAGCTGTGGGAGTAGCGAGCCCGAGTGCGCAAGGACAAGCGATAATTAACACGGATATAAAAATAGTTAAAGAAAATACAAATGTAGAGCCTAAAAAAAACCAGAGACAAAAAGATCCTATTGCTATAATCAGAACAATCGGCACAAAATATGATGCTATTAAATCAACGAGTCTTTGAATTGGAGCTTTAGAGGTTTGAGCCTCTTCAACTAGTTTGATTATTTGAGATAAAACGGTATCTTTTCCAACTTTTATAGTTTTGAATTTAAAGCTACCAGATTTATTTATCGTGCCTCCAATTACATTTGAATCTTTTACTTTTTCAACAGGAATACTCTCTCCTGTAATCATAGACTCATCTACAGATGAGTGGCCATCTATTAGAACTCCATCAACTGGAATTTTCTCTCCTGGTCTCACCATAATAATATCATTTACTAAAACTTCTATTATTGGTATTTCAATTTCTTTTTGATCTCTAATTACTATCGCAGTTTTTGGCTGCAGACCCATTAGTTTTTTTATAGCTTGAGAGGTTTTTCCTTTAGCTAGTGCTTCTAGATATCTTCCAAGTAAAATAAAAGTAATTAAAAAAGCGGCGATTTCAAAATATAAATTTTGATGAGAAAATGCTTCATTGCCTAGCCATATCTGAATTGCTGATACCAAACTATAAATATAGGCAGCTGATACTCCAATAGCAATGAGTGTATCCATATTCGCTCTTTTCGTTTTGTAAAGAGCAAAAATTCCTCTTGTGAAAAATTCATAGCCCATAAATATAACAGGAGTTGTTAAAAGCAGTTGAATAAAACTCATATGTTTTATAAAAGCTTTGGGTAGAAATGCAGATGTCATAGCAAAATACATCAAAGGGATAGAAAGACAAAGTGATATTATAAATCTGATTCTTAAACTTTTTATCTCTTTTTCTTTTTCTAATTTATCTTTATCTTCTCTTTCAACTGCGTATCCAGCTCTTTCAACAGCTTTGAAAATATCTTCATCTTTTAATTTTTTATCATCAAACTCAACCAAAGCTTTAGAATTTGCAAAATTTATATTTACTTTTTTTATCCAATCTAATTTTTGTATCTCTTTTTCAATAGAATTTACACAGCTAGCGCAATGCATACCTCTGATTAAAAAATTTATTTTTTTTGTCATAAAACTTCTCAGCTACATTGTTTTTTAGTAATTTCAGCTACTCTTTTACCTAAAAATATAGCAGCTTTTTTTTCTTCTTCTGTTAGAGATCTTTCTCCTTTCATTCCAGCTACTGTAGATACTCCATAAGGAGAGAGCCCCATTATAGTATTTGTTTGCATTTGCTCCACGCAGGTATATGGCAAGCCTACTATTATCATACCATGGTGCAAAAGATTTGTATAGAATGTTAGTATTGTAGTCTCTTGCCCGCCATGTTGAGTATTAGATGATGTAAATACAGAGCCAACTTTGCCAACTAAAGCTCCTTTCATCCAAAGCCCTCCTGTTGCATCCAAAAATGCTCTCATCTGCGCGCACATGTTTCCAAAGCGAGTTGGAGTTCCAAAAATAATAGCATCAGCTTTTTCTAAATCTTCTAAAGTAGCAATTTTTACATCTTTTTGAGCATCTTTTGCTTTTAATGCTCCCATTTTTTCTAAAATATCATCAGATAAAGTCTCTTTAACTTTTTTAATTTCAACATTTGCTCCTGCCATATCTTTTGCACCTTTTGCAATAGATTTAGCAAGTGAATAAACATGTCCGTACATAGAATAATACACAACTAATATATTCATATTTTTACCTCTAAATAATAGTTAAAATATTTTTATATAATATTTCAAGTTTTGCTCATAAAAGTATTGTGTTTTTTAAGCGTTTTTATAAAAAATTACTCTTTTCATATTTTGCAAGAGTTACTATTTAAATTAAATATAATTAAAAAAATCTTTTTACAAAAATATAAAGTTATAATTGATCAATTATATTTTTTAATTGAGTTTTTATATCCAATAAAATTATTCTAGTCAGCTTTTAACAAAAGGAGCTAAAAAAAATGAGTTTAATGTTACCTCGATTTTTCCGAGAAAAAAAACCTCTAGATTTATTACCTGTACCAGACGAAGAAGATCTCCCTGAACCTATTGAAAATGGAATAGAGGCAGTAAATTTTTTTGAAGATATTTTAAACAAGGATCAATTATCTGACTTAGATGGAAACATACTAAAGCTAGGAAAAGCATTAAGAACAGTAGTACTTAACAAAGCTGAAATTGATCAAAAAGCAATTGAACAAGAAAGAGATATAAGAGGATTAGGTTTGAAACTTAAGAATTGCAAAGGTAAAAATAAAAAAACTTCTCAACAACGGCAATCATATCAAGTTCAAATAGAATTAGAAAAAAATCTTTTGGATGGATTAAAAAAACAATCTGATGAATTGGAAGCATTAAAAAGTCAGATGGAAAGTAAAATGTCTTTTTTTAAGGATGAAAAACGCTCTATAGAAGAGAAGCCAAAATTATAGGAAAGCTATTTTTTTTGATCAAAATTATGAAATTATAATTTTTGCTGTTTTAGAATTTTTTTGATATTATTGAAAAATAAGTAATTCTTTTAAGGTAAAAAAATGTTTTGTTATCAATGTGAACAAACTAAAGATGCTATAGCTTGCAAAGGGCCTACTGGGGTTTGTGGCAAAGAAGAGAGAGTAGCTGATCTTCAAGATGTTTTAGTTTATTTAACTAAAGGCATATCTATGTATGCTCATAGAGCGGCTCTTTTAAATGAAAGAGATGAAGATATAGATCTTTTTGTAATAGAGGCTTTGTTTGCAACTGTAACAAATGTTGATTTTGATAAAGATAGATTTTTAACATTAATAAAAAAAGCTTTTGACGTTAAAGAAAAAGCTAAAGATTTATATAAAAGAGCATGCGAAAAACATTTAACGCAAGTTGAAACACTTTATGGACCTGCTCTTGAAGAAGAGATTACTGGACTAGATAATCTACTTAAATTTTCAAAAGAGGTTTCATTTGAAAAAGAAAAAGAGAAGTTTGGAGATGATGTCTCTGGACTTCTTGATTTAATTCTATTTGGATTGAAAGGCGCAGCATCTTATCTGGATCATGCATATGTTTTAGGAAAAAAAGATAAAAAACTATTTGCAGAATTTCATAAAATTTTAGATTTCTTAACTAAAGAAAAATTTAGCCAAGATGAACTTTTAAAAGAGGCTTTGGAAGTCGGTGAGATCAATTTAAGAGTAATGAAACTTTTAGATGAAGCGCATACATCTTCTTTTGATAACCCTATTCCAACAAAAGTTAGAATTACACCAAAAAAAGGAAAGGCAATCTTAGTATCTGGCCATGATTTAAAAGATTTAGAAGAGCTTTTAAAACAGACTGAAGGCCTGGGAATTAATATCTATACCCATGGGGAAATGCTTCCAGCTCATGGTTATCCTAAACTTAAAAAATATCCACATCTAGCTGGAAATTACGGAGGCGCTTGGCAACTACAAAAATGGGAATTTGAAAGTTTTCCAGGCCCTATTTTAATGACAACAAATTGTATTATGGAGCCAAAAGATTCTTATAAGGATAGAATTTTTACTAAAGGATTAGTTGGGTGGGCAGGAGTTAAACATATCGAGGCAAATGATTTTAAAGAACTTATTGAAAAAGCTAAAAAAGAAAAGGGATTTGAAGAAGATGAAAGAGAAAAATTTATAACAGTTGGTTTTGGTCATAATACCGTTATTTCTTTAGCAGATACCATTATAGATAAAGTAAAAAGCGGTAAAATTAAACACTTTTTCTTAATAGGTGGATGCGATGGTGCAAAAATTGGTAGAAATTACTATACAGATTTTGCAAGAAGTGTACCAAAAGATTCAGTAATACTTACCTTAGCTTGTGGTAAATATAGATTTAATAAAATAGATTTTGGATCTATAGATGAAATCCCAAGACTTTTGGATGTTGGCCAGTGCAACGATGCATATTCTGCTATAAAAATAGCACTTGCTTTATCTGATGCTTTTAAATGCGATGTTAATGATCTCCCTCTTTCTTTTATTTTATCTTGGTTTGAGCAAAAAGCTGTAGCGATTTTATTAACTCTATTTCATTTAAATATCAAAAATATAAGACTAGGACCAACTCTTCCAGCTTTCATAACGAAAAATGTATTTAAAATACTTCAAGAAAAATTCAATATCATGAGAACTGGTGAGCCTGAGCAAGATATTGAAAATATTTTAAGAAAATAGCTAGATAAAATAGATATTTATAGCTGTTTTAAAAAAAGCTAGATAATTTGCTATGTTTCATAATTTAGCCCATAATAAAACTGCTCTCAGAACCATTAGGAGAATTTTTGCATGTTAAAAAAAATATTAATAATTTTTTGTATTCCAACTTTGTTTTTTTTCACCTCTTGCAAGAAAAATGATAAAGGAAAAACTAAGCAGAATTTAACTATCAATATATTATCCGAGCCTCCAAGTTTAGATCCTTTGAAAGCAAGAGATTTAATAGCTGTTAATCTTGCAAAAATATTTTTTGATGGACTTATGAGAGTAGATAGCGATGGAAATATTTCTCCAGGGATTGCTAAAAGTTATAAGATTTCAGATGATGGTAAAATATATACATTTTCTTTAAGAGATTCATTTTGGTCAAATGGTGATAAATTAACAGCTTATGATTTTGAGTACACATGGAAAAAAGTACTCTCTCCTAATTTTATCACTTCAAATGCGACATCGCTTTTTAAAATTAAAAATGCAAAAAGAGCTAAAGAAGGAAAAATTTTATCAGATGAAATAGGTATAAAATCTTTAAGTGATACCATTCTCGAAATAGAACTAGAGAATCCATGTCCTTATTTTTTAAGACTTTTAACTCAGCCAGCTTTTTTTGCTGTTAATAAAAATGTAGATCAAAAAAATGATGCTTGGGCGCTAGATAAAAATAGTTTTGTATCAAATGGAGCATTTAAATTATCTGAATGGAAAAAAAATGATATTATCGAAGCTGAAAAAAATAATTTTTATTGGGATAAAAACGAAGTGAAATTAGAAAAAATATCTATGCTAATACTCACAAATGAAGTTGAGCTAAATATGTTTGAGCTGGGTGAGCTAGATATTGCAGGCTCCCCGTTTTCTACCATAACAGTTGATAGTTTAGAAAAAGTAAAAAAAGATAAAAACTTTCATATAAAGCCATATTTTGGAACAAGTTTTTTAAGAGTAAATACTCAAAAAATAAAAGATCTAAATTTTAGAAAGGATTTGAACTTTTCTTTTGATAGAGAAAAAATAACAGAGCATATTTTGCAAGGTGGGCAGCTTTCATCTTCTAGACTCATTCCAGTAGAGAAAAATATAAATGTTCCAATTATAAAAAAAGATTATTCTCAAAGAGAAATTACCCTAACATATGTAAACAATGATAGAACTCATATTTTAGCTCAAGCTCTTCAAAGAGATTTAAAAAATAATTTGAATTTAGATCTAAAACTTTTAGCAGTTGAGAGAAAAATATATTATGAAAAACTCTCTAAATTAGATTATGAACTTGCCATATCTTCTTGGATAGCAGATTTTGATGATCCCATAGATTTTTTAAATGTTTTTAAATATAAAGATAGCTCTACTAATAATACTGGATGGGAAAACGAAGAATATATAAATCTTTTAGAGAAATCAGAAGAAATTTTAGATCTTAAAAAAAGAGATAAAATTTTAAAAGAAGCTGAAGATATTTTATTAACAGAAGCTCCAATAGTTCCGATATATCATTTAACTCAAAATTTTCTAAAAAAAGAGAATCTAGAGGATGTTTTTATTTATCCTAGCGGTTTCATAGATTTTAAATATGCATACTTTGAATAATTTTTATTCAAAAAGCAAAAAAGGTTTTTTTTGAAAACAAAAGTAATGAATTTATTTACTCTTCTTTGGGTGACAGCAGCTTTCAGTGTCTCCGTTCGTAATTTAGGTCTTTTTGCGACAGCTCAGATGCAAATGATCTTTTTTGCTATTATTACTTTAGTGCTTTTTTATCTACCAATTGCCTTGGTTACAGCTGAAATGGCTACAACATTTCCGAAAATGGGTGGTATTGCTGTTTGGGTAAAAAATGCTTTTGGAAAAAAAATTGGACTCTTAGCGATTTGGCTTCAATGGACTTATATGAATATTGCAATGATCGCTATGTTATATTTTATATCAGCGTCGCTCAGTTTTGTATTTGCACCAGAGCTTGTGCATAATAAAGCTTATCTCATTTCAATGAATCTTATTTTGATTTGGCTTTTTACTTTTTTAAATTTAAAAGGTCTTAAAATTTCTACAAAAATCTCTCAGACATTTTTTATTACAGGTATTTTGATTCCAGCTATTTTAATCATTATCCTCGGTGTCATATATGTGTTCCAAGCAAAATCAATTCAAATAGATACAACTCTGAGTGCCAAAAATTATCTGCCAGATTTTCATCTCACATCTCTAGTTATTGTAGTAGGTTTTATGAGAGCTTTTGGAGGAATAGAGGGATCAGCTGTACACGCAAATAGCGTTGAAAATCCTAAAAAAAATTATCCTTTAGCTATCTTTTTTGCAGTAACAATTGGATTTTTAATAAATATTATAGGATCTATGTCTCTCGCTTTTGTAATACCCCAAAAAGATATTTCTCTAATTGGTGGACTCATGAATGCTTTTAGTATTTATTTTACAAAATATAATCTTAAATTCTTGATTCCTCTTTTGGGCCTTTTAGTTGCTGTTGGTCAAATGGGAGGGTTTTCAACATGGTTAGCTGGACCTGTTAAGGGCCTTTTAGAGACAGCAAAAGAAGGGGAGCTTCCTCCTTTTTTTCAAAAAGTGAATAAAAATGGTATGCCATCTAATCTAATGCTGATTCAAGCTATTGTAATTTCTATATCTAGCACAACTTTTTTATTAGTTAGCTCTAGCATTAATATGTCATTTTGGATATCAGTTGCCCTTTCCATGATGATATATGTCTCTATGTATTTTTTGATGATTTTATCTTGTCTATATCTCAGATATAAAAAACCAGATATTCAAAGAGTTTTTAAAATCCCTTTTAAAACTTTTGGGCTTTGGTTTGTTACTCTCATTGGGATGATGACTATGATTTTTGCATTTGTTATGGCTTTAATTCCACCATCTCAATTAGGTAAAGAAAGTTTTCTAAAATATTTTTTAATTTTAATAATTTCAATAACCGTTATCTATATCATACCTTTTTTAATCCATAGATTAAAAAAAGAATCTTGGAATGTGAACATCAAATAAGAGCTTCTTTTTTTGACAAATTAATTTTTTTCATATAAATGTGAGTAAACAAGAGATTGGTATCCTTTTATGAAAAAAAATAATTCAATGAGCTTATTTTATTTGATAATGGTCTCTTCTGCTTTAGTTATCTCTATTAGAAATCTTCCAACACTTGCAGCTTCACAGTTTCAGATGCTGTTTTTTGGTGTTGTTTCAACTATAGTATTTTTAATTCCCAGCGCTTTAGTTTCAGCAGAGTTAGCAACTGGCTGGCCAAAAATGGGAGGGATAGCTGTTTGGACTAAAGAAGCTTTTGGAAAAAAATGGGGGCTCGTTGCAGGCTGGCTTCAATGGACATATGCTGTCATTAGTGTTATTTCAATGATATATTTCGTTGCAGCTTCCTTTGCATATGTTTTTGATAAAAATTTAGCTGATAACAAAATGTATATGTTAGTTTCTGAGCTTGTTTTAATCTGGGCTTTTACATTTATAAATTTAAAAGGATTAAAAATTTCAAAAATTGTCTCTACTATAGGATATTTAGCAGGAGTCTTTTTTCCAGCTATTTTAATTATAGTTTTATCAATTATATATGTATGGCAAGGCAATCATATCCATTTAGATTTATCGCTAACTAAAAAAAATATTTTCCCTGATTTTAATAATATTTCGTCGCTTGTGTTGTTTATAGGATTTATAAGAGCTGTTGCGGGAATCGAAGTTTCTGCTGCTCATGCAAATAGCGTAGAAAATCCTAAAAAAAATTATCCTATAGCTCTTTTTATTGTTGTTGTGTTTGTTTTGTTAATCAATATTTTGGGTTCCATGTCGGTAGCCGTTGTAGTTCCTCTTAATGATCTAAGTCTTAGCGCTGGAGTTATGGAAGCTTTTTTACATATTTTCCAAAATTTTAATTTAACATTTTTTATACCTGTGATTGCACTTTTAGTTGCAGCTGGTCAGGCCGGAGGATTTAGCTCTTGGCTTTTGGGACCTGTAAAAGGACTTTTAGTTGTTGCAAAAGATGGAGAACTACCACCATTTTTTCAAAAAGTTAACAAAAATAATGTTCCTGTAAATTTAATGATCATTCAAGCAATTGTTATCTCAATTTTAGGAACATTTTTTTTACTCTTCACTGCTTCAATAGATGTAGCTTTTTGGATATCTGTCGCTCTTTCTATGTTAATTTATGTAACGATGTATATTTTGATGTATTTATCAGCAATATATCTAAGATATAAAAAACCCAATGTTAAAAGATCATTTAAAATACCTGGAAAAAATTTCGGGATGATAATTGTTTCATCTGTTGGAATAATTGCTATGGCTCTATCTTTTATAATTGCATTTTTCCCACCAGCTGAATTTCCCACACAGCATCGAAAGTTGTATTTTTCCGTCTTAATTATTGGCATCATTGTTATTTTTGCTTTGCCATTTATTATTAATGCTTTTAAAAAACCCCATTGGGTTTTAAAAGACAAAAATAAATAAAGAAAAAACAAAAATTCCTAAATTTTTTTTAGGATTTTACACTACTGAAGAGATTTTTTTAGTTAAGATAAATTTTTTGAAAAAAACTCAGATCTTTTGCATATAATTAAAGATTCGTTTAAAAATAATAAGGAAAAATTATAAAAAGGCAAAAAAATGCAATTTGAAAAAAGTAAGCTTCAGTGGGTTGAATATGATCTTTTAAAAGATCATCCTGTAATAGATGCTAAAACCTATCTTCGCCATGGCGGCGCTAGTGAAAATAAGTTTTTTAGCTTAAATTTATCAAATCAAGTAGGGGACTCTCCAGATAGCGTTAAAATGAATAGAGATCTAATTAAAAATGATATTCAAGCTGCAAATCTTGTTTTTGCCAATCAAATTCATTCTAATTATGTTGCAGAAATTACAAAAGATAATTTTGATAATGTATTTGATGCTGATGCTATAGTCACTAAAGAAAAAGATATAGCACTTGCTATTACCCATGCAGACTGCCAAGCAGCACTACTTTTTGATCCAGAAAATAATGTTATAGCTGCTGTCCATGCAGGTTTTAGAGGTCTTATTAAAAATATCTATCAAAAAACTATAGATTTTATGAAAGATAGATTTAACTCAAAACCTAAAAATATTTTAGCTTGTATATCAGCATCATTGTGTCTTAAGCATTCTGAATTTAAAAATTATAAAAAAGAGTTTCCAGAAAGTTTTTGGTCTTATAAAAAAGATAACTATAACTTCGATCTATGGCAAGTAGCACAAGATCAATTAATGAAAGCAGGACTTGATGATAAAAATATTGAATTTGCAAACGAGTGTACGTATTGCAATGAAAAAGATTATTTCTCTTTTAGAAAAGATAATAAAACGGGAAGAAATGCATCGGTTATTTGCTTAAAAAAATAAAAATATTTTTTTATTCAATCCTAGAGTCATTAGGATCAATAAACTGTCGTTGAACAAAGGTGCATCTGCAATTTTTCATTTGAGAGAATGTTCTAAATATAGTTGTAATTGGATCTACTTGAGAGAAACTTGGATTAGATGGATCTACAGCATTTGTAACATTAATTGTGCCTTTACAACATACCGTGCGGTTTTCATTTGGAACTTTTATTGTTACTTTTATTTTTGCTTCTCCAGTACTTTCAGCTAAAGCAACCGGCAAGAAATCTTGATTTTTTCTATCGTTTCCATGTACTGGTTTGACCATCTTTCGTTCCTCCTTTGTGCTTTCTAAGGCATAATTTTTAAATAGTATTATATAAAAAAGACATTTTATTTTAAATAAAAAAAATAATTTTAGTATAAAGTTTTTTCTAAATGTTAATTACTAAGAATGAATTTCTTATTTTATAGCGGCTTGTCTTACTACACTTTCAACGGTTTTTAACCAAATAGTGGCCTCTTTTCCAAGCTGTTGTACTATATAGTACCAAGCAGCTGCTAGCATAGCAAGACCTACCCAAGATTTTAGAGGTATTCCTAAAAATACGATTTGAACATTAGGAGCCATTCTATTAGCTATACCTAAAAACATTTCAGCCATTAAAACCCCAATTAAAGGGGGAGCAGCTAGCTGTATTGCCATAGATAGTACATAATTTAAAAGTCCCACTAAAAGCTTCCATAATGGGAGTTGCATGGAAAAAAAGGCAGGATTGATCAATTTATCTATAGGAAGTAGTTGATATGACTTTCCGATTGCATCTATAAAAAAAAAGGGTCCTCCAATAAAAAAGAAGACAACTATTAGAACATAATTATAAAAAATACCAATAGGACCTGTTTGAGAGCTGGTTGTGGGATCTGTTACCTGCAAAGATTGTGCTCCTCTCATATGATCAACAAGAGTTCCTGAGGTCTGTGCAATATAAAATGGAATAGTAACCAAAAGTCCTAAAATAAATCCGATGAGAAGCTCCTTTAACATTAGAACCACAAATCGTAGATCAAAATAGATCTCAGCTTGCAGGGAAAATAAAATTTGAGGAAGTAAGATTAATAAAATAGCAATAGCGAGCATCATTCTAACATTAGCAGGTGCTATTTTAGCGCCAAAAAAAGGAGCTATACCCACAATAGGTATAAGTCTTGCTAAACTTAAAAAAAAAGCAGATAGAACTGTAATGGGTTGTAGATGAGTAAAAGATAAAAGTAAATTTAAATAACTATCTGTTAAACTTACCGCATTCATTTTAAGGATTCCAAGCGGGAAAATTTTTAAAAATAGTATTTGCGTATTGAATGATCTGAGCACTTAGCCAGCCACCTAAAAGCATTAATGTAACAATCACTGCAAAAAGCTTAACGGTAAAAGATAGAGTTTGCTCTTGAATTTGCGTAGCTGCTTGAAAGATAGCAACTAAAAGACCTAAAATCATACTAATAATAATTGGAGGACCAGATAGTATTAAAATTAATATTAACGCTTGATATGTTAGTTGATAAATTTCATTTTGAAACATTTTTTCTTTCCTATCTAAATGTCATCATTAGCCCTTGAACTAAAATTGTCCATCCATCAATCATCACTAAAAGTAAAAGTTTTATTGGAAGAGCAATAGTTAAAGGAGATAACATCATCATACCCATAGCAAGTAAGATATTAGATGTCACTAAATCTATTACAAAAAATGGCAAATAAATAAGCACACCAATTTCAAAAGCAGCTTTGAGCTGCGTCGTTATAAAAGAGGGCATTAAAATGATAAGATCGTTTGGTTTTAAAGAGTCTTTATAAGGCTCAGGAAATGTTCTTTCAGCGATTTGATAAAAACTTTTAATATGTTTAGGTAGGGTGTTTTTTTGTAAAAAACTTTTAAAGGGCTCCTTGGCAGCATCAATAATTTCTACAATTTGCTGGGCGGAACCTGCAGAAAAAACAGGAACTGTAGCAGATTTATCTATAACTTGTTTCGAAGCATTATACATAGATACACCAGTTGGAAACATCACAAATATTGTAAGTAAAAGAGCGAGGCCAGTTAATACTTGATTTGGAGGAGTTTGCTGAACTCCTAAAGCGCTTCTAAAAAGAGAGAGAACAATAATAATTTTTACGAAAGAGGTCAAAATCATTATTGCAAAAGGTAGCAAGGCAATTCCTGCGAGTACTGCTAATTTAGTAACTAATGCTGGTTGAGAAACTACGCCAGGATCTTCTTGAGCAAAAAGTGAGCTCGCAAAAATTATTAAAAAAAATGTAAAAATAAAAGTGATTTTTTTTATATTCATAGTTTATTTTTTCGAAAAAGCTTTAAAAGCCGCTTCAATAGCTCTAAATTGATTCTCTAATTGCGCATTGATTATACCTTTTTCTGTCTCTATTATACAACCACCTGGTTCAATATCATTTCTCTCTTCAATAGTGAAAGTATCAGTGATCTGCAAGATCTCTTTAATTTTTTCTTTTTCTTTTTCTTTTTCAAGTATTTCTAAATCTTGTTTGTTTACAAAAATTTTAACTTTAACATGTTGAGCAACTGGCTTTAGAGCGCCTTTTATAATATTTACAATTGCCTCCGGATTCATCTTTAGCTCTTCAGAAACAATTTTTTTAGCAGCTTTAAGTGCTATCGGAAGTATTTTTTCTTCATATTTTTTTGATAGCTCTTTAGCTGTTTTATCGAGTTTTAAAATGTGCTCATTTAAACTTTTAAGGCCTTCATCAAAGCCCTCTTTTTTTGCTTCTTCTTTTAGAGTTTCACACTCTTTTTTTATTTTCTCTTTATAAATAACAACATCGCCTTTTGCTTTCTCTACGATTTCATTTGCTTCTATTAGCTTAGAAAATTCCTCTTTGGGGATTATCTTTTCTCCAGGTTCTGGATGAATTTCTTCTTTTAAAAATGAAAAAAACTTCATTGCTTTTCTTTAATATTATTTATAATTTTTAAAATCTCTTCGGTAATTATATCTGAAGCCTGAGTTTGTTTTTTTGCTCGACTCTCTTTAAAGATATAATTTCCACGTCCAATATCTAAAGTATGACATACATACCATATCAGATCAATACTTTCAGGGCTAAGCGCATAAGATAGCCTCAATAGTCCACATCTATGCAGGGCATTTCTTAGCTTTTGTTTGTCATGGCTATATTTTTCGATATTGATTCTTTTAGTTGAAAAGGGCTCTTTATAATGTAGAATTTTTTTTAAAATTTTTTTCTCATCTTCTTTTAAATAGGAGTAAATTTTTTTTAATTTTTTCTTTTCAACTATGAATTTTAATTCTTTAGCGAGATCATACATACCTAAAAAATCTATTAATTTAACAAGGGAGTTTTTTGAAAGAAATAAGAGCTTATTTAATTTGGAATCAAAAAGAAAATCAATCGGGAGTAAGCTATCCTCTTTTTTAATAAGACTTCTTAAAAGTAGGTCTTTTAAAAATGATTTAACACTTGCTTTAAGATCATTTTCAATATCTTCTAATCCTAAAATATTTTGTAGAGATTTTCTGTTTTGTTTTTTCAGTGAAAGTAAAAATAGAGATGCTTCTTTATTTGAATAGATATTTAACATCGGAATGAACCAAGAGTAATGAACACTATCTATAGTAGATTCTTTAGAGAACCTAGTATCTTTAATCTTTGCAAATGAAGGAAGCCTATTTAAACTTTCAATCTCAGAATTAGTTAAATATTTTAGAAGTTTATTATCCTTGTCAAAATTTTCCAAAAATTTTTTGAAAATTATTGTTTTTTTCATTTGGATTTTTTCGGTTTCGGTTTTATTTGAGGATAAAATTTATATATAAGAAAACCGAGAGATCCTGCAAATGCAAAAATAATCAAAATTAGTAAAAAGAATATATATTTAAACGTTTTTGCAGAGCTTTTGGTCATAATAATAGACCAGATTTTTACGTATTCTTTGTCTAAAGCTTTTGGACCAAGCAATTGAGAATCAGTTGGTAGAATGATATCAGTAAATTTAGATCTATCTGAAATCACATTTATATCATCAAAACTTAAATTATCAATACTTCCAGACACGAACCTTTTTATTTTACTCTCCAAATGTTGGTTTGGATCATCAAAAACACCTTGGTGTTTTACATACACTGCAGCTTTTAATTTAGTGGTCTCTGTCTCTGTTAAACCTGTCTCTGTTGTAGTAGGAAATGATATTTTTACATCAGCATCAATTACGCCATCTATTTTTCTAATTGTATTTTCTAACTCAACTTCTAATCCTGCTTGATATTTTATTGTCTCTTCTTTATCGGTTGTCATAAGACCTCCTGTAGTGAAGAGCTCTAAAAGAGTCGTTCCCCGGATTCTAGGAAGTCCATTTTCTGTGAGTATTGCCATAGCTTCTACCAATTTATCTTTATCTACGTAAATGTCATATGATACACTTGTAGTTGCTGCAGCTCCTGCGGCTATAGTTGCTTGAACTTTTTGAGCAGCAATACCTTTCGATGCTAAAAAAACAACGATCTCGTTTGCTTGTCTTTCATCTATTCCAGTTGTTATTGATTGATTTTTCTCACAGCCAGTTAGAAAAATTGAAATTAAAAAAACAAATAATAGTTTTTTCATATACACACTTTTTTTACTTTATTTCTTATTTATATTTATAACATCTTTTGACTTTGAGAAAAATTGTTTTTTTAACTCAAATTATTTGTTACATTAACAGCATCTCATTTGAGACGAAATTTTTCTCATCGATTATATCGAAAATAGATCTAATAAAATAGCTACTTTGATTTAGAGTTTTAGTTATAAAAACATGATTTTTTTGCTTCTCAAGATAGCTTTTAAAATCATTTAGTTTCTCTTTTGTTTGATAATCGTCTGTTAGAGAGGTTATTGGAATAATAATTACATTTTTTCTTTTTTTTACTTCTTTTATCTTAAAATCATGAATATCATCTGAGAAAAAATGTAAAATTCCTTCGACATACGGAAAGGCTTTTACAGTATTTTGGCAGGTGATTTCACTCTCAAAATAATATAAAGGGCTATAGTTTATAGGACTTTTTGCTAAAAATAAAAAAAATGTATCTTTTTCATCTAAATTATTTTTTTTCAAAACAGTTTTTATAGTTTTTTGAAGAGCTTTTGCAAAAATTGGGTGTTGTCCATAGGATTTTATCCAGAAAAATTTCTCTACAATATCATCATATAAATTCAATGAAAAGAAATTAGCTATTTTGTTCATTTCTAAATTATATTGTGGATACATAGGAAAAACATAATATCTATCAGCATTTTCTCTTTGAATATCTGTTATAAATTTTTCATGTGTTTTTTCCTGATTTAAATAAAAACAATAGCATTTTTTTTCGCTATATTTTGAAATTGAAGATGTAAGTTTGTCTAAAATCTGATAAATATCTGACTTATTTTCCTTAATAACGTTCTCGTTTTTTGAAAATATTTTTTTTAGGTTCTCAAAAAAAGATTTTTTTTTTACATCTTGAGAGATTTTTGCATTTTCATCTCCGATAGATACAAAAATATAAACAATTTTTTTATTAGGAAACATTTTTTATCCATTTTAGCTCTTAGTAGCATTTCAGTTTTTAATAATATTTTCAAATAAAATTAGCTTTAAGCTAAGATAATAAGAAAAGAAAAAATTTTTTAATGAAAAAAATACTACTTTGCATAGCAACATTTTTTTTAGTATCTTGCGCTGAAGAATCAAAACCATACTCTATTGCTATGGATAGAAACTGGTTTTCTTTAGCTTTAAATGGGCAGGAAGCTAACTTAAATGGTTTTATAAATGATCTGCTACTCGAAATTACCAAAGAGAAAAAAATTTATTTTGAGATTATAGATAATAATTTTGATGAATTAACTCTAGATCTTAAGAAAAAAAAATATGATGCAATTTTATCTCCTATAGAGCCTTATAATTTTAACAAAGCAAAATATGATTTTTCAAAAGATATTATTAAAACAGGCTTTGTTTTGATTACTTCAAAAAAAGCAAATTATAAATCGCTTAATGATATGTCAAATAAACATGTAGGTTATATTTCAGATACTGGATCAGTTATTTTTTTACAAAAATATGCAGATATTTTTGAAGAGCCTTACACTTCAATTCCAACAATGTTAGATGCTATTGTAAATGGTAATACAGAAGGAGCTATTTTATCTATTATTCCAGCGTATAAATATGTATCAGATTTATATCAGAACGAGCTAAAAATAATTAAGCCTCCTTTGAATGATAGGGCAATTAGACTTATTACTTTAAAAGATCAAAACCAAGATCTTTTAAATCTTTTTAATGCATCTTTAGCTGAAATGGAAAATAATAATAAACTAGAAGAGTTAAAGAAAAAATGGTCTCTTCCTCATTGAAAGTAATGTAATTTTTATATTTTAGTATATACATGCCAATTCAAAAATTATTAAAGTTCAAAAGAAATAAATATTGCTTGAGATTTTAATAAAAAAAAGACAGTCTTTTTTTACTTTAAATGGAGTTCTCGATGAAAAAGCTGTTTTTTTCTTTGTTTTTTATTACATGCATGATTGGTAATATAAGTCTTTATTCTTTTGAAAAAAGATGTTCTTTGTGTGAAGAGTCTTTGTTTTGTTTTTCTAAAATAATGGGTGTACAAAAGAATTATAAACAATTAATTGAAGAACTAAATCTTTGTAAATGTAAGGTTTCTTCTTTTCAAAGCATCTATTATCTGAAAATACATGAAGAAGATGAACTTTTAGACGATGGAACTCGCTATGCAT
>SDBU01002501.1_pt1 | contig 24321 bp, 25 predicted proteins | sample 2277071 | NCBI WGS metagenome assembly SDBU01 (sample SAMN10397929, study PRJNA504765) | marine sediment metagenome | isolation source: marine sediment core GS08_GC12, 126 cmbsf | place: Arctic Ocean: Gakkel Ridge, Loki's castle | collected 2008
CAGTATGAAACTGAGCCGCTCCAGCAGCGTTTCTTTATCTAAAAGGTCGCCAGTCCTGATACCTATCCGGGCTATCTTATCCGCAAAGGCCGGGCCGATACCCTTGCCGGTTGTGCCCAGTGCCTTTCCTCCTCGTAGCTTCTCCTCCAGACCATCAAGGAGCAGGTGGTAAGGCATAATCAGGTGGGCCCGGTCACTGATAAACAGCCTGCTGGTATCCACGTGGTGCTGGTTAAGCTGGTCTATCTCGTCAAGCAGGGCAGCGGGATTAATCACCACGCCATTGCCGATAACGCAAACCGTGTGGGGAGCAAAAATACCGGAGGGAACAATGTGCAATGCGAACTGACCATGGGGGTTAACTATGGTATGTCCGGCGTTGTCACCACCGGAGAAACGAATGACCATCCCTGCTTTTTGTGCCAGCAGGTCAACTATCTTACCTTTGCCCTCGTCCCCCCACTGAGCTCCAATAACCGCAATCGCCGGCATAGCTCTCCTGCCTAAACTTATTCTCTTTCCATGTAGCGCTTACCCCAGGAGCGGAGCAAGAATACGCCGCCGATAATCTCGACCACCAGACCGATCGCTAGAGGCACAACTGGACATGTTACTAATAGCCAGATACCAAACGCTCCTACTATTCCCCAAATCAAACCTGCTCCGAGTCCTATTGCACTCTTGTAATGTAACACTCCTCCGACTGCACCCCCCAGTATCGCCAGTCCTATTAGTATAATCCTGAAGAGAGCAAATGCCGGCTCACCAGCAACCACTGCCATAGCAGCTGACCATGCTATCCACAACAACACCAGGGCCGTCAGTCCGCTGAGGCTTCTCTCAAACGTCCGGTCGCTCATCAGGTTTGCCTCCCTCTCCCCGTAGCTATCCTCCGGTTCGCACCATAATATATTACCATAAACAGCCGGTGATTAAGAGGTGAAAAGTCAACTAATCTCTCATTTGGCGGCCGAGATAGACCAGCCGCTGGCCAACGGTAACAAGGCTGAACACGGCGATAATAGCTAGGGCAATCACAATCTGGTTTAGCAAGAGCCCCAGTACCAGTACCACCACCCGCTCGCTCCGGGTAAACCACCCTACCTGACACTCCATGCCGGTGGCTTCTGCCCTGGCCCGGATATAGCTTACCAGTTGCGAACTGAACAGGGCGATAAAGGTGAGCAGGATTGTCCATTCTTTAGCCAGGAAGGTAAATAAAACTGGCAGTTCTTCGGTAAGCAAGGATAGTCCCAGAATACCGAGTAGCAGCACGGCCTCGGATAAACGGTCGAGGGTGGAGTCAAGAAGAGCGCCAAAACGGGAAGTGCGATTAGTCCGGCGGGCCAGTGCTCCGTCCAGAAGGTCGAAAAAACCACCAACAAGCACCACTAAGCCAGCCGCCAGGAGGTGTCCGGTGGTAATGAGTATTGCCGCCCCCACCGCCAGGAGAAAACCAAACCAGGTTAGAGTATTGGGCGATATGGATGTGGCTGCCAGGAGCCGCACTATTGGCTCGGTAAGGTAATTGGCTATGGCCTTACGAGCGGCGAATAATTTTGCTGTTGACGGTTGTTTTTTCAAGACGGTACTACCTGGACAAAGCGGCAATTCCTACTTGGATGTGACTGACAAACCTTCAAATTCCGGGAACTTTTTCAGCCACGGAGGCTCACTAAGCACTCTGACGTAATAATTGTACACCCGCTGAGCAATGTGCTCCCAGCTATAGTTAAGCGCCGTAGCTTTTCCCCGCTCTCCCATCTGGTGCCGCAGGGACTCGTCGCCGACGAGGGTGGTTAACGCCTGAGCTAAACTTTCCCGGTCCTTTGGCGGCACCAGTAGTCCCTCGGCGCCATGCGTTAATACCCTGACATAACCGTCGACACTTGAGGCGACAACTGGTGTGCCAACAGCCATGGCCTCGAGCAGGACCAGGCCAAAGCTCTCATAACCGGTAGCCGGTGAGCAATAAATGTCAGCCGTCTTATAATACCGGGGTAGTTCGTCATAGGAGACCTGCCCCACAAAAACAACATCCTTGACGTTCCTTTGTCTGACCCGCTTCTCATACTTGCGGCGCAGTCTGGTACCGGGACCAACGATAAGAAGTCGGCAATCGGCATTTCCCTTCTTGACCAGCTCGTAGGCGTCGAGGAGATAGTTCAGGCCTTTCCGTGTCTCCAGGCGGCCAACGAAGAGAATATTTATCTTCCCGTCGCAGAACTGGTCAACGGGCGATACGTCAGGAGAAAAATGCTCCAGGTCCACGCCATTGGGGATAATGTTGTAGTAGCCGGGGAAATGCCTGCGGGCGAACTCCATGGCTGGCTGAGATACGGCGATTTTGCCGTGAAGGCGGTGAAACCACCTCTTCAAGAGTATCGTCGTAAACGGTTTACCCAGGTTATATCCCAGTCGGCCACCGACAGCGTGAAAGGTACCCACCGTGGCCACCGGCGACAGGCGCAGTACCGTAGTAGATAGCATTGGCATTAAAGGTTCGTGGAGGTGGATAATGTCAAACTGTTCGGCCTCAAATACCTCTTTTATTCTGGAGGACAGCCAGGGCGATATAGTAACCCGGCAAATGGAACCACTGGCGGGAACTGGTCGGGGTTTGCCGATGGCGATGAACCTGTCGCCAAAGGTAGAGACGGCGCTAGAGGCCGGGGCAATGACCTTTACCTCATGACCCATCCGGGTGAGATAAAGCTCAAGACAGGAAACATGATTACAAACACCCCCGGGGAAAGCGAAGTCATAGGGAGAGACCAACGCTATCTTCATCGGTAGACGCCTAAAACCTCCGCTGATTCAACTCAGGCTATGCTGAGAATGGTTGGCTTTTCTTGGTAACCGTCCGGGCGCTAGTAATGAACTCTTCCACCATCCGGTGGGCCTCGTCGTCGGTATATTGAATCGGAGGCGATTTCATGAAATAGGCCGACGGTTCTATCAGTGTCCCCTTTAACCCATGGTCCAGGGCCAGTTTACAGCACCTGATAGCATCAATAACTACCCCGGCTGAGTTAGGACTGTCCCACACCTCCAGTTTTAGTTCCAGACCAAGGGGAACATCACCGAAGGTCTGCCCCTCCATTTTGATGTGACAGAACTTGCGGTCAGCCAGCCAGGGCACATAATCACTGGGGCCAACATGGATATTATCCGGGTGCATGGTGAAGTCCAGTTGGGAAGTGACCGCGTTGGTCTTGGATATTTTCTTGGATTCAAGCCGCTCTCGTTCTAACATGTTCAAGAAATCAGTGTTGCCGCCAAAGTTCAACTGGTAGGTCCGCTCCAGCCTGACCCCGCGGTCTCTAAACAGCCGGGTAAGCACGCGGTGGACAATTGTCGCCCCAACCTGAGATTTGATATCATCACCGATGAGCGGGAGTCCACGTTCCACAAAGCGGTCCTGCCAGTAGTCTTCCCTGGCAATAAAGACCGGGATACAGTTAATGAAGCCGCAGCCGGCATCCAGTATCTGTTCCACATACCACTTGGTTGCCTCTTCACTACCCACCGGTAAGTAGTTAATTACCATGTCGGTCTGGGTTTCCCGGAGGATTCTCACAATATTGGCCGTGGGGCCTGGCGCCTTCTGTATTATTTGGGAAAGGTACTTACCCAGACCGTCGTGGGTCATGCCCCGCTCAACTTTGATACCGGTAGCGGGCACATCACAGAACTTGTAAGTATTATTCGGCTGGATGTAGATTGCCTTAGCCAGGTCTTTCCCCACCTTGTTCTTATCAATATCAAAAGCGGCGACGAACTTGATATCGCGGACATGGTATCCCCCCAGGTTAACGTGCATCAGCCCGGGGATAAATTGGCTCTCGTCCGCTTCTCGGTAGTAATGGATACCCTGGACTAATGATGAGGCACAATTTCCTACCCCAATTATGGCTACATTTATGCTACCCATAGTTTATGCTCTCCCTTTTCTAGCCGGTGGCAGCCGCAATCAGGGCTTGCCTTGATTACCCGGCCTATGTTATTGTCAAATAAGATACCGATGTTAATTCGGATAATCGCTCAAAAATGATTTACGATTTTCACACCCACACTTTACTTAGTGACGGCGTTTTGTCGCCGATTGAATTAATTCGACGCGCCGTAGTTAACCATTACGCCGCCGTCGCCCTTACCGACCACGCCTCTATCGGAACTATGGAGCGCATAATCCGCGAGACCACCGAAGTATGCGCCCTGGCGCGGTCATACTGGAATATATTAGCTATCCCCGGTATCGAAATCACCCATGTCCCCACCCGGGCCATCGCCGAAACTGCCAGGAGGGCCAAGGAGCTGGGGGCATGGATTGTCGTAGTTCATGGCGAAACAATTGTCGAGCCGGTGGAAAAGGGCACCAACCTTGCCGCACTTCAAAGCCCCCACGTCGATATTCTAGCCCATCCCGGGCTTTTAAGCCTGGAAGAAGCCCAACTGGCGGCGGCCAACGGCATCTTCCTGGAAATTACCTCCAGAAAAGGCCATTGCCTGACCAACGGTTATATTTCCTCCCTTGCCCAGCGAGTAGGAGCTAAGCTCCTCTTGAGCTCTGATGCCCATACCGAGCAGGATTTACTCACTGCTTCCCTGGCGGATGCCGTCACTCAGGGTGCTGGTCTCGATGGCGCTGCTTGCCACGAAGTCCTGAATATCAATCCTCAATCACTAATCGAAAAATTGCCGGCTCAGCTACCCGGCCAGGACTGAACTAGCTCTTGCCGATTCTAAATACTTTGGTGCCACAAGCCGGGCAGACACCCTGTGTCGCTGGTCGTTTGTTCTTCAGCGTAACCGCCTGGGGATTCTTTATCTCAACCTTCTTACGGCATTTGAAACAATAAGCTTGCAACCTGCGTCACCTCCTTCTTTCTGACACTGCTTGAAACTATATTACTATTATACGCAGGCTGTCAAGACTTTGCCCGAATTTTGGCAAGAAGGCGGCAAGCAGCAGTTAGCTCAAAACCTTCTTCGGTTGCCACTGCCCGCTTTCTGGATTGAAGCACAGCAGACCCAGGAAGCACCCGTCGGGAGTGTAGACACGGCAACGGCGCTCACCCGAGGGCAAGACGGAACTGTTAGCCTTCTCCAGAACCAGAGGGCGTCCATTTCTTATCAGCTCCCCCGTGTCATTGCTGACCACCATCGCTGCCCAGTGGGAAAGCACAATGTCTATGGGATAAACAAAGCGTGGCCAGTATCCGTAGCGGAAGGCCTCCTCAAGGCGGGGTATTGAAACGGCATCCCCGATGTCGAAAGGACCGCAGCGCAAACGGGTTAGACTCTTCAAAGTAGCGCCACAACCCAGGGCTTGTCCTAAATCATGAGCTAGTGAACGGATGTAAGTACCCTTACCACATTCTACCTCTACCGTGACTACCGGCGGTTCGAAGTCGGTAAGCTCCAGGCGGTAGATTCTGGCCAGTCGGCTTGGTGGCTCAACCTGGATGCCAGAGCGTGCCCACTGGTAAAGTGGCCTACCCTGGTACTTCACGGCACTGTACACTGGGGGGGTCTGTTGTATCTCGCCGTAGAAAGAGGCAAGGGCCGACTCCAGTTGCTCCCGGCTAATCCCGGAAGGGTCTTCCCGGTGGGTAATCTGGCCGCTGGCATCATAGGTGTCAGTGGTCACGCCCAATTCAATCTGAGCCCAGTAGGACTTGGTAGCATCCATCAGAAACTCGGTAACACGTGTCCCCTTGCCGAGACAAACCGGCAAAACCCCGGTCGCTTCCGGGTCCAGAGTACCGGCATGCCCCACTCGCCGCTCGCCGCTCAGCCGTCTCACCAGGGCAACGATGCTGAAAGAAGTCTTCCCTCGGGGCTTGTTGATGTTTAGGATGCCGTTCACCATCAGTTCCCGTGCTGGTCAGGGATGTCGTTCTTACTGAGCCGGTCAATAAGCTCGAGGATATGAGCCCCCCGCTCAATAGAATCATCCCACTGGAAGCTGAGTTCAGGAATACGCCGCAGCCTGAGAGTTTTCATCAATTCCTTACGGAAAAACCCTGAAGCAGCGGACAATACGCTTAGTATCTCCTGCCGGCTGCCTTCGTTACCAATCTGGCTGACGGAAATCTTAGCATATTTTAGGTCGGGAGAGGTGGAAACACTGGTTATCGTGATAAAACTGCCAAGTCGGGGGTCCTTGACTTGGCGTTGTAATAACTCGCTAATTTCCTGGCGAATGATATTATTTACTCGCTCTATGCGATAGGCCATAATTGTTGCCTCGTTAGAGACTGGCTACTTTTGCTCTTCCATACGGTAGAACTCTAGAATATCACCAACCTCGAACTCGATGAAATCTTTGATGCCCACGCCGCACTCGTAGCCGGCGTTTACCTCCCTAGCGTCATCCTTAAAGCGCTTCAGGCTGCTAACAGAGGATTCGTGCACCACATCCCCCTGGCGCAGCACTCTGGCCGAGACTCCCCGACTTACCTTACCTTCAGTAACATAGACGCCGGCTACCTTCCCTGTTTTCCCAGCGGAAAAGACAGCCCGCACCTCAGCACGGCCCTCAACCGTCTCGACATAGGTGGGCTCCAGCATACCTTTGAGTGCCTTCTCGACATCATCCACCAGATGGTAAATCACGTCATAGTGACGGATGGCCACACCCTCCACATCAGCCGACCGCTTGGCTCCTGTCTCAGTACCGATGTTAAAACCAATGATAAGTCCCTTAGAGGCACTAGCCAGCATGACATCAGTCTCCGTAATGTTACCACTGCCGCTATGGATGACCTTCACCTTGACTTCCCCGGTTCCCAGCTGTTCCAGTGAGCTTTTTATCGGTTCGATGCTACCTTGAACATCCGCCTTGAGAATAACGTCCAGCTCTTTAACTTTCCCGGCACTTATTTGGTCAAAGAGATTACTCAGGCTCACTGATTTTGCCGCGGTCAGAGGCTCGGCCTCCATCTCAGAGCGGTGCTTTTGGACTAAAGCGCGGGCCCGATGCTCGTTGGCCACTACCGTCAGGGTATCCCCCGCCTGAGGCACACTGTCCAGGCCGAGGACTTCCACCGGCATGGATGGCTCCGCTTTCCTCACCCGCTTACCCTTATCGTTGAACATGGCCCTTACCCGGCCCCAGCTGGGGCCAATTACTATCGTCTCACCCAGCCTCAAGGTCCCGTTCTGAATCAGCACGGTAGCCAGCGGTCCCCTGGTCTTATCCATCTCAGCTTCAATGACCACTCCTTCCGCTGGTTGGGCAGGGTTTCCCTTGAGTTCCTCCAACTCAGCCACCAGCAGCAGGTTTTCCAGCAAATCAGGGATGCCTGTATGCTCCTTAGCCGAGATGGAAACGCAGACGTTTTCACCACCCCACTCCTCAATTATCAGACCGCCATCCGCTAGCTGCTGCTTGACCAGATCAGGGTTGGCTTCGGCCTTGTCAATCTTATTAATCGCTACCACAATTGGCACCCCCGCCGCCCGGGCATGGTCTATCGCTTCCAGAGTCTGCGGCATTACCCCATCATCGGCGGCTACTACCAGAATCACAATGTCAGTTGCCTGAGCGCCACGGGCACGCATGGCGGTGAAGGCTTCATGGCCCGGTGTATCGAGGAAAGTAATCTTTTGCCCGTTCACCTCTGCCTGATAGGCGCCAATATGTTGAGTGATTTGGCCGGCTTCACCACCCATCACATTGGTCTGCCGAATAGCATCAAGCAACCTGGTCTTACCGTGGTCGACGTGACCCATCACGGTAATTACGGGTGGTCGGGGTACCAGGCCCTTAAGTGCCTCACCCTCTGGCCGACGCTTTCTGGTGTCACCGCGGGTTGAGCGGGGCTTGGGGCAAGCTTCGTAGCCAAAGCTGGTGACTACTGTTGCCGCTACCTCATAGTCAATGACCTGGTTAATATTGGCCATAATGCCGCTTCTCATCAGCTGTTTGATGACGGCTACGGGGCTGACCGACAGCAGGTCAGCCAGTTGCCGCACACTCAGGCTCTGAGGAATCTCCATCGGGGGTGCCTGCGGTGCTGCCGGGGCGTCCTTGCTCGAAGGCTCGGCAACATTGCCCGATTCACTGGCCATTACCACTAGTTTGCTCCTTGCCAAAGGTTTCCCTGGCATTTCATCAGCTGCTCCCGATTTTCCGGAGTAAGGGTGGTTCGCAGAGTATGCTCCAATCGGTTGCCCTTGAGCCCGATGTCCCAGCACTCCTGTGCCGGACACAGATAGGCCCCACGTCCCGCCTTCTTGCCGTCAGTATCAACTTCAACTCTGTTATCAGCGGTACGCACCAGGCGGACTAGTCCCCGCTTGGCTGTTATCTTACCACAAGCCACACAGGTCCGTTGCGGTACCTTCTTCATTAGAAGTTTTCGTAGTCCTCATCAATGGCGTCTTCTGGCCCGCGGCGCCGTTTCTTGAGCTTGATACCATCCTCGCCAACCTCCCTGCCCTTCTTTTTCTTCCTTGATTTAGGCTCAACCTTAGCTGGCGCAGGTCTCATAATGTCTTCGGCGAACCGCAGCTTGGGTTTTTCTTCGATTACCGCTGGCTCCAGGAAGACCGGCGGAGTAATTGATTCCGCATCAAGCGCGGGTGCTGGTTCAACCTCCTCTTCAACTTCCTTGACCGCTTCTTCTTCGACCTCAAGGGGTGCTAAGGCTTCCTCAAAAGGAGCTGGTATCTCTGCCGTAACCTCCTCGGTAGCGATGGCCTCCTCTTCCGCCTCGGTTTCAACCTTTACCTCAGCTTTTCTTTCCGCCTCAGCTTCAGAGGCACTCTTAATGTCGATCCGCCAGCCAGCGAGCTTGGCAGCCAGCCGGACATTCTGTCCTTCTTTACCAATGGCTAAAGAAAGTTTCTTGTCAGGAACAACTACGGTGGCTACCCCTTCCTCATCATCCAGCTGTACGCTCAGCACCTGGGCCGGGCTAAGAGCGTTGGTGATGAGGGTAGAGACATCCGGGTTCCAGGTGATGACGTCAATCTTTTCCCCGTTTAGTTCGTTGACAATATTCTGTATCCTGATACCGCGCAGCCCCACACAGGAGCCAACCGGGTCAATACCCGCCTGACGTGCCGCTACGGCTACCTTACTGCGATAGCCGGCTTCACGGGCGATTACTTTTATTTCCACTGTCCCATTGAAGACCTCGGGGACTTCTGCTTCAAAAAGCCGACGCAGAAAATCCGGGTGGGAACGTGATACCACTAGCCGGGGTCCTCGGGTACCCCGGGCCACTTCAAGGAGGTAAACCTTGATCCGCTGGCCGGGCCGATACCTCTCGGTGGGCGCCTGCTCGGATGCCGGCAGTATTGCCTCAGTTCTGCCCAGGTCGATAAGTATTTGCTTGGGCTCAATACGCTGTACCACCCCCGAGACAATATCGGACTCCTTGTCCGTATACTCCTCGAATATGGCACTATGTTCCGCTTCATGGAGTCGCTGCAAAATAACCTGTTTTGCTGTCTGGGCAGCAATACGCCCGGCGTTATGCGGTGTATCCTCTACCTCAATGGCATCACCAATTTGCACCTCTGAATTAAATTTACGTGCCTCGGCTAATGATATTTCCAGATGAGTGTCTGAAGGTTTCTCAACAACGTTCTTCGTCGCCCATACCATAACCTTGCCGGTACTGGGGCTAATCTTAGCCCTGATTTGCTGATTCGGGGCAAAATTGTCCTTGCGGTATGCTGATACCAGCGCCGCCTCTACCGCACTAAGAATCACCTCCTTGGGCAAGTGCTTCTCCGCCGAAAGCTGGGTAATCGCGATCAGAAAGTCGCTCTTCACCGCAGGCTAACCTCCAGTCCTCTTATTCCCCAAATAACTAAAAAAGTGGGACAAAACCCACTTCATCTGCTCGTTCATCTGCTCGTTCCTCGTCTAGAGGAATTATACCACAGTTAACCCTAAGATGCAATAACCAGAGTAAAAATAATCTCTGCCCCGGCGGGACTACCTTCCTTCTGTCATTCCCTCCACTCTGCTATAATTGAAACTGTGAAAAAGCCGCTTTTGGTTGTTTTTGATGGTAACGCGCTGGTGCACCGTGCCTTTCATGCCCTGCGGGAGCCCCTCACGGTGAGTAAGACGGGTGAGGTGGTAACTGCGGTTTACGGTTTTGCTCTCATGTTGCTCAAGGTGATAAACGAGTTGAAACCCACCCACTATGCCATCGCCTTTGACGTGAAGGGACCTACCTTCCGACACGAGATGTTTGACCAGTATAAGGCACAACGGCCCGAGACCCCTGACGAACTGGTGGGTCAGCTGGGGCGGGTAAGGCAGCTAGTGGAGGCCTTCCGTATCCCTATCTTTGAGGTTGAGGGCTATGAGGCGGATGATGTCCTGGGTACCCTCGGTCGCCAGGCCAGCGAACAGGATACCGATACCATCATCGTTACCGGTGACGCTGATGCCATGCAGCTGGTCTCGTCCCGGGTAAATGTTCTCTATCCTAGACCGGGAAGGACCTTTAGCGATACCGTGCTCTATGACGAAGCGGCGGTAATTGAGAAATATGGCGTGACACCGGGGCAGATTACCGATTTTAAGGGAATGGCAGGTGATGCCTCGGATAACATTCCCGGCGTGCCCAATATCGGCAAGGTAACCGCTACCAAACTACTCGGACAATTTGACTCTATAGACCAAATCTATGCTCATATCGATGAGGTAACCCCGGATAAAATTCAGACAATATTGCGGGAGAACGAGGCTCTGGCCCGCCAGAGTAAGGCCCTGGCTACCATTGATACCCGGACACCGGTTACCCTTAATCTGGACGAATGCCGGGTGAGCCAGTACGAGCGGTCCCGGGTAACCGAGCTCTTCCGCGAGCTTGAGTTTTTTAGCCTGCTGCCCAGATTGCCCGAGATGGCAGAGGCAGCCCCCGAAGCGGCTACTCCGGTCGAAGCTAAGCCACTACCCCGGCGCGACTACCGGGTGGTAAACAGCACCTCAGCTCTGGACGAGCTAATGAGCCGCCTGTCAGCCGCCAAGTCCGTTACCGTTGACGTGGAGACGACCAGTTTGGACCCCATGCTGGCCGAACTGGTAGGCATATCCCTGTCGCCAGCCCCCGGTGAGGCCTATTACATACCGGTGGGCCACGTTGGCCTGGGGCAGATGGAGCAGCTGCCTCTCCAGCAGGTCATCGACCGAATCAAGCTTCCCCTGAGTGATACTGCCCTGCCCAAGCTGGCCCACAACGGTAAGTATGATATGGCGGTGCTGGCGGAGTACGGGGTAACGGTCAACAACCTGAACTTCGACAGCATGATTGCCGCCTATCTGCTGGGGGAAAAGGCGTTAAACCTGAAGGGACTTGCCTTCGCTAAGCTGGGCATTGAGATGACCCCTATCAGCGCTCTTATCGGTTCGGGGAAAAAGCAGATTCCCATGTCTCAAGTAGAGATAAGTCAGGTGGCTGATTACGCCTGCGCTGATGCCGATATCACCGGGCAACTGGTCCAGTTGCTGGAGGGCGAGTTGCGTCAGCAGGGGCTGTGGCAGCTGTTCTCTGAGGTTGAGATGCCGCTGGTGCCGGTCCTGATGTGCATGGAGCGGAACGGGGTCGCCCTGGATACCGAGTTGCTGAGAGAGATGTCAAACCGCCTCGGTAAGCAGGTGCTCGCACTGGAAGCCAAGATATATGATTGTGTTGATTATCGCTTCAATATCAACTCGCCTCAGCAACTGAGCGCGGTGCTCTTTCAGGAGCTGAAACTCCCGCCGGCCCGCAAAACAAAGAGCGGCTATTCTACCGAAGCCTCAATTCTAGAAAAACTACGCAGCGCTCACCCGGTAATAGACCTCATTTTAGAATACCGCCAGTTATTCAAGCTAAAGTCAACCTACACTGACAGCTTAGTCAGCCTCGTAAACCCGAAAACCGGGCGGGTCCATACCAGCTTTAACCAAACACAGACAGCTACTGGCAGGCTTTCCTCCAGTGAGCCTAATCTGCAAAATATCCCTGTCCGCGGCGAGCTGGGAGGAGAGATTAGAAATGCCTTCATTGCCCCGCCTGGCTCTTTCCTGTTGGCCGGAGACTATTCGCAGATTGACCTCCGCGCCCTGGCTCACCTGTCGCAGGATGAAGGTCTGCTCGTTGCCTTTCACCAGGATGAGGACATCCATGCGACCACCGCCGCCCAGCTCTTCGGGGTGGCTGCTTCAGATGTGACAGCGGACATGCGTCGCCTGGCCAAGACGGTCAATTTTGGCGTTATCTACGGTATGAGTGAATACGGGTTGGAGCAGGCGACCGAGCTATCGCGGGAAGAGGCTGCCCGGTTCATTGCCGCCTACTTTGAGAAATACCCTGGGGTAAAGCAATATCTTGAGGCTACTAAAGAGCAAGCCAGGAAGCTGGGTTATGTCCAGACGCTGCTGGGCAGACGCCGTCCTATTCCCGAAATTGACTCTGGTAACCGCCAGGTGAGGGAAGCCGCTGAGCGCATGGCAATCAATATGCCGGTGCAGGGGACTTCGGCCGATATCATAAAGGTGGCGATGAATAAACTGGACCGGGAAATGGCCAAGCGCCAACTGAAGAGTAAGATGTTACTCCAGGTGCATGACGAGCTTCTGTTCGAGGTGCCGGAGGACGAGCTTGAGGAGATGCGGCACCTCGTGCCAGAGATAATGTCCACCGCCCTGGAGCTGAGCGTTCCGCTGAAGGTGGACGTTAAGGAGGGCAAAAACTGGGGAGAGATGGAATAGTTCGAGATGCCTGAGCTGCCCGAGGTCGAGACGATAAAGAATGAACTGCTGCCCCATGTTATCGGGCAGCGGGTTAGTCGCCTCACTTTCTTCTGGGCCGGGATAGTGCGTACGCCTTCGGTTGAGGAATTCTGTTCCCGGCTGGTGGGCCAGAGGATACTGGGACTTAAACGGCGGGGCAAGTATCTCATCTTCAGCCTGAATGAAAACGGGCTATTGATTATGCACCTGCGGATGACCGGTTCCCTGCTGGTGAGGGATGCTTCTGCACCGCCAGAGAAGTTCGTCCGCGCTATCCTTCATCTGGATAACGGGGTCGCCGTCCACTTTCGTGACCCGCGCAAGTTCGGGGTAATGTGGTTGGCTGAGGACGCCAGTTCGGTCAGCAGTAAACTTGGGCCGGAACCACTGGAAGCCGACTTCACCCCCCAGGTCCTGGCGCAGCGCCTGGGCAACCGCAGTGCGCCGATAAAGGCCCTCCTCTGCGACCAGGGCGTTATTGCTGGTATCGGTAACATGTATGCCGATGAAGTCCTCTATGCCACCAGAATCCACCCCCTGCGCCTGGGGAAGACTCTGTCCCGGGAGGAAATAGAACGGCTTTACCAGGCCATCCGGCGGATACTGTGGGCGGCTATCGATGACAAGGGGGCCAGCGTGGAGAATTACTACCGTCCCAGTGGTGACGTGGGCACAGCGCACTTCCAGTTTCAGGTTGCCCACGGCCTCGGCGGTAAGTCCTGCCCGGTCTGCGGAGGTCCCATCGAGCGGATAACGGTCAGGAACCGGGGCACCTACTTCTGCCCGAAATGCCAGCAGTAAAAGCTCAATTTAACAAGGAGGGGAAATGGGTATAGCTGATAGAAATGAAGTAAAGGAACTGTTCAAATATCCTTTGCTGGAAGCCATTGCCCGCCGCCGGTCACGCCGATTCCCGATGGGGTGTGCCCTGAAGGCGGAGAGCCTGGAGTATACCTCGGAGCAGCCACCACTGCCTTTGAATGAGCTGGAGACGGCGATACTGTGTTGGGCCGGGAACGGAGTAACGGGAGGTATCACCGCCGATTTGTCTCCGGCTACCGGGGGGAATTTGTTCGGCACCTGGCTGGGCCGGGCTATCCCTTATGCCTGCAACGTGCATAATGTGAAGCTTTTCTTTACCAATGATGATGGCACTTTTGTTTACCATCCGCAAACAGTAACCAAGCCGGTAGAGATTGAGACCGAGGCGGACTGGGAAACGATAATGACCCAGTACCGGGAAGGCTGTATTAAGGTCATGGATGAGAGAGTGGAGTTTGTTCCCAAGTCTCTACTCCGGGCAATACACTGGAACACGAATCAGCCGGGTACCACAGTCTTCATACCGGTTATTGACCAGACGGTGGAGTATATCGATTTCCTGCTCGGGGTCTTTGACGTTGAAGGCTACGGCTATCAGATGTTCGATGATATGAAAGGGCAACCGGCCGGCCTTCAGGAATGGGTCGATTTGGGCAAGCTAAAAGGCCCTAAAGTCAACCTGTCGTCCTTTGAGTCTACCATATCAGAGGTTAATCTATCTCCGGCGTACATGATGCTGGAGAACATACACCTGGTAGCCGAGGCTATGGGGCTGGGCTCCGTGGTATTTGGGGGCTATACCGGGAAGGTGATGCTGGGGGTCACTCCGATGAGTAAAGGGCTTGACTTTCACTCGGTGGCTGATAAGGACGGCAAGTCGAACCCGGTTGGTCTGGACGGCGTCTTTGAAGCCTACTGTCCCCCTTACTACCGGGACATGGACGAGGCGGTAGAGGCTTTTGTGGCTAAAAAATTTGGCTCGGGTGGTCACTTTTCCGCTGACTATCAAGGGCTGGCACCCTTTAAGGACTGGACGAAAATCCAGCCTCACTATCACCACCCTTCCCAGACATCCATTGACCAGGTCAAGGCAATCTGTCGCTACATTTATGAGACGTACGGTCGGTTTCCGGCGACGCTGGACACGATGCAGGTGGTAATCTGGCTTCAGGTTCACCACCTCGACCTGGAGTTCTACGACAGGTACTACCCAAGAGAGATGGTAACCGAGGCGCAGAGACGTCATGTTGAACGCTGGCACAAATAGCCAGGGTAAGCAGTCAAGAGGAAAAGTTGCGGAGTCTATTCAGCTAAGTATTTTAGAGGGGGGCGCGCCCCTCTTTTTAATCGATTCCCCCTCTCCTTCGTAAGAAAGGGGGATAAAAATGCCACTTAACTACCTCGATTTAAGCCAGGAAGAACATGCTCGCGTTCCAGAGGACGATGACGCTGTAAAACATGACAAAGCAGGTGGTGGATATTAATGCCACCCGGGGCCACCGCTTATATATATCCCAAAGAAGAAGGGCACACAAAAGCCCACCCACCACCTTGAGTATCAAGAAGTTGACCTCGCCGACCATCGGCTGGAGAAGGGGATTACCCTCTCGGGCCAGCCCGCCGCGAATCAGGAAATGGGTTAGCAGGCCATCTGAAATCTCAAACACGACCAGGAAAACGAGAAGATACTTCATTATTCTTCTACTTATCATGTCTTTAGTTTACCAGACAATCATAAAGACAAAAATAAAGACCATAAATATTTCGCAAATTTTTCATTAAGGTTTCATAAAGAATTAGCCCGGGTATGAAGAAGATGTGCTCACCAGACAATTTTGGAGGTGTGCTGGCCCCTCCTTTGAAAGAGAGGGGGATAAAGGGGGTGAGGTAGGCAATCACCTCCTTAACCTTAAGTCAATTTGCAAGCCATCGGCTATATTGTTAATTGCTGCTCTAACGAGCTTGGATTTTTCCTTAATCTCAGTAGCTTCGGTTATCTTTGTTTCTGCATCTGCCAGTGCTTCCTTTAACTTATCCAGAGGTATCAGTTGGCAGCTAGTGCAGTAGAAACTTTTAGAACGCCCCTCGTCATAGTTATCAATAAGGTGCCTGAGGAAACTTTGCCTTTCTATTTCCAGTCGGGCAAATTCCTCGATACCATTCTTCTGGATAGAAGCGAAGTTGGCGGCAACTGGCCGATACGAAATAAAGGAATCACGGTACTTGGCTGAATCCAGAAGCCTGGCTACCCTCTCGCACCCCGCCCAGTCAGCGCATTGAGCGCATGTCTCCAAGTTTCTCTGCTTGACACAGCAGGTAATGAATCCACAGCCAGGCATTTTTTGCCAGAAATCGGGACCACAGCAGCCGGGACATCTTGATGTACCTTCGGTACAGTATCTCGGGCATAGACCGCAGTTAAGACCGCAAGCGCCAACTATCGGATACTTCTTGAGCGGGTATTCATCCACTAACGAATTTCATCCCCTATCTTCTAAAAGTCTGGCTAGCGCCGCCTCAACCCGCTTCAGGCACCGCTCTTTGCCCAGCACTGCCATGGTCTGAAACAGTGGCGGAGCGGCCGTCCGTCCAGTAACCGCGGTCCGCAGGGTGCCAAAGAGCTGGCCGGTCTTCAGTCCCAGCTCTACCGCCAGGGGTCTGAGCATCGCCTCCAGGGATTCGGCATCAAATGCCCCCAGTTGCTCCAGCCTCTCTTTTGCTGTCTCTAGTGTTTCTATTGTTGACTCCCGGCTCATGTTCTTGCCGATGAGCAGTTCGGGCTCATAATCAAGCTCGTCAACAAAGAAGAAGTCACACAGCTCAGGCACCTCAGCCAGGGTTCGGGCACGCTCCTGGATAAGCGGCATAATCTGCCGGAAGTATTCCTTGTCCAGTGGACGCTTCACCTCGGCTGGCAAGTTCCTGTCCAGAAAGGGGAGTGCCCGCCGGGTAAAATCTTCCAGGCTTAACTGGCGGATGTATACTCCGTTCATCCAGTCGAGCTTTTCAGTATTAAAGATGGCGGCCGTCCGGCTTATCCGCTCCAGGGAGAAGTTGTCTATCAGCTCCTGCCGGGACATAAGCTCGGTCTTGTCATCCAGCGACCAGCCGAGAAGTGCCAGGAAATTTACCATCGTTTCCGGGAGATAGCCTCCCTCGCGATATTCAGTGATTGATACCGCTCCGTGCCGCTTGCTTAACTTGGCGCGGTCGGCCCCCAGTATCATCGGCAGGTGGGCAAACTGCGGTGGCTCAAATCCCAGACGGTCATACAGCAGCAGGTGGCGGGGGGTACTGGATAGCCATTCCTCGGCCCGGAGCACGTGGCTTATCTCCATCAGGTGGTCGTCGACCACGCTGGCGAGATGATAGGTGGGGTAGCCGTCAGATTTGAGTAAGACCAGGTCGTCGATGGTACTGTGTTCAAAAACCACCTCTCCCCGAATTAAGTCGTTAAACCTGGTCTGCCCTTCAAGTGGAACCTTGAAGCGGACCACCGGCGTGATACCCTGTGATTCCTTTTTTTCTCTTTCCTCCGGGCTCAGGTCGCGGCAGGTGCGGTCGTAACCCGGCGGTCGTTTTCGCCTTACCTGCTCCGCCCGCATCTCCTCCAGGCGCTGGGGAGAGCAATAGCAGTGGTAGGCATCCCCCTGAGAAATCAGGCGCTCGGCGGCTTCGCGGTAGAGCTCCCGGCGCTGCGACTGAAAATAGGGACCGTAGTTACCACCCACCTCTGGCCCCTCGTCCCAGTCCAGGCCCAGCCAGCGCAGACCGTCGAGGATTCCTTCCACCGCCCCCTCAACGGTGCGGGCGACATCGGTATCCTCGATGCGGATGATGAAGCTGCCCCCGCAGTGGCGGGCGAAGAGCCAGTTAAACAGGGCCGTCCTGATATTGCCCACGTGGGGGTAGCCGGTGGGGCTGGGGGCATAGCGTACTCTGACTGGGTTAGTCATTTAAGAGCCTTTGTCTGAGGTGTAGTCTGACTTCTTATCTTTCGCTATGGCAAAATCATTCTCTTTGTCTGTGAGCAGTGACATGGTCAATTGCTGTTTATATTCACTTATTCTTCTTTCTGCTAACTGCACATACTCTTTCTCTGTATCGTAACCTACATAATGTCTGCCAGCCTTAATTGCTGCAATGCAGGTTGACCCGCTTCCGCAAAATGGGTCTAGAATAACATCGTCCTTGAAGGTATATAACTGAATTAGCCTATAAGGGAGCTCAATGGGGAATGGCGCAGGATGTCCTATCTTGCGCGCTGACTCTGCTGGGAATGTCCAAATGCTTTTCGTAAACTCCAAAAATTCTTGCTTGCTTATTGTGCTCACTTTCCCCGGCAGTTTCTTTCTGTTAAATGCTTCCTTCGAGAAAACTAGGATATACTCGTGAATATCTCTGAGTATAGGATTGGCAGCAGAAAGCCAAGTTCCCCAAGCAGTGGATGGGCTAGCACTGGAAGCTTTGTTCCAGATTAACTCACCCCGCATCAAGAAGCCGATTTCAAGCATGTCCTGAATAACATAGCTATGCAGGGCTATGTACGGTTTTCTGCCAAGATTAGCTAAATTTACGCATGCCCTACCCCCGGTAACAAGTTTCTTATATACCTCAGTAAATACTCTCTTTAGTAGCTCCCTGTACTCATCCAAGGTTAGATTGGCATCATATTCCTTTGTAACATTATATGGCGGTGAGGTTACCATTAAATGGATGCTATAATCTGGGATTTCATCCATGTCCTCACTAGATTTGCAGAATATTCTATCCAAAGATTGTGAGGGAATAGAGACTTCTCTATATTCAGCTCCTTTCTCCGTTGGCAAGCCTTCATATAACTTGCTGGTATAAAATGAGGTAGAATCGTGATTTATCCTTCCCGGTGAGCCGAAAGAGCTTGTTTGTGTGCCTCTTTTTCTTTCCCTGTATCCCGGCTTCTTCATTCCTCACTCCAATAATCAACCCATCTTTTATAAGGGTGGTAGTCTATTTCTGGCTTTTGCCAGTCTATTTCAATAACTTTAGCTTCCTTGATTTGTATTAAGGACAGCAGAGCTTCTTTAGTAATCTCAGCACCGCGAGGGTTGGTGCCTGGCTTGGGCAGTTTGATATATCTTTCACTACCCATCTTTTCAAGTAATTGACGCTGAGCTTCCAGCGGTATGAAATGAAGCCCACCTTTGCCACCCCAAACTATCTGCACGAATAGAATATCGCTTGAAGGATAATAACTTTCCTGAAATTCCTTTGCGTTTTGGGCATCAACTGTCCATATCAGTTTAACGCCACTAAGCCCCCTGCCTGTTATTGTCTTAATGGAAATGGGCTGTCCAAATAGCTTTACATCTACTTCAGGCTCGGTGATTGGAATGTCTGTCTGCGCATTGCTCTCCCCAAATTTGTAGATAAGTAAGGAGACTATTATGTTTTCACGAACAGAACCTACTTGCATGCCTATCTTTCCAGCTCTTGAGCACTCTAGCTCAGCGATTCTAAAAAGCTGGGGTAACCGCTTTTTAATTCTGCCTATCAGTGCTTCGTCTTTAAAGATTTCAACTAAATGGCTATTCACCATATACACCTCGGTATAAGTTTATATCATTCTACCACCCCACCCCCCAGGGTTCTACGCTATTATACGCCCTTTACGGCTCTGACAAAACATCGTGGTAAGCGCTTCGTCATCTCAAAACTCTGGATGGAAAATCCCCCTGTTTCCAGGACATCTCTTAGTTCCGCCTCCCTGATAGATACATGTCCAAAACGGCTGTTGGCGGAGGCGGATAGCAGGAATTCTTCAAAAGAGAATATTCCACCCACCTTCAGCACGCGGAAAACTTCAGAGACTACCTTTCGCCATTCCTTGATATGGTCGAGGGCGGCAAACAGGAATGCGGCGTCAAAACAGCAATCGGCAAAAGGCAGTTTGGCTGCATCCTGGCAAATAAACTCGATATTATCGGTTCTTATACTCTTAGCCCATTTTGGCGGATGGGAAATATATCTCTTGGCCACCCTGATCATGTCGGGGTCAATGTCCGCACCGACGACGCGCTTGCAGCCGAGATACTGGTTGATCAGGAGAGCCCCGGCGCCATGCCCGCATCCAATCTCCAGGCATACGCTTCCGTTACCAATATTGATGTCTGATAGCACTCTCGGGGCTTCAAACCTTCTTTGAAAATAGACCCGGAGAGAACTGCGGACAAAGAGCTTTTCTAGTCGCACCATTTTCATTTTTCGTTTGCCTTGTGCTTGGCCGTGTATGGCGTCCCTGCTTACTACCGCCTTACCCCTCAGGACGCTAAGCAATATCCTCCAGCGCCTGTGCCAAATCAGCAGGAAGTTTACATTCAAGCTCCAGGTATTCACCGGTAGCGGGTAGCTTGAAGCCGATGCGGCAGGCGTGCATAAACTGGCGTGGCACGTGGGGCGACTTTACCCCATACACCGGGTCTCCCACCACCGGGAAGCCGATAGCCGAAAGGTGAACCCGTATCTGGTGGGTGCGTCCGGTCTCCGGTCTGACTTCAAGCAGGGTATAATCGCCCAGGCATCTAACCACCTGGTATTCGGTACGGGCTTCCCTGCCCCTGGTTACCACCGCCATACGCTTACGGTTGCGGGGGTCGCGCCCGATGGACGCCTCGATAATGCCGCTCTCCGGCGTCAGGTGTCCTTTGACCAGTACCAGATAGGCCTTGGCTACCGAGTGAGTCTTGAATTGCTCCGCCAGGTTAGTCTGGGCCGCACTATTCTTCGCCACCAGCATTACTCCTGAGGTGTCCTTGTCTAAGCGGTGGACGATTCCCGGTCGCAGGGAGTCGTTAATATCAGCCAGGTGCGGGAAGTGGGACAGAATGGCATTGACCACGGTGTGGCTGGGGTGCCCCGGTGCCGGGTGGACGGTTAGCCCGGGTGGCTTATCAATGGCTAGAAGGTCGTCGTCCTCGTAAATGATGTTCAGTGGTATATCTTCGGCTGACAGAGGAGTGGGTGGGGTGGGGGGTATGGTAACGGTAACTCTATCCTCAAGGTTGGGTTTAAGACTCGGCTTGACCCTGTGGTCATTGACCCGGATATGCCCGTCACCAATAAGCTTTTGAACGTACGTTCGGGAGAGCTCAGGACACTTCTGACAAACATACCTGTCCAGACGCAAGCCCTGATTGTCGGCGACGAAGCTAAATTCCTTCTCCATGCTATTGCTTTTCCGCCCGAACCAGGCGAAGAAGAGAGTAAGCGACCACAACGGCACCGACGGTTACTGCTGAATCGGCGATGTTAAATATCGGCCAGATGCCGATACTGATAAAGTCGGTAACATAGCCTAGGCTTATCCGGTCGATGAGGTTACCCACGGTACCGCCCAGGATTAAGCCCAGAGCTAGCTTGCCCGGCATATTATCCAGAAAGGGGAAATAGCGGCGCAGAAAAAGGGCGTATACCAGCAAAAAGACAACGCCCACCAGAGCCACTATGGTCAAGAGGAATGATTGGTCACGAAGCAAGCCAAAGACCGCTCCAGTATTTCGGCTGTGGGTCAATTGGAAGAACCCGGTGTCAGGGATTAATTGACCCAGAGCCAGGTTAGACCTGATCCATATCTTGGTAAGCTGGTCGGCGGTGGCTATTAGTAACGCAGTAAGGGAAAAGACCAAATTACGCCCTCACGCTGTGGATGGTCTGCCTTTGGAAGTCTTCGCCTGTTGCTCCTTACACTTCAGGCACAGGCTCGCCTGAGGACGGGCTTCTAATCGGGCTGGGTCTATCGCTTGGCCACACTTATCGCATAAGCCGTAGGTTCCTTGTTCAAACTTGTGTAACGTATGTTCCACTTCGGCCAGAAGTTCTCTGGTGCGTTGCTCTAAGGCCAGACGCTTCTCTAGTTCAGAGGTCTCCGTAGCCTCCTCCTCCCTTTTGCCGAAAGGACTGCCCTCCCGTCTCTCGTCGATATTAAGGACGTTAGTTGTTAACTGTTCCAACTCTTTCGTTAAATGTTCTCGCTCAGCTTCCAAACGAGAGCGAAGCAGTTTAAACTTAACTGTCACTTCTTCCTCCTCTCCACCTGTCAGGCCTCCCATTTATGTGCTGACAAGTAAGCGTTAGTCTCTAAGGTTAGTTATAGGGGGATGATGAAAAACGGGTGAATTAGTCAAGCATTATCTGCAGCTGGCGCCCGGTAACGAGCGTTTACCCGCGCCGGTAACCGCTCCACTAAAGCTGTGGTGATATCTAACCGACACATCATTCTTTAACCACCGGGCACTGCGGAATTCGCTCATCGCTATTAGCTCACCTAAAAATCCCTCGGACTGCTCAGGGATGGCCTGAGTTATGGGATCAAATCCTGAACTGTCGAGGTGTACCTTTTAGTTTAACCTATTTAACCTGTTTGGTCAATATAAAAATAAGTCTATCGTCTAGATTACTTACTAAACATATAGCATAATGCTAATGCTGGGAAGTGTCAAGATGCTTATCCAGATTGGGCTTGGTTGCTGTATTGTGGTTCGGTATGGAGTATAATAAGGGTAGAATGGCAAAGCCGGGGGGCTAGTAGTTTAATAACCAATAGTAGGGAGGTGAGGTCGATGGCAGCTAAGGCTTATGTCCTGATTGAGACTGCAGTAGGCAGAGCCAAGGAAGTGGCGGCTGCGCTGGAAAAGCTGGAAGGAGTGAAAGCGGTCGATCCGGTGACTGGTCCCTATGATATTATCGTTATCGCTCAGGGAGAATCGCTGAACGATATTGGTGACCTGGTTACCGGGAAGATCCATCCTATTGGCGGTATCAGCAGAACGGTGACCTGCCTGGCGATATGGGCTACCTAGGCAAGGGAAGTTGTCGAGAGGCGAACATTTAGGACAACGGCTTCTGCTCCGTGGGGACGCAGCGGCAAGGCTAATCAGCAGTCCTTTTAGGTGGCCTCGGGATACGCTTCAGCCAGGGCTTCTAGCCTGGCCATTACTTCATTGATGGTGTGCTCATCGGTAGAGGCGCCGCCGGTTACGGCAACGTGCTGGTGACCTTCAAGCCATGACGGCTGAATTTCTTCTGCCGTCTCAATCAGGTGTGTTGCCGTGATATTAGAGCATAACCGGGCAAGATGATTGGTATTGGCACTGTTGCGGCCACCGACAACAAACATCAAGTCCACCTTGCTGGCTAGTTTGATGGCTGATTCCTGGCGCTCTCGGATATCATGACAGATGGTATCGATGATACGTAGCTCGGAATCTTTAGCAAAGGCACGGTCAACAAGATTCTTGACAAATTCGTTAAACTCTGCCGGTATCTGGGTTGTCTGGGATAAGACTCCTAAGTGGTGGGGTAGGGGGTCAAGACTGGTGACGAGTGGCGCATCCATGGTGGCTATCCCCTTACCCCCGGCCCAGGCGAGAATACCCTTGACCTCAGGGTGGTCCGCCTCACCATAGATAACAACAAAGAAGCCAGCCTCGGCTAATCTCCCGGCAGCAAGCTGGGCCCGGTGAACAAAAGGGCAGGTGGTGTTAATCAGGTCGATGTGCTGAGCCCGAAGCTCTGCTTCCTGCTCCGGACTTAACCCGTGGGCACTGATGGCTACCGTGTCGCCCTGTATCTCGTCCCGGTCCTTGACTACCTTAACCCCTATCTCGGCCAATCTTTGTAGTACCTGCTGGTTATGCACCACCGGCCCCAGTGACTCCACGCTGCCACGCTCACGAGCAACCCGTTCAATCATGTCAATAGCTCGCCTGACGCCAAAGCAAAATCCGGTCTTATCGGCCTTCTCTATTTTCATATGGCGTAACCACCTCGATATTCCCGGGGGAGGAGTTCAGCGATACGCCTCATGATAGAATCGGTAAGGTCGGCCCGCTCCTTTTTGGTCAGCTTACCATCGACCGGTGTCAGGTAGAAAGGGCGACCGATATTGACGGTTACTCTGGGGCGGCGCACTATCCAGGCGATGCCCCTTAGCTGCTCCGTACCGGTGATACCTACCGGAAGAATGGGAGCACCGCTGCGGCAGGCAACGAGTGCTGAGCCGGGCAAAGCAGCTCCTAGTTGCCCATGGTGGCTCCTCGTTCCCTCGGGGAACACCACTAAAGCCCGCCCCTCAGCCAGGACCCGAAGTGCCTGGCGGGGTGCGGCTCGGTTCGACCCTCGTTGTCCCGTGGGAAAGGCACCGAAACGGAGCATAAAGTAGGCGGTGAATCTGCTGCGGAACAGGCCCTCCTTGGCCATGAAGGTTAATTTTCGACCAAGGCTAATGCCAAGCAGCGGCGGGTCAGCCAGATGAATGTGATTAGCGACGATTAATAGGGGGCCCTGGTCGGGGACATTCTCCCTGCCCTTTACCTGCCGGCGGGTCAGCAGAAAAACTAGCAGCCTCACGGTTGCTCTACCTAAATAATAAGCCCAAGACATTACCTTGTCCTGTCAGGAAATTGGTATTGGCAATTATACCCTATAGATGAAGTGAAGACAAACCGTGACATCTGGGGTCAATCAGCAGTTCTGATGCCATGTCGCTGGCAATCCTACGGCAGTAGCACATATTCCACTAGACTTGACGAGGGGCTGTGGGTATAATCATTCGTGTCGAGCTTGAAGTGGGTGGGGAGAAAGAAGCTAAACAGTTTTCGGCTAACCGGAAGGAGGCTGTTTAGAAATGGAGGGTTAGAATACTCCTGGCATTTGGGGGGGGGAAGGTTTTTCGAACTGAAAGGAATGAGGTTTATGGTTTACATGGTCTT
>SDBU01002502.1_pt1 | contig 24315 bp, 29 predicted proteins | sample 2277071 | NCBI WGS metagenome assembly SDBU01 (sample SAMN10397929, study PRJNA504765) | marine sediment metagenome | isolation source: marine sediment core GS08_GC12, 126 cmbsf | place: Arctic Ocean: Gakkel Ridge, Loki's castle | collected 2008
GCGCGACGGGCTCAGTGAGAGCCAAAGGGACCTTGGCTGTCTTCGCGCGCCGTCGGCTCGTGCGTCGCTTGCTCTTTGGTTTTTTGTCATCGGTCATTTCAGATCCCTTTCACAGATTCGGCTTCACCGCAAACTCACGCACGAACGTTTTGAAAGTCCCGAGCCCGGGCACAACAACGAGCCCTTGCCGTTCCCAAAGTTTCCCCGCGGGAGTGAGGTCGCCCAAGATCGTAGCGTACTCAAACTTTCCGTCAGTGCCGTCCGTCGTGAGCACACCCGCGCGAGTGAAGCTTGCGACGCCCGGTGCGGGACTGAAGATCGCGTCAAGCGTGGTCGCGGTCGCGAGGTTCACGACGGTGCCGGTTTCGTCTAGCACTTCGAAGACGAAGACAGATCCGATGTTGCCTTCCTGATGCACAGCGATTGGCATTACTTGATCCTCGTCTCTTCGTCGTCGTCGATCACGACGCAAAAGGTTTCCTCGTCACGCAACCGGATGGGTGTCGGCTCGTCGTCACGTAGCACAACGCAAAAAGTTTCTTCGTCGCGCACTCGGATCGGGAACGTGGCCGCGTCCTCGAGGACGACGCAAAACGTTTCCTCATCGACAAGCTCTGATCCGTCGCGGATCACGAGCCAGCCAAGGTGGGCGCGTAACAGTGAGTCGCGTTGCGGCTCGGCTCCGGTGGCCGGTGGTCCCGCGCGTAGTGCGCCGACGTGTGCAACTGAGACGCGATCGATGTCGCCCATTACGCCGTCCTCGTGATCGTGACGGTCGATCCGGCCAGACCCACGGTCCACGTGAACCCGCCCGCTACGATCGTAGTCGGCGCGTGAGCGACAGGAGTGCCGAGCACGGCGCCGAGCAGTGCCAGCGCGGCCGGAAGATCGGCGTGATCTACCCAGGCCCCGGCGCCGTGCGGGTTGGGTCCGGACGTCTCGAGGAAGTCAGCGATCGACAGCTTCGAAACTTCGCCGTCGCGCGCAACTGTTGTTCCGAGCGAATTGTCTGTTACCGGTCCGACTGTCCCGCGGATAGCCAACGCCCCGCCAGTGCACGAGCTATCCACAACGAGCTGGCCGGCGATGAAATCGATGCTCCCCAAGTGCGCGGCCGCGGTCATGTCTTCGATCTGCATTCCGCCAGCGTACCCGCGGAGCCCTAGCTCTGAGGTCGCATGCCCAAACTTGATCGTTGGCGTCTGTGTTCCTGGCGTCGCAGAGTGACAAAGATCCATGTGCGCGATCCCTGCGCCCAGCGTGATCGTTCCCAGCAGACCGCAAAGTTGCGCGTGCCCGCGAAACCCAATGACGTCTTCGATGTGTGATCGCCGGACGTCGATCACACCGGTCATCGCTCCTTTGATGTGGCCGCCAACGAACTCGGATCCGTTCACGGACTGACCGTTGAAATCGATCTCCGATTCGCCACGCATCTCAACAAGGAACTCAGTCAGCGACGAAAGAAGCGCGAGGCTTCCGGTAACCACAACGATCGAGCGGTATCCTATTGCGGTCGCGAGCGTGAGTGCGTCGGCGAGACTGTCGACGGGATTGCTCGGGAGGCCATTGACGCCGACCACCGTCCCGGCGTTCCCGTTCGCGGAATCAACCCAGACCGATCCTTGGTAAAGCGCGAGATCGACGGCGAGTGCGGCGGTGGTTTGTATGACGTCGAGATCGGCACTGAAGAACGGGACCGATCCGCCTACGACGTCGCGCACTTTCGGCGAGCTGGAATCTACATCGATCAGCAGGCCGTAGATCCCGGTTCCGTGAGCGAGCGTAAAAGACGCGGGGACGTCGAAGTAGTACAGGCCTCCGCCGAGCGCAGACTCAACGAGCGCGACAACAGACGAAGCGTCGTCGTCAGGGTTGCGGATTGTGATCGTGACGTCCCCCGGATCGACACCCGGCGCGGGCACTCCGTTGCTTCGCTTGATCGTAAGGAACGCCCTGTGGGTCTGGTTGACTTTGGCCACTAAAACACCAGCCCGATCGAGAGGATTGAAACATCGGTGATGACACTCGCGGTCGCGGTGTTGATCTGAAAAGAGAAACAGCCGGACGTTGCGTCGGCGTATCCGTTGGCCACGTCGCCACGGTCAAGCGCAAACGAAAGCTCGTAAAGAGACTCGTCAACGAGACCGCCCGCGGTTGTCACAGTGAGCCGCGGAGTGATCGTTGTCGCCGCCCTGCCCATGTCGCCGGCCGCTCCGCCGCCAGGCACCGTGAACGTATAAACAAAGTCGAGGTCGAGCGTGTCGTTGTTGATTTGCGTCGCGGCGAGCGCGAGCACAACGAGCACGGTCACGTCGGACGGCGCGTCCCATTCCTGTGGTGCGTCGACAAGGGCCGCTGTCTTGTGCGCGGGATCAGTGAGCGCAACGGCGGGCGAGGCGACCGTGCCCACGGGAACGATCGAGGCGCCGCCGCTCAACCGAAGCGCTTGCGCCGGTATTTCGGCGAATCCTGAGGGCTGGTTGCGGAGTGAGAGCATCAGTCCTCGGGCGTCCCGGCATCAGGCGTCACGTCATCGTAGCCGGCCATGGTCTGAAGCAAGCCCGGCCGATGGAACGCAGTCACGTGGAGTGCCTCGGTCGAGTCGATGTGCGCGACTTCATCTCCCTGAGAATCGAAATGCCACGGACCGCCGACGCCGCTAAGTACGCTCGCGGGAATGCGGTTGCCAGAGTCACGAGCAAGGACCCTGCGAACGCCGGTAAAGGCCACGCTTCCGCCTACGCCGTCCGACTCGAATCCGCTCACTTTCCAATCTGGCCAGTGACGAAGAACCGCGCGCGCCGTCGCGTTACCTGCGCGAGCGGCAAGCCACGCGTCAAGCATACTGCCCGCCGCGGTGTTGCTCCCCGCCGCCGCCAGCGCCGCCAGCTTTGCCGTTCCCCCCGGCTCGCGCTGGACCACTAGCCACACACCGTCGGCCGGATCTATTTGCGAGGTGTTCATTCGCAGCATGTGGAGCACGACTCCGCCGGGCGTGATGGCTCGTACCCAACCGCCATCTACGGAAGCGAGATCCCACGTGCTAGGCACGGACGGATGACCACTGACCGCGACCTGCCCGCCGACGATAATGTCGACGCCAGTTGCACGAACAAAAACGTATGCATCGCGACGGAGATTCATGCGGGGTACGGCTCAGTAAGTAGGCCGTACTCAGCGGCGGTGAGTGACGCGTTGTTCCCGACTTGAATGTCGGCCGTGTTAGTCCATCCGCCGCCCGCTCCTGTCTTTAGTCCGCCCCCCGACGTGAACCCAACGAGGTCCATGTCACCAGACGTAAAGTTCACGGTGATTGTCAGGACGTCGCCAGCCGACCAGACTAACTCCCCGCTATCCGTGTTCCCCCCGATGCAAGTGAGTCTCATCCGTCCGCCCGCACCGCCGGCGTAACGCATGAATAAAAGGCCCGTGCCTGTCTTGGCAGAAAACAAAACCTGACTATCTCCGGCTGCCGCAAACTCAACCGAAGACATAGATGGGATCCACTGAAACGACCACGTTTGCGCGTCAAAGAAAGTGGTTGGAATGTCCGCGTTCGCGATGGTCAGGTCGTCGGCTGCACGCGTTGCCGCCGCGGCCAGCGTTTCTATGAGTGATGAAGCGAAGAGCCCAATCTCGTATTGGGAACCGAACACGTAAAGGTCTCGATCTTCGGCGATAGCATTCCGATGCGCCATGCTCGGCGACCCTGATGGCGTGCCGTTGTCGCCGAAGTCCTCTAGCTGCCGTTGCCAAAGCAGCGACGATTCGATGTTGCGATTGGAAAACCCGGCCACGTGGTCGAACACACGGATCTGAATCGTGTCGTCGACGAATGCGGCTTTCTGTTTCAAAAATCGCGAAACAAAGGCATTGCTGCTTACCGGAATGGCCCCGTTGATTTGCGTCAATAATGCGCCACTAACCGCATCGTACTCCAAAGAATCCGCCTGGCTCCCGCCGCTTGGGTCGCCTGCTTCGTCAGGCGCAACAACAACGCTTGATGCTGTCCACAACGCGTTGTCGTGGTCATTGCAATGCAGCATGTAGTTTGTCCGCGCGCCTTCAAACGCGAAGGCCTTGCGACCATTGACGAGCACGGGTTGTCGTAATACGCCCGTCAAGTATCTACGAAGGAGTAAACCGTCCCACCAAGTGGCCGCAGACGCGCGGACAAAGGCGCCGCCGGAATAGAAGAAAAGCGGGCGATCTTCGTCCTGACGATGAAACGCGCGGCGACCAATCGCCGCGGAGCGTGGCCCCCTCCCCTTCGCGTACCTTCGCCAGTGTCCGCGGCTCATGGCGTGTCGTCGTGCAATGCAAAAAGCTCAGTGCCGTTGGCCGACGCGTCGATCGTGAGGCGCAAGTTGCTGTCGCCCCAGACGTAAAGCTCTTCCGTCTTGCCGTCGTCGACTTGAAAGTCTTCGCCCGCAACGATGACGGGCACGGCGTCGCCGAGCTGATACGTGATCCCGAACACGTCGCCGCCCTTCGCTTTGAAAAAACACGTCTTGCCCCGAAGGACTGACAGATCAACGACGACCGGCGTTCCGGCAGAGACCACCGTGCCGATCAAAGTCTTTGTGCGCGGCCACGTGCGAAGCAGCATTTCTTGCTCGGCAGTGCCGACGCTCTGTGGATCTTGTGCCATTTTCTTTTCCCTTCGGGCTCAGTCGCCCCAAGACATATTGCGACGCGTGTTGCTGTTACGTCTCACGTCGACCTCGAGGGCGTCGACTTCGTCGTCAAGCTCGTCAAGCCGTTCGCCGTTTTTGTCGAGGCGCATGCTCGTCTGGCGCAGGTCGCCGGAGATCATGTCAACGCGACGGTCGGTTGCACGGACGCTTTCGGAAACGCCAGTGTGGCCATGCTCGCGCGCGCGTTCCTCGATGTGATCGATCTCGGAATCCTGGCGTTGGTTGATCGCTTGCGCATCGAGGATCCAGACGAAGCCCGCGACAGCGCCGAGCGTGATCAGTGTTCCGAAGATCGACAGAAGCTTTGCCGTGAGCTTGCTTGCTCCGGTGCGCTCGGCTTCGATCAACGCTTGCGCTTTTTGCGCCTTGCGGATCGCGCCGATCGTCGTGCGCATCGTGTCCTCGGTCGCGCCGTCCTGTGAGTCGTCGTCAGGCATTGCTACTACCACCTCTTCCCGATCACTTCGATGTAGTCGATCTCCACGATGCCAGTGCCAGAGCTCGGCGACAACTGATAGCCGAGCCCCATGTCTTCGGTCGCGTGCGGTGTGTTGTCCGTGGCGACAATGCCGAGAGACTCCGCCACGCCGTCTAGATAAAAGTCGATGGTCTCGGCGACGAAGTGCACGCGGATCTCCACTTCGTACCAAGTGTTTTGCACGAGCGTTGTTGTCGACTCCGTCTCTTGGCCGCCGCCGCCGCCGGCCACGCTGTTGATGAATACAGCAACAAAACCGCCCGCGCCTCGTGTTGCAAAGATCCCGAAAGTGACTCCGCCGGCTTCGATCATCCCTATCCGGATCGTCCCGATGTTGGCAGGGGCCGAGACGACACGAAAGCGCGTGCGCACAATCAGGTCCGTTATGCCGCCGCTAAGCATCGCGCCAATGTCGCGCGAGCTATTCACCGTGGTTTCAAGGCGACGCACCCCAGCGCCCTCGCCGGCGACGTCGGCCACGTTGTCTGCGTGGACGGCGAACGCGGCCCCGCTGTCCGTGTACTTTCCAACCTCGATGGCCGGCAAGAAATCATCCCGCACGCGATGCCGGGCAGTGTTGTCGACAAGGCCAAGCGCGCCCATGGAAACTTTCTCGGACAGCGGCGCGGCCACGTCAACGACATGGATCACGTCGTCAATGCTGATGTCGGTTGCCGCGGGAAGCTCAGTTACTTTTTTGGTCATCTCAGAGACTCCTAAAAGTTGCGCGGCCCTAAGTCTGTAAAGTCGACCTCGACTCCGTACAGCAGATCGAATGAAGTGATCGTTGTGTTGGAAAAAACACGAAGCGTATGCGACTGATCGAGCGTGAACGATCCGCCCGGAAGCAAGATCGCCTCAAGCGCCGCGCCTCCCTGACCCACGGTCTGGGCAACGACCTCCGTGCCTACGGCTGGCGACCCTGTTGAAAAGTTGGCGCCTGTACGCGAGACGAGTTGAAAGATCATCCCCACGCCGCCGGCCTGATCGGCATCCCAAAGAACGCGGATCGCCGTGATCGTCACGCCGCTCGGAATGTACCGAGTGAGATTGCACGTAATCGCCTCGCCCTGCCCAGCGGTCGGGCATCGCGCAATGTGCGGCGTGGACATTTCCCAACCCGGGTTTGAGTTCTGCTGAGTAGCTTCCCAGAGCGACGGGTAGATCCGAGTCTGTCGAGCTTGCGGCGACTCGACGTCGTTGGTGTTTTGTAAAACATTGAGCAACCTGCGCGTCCGATTCGAGAGACCTTGGATCGCGTTGTCGACGATGCTTGCCGCGTTCAGCGTGTCGCCGTCGGCGGGCGCCACAATCGGAGCGGTGTACGTGTTTACGTCTACGATGTTTTGCGCCATTTTCGATCCCTAGCAAGTAATCAAAACCGAGTCGCTTGATCCGCCCCACGTCAGCCCTGGGTCGCCCCATAGTGTGCCGGCCGGTAGTCCCCATGCAAGCCCGCCCGTCGGTATCAGCACGAGGTAAATCTGATCAATGTGCGCCGCACTCCACTCACGCGGCACTGAACAAAGCAGATCGGTGTCGTCCGACGTGAGCGCATAGATCGAAGTTTCGATCACGATCGCTTCCCCGCTCTCAGTGACAATCGGTTCCCCCGACTCGGTCACGAGGGGGATCGACACCGTCGTGCCACTAAGACTGAGCACGACAAAAAACCGCGCCCACTTGGTCGGGTACTCCCCGTCTCCAGTCCATCCCGCGATCACGCTCCGCGTAAGTACTCCCGCCGCGTCGATCGTTACAGACGTTCCACTGTTCGCGATGTACTGGATCGGCACGTTGTTCGTGGCCAAAAAGAACGCGTGCATCTGACGGAGTAGCTCGTAGGGCCCACCTCGAGCGCGGTGCGCATCCCACCATGTGCGAAGTCGTCCCGCGAACGTGGCGGCGTCTTCGCCCGGCCCGCGCAAGATCCGACGCTCGCGCCCGAGAAGACCTAACGCGTCGGGTTGAAGCGCGTCGGGAAAGCGAAGCTCCATCCCGTCGACGGTGCGATCGACTTGCGTGTCAACAGGCACCCCAAGCGAGCGCATGATCGCGCCGCCGATCAATCGCCGGAGCCACGGCGGAGACACCCTGAGCATGCCGACAGCAAACAATAATCGAACGGTGGCCATCGTCAGATCGCAATCAGTATTACGGTGGGGGTAATAGTGCCGATGGCCGGCGCTTCGTTTGCGGCGATCACAACGTCTGCCGCGGGCGTTGTGAGGTCAATGTCGATCAACGACGTTGTGCCGACGGCGCTTGCGATGGCCGCTTCAATCGCGTCAGTGAAAACGAACCCTCCACCGGGCACCTTGCGCGAGCCGCCGATCGGTTGCGATGCCATAAAGTTAGTGAGCGAGGTAGCAATCAAGGCCGTGATCTCAGGCTCGGTCAACCCGATCGTTGACCTCAACCAGATCGTGTATTTGACAACGACAGCGTTTGCGATCGCGCTCGTGGTCGTTGCGGTCACGGCAAGGGGAACGGCGAGTGTTTGGATGTCGTCATCCACTGCGCCAAGCGGCGTCGTCGTGTCGCCGAGGGAGCCGGTCACGGGACCCGACGCGGTCGCGACGTAAACGATCACGTTACCTTCGCCGTCCGGAACGGTCGTGACGCGTGTCACTCCCGCGGGCGTGCCGTCGTCCGTCTTGGCCGACAGAGAAAGAAACCGGTACGCGTCACTTGGCCCGTTCGGCGAAAGCGGCCCAGTCTTGGCAAGCGATCGAGTCCGTAGCGCCGCGTCTGTTTCGGCGTCTTCGCCAACGAGCGCGGCGGCGTTTGTTACAGTCACGCCAAGCAACACGGTTTCGAGTGCGTCAATGTCGCCGATCGGTGATGTCGAATCGCTCCCGATCTCGATGGCCTCAAAGGCCACGATCACGCCGGTTTCAAACGCCGCGATCGTAAACGCCACTGTGTTGCGGTACGTTTTCCCCGTCGCCGTGTTGAGTGCGATCACGTCGCCAACCCCCGGCGCAAACACGCCGCCCGCCGTGTTGCTGAGGGTCAGGTTTCCCGCGGCGAAGGTGCCGGTTGTTTTCGTGACGCCGTATACCTGAAGCGCGACGACGGCCAGCCAATCGCCGGAGGACAGTTCAAGAAACCCGACCTTTGCTATCTCCGCCTGCAATACAGAAAACGCCTGAAGCACGATAGACGCTCCGGCGATGATCGTGCGAGCGACTGCGCCGGGCTTCCACGAAGTGGTTTTGACGCCGAGCGCCGCAAGCGAATCGTAGATCGATTGCGATACTTCGTCGACGGTGAGGGGTGTCGTGAGTTCTGCGAGCGTCGCCATTATGCCGCCGCTCTGATCTCTTCAATCAGGATCACCGCGCTCGTCGCGCTAAGCGTAAGGGTGAATCCGCCGAGCTCCGCGTCGACGGGTTGGATCGCAAGCTCGACGCGGAGCGTTGTCCCCGTCGAGCTTGGCCTCACTGTGACCGTGAGCGCCTCGACACGGTCGTCTTTTATGATTTCGTTTTTGATCTGTCCCGCAAGCGACTGTATCTCGGCGGCCGTGGTTCCCTTGTTCACGTATTGCCGAATAGAGATCCCGTAGTCTTTGTCATCCGGCAACGACCCGCGCGGAGTGTCGAGGCGCCGCACGACAGCTTGCGCAAGCGCGAGCGTTGAAAACGCGTCGACCTCGGCGACGTCAAAAGCGACATCGGAGTCACATGAAATGTCGGAGCCGTACCCGAAAGGGGCAACAGGAAAGTCTGTTGTTTGCACGAGCTTGGCAAGCTCGGTAGCGATGGCCGCTTTTACGATCGCGCTCATTCTACCAGGACCTTTATTGATGTCGCGGGCGCGGAGTCCGGCGTAACCGGTAGCCCTGTTGGGGGCGGGCCGGGAGATTGAGTCGGCGTACTTGTGATCGACGGCGTCGGCGTTCCCGCCGTCCCAATCGAATCAATGTACCCGTGCTTGTGTCCGTCCGCCCACGACTTGTGTGAATCGCCGAGCGTTACGCCCTCGCTCGCGCTCGCACTCCCAAGCCGAAGTGTCGTCACGACTGACAAGTCAAGCTCGTCGGGCGCGTGCCCCTCTTCACCCTTGCCAGGAAACGCGGTTACGATCGGCATCGTGCGTAGCCCATCGATAAACTCGACGATTACGATCGAGCCGCCTGTGAGTTTTGCGTGTGCGCCCGCGGCGCCGGGCTTCATCGACACGGGGATCACGTCCGGCAACCCAGCGATTTGCGCGACCGCTTGCAGCTCCACCCGTACGCCCGACATCTGGATCACGCGGTAACGGTATTTTCCGTAAAGCCGATCCGAGACCGCCCTCCGTACGATGTCGCGGAGCACCCCCGTGAGACGCCCTCGCGTGTGATGGTCGCCGCCTCCCCAAGCCGTCGTACGGCTGGAATCGACGCCTACCCTCACCTCGAGTTCGAAGACAGTTAGAGGGGCGTCTAGGGTCTCTGAGAGGATAGAGCCGATCCCGACTTTCGACAGGTCGTCGATCGCTATGGTGGCGAGCTTGTCTGCCGGATCGAAGTCAAGGATCTGGTAGTCAGCTGGATCGGCCTCGGAGGTCTCTCGGGCGCCTACGCGCGTTACGCCGTCGTACCCGACCCACCACGCCACGCCGCCGATCACATCCTCGAGGACGCGTGACGCGGGGCCCGACTGACGCACGTAGTCGACCCCCACGACATCGGCGGCGGGCGCGAAGTCGCCGAGTGTTTCTCCCGCCGCGCGCGCCGCGTCTTGTGCAACCGACAGCGCGCGCACTCCGCCGTCGTTGTGATAATGCTGCGGCGCAACGAGCGTTCCCCACCCGCCGCCGCCCGCGACAATGCGTGAGAGGCGTTGATCTCCGAACGTGCCGTCGTGCGTCGGGTCGATCGATCCCGACAGCGCAAGCGGACCGAGATTGAAAACGACGGCGCCCGACAGATCCGGCGCGCCCTCGAAAGTCACGTCAGCCCACCACGGCCCCACGTTGGGCACGTGCAACACGCCTTCGATTACGGTTTCGCCGTCGACGTTTGCGTATGCTGTTTCGGTCATTGGTTCGCCAATACCTGCACTTGTTCCGTCAACGCGATGATCTCCCGATCAACAGGATCGGTGGCGCGCTCTTCTGACGATCCGATTGACTCCAACGTGAACACGGGCCGACGAAACTCGATAAACTTGACGACAATGTTCCACTCACCATCGGCGACTTGCACAGGCTGCAACACGTCGTCGACGACAACGGAGACGATGCCGAGATCTTCCAATATCGGGTGCCATATGTCCTTAGCGCGCGCACGCTCGCCGAGGGGCGGTCGCTGTAGCCCGACCTTCTCGCGCCAGTCGTGCCATTCGTTCCAGTCCTCAAACGACAGCAGGCGGAACGTCACGATCGGTCGTGCCAAGTCGACGCCACGGAACACGGGACGTGCTCCTGATAGCGCGTACCCCTTTCGGATGTCCCAACGCCGCGGCGAGTTTGCGTTGCTCACGACAGCAAGCCCCGGCGAAAACTCATTTGACAAAATGATGTAGTCGACGGGCGCGAGCTCTGGGTTGAAAGTCACGTGGGCTGCCCCGTTCCAAGCTCAATCGACACGCCCTCGAGAACGCGCGCAAGCTCGTCGCGAAACTGCATTGCAAGCTCACGCGGGTCGCTCGTTTCTGCGGCGCTAATAATCACATCGCCGATCGTAATCGCCGATCCCGAGCCGCCGACGCCACCGCCCGTGGGCGTGTCAACGAGCCCGCTTATGGAATCCTCTACGCCCGACGCGCCCGCGTCGAGCCCGCGTGACAGCCCTTGTGTGATGTTTTTGCCGAACCCTGCGAACACGCGCGAGGGCGACGCGATGCCAAGCGCGCTCTTGAACGCGCTCCGGGCTTCGTTGGCCAGATCAAAGACGGCGTTCGCGAAACCGCCCGTCGTGAGCCCTTCGATGATCCCGTCAACCATGCTCCGACCGAGCGCGGCAAAGTCAAAGTCGGCCCAAAACTCCGCCGCCTCTTTGATCAAACCGACAAGCCCGACTGCGATCGCTCCGATTGCCACTGGCACCGCCAGTGCTGCGGCGGCGAAAAATGCCATAGAGGCGACGACAACAGCGAACGCCGCGCCGAGCGCGATCACTGCGCCGACCATCGCAAACACGGCAAACGTTCCGGCGCCGAGCGCGAGCTTTGCGAGGTCTAGGTTTTTCAGGAGATCAGATCCGGCGAACGCATCACGGATCGCGTTGCGCACCTGAAGGAAAACGATCGTCAATCGCAACGCTCCAATGACCATGCCCTGGAAGAAGCGCTTGATCAGTGGACCTACGGATTCCGCCTGTTGACCCAGTGGAGAAAAGAGCGCCTCGACAATCGTTTTGAGCGCGCGTCCCGTAGCGTTGGTTTGGGAAAACAACGACAGCACGTCGTCGAGCGCCGACAAAAAACCGTCAATAGCGACGCCGTCGAAAAGGCGATCCAGGTTTTTCCGAAAGCGATCCGTTTGGTTGTCGAGCGAAAGCATCTGCCGGCGAGCAATGGGGCCCAGTCGGTTGCGAAAGTTTTCCGCAAGGTCGCGGACCGATCCGCCCGTTAGTCGCGTTTGGATCGCCAACGCGCGGAAGCGGTTGGCTCCGCGGTCGCCTTGCACCATAGCCGCGATCCCCATGGCCTCGACGGCTTCGGTGAGCGCGTCGCCACGAAGGCCAGCGCGTGACAGCGACCGCGCGTATTGTTGCAGCGTTCCGCGGCCGACGTTCGTTGAATCGCTCGCGCGATCGATCGCCGCCTGAAACTCTTCCACGCTCGCCGTAGCCAACCCCCACTGCTGACGAAGGGTGTTTAGCCCCTCAATTTGCAAGGCCTCGTCACGTCTTGAGTTTGACGACGTGAGCGCCCACTTGGCGAGCGCGAGTGTTGCCACGCCGATCGCCGCACTGACCGCAATGAACGCGGCGGAAAGAGCGGCGAGCAACGCGACCGGGTTTGCCAGCAACGCGCTCAGTTTCGAAAGACGACCTCCTACGGTGGCCAGTGGGCCGCCCGCCGATTGCAACGAGCCCGCGAACCCACCGATAGCACTCCCCGCTTTGGCCGCCTTGGGTGCGATCTGTTTTCCAAACACGCCGCCGAGTTCCAGGAAACCCTCGCGCCCTTCGGCGATCGAGTTTTTGGTTGAGTCGATTTTCGATTGAAGATCCCGAAACGCTTTGACTGAAACGCTACTGCCGCCCTGAAGTTGCTTCATGGCTTTTTGCATTTCGCGCAGCGCTTTTACGTCGTTGTCGATCTTGCTCTTGAGCTTTACCAGTGAGTCGGCCGCCGCGTTCGCGGCGCCGCTGGTTCCGTCTTCTAGATTGACGGTAAAGCTTGCGGTCTTGTCGCCCATGTTGATTGGTGGCTGGTTACTTCGCTGGGGTAAGGAGTCGTTTTATCTGTCGTATGTCGTGGATCATCTCGGCAAAAAACATCGCTCCGGTGTAGGCGCGGGCGGTCTCGTCGTCCGTGGCTTGCGACGCGCTCCCCAACATGGAAAGCAAGCACTCGGCACGGACACCGATGTTTTCCCGCGCCTCGCGCCGCAAGCCGTCTATTTTCCCGAGACCTCCTTTGCCCGGAACCCGGCAAGCTCGACGACGGCATTTGCGCACCGGTCGAGAACGCCGGCGAGCTCGTCAAAGATCAGATCAAGTTTTACAGCGTCGGGGTACACGACGCTAGGTCTCACGAGGCGCTCAAAGGCAACGGTGTCGCCCTCGCCTTTGTCGCGAAACTTTTTGTAATGCGCAGGGTGAGGTCGCTTGAGAATCACGCAACCCAGATCCGTACGGACGACGAAGATCTTTTTGCCGACGGCCCCGTGTGCGTCTTCGGCGTCCGCGATCGCCTCTTCGTCGCGTGCGCCGATCTCCTCGGCCTCGACCTCATCGGGTCGCTCGCGCGCGGCGCGCATGGTCTCTCGTCGCGCTTCCGCAACACGCCTTCTCTCTTTCGCGATCCTATGCCGCTCTTCAAGCGCCGCCGAAAAACCCGGCGTGTGTACTACCTTGGTTTCGTTTTCCATGGCTTCCCCTTTTCTAAAAACGTGGTGCCTCGGCTAAGAGCCTTCGCTGTCGTCGAACAAAACGAGACCGTTGCGACGGATGCGCATGCAGTCGATCTCGACCTCTTCCTTGAGGGGGTCGGGTCCCTCTTCGTCGCTCGTTGTGTTTTTGACCAAAACACAATCCTCAAGCTCGACCGTGATCGGGTCGTCGTCGCCCTCGACGTATTGCACGACGATTTGAAAAACCGTGTCTCCATACGACACTCCGTCGCCCGCGTCGGCGAGCGTCTTTCGAAGCTCCTGGACCGCGTCTTTCCAGCCCGTGAGACCCACGGGCTCGGTCGCATACTTGCCGCGCGAGCGGCCGCGAGGAGCTTGCGCGCGCCCCATCCCGTACGCTTTCACGCGTTCGCGTGAGTCGGCGAAGCTGATCGCCGTGAAGCCAAAAAGGCGCGTGCCGTCGACCTTGACGGTGATGCTCCCCCAGGAATGCTGGTTGCCGTTGACTCTGAGAACGTCTGCCATTTTTCTTTTCTCCTAGCGCTCGGCGCCTACGCGGTGATGACCTGAAGAGCAGGGTTGAGAAAACCAATCTCCAAGTCGACAAACTCGGGGTACGCGAGCGGGATCACGCGCGCAGTCCCTGTGAGTGTCTTCGTCGACAACACGTTGTCGAAGCGCGACAGAACAAACTGAACAGCGCTTGCCTTCGGCTTGGCAAGCAACGCGGAGCGCATCGCGGCAAGCGCGCCCGACTCGATTTCTAGCGCCTCGCTTTCGAGTATGAAGCCCGTGGCTTCGTCGACAAGAATCGGCTTGTTGAGTCGCCGGATGAAATACGGGCGCAAGATGGCATGCGTGATGTTGAGCACGCGACGTTTGGTGAAAAGATCGAAGTCCGATCCCGCCGCCGAAAGAATGCGCGGACGGTTGACATACACGCCCTGGAAGTCGTCCCACGTGCGAAGCACCGTGAATCGCGAGTCGTCGAGCCCGGGGTTGAGCGACTCGTCGTGCTCGTCGGCGTTGCCGTTGGCGTCGCGGATCGAAATGCCAGGGAGAGGCCCGAGGTTGACGTCTCCAATGTTCACTTCTTCGGAAACAAAACCCTCGCGCGACGCGACCGGGAAAGACACGGGACGCCGGTACTGTCGCGACGTCACACCCGAGATCGTCTTAGCGGCGCCGGAGCATATCTCGCCGTGCACTGTCGCTTTACTATCGAAGATTGCGGCCATGGCCACGAGGTATGCCGCTTCCGTTTCCGCAAGGTCCGGCATGCGCGTGTGTCCGATCCACGCGCGATACTTCCCGGACGTGATCGCTCCCGTAAACTTCGGATCGATCACGTCAAACGACGTGCCGTCGACGGCTCCGACGATGTGCGCATTTTCCCATGCGATCGATGTCGCAAAAAGCGCATCGAGGGCGGTGCCGATCTCGGTCCCGTTCCACAACGGAGCATCGCCGCGGAAGGTCACGAGGTCGGCGGCGACAAGCGTGCCGGCCGCGAAGTCGATCGTTGCCTCGGACCCAGCAGCGCCGGAAAGCGGGAACGTGAAGTCGGTCGCTGCGCCGAGCGCCGTCACAGGCGACAGAGTGCGTCCGCCGTCAAGCGACCACTGGAACGTGATCCCAGGTGTGCCGATCGTTCCGCCTACGATCACCTTGAAATAAAACTCGTAGTCGTCCCAAGGCGCGGTGCCTACGTTGTCTACTGTGACGACGCTCGTTCCCGTGCCAGCGAAGACGACAACCGCGCCGGCGGGGAATGCCCCGACTGTGGTTTGCCCAGTGCGCACGAGCACGACGGGCCGTCCGTATTTTTCGATGTAGTAGGCGGCCGCTTCTACCAACGGCCCGTCTCCGAACGCCGCCGTCACATCGCTCACGCGCGCGTATGTCGCGGGCAAGTCGACGGTCCCGACCGAGGACACTCCGACGATGGCAAGTAGACGGCCCGCTGTCGTCGGGAGGATCCCGAGCGCGCCGTCGAGCTCCGTTACTGTAACCGCTGGCTGGCTCATTTTGATCTACCTTTCATGGCGTGGCTGTTGTCGTGACTTCGTCGACGTCCTCGAGGCTTGTCGTGATCTCGGCCTTGGCGTCAGCAGGCACAAGCACGTATGGCGAGTCGGGGATCTTGGCCTCGACTTCGCAAACGCACACAAGCTCGGCGCCGTGACGCCGCTCGTTCTTTTCCGTGTTCCACGAAGGCGAACCGAAAAGAATCGTTCCATGCGCAGCGAGGTACACAGCGCGCACCCACGCATCAAACAGTGCACGCGTCGCTTCGTATTGCTTCCGCTCATCTTCCGGAAACTGAGGATCGTTCGCCGACACGTGGACCGTGAATAGCTCGCCGAGCGTGGCGAGCGAGCGCCCCGATGCTTGCGTGCCCGGGTTGCGCGCGGCGCGCATGTCGCCCGCCGAGCCCGATTCGTCGCCCGGTACCCAAACGATCCGCGCCTTGCCGGTGCGATGTTGATACACCTCGCGCCACCCGAACGGTTGATCGACAACGGTCTTGTCCAAGACAAAGCGCGCAACGACGTCGTCGTAAAGTTGCGTCACGGCAAAGCAGATCCGAGGCTCGCTCATTTCGTACCCATGATCCGCTGAAACTCGCCCGTGATGACTTTGTCGATCGCGCGCGTCATCTGCTCAGGGATCCGTTTGTTCGGAAGGATCTCACGCTTGATCTTTCCCCTGACGGCGCCGAGGTGATGCCGAGCACGGTGCCCTTTGAGCCGCATTACAACCGTCGTTCCCACGGCTCGCACGACGGCCGCGACGTCCTGTAACGGCCGCTGTCCTGTCTTGGTCAACGGCCACGGCTTGCCGTCAGGGCCGACGCCGCGCGCCGACTGCTTACGCGAATCGGCCTCGACGGCACGTGCAACGAGGGTTGCCGACTTGCCGCCGAACCCGCCGAGCTCACGCAAGCGCCGCACGTGATCCGCCAAAGCCGTAGCACCGTTAGCCACTCGTACCCCTCCCCGCCTCGTCCTCGTTGCGCCCGGTCTCGCGCTGGAGATCCGTGTGCACGTACGGCGATTGTTCCGAATATGACCGCGGGTTGCCTCGCGTAATCGCGCTCCCGTCCTGATCGACACGCAACGGCAAATCAAACCAACCCTCGTCACTGTTGGCCGCTTCGAGAACCTCGAGCATCGCCGCCGCCGCGTCGTCGTTGACCGTCGAAAACTGAAGGTCGTCGGTATCGATCCCGCGCTTGAGCCATACGCGCACCGTCACGATCCGGGCGAGCCATCCTTGCACGCTCGCGGGCGTCGGCGGGCTGTCGTCAAACGCAGCGAACGGCGACGCGTAACGCTTGCGCAAGCGCGAGTCGATCCAGCGCGCCCAGTATTCGAGCTGTGTTGCGATCCAACCCGGCGTGTCTTTTTCGACGTGCAAAACAAACACTTCGGGCATGAGCGTCAAGCCCCTGAAACCGCTTAGGTCGAGATACGTAGCCACTACCGCCAAAGCCCCGCGCCCTTTCGGGCGCGAGGCGATGGCGACTCATGTAGTAGCGACGACTAGGTCGAACTGCACTTGAACATCAGGTAGGGATGCCCGGCCCCAACAGTGTTCCGTCCCTCTGTCAACCACTGAAACTTTCGCTTTCGCGCAAGCTCGGCGTCCGTCATCGGGCCGTGGAAGATCATCGAGAAGGGCTCGCGGTCGACGTACGCGAACGCTCCGAGCTCGTTGCTCGTGATCTCTTCAACGAGCAAGTAGTAGTCGGTGTCGCTCCCGCTGAACGCGGAGCCAAGCTCCGGCGCTTCGATCGGAGTGCCGAGACCGAAGTTTCGGATCACCGCAGCGATGTCGCCCGACCCGCCGCCCGTCGAGGCGGCTTGCGCAATGAACTGCGCTTGCGTGATTTGCTGCATGCGCGCGGTGAGGTTTGGTGGATGCAAGATCCCGGCGAGCTTGAGCATCCGGGGTTGCGTTCCGTTGGGCATCGAGATCGATGACACAAACGCGAGCGCTTTGTTGATGTTCTCCATCGCGACATCGACCGACACCGAAATGTCGACCGGTACTGCGCCGGGGTAGATGCCCGACGCTGCGCCCGTGAGATGGTTCGCAAACTCGCCAGCGGGCAAGTTGAACGGATTGACGGGATGCAAGTTGCCAGCGCCCGCGCTGTTCGGAATGAAGAAAGTGATCCCGTCATACGTGACCGGGTTTGCTTTGATCGCGTCGGCGACCTCTTGCTGCGGCCAGTAAGCCGCTTGCGATCCCATCTGCCGGGCCCAGTGCGACGCGAGGTCGACGCCGTTGCCGTCGAGATCTTCGAGTTGCTCTTTCTTGAGCTCGAGTCCGCCGACCGCGTTCTCGTTTTCATACTCGACCGTTTGCATCACGATGTCTTCGAAGATCGCTTGCCCGCCGCCGTGTTTTGCATTCGGTCGCTCGATTTTCGCCGTGTCCAGGAGCCAGTTGATGCGCTCCTTTTTCGATTTGCTCGGCATGACCTTCGCGACACTGCGCCACCAAAGGGCCTTGAGAAGTCGCTCGTATTCGTTCTCGGAAATGACCCGAATATTTGATTCGAGGTCGAATAGAAACTGAGGAGTGATTTGCGCCACTAGTCAACAATCCTTTCTTGCGCTACTGGCGCTAGAGAACCTGGTAGGAGAAAGATCCGGCCCAAGCGATTACGCCTGTTCCGATGCCCGTGTAGGTGACGGCGGCGCGATCGTTGGCGACGTCGCCGGCGATCACCGCTTGGTCTTCGCCGACCACTTCGGTGTTGGCGTGACCCGTCAAGTCGCCCGCCGCGGCGAGCGCCGAAGCAACCGGGAGATCAACCCCAAGCTCGGCCGCCCCTGCGCCCGTGATGTCGATCGTTGCAGCGAAGTACACGATCACCGTGTTGTTGATCCGAACGTACCGCGCGGCGACGAGCACCGACGCGGCGACGTTCGTTACGTCGGTCAGGGTCGGCACGTACTCGCCGGAAGCGAACGATGCGGGAAGCCCCGTGTCGTCGTCGACCATCGCAACGAGCACGCCGAGCGTCGCGTTGATTGCCCACACACGACCCGCTACTGAGCGCGCCGTCGAGTCGCCGGACACCGTACGGTCATCCAAGATGTAACACAGCGATCCCAAGTCGGCCGCGACGACCGGAGTGCCGGAATCGTTGTCCCACCAATGCAGGCTCAACTCCTTGAAAAGTCGGACGCGGAAGTTGGTCGTGCCGTCGCCTGTGCCGTCTTCTTCGAAGTACCCGATCGGGATCAGTGTCGTTGACACCTTTCCCTTGTCGAGCAGACCCGTTGACGAGTCGATGCAAGCCATCTCGCCACGCTCGACGGCGATGGCGTTGGTGAGCGGTCCCTCGAAGTATGCCCACGCTTCGCGGCGTGTCATTCGTGCGGTCATCGTCTACTTCCCTTCCGTGGTGATCGGAGTGATCGGGTTAGCTGGGGTGGCCACCGGCACGCCGAATGACATACGCGTCGGCGTGTGTACCGTCTTGGTGATCATGGCTGTCAGTCCCATCCGCGCGTCGAGTGCGGCCTTTTCTTCGGGCGGCAAGCGCGCGGACATCCCGTCGCCCTGTCCCTCCCCGCGAACGGTAGACGTCGCCGTTGCTGCGGCGGCGGCGGAACGCTTTCGCGACGGCCCCCGCTTGAGCGTCTTCACCGTTTTGCGCACGACTGCCATGGGCGCAGTCTTGAGGATCTCGACTAGAGCGGGCTCGAAGTCGGGCCGTGACGCGAGTAGCTCTTCGCGCTTCGCTTCCCGTTTCTCGCTCGCGCGCTCGGCTTTGAGTTCATGGACTTCGGCGGCAAGCGAAAGCAGCGCGCTTGCTCCCTTGGCGTCCGGCTCGCCGTCGTCGTCCTCGGCGCCGGGCTCGTCGTCGTCGTCCTCGGCAGCGGCCGCTTTGGCGTCGGCTTTCGCCTTGGCTTTCGCCTTGGCATCTTCCTTGTCATCGTCGCCGTCGTCGTCTTCGGCGTCGGTATCATCGCCGTCGTCTTCGGCGTCGGGATCTTCCTCGGCGCCTAGTGACTTGAGCGCGGCTTTCGCCTTCTTCGCCTCTTCTTCGTCGTCGCCTTCCGCCGCCTTTCGGAGCGAAGCGACCGCATCTTCCATCGGGGTTGCCATGCTGTTCGTGCCTTTCCTTGCTGTCGCCTCGGGTCCCGTCCGCAACGCTTCGGGGTCTGCGAACGCGATCGACTGATCGATCGTAGCGATCTCAGAAGCGAGACCGATACGCACCGCGTCGGCACCGTGAACGATGCTTGCTTGCATCGCCTCGAGTGCCGCCGCGCCTTTGCCCCAGTCGTGTTCGTCGACAAGGGTGAAGAACATTTGAGCGAGATCGTCGACACGGGTTTGCCGCGAGGCGCGCGCGCCGTCGCTGATCGCCACGTTCGGGTTGCCGTCGGTCTTTCTGTCGCCGCTGGCGATGAGCTCGACTTGTAACCCCATCATTTGGTTAGCGCCCGTCGCGTCAACCATGGTGTCGATTACGCCGATCGATCCGAGCATCGCGGTTTCAGAAACGCCGATCCATGACGCGGCGCTGGCGAGCCCATACGCCGCCGACGTCGCGTGGCCGTCTACGTGCGCGTGAAGTTTTACGCCGGCCGACTCTGCCATCTTGCGTAGCTCGCGCGCGGTGTCGAGCATGCCAGACACAACGCCGCCCGGTGAGTCGATCGACAACAGCACGAGCTTCGGTTTGAGCTCGATTGCCTGAGCAACGCGCTCTTTGATCTCTTCGTACGAATCAAAGAAAAACTCCTTTCGATGCATAAGCGGACCACGGATCGTCACGACCGCAACGCCGACGTCGTTGACCTCCGCCTCGTCTTTCGTTTCCGGCAGATCGAAGATCATCCCAAACGCTTCGGGCATAAGTGCGAGCGCCCCATGCGGCGCGTACCGTTGCCTTTTCATGCGACCGACTGCCCCTCGGTCTCGTCGTCGTCGTCGTCGTCAAGCTCGCCGGCGACCTCGACATCGGCGCGCGCCTCGGCTTCAACCACTTCGGTTTCGCCGCCCGCCTCGGCTTCCGCGCCAAACTCCGCGATCGAAAGATCTCCCTTGCCCTGGCCCCATGCGCCGAGCTGCAACGACGCGCGCGCCTCATCGACCTTGACGACCTTCGCGATGTCGGTAGGCGCAAGCGGTATTTTGACGACGGCTTTTTCGCCTTTGGGCAGCGGCTCAAGCTCGATCCCCGCGCGCTCAACAACGCGCTTGATCGCGTCGGCGGTCGGCTGTAGCCCGGCGCGTTGCGCAAGCTCAAGCGCTTGCGTCAACGACACGTCAAACGCGAGCGCGTCGGGTTTGCTGCCGTCTCCCGTGACCTCGAGGGGCACACCAAACGCAACCGCTACCGCCTTGGCGTCGAGCTTTAGCCCGTGCGGCGCGAGCGCTGTAGTGAGCGCCGACAGTGCCGCCGCCGTCGACGTCAACGCCGTTGCTTCGGAGTTTCGATCCTTGGACGGCGTGACGTCCCACTCAACAACGGCGCCGGGCGTCAGCCTGTCTTCGCCCCACGTGTCGATAATGTATTGCGGCAAACCCTGGGTGTTGATCGTGTACGCGAGCCCGTCGGCGGTCTCTTTGATCAAGTCGGCGCGAATCGACTTGTGTACGTCCTGGTTCGAAAACCCGGAGCCGCCGTCGCTCGTAACAACCTGGCCCGCAATGACCATTTTGTATTCGTTGTTTTGCTCCGCGATCGTCGCGGCGAACGACTCGTGTCCGCGCCCGTTCGACTCCAACAGCTTGACGTCATACCCGGGAGTCATCCCGAAAACGGTGTTGACGCCCCACGCCATGACCGACTGGAACCAGGATTCTTTTTGCTCTTCGCTCGCGCCCTGCGGCGCGACGGCGACGCGCGCGGCGTTAGCTAGCTTCGATTCCCAGTTGTCTTTCCGAAACTCGGCGTGCTCTTTTCGAATGTACGCGCGACCCACCGCGCGCCACAAGCCGTGTTGCCAAGGCGCAACGCGTCCGCCTGGCATGTGCAAGATCCACTTGCCGTCGCCGGGAGTGATCGGAAGCATCCCGACGATCGATCGGTAGTACCATCGGTTTTCATTCCAGCGATACCAAAGCCACTCGGGATCGAGCCGCACCATGATCGGGAAGTCTCGCCCGACGACCTCGACAAGCTCGGCGACGCCGACGCCCAGCTCGAGACCGTCGGCCGCGAGGAGAGCAAGCTCCGTCGCCGGGAACATCTCGTCAAACACGCCGCGCGTGTCGTCGTCGTCTCGGTCGAGTGCGGCGACGATTTCAGGATCGCCACGGAACCGTTTCGGCAAGCGCACGAGTCCGCCCGTGCGTGTCGACAGCACGCCGAGGTATGTGCCGTCTTTCCGCGCGCTTCGCATGAGTCGCGCGGCGTGCGACAAGTCGCCAGTGTCGGCAGCGTGCTCCGCCGATTCCAGGTCGCGCAGGTACCAACGCGTGACCGAGTGCGGCATCATGGCGAGCTGCCCGCCGTACTGATCGCGGATACGATCGACGGAGGGATCGCCGAGCGACGGACTAGCCTGGGCGGCGTCCGGAGCGCGGTGCGCCGAAATCCCCAGGAGCGCTGCTACTCGGTCACGTATCGTCATTGCACTACACGCCAGGCCACGCCGTGGCTATACGTGTATTGTATGGCCATTGCAACGAAACGCGCAAACCCCTCGGTTTCGCAAGGGTTTACGGGCTAAGCCGCGCGGCGCATCGTGCCGTAAGGATCCATCGCGTCGCCCGCCGCGTACGGATCGGGCTCGCTCCGCCGAGCGTGCTCGCCCTGCGGCGACGTAGCCTTGCGCGGCGGCTTGCCGTCTTTGATCACGATCGGTTCCCAGCACGCAAGCACGGCGGCGTCGTACCGATCGGGCGAGCGCCCAATGTCTTTTTTGATCTCGATCTTCGGCGTGATCTTGACGCGCCCCGTCGACGCCATTTCGCGCCACTCGAAAGAATGCATCTCTTTCGCCAGCTTCGTGTCCGAAAGGATCGCACCACCGTCGTTGATCCATCCGAGAAAGTTTCCGGCAAGCTCGTCGCGCTGGCGGTCGTACACGAGCGGCGTGCGGTGCGCCTTGTCGCTCGCGCGGATCCCCACGAGCTCAAACTCTGGATCGTCTCGCACGTCAAGATACGCCCGGAAGTGGCCGTAAGTCTCCGCGCCAACCTTCCCCTCCCGATCCATGATGACAGCCGGGATCTCGTGTGTGTCGGCGTTGCGTTGCTCGCGCACCATGCCGAGCGTGTGCATTAGCAGCGCTTGCTTTGACTGCCCGCGCTTCGCCACGATCGAAAGCATTTTGTGACCGCGCCTCGAAACCCACACAGACTCATCGCCGGACGGCCCGTCGCCCGCGGGATCGAATCCGATGTAAAGGCGTCCCGCACTCGGCGTCGTCGACCATCGCGCCTCAGCTTCCGCGATGCAATGGATCGAAAAGATCTTGCCCTCTTCAAGCTCGACAAACTCACCCCTGACGCGCACGCGGTACAACGGCGAGTCGACGCCCCACTCTTCCTTTTTCTCGTCAATCCATTCCCTGCCCGCTAACCCGGGGATCGCGCGCGGGTCGTCGTCGCCGTGCACAACGTTGGGTGTCTCTTCGCTACTGATCGTGTGCGTCGAATAAAAACGCTCCTTCGAGTTGAACGCGTCGTAAAAATCACCCGACGTGCGCGTCGGGTTGCTGAACATGATCAGTCGTGCGCCGCCCGCCCGGTTGCCTTCGATGCCCTCGAAGATCTCAGGCTTGATCCCCGACGCCTCGTCAAGGATGTAAAGCAAGTTGCGCCCCGAGATCCCCGCAACGGCCTCGGCCTCGCGCGCAGTGAATCCCTTGATTTCTCGAAAGTCGTCCGACTTGAGACCGGTCCGCGCAAGCTCCCCGATGTCGCCGCCGATCATCGCCGAATGAATGCACGGGCGTTCGATGTCTTCGACGGCCTCGCCCTCAGCGCGCCGCTCGATGCGCTTCCGGTTTTCGATCTTGCAATCGACACACAGCCCGGCGCGCGCCCGCATCATGCGCGTTTCGCGCCATAGAATGTCGTCGACTTGCCGCGACGTCGTCGACGTCATGACGACGCGCGCGTCAGGAAACGAACACCAAAACCAAAGCGCAATGCCGGCCGCCGTATGCGACTTGCTCACCTTGTGCCCCGACTTCACCGCTACTCGCTTGTGATCGCGTACAGCGTTGATCACCTCGACTTGGCGGTGCCACGGCTCGACGCCGAGGATCTCTCGAAAAAATCCAACGGGGTTGTTTTGGTACTTCGGGTTGGGCCACTGCAAGTGTGTAACGCGTGACAGCATCGAGGCGATGTGGGCGCGCACGTCGTCTTGGAACGTGCGCGCCTCGCCTGTCGCGTACGACGTCGAGTCGTTGTAACGATCCTTTCGCGGACGTCCGCGCCGAGGCGGGTCCGTGGCGTTGCGTTGTCGCGCAAGCTCGCGTGCGGCGGAGCGGGTCATGCGTCCATCGCTTCTAGTACGGCTTTCGCGGCGTCGGGGAACGGCCGCAGCGCCGCAATGATTCGCTTTCGCAACGCGAGCCATGCCGGGTGCTTTTTGACGTAGCGATCCTCAGAGAGCTCGGCGGCAGTCTCAAGCTTTGCGACAAGCGCAAGTGCGCGAGTCTCGTCGCCGCGCAGCTTCGTGCGATCCGAAAACGTCAAGTCGCGGTGCCTCGCGTCGTGCCGTATGCACACGAGCGAGTAGCGCGCGCTTTCGAGGATCGACGGATCGTTCGGGGGCTTCGGGTACGGCGGGATCTTCTTCGGCGCCGGGATGCGCGCGGCGCGACTTTTGGTTTTTGCGGGCTTGGCGTCCGAGTCAGTTTCGAACCTTTGATCCCACGCCGTTACGTCGATCCCGTAGTTGTCGCGCAGCGTGGCGCGCGCGGTCGGCGTCGGTAGATTGCGCGCCTTTAGCCAGTTGCCAGCGGTCGCGCTCGAGACGTTGCAAACGCGCGCAATGTTTCCATAACTTTTTCCGGTTTCGGAAAGCGCAAGCGCGCCCGCGTTTGTTTTTTGTTTCGCGCTCATAACGCGCTGTAGCTATCCCGTAAACAGTCACGGCGGAAAACGAAAATACTCCGGAGCTTTTTT
>SDBU01002503.1_pt1 | contig 24308 bp, 22 predicted proteins | sample 2277071 | NCBI WGS metagenome assembly SDBU01 (sample SAMN10397929, study PRJNA504765) | marine sediment metagenome | isolation source: marine sediment core GS08_GC12, 126 cmbsf | place: Arctic Ocean: Gakkel Ridge, Loki's castle | collected 2008
ACCCCCTGACAACGATCGGATCGGCTTTACGTTTCAAAGGGACGTCTCTAAGGAACACTTAGCAGCACTTATGGGATGTACATTGTGGTTCTTCCAACGCTGGTGAGGGTTGTTGATTGTATGTGGAGTGCGGAAGCTCTGCTTCCGGTCGCACGTGCAGCCTACGCTAAGGGGTATGCGCGTTAAACCTCCCGCAGGTTTCAAACCTGCGGGAGGTTGGAGATAACAGGTTGCTCGAGGGCGTCGGTCCGACATACGGGTCGGTTCATACGATTTACTAGTGTTCTGGGTTCCGCAAATCCGCAAGGTCACCCACACAATTTGGAGGAGAACCTTTTTTATTTTCTACTCAGGTATTTCATCCTGATCGACCATGCGGAATGAAAAAGGACGATGCAGAGAGGGGTTTGAGCGGTTGCCGTTTCTTAAGGTTTTCGAGACGCGGTTGTTTAATCCCCCGGTTGGCTTGACTGTGCTCGTATTTGATGATATTTTTATGCAAATCTTCGCAACTACAAAGGTTTGCTTATGTCATGCGGTAAAAGACTTGCTGGACAGCTCCGCGAGCGCGGATACAGGGTAACTGCCCAGCGGACGATCATCCTCGAGACAATAGCACATATGGAGGATCACATTTCCGCTCAGCAAGTGTATGAGGGGGCGAGAGAACGCCTCCCGGGGCTGAACCTCGCTACAGTCTACCGGACCGTGGAATCGCTTAAGGGGGCAGGGATGATAAATATGCTCTCCGCTGGGGGAGAGCCAATGCGCTTCTCTCTTTGTGATCCCGAACACCCGCATAGCCATCTTGTATGCCATGAATGTGGTTCTATCTTCGAAATGGGGACGGAGGAGATCGAAGCATTCGCTCGACGCGTCGAAGAGGAAACCAACTTCAGGATCGATTACAAGCATTTGACGTTGGAGGGTCTTTGTCAAATCTGTATACAGGAGCCGGCAGCCTCGTAGCGCTGACAAGGAGATTTTCAAATGTTATTTTCACCTACACCTTTACACATCCCCGATGGTTTTCTGTCCATTGGTGTATCCATCGTTGGGTGGATGCTCGCAGTGATTTTTATCGGGATCGCTCTTCGCCAAACCAAGGATCAACTCGGTGAACGCCAAGTTCCGCTAATGGGTATTTTGGCGGCTTTTATTTTCGCCGCCCAGGCGATTAATTTCCCCGTCGCGGCCGGGACATCCGGACATCTTCTCGGCGGGACGCTCGCGGCGATTGTGTTAGGTCCTTGGGCGGGCACATTGGTCATGACGGCCGTCATCGCTGTTCAGGCATTGCTCTTCCAGGACGGGGGATTGCTGGCGATGGGTTGGAACATCCTGAATATGGGTGTTATCACCACATTTACAGGCTATGCAATCTATATGCTCGTACTACGTTTTTTTGGGTCATCCACGCGATCTCAGTTGATCGGGGGGTTCGTGGGGGCCTGGCTGTCGGTGATCGTTAGCGCGAGCGCCACAGCCATTGAGTTGGCAATTTCGGGAACTTCCCCTCTTTATTTAGGGCTGCCGGCGATGGCTGGCGTCCATGCCATCATCGGGCTCGGTGAAGGTATCATAACTGTTGGGGCTATTGGTCTTCTGCAAGCGAGTCGACCGGAAGTGTTAACCACCGGGGAAACGGCGCCGGGGAAGCGAACAGCAACATTAACTTTGGTCGGTCTGCTCGTTGCATTGGGTGTCGCCGCCTTCTCCCCGCTAGCGTCAGCACACCCGGATGGCCTGGAGTTCATCGCCGAAATGCAGGGCTTCCTGGGATTGGCACAAGAATCATCCTACGAACTGATGCCGGATTACACACTGCCTTTCCTGAGCGACCCGGTACTTACGACGATTCTGGCCGTCGCCGTCGGGACCCTGATCGTATTCGGGTTGGCCTGGTTCATCGCCCGAAGCTCAGTCCAACGGGGAACGGTCAGGGATTAGAATTTGCATATTGACCTGACGGATCAATATCTTCACAAAGAAAGCCTAATCCACCACCTGGACCCTCGGGTTAAGGTGGTGGTTACACTTTTATTTATTCTCGTCGTCGGGCTTGTTAGGAATGGAAGCTGGATTGCCTTCGGTGCGCTGTTCCTTGGGGTTTTAGGCTACGCGGCTGCTTCAAGACTTGGGATGTTCTATGCTGTGCGGCGATCGGTTATTGCCATCCCATTTCTACTTGCAGCAGCCCCGCTGCCCTTTATCATCCCAGGGCCAGCACTCATCAGCTTCCCCGCGCTTCATCTGACAATTTCCGAGCCAGGGACAATTCGCTTCGTGAGTATCATGATTCGAACCTTCATCGCCGTCCAAGCTGGAATTCTGTTGGCGGCAACGACGCCCTTTCCCGATTTAGTATGGGCGATGTGTTCGCTGCGTATTCCTCGTCCCCTGGTTGCGGTGATCGCATTTATGTATCGATATATTTTTGTTTTAGCTGACGAGGTTATTCGCCTTATGCGGGCCCGGGCTGCGCGCAGCCCTGAGATTCCCGGAAAAGGAAAACCTTCCCTTCTTTGGCGTGGTCGAGTGACAGGATCTATGGTCGGCAGCCTCTTCCTTCGTTCGCTAGATCGCAGCGAACGTGTTTATGGGGCGATGGCCTCCCGGGGCTACGATGGCGAAATGCGCACTTATTCGACCTTCCAGATGGGTAGAGCCGATTGGATCAGCCTTATCGTATTCAGCCTGCTGATCCTCGGATCGCTCTCACTGATGTTCTTGAGGTAGAGCATGCACCATACATTAGATATCCAGGATCTACACTTCAGCTACCCGGATGGCCGGAAGGCTTTGCGCGGTGTAAGCCTTTTCATTAACCCAGGCGAAAAAACTGCACTCGTCGGACCTAACGGTTCGGGGAAATCGACGCTTCTGCTCCATTTGAACGGGATCTTGCGCGGTGAGGGGGAAGTTCATGTCTGTGGAAAAGAACTGACCGACGAAAGCCTAAGGCAAATTCGTGCCTTGGTCGGATTGGTATTCCAGGACCCGGATGATCAACTCTTTTCACAAAGTGTTTATGAAGACGTGGCCTTCGGTCCGCTCTATATGGGTCTTCCAAAAGAGGGAATAGCGCAGAAGGTGAGGCAGGCGCTTGAAGACGTTGGTATGGCGGGTTCGGAGGCGCGTGTGCCGCATCACCTCAGCGAAGGCGAGAAAAAACGTGTGGCTATTGCGACGGTCCTTTCCATGGATCCCGAGGTGTTGGTCTTAGATGAGCCCACGGCCGGACTCGACCCGCGCGGGCGGCGTGAGTTGATTCAGCTCCTGCGCGGTTTACCGCAAACGATGCTGGTGGCAACACACGATATGCGCATGGTGGCAGAGCTTTTCGAACGAACCGTCATCATCGATGAAGGGAAGGTCGTCGGTGATGGACCGACGGCACAAATCCTAGCGGAGCATCATCTGCTGGAGAAGCATGGATTGGAAGCGCCGTAACATCGGGATCTTGTTTTATCGAAAATCTCTCGCATCTATGTTCGTTCCCTGGTAGAAAAAAATAATTCGGAAGCATCATCCAAAGTGCTGAGATTCGAACTTGAGGTGGGGGATACCACTCGCGGTAGAATATCTGGGCGATGAATACATTTAACACGCTACTTCAAGATACCGTACGCTGGTCGCTGGTTGTGATCGGCGCAGCGATCGTAGGTGGGTTATGGACATGGGCCTCAGCGGTGCCAGCCGACGCAACTACAGGGGGATTGATCCCCAGCCCCAGAGTGGGGTTTCTAGCTCCCGACTTCACCCTCGAAAGTTTGTCCGGTGACCCGATTTCACTCGCCGATATGCGCGGAAAAGTGATTGTTTTGAACCTGTGGGCTTCCTGGTGCCCTCCCTGCCGGGAGGAAATGCCAGCATTACAGCGTGTGTATCAAGAGAATCATGAACGTGGGTTGGAAGTGCTGGCGGTTAATATGACCGCGCAAGATAATCTCGCTGCGGTTGAAGCTTTCGTGCAGGAGTTCAACTTGACATTCCCCATTCTGCTTGACATCAGCGGTGAGGTTGGGAAAGCTTACCTCATGCGCGCCTTGCCGACGACATTCTTTATCGATCAGGAGGGGGTCATCCAGCGCGTAATCGTGGGGGGACCGATGAGCGAGGTCACCCTGCAGAGCACTGTCGAGCAACTGCTGGAGGAGGTGCCCTGATGTACCCCATCCTTCAGATTGGACCGCTCGCAATTCAATTGCCCGGTTTGCTGCTCCTGGCGGGTTTGTGGATCGGAACGCTGGTGGCCGAGCGCGAAACGGCACGCTATAAGCTCGATCCGGGGCTCATAAGCAATATGATCTTCATCGCTCTCGCCGCCGGGATTATTGGTGCTCGTCTTGGGTATGCATTTAGATACCTCGATCTTTATTTAAGTGAACCCCTGAGCTTTCTCGCGCTTAACCCGAATACACTCTCCGCCATGGAGGGCATAGCAGCAGGGCTCATTGCCGCGGTGATTTATGCTCAACGTAAGGGGCTCTCTCTTCTCCCGACCATGGATACGCTTACGCTGGGGGCGTCATCTTTTGCGATCTTTGTTGCCCTGGCGCATCTCTCGAGTGGTGACGCATTTGGAGCACCGACCACTGTTCCCTGGGCGATTGAATTATGGGGTGCAGACAGACACCCCACACAGATTTACGAACTCCTTTTTGCCGTGAGCGTCACGTTAGTGATCCTGCGGATACGTAAAGCAAGGTTCTTTCCGGGCTTTACCTTCACCCTTTTCGTCGCGCTTTCAGCAATTTCGCGACTGTATCTCGAAGGTTTTCACGGGGATAGCTTGATTGTTTTCGGCAGCATACGCAGTGCGCAGCTCATCAGCTTTGCTGTGATGATATCCGCACTGATTGCCCTTCACGTGCTATCCCGGAACAATGTGGAAAGGAAGACACGAACGCCTGCGTGACCGGTTTCCATTCAGCGCTAAATCAGTTTCTCAATGGATTGGATTGTTTGCCGAGAATCTCCGGGCGGCAAGAGATATAGCCGTCTTTCGGTTGTAGGGGAACTGTAAGGGATTTTCTCGTTTTTTTGAGTGATACTACATTCAAGGACTGTGGTTCGACAGATTGCCTGATGCCGTGTCTCGGAGCATGCGAGGTGAAGGCGAGGAGGAAAGTCGACGCACAATACTCTAGTTTGCTGAGGATAGGCTCGTGTACCAGATTGAATTGGGACACATACTGCTAAAAGCACTATCGATGACAGCGCCGAAAATGGTTTCCGCGCTCGATCCGGCGTTTCTTCTCTTGGCATTGCCCCCGGTTGCTTGGCTCTCGGATCGCTCGCGCCGTGATCGAAATAAATCACCCAACTCAAGTCAAAATCACGGGGGGGATAAGACGAATCATGTCGCTTCTTTGAAGCGTGAGATCGAGAAGCTCCGATCCCTTCTGGTGATGACGGCGAATTTAAACGCAACGCTCAATTACGAGCGAGTGCTTGAGATGACACTTGACCTCGCGAATACTGCACTTGAGGATGGGAGAAAGACAAAGTTAATCAGCGCCTTGATGCTCTTCGAGAATGAGGAGCTATATATTACCTCCGCACGAGGACTTTCGGCCGCGGATTTACGTGTCACACTGCCTGGAGCGCGAGGCGTAGTGGGAGAGGCATTGGTCAGTGTACAATCCCAGCTCTGCCAGAATCCAGGCCAGGATATCGAACTGAAGCGCATCATTGCCTTGCACAAATGCCGCACAGCCGTTTGCATCCCACTTGTCGTGGGTCTGGACCTCTATGGTGCGCTGCTCTTCGCTCATCCGGATGAGGGGTATTTCAACCCAGGGCAAGTCGAGCTGCTCGATGCCATTGCACAACAGGCGATGGTCGCGCTGCAGAATGCTCGTCTTTATAGCGATCTGGAGCAGGAGAAGGAGCGCATCGCCGAGATCCAGGAAAACGCGCGCAACAAGCTTGCCCGCGATCTGCATGACGGGCCAACACAATCCATCGGCGCGATCGCAATGAGGGTGAACTTCGCCCGGCGGCTTCTCCAGCGCGATCCAGATAAAGCAGCAGACGAACTCTTTAAAATTGAAGAGCTTGCCCGTCGCACAACAAAAGAGATCCGGCAAATGCTCTTTACGCTCCGGCCTCTTGTTCTTGAATCGGAAGGGTTGTTGGGAGCTCTAGAGCAACTCTCTGAGAAGATGATGGAGAATCATGGCCAAAACGTCGTCGTCGAGGCAAAGAACGGGATTGTCGACGATATGGAACTCGGTAAGCAGGGTGTGATATTTTTCATCGTTGAAGAAGCAGTAGGCAATGCTCGCAAACACGCCAACGCAAAACATATCTGGATCCGGTTGAAACGCCGGGGAGATAATTTGACGCTGGAAATTGAAGATGATGGCGTCGGGTTTAACGTCGAGCAAGTTAAAGCTAACTATGAAAAACGCGGCAGTCTTGGAATGGTCAATCTTTATGAGCGGGCCGAGCTTGTAAACGGGATCCTGAAAATCGATTCACAACCCGGGCGCGGCACTCGCATCCTGGTGACAATCCCGGCCACAATCGAGGCGGCAGAGAAACTTCACCAAGCAGGTTATGTAGCTTAATCCTTCCCCTTCTAATTCCCAACGAAATCCAATTTTAAAATATCAAACTTGCCTGCTCTCGCGGGCGTTGAAAGTTCATGCAGTCATACAAGGGGCTCGCTAATTGTGTGCGCTCGAAAATCTCTTTATGAACATATCCACGGGTCTCTGGTATAGTTTATGTCTCGAAACCCACGGCTCCAATTTGAGGTGATAATGATCGCAGAAACGACCCGCCGGCTGCGGGAAAACATCCAAAAAGTAATCGTCGGTAAAGACGAACCCATACTATTGACTCTAGTTTGCGTGCTTTGTGAAGGGCATGTATTGATTGAAGATGTTCCCGGGATCGGCAAGACGACACTTGCACGCGCTCTGGCCGGCTCTCTCGGTCTAAGCTACCGACGCATCCAATTCACCCCAGACCTTCTGCCGTCGGATGTCACCGGGTTAAGCTGGTTCAATCAAAAGAAGCAGGAGTTTGAATTCCGTCCTGGTCCGATTATGAGTCAGGTTGTACTTGCAGATGAAATAAACCGTGCGACCCCGCGCACGCAATCCGCATTGCTGGAAGCGATGCAGGAGCGTCAGGTGACCGTGGACGGCGTGACTCGTCCCCAGCCGCGGCCCTTCCTTGTGCTCGCGACTCAGAATCCGATTGAGCTTGAAGGGACTTTTCCTCTGCCTGAAGCGCAGATCGACCGCTTTATGTTGCGTGTTGAAATCGGTTACCCCTCGGAGGTGGAGGAGAATAACATCCTTGAGCGCTTCCGTTCGGATGATCCGCTGGAGGAGGTCGAAGCGGTAACCACACCCGAGGAGGTTCTAAGTCTCCAGGAGCAGCGCAAAGACATCCGAGTCGAAGAATCAATTCGTAATTATATTGTGAAGGTGGCGCGTGCGACTCGCGAACATGCGGAGATTGAACTTGGTGCAAGCCCCCGAGCCACATTGGCCCTTTATCAAACTTCGCAAGCGTGGGCGGCGATACAAGGTCGTGATTATGTCCTCCCGGACGATGTTAAATTCATGGCGCCACACGTGCTCACACATCGACTGATGATCTCCCCTCAGGCGCAGCTGCGCGGGCGTCGACCGGAAGAGATGGTGGCGGATATCGTCGATTCTGTTCCCGTTCCTGTAGAAGGTTGAAATGTCGCCAGAGCGCTGGCTGCCGTTCTTTGGCATTGTTTTCCTTTTCGGGGTGATCGCCAATATTTCATATTTAACGACATTCTCAACTGCGCTGGCGGTGCTCCTGGTCATCACCTCCTGGTGGCGCAGGCACTCTCTTGATAGTGTCAACTATCGCCGACGCCCGTATTTCCGTCGCGCTTTCCCGGGCGAGCACGTTCCACTGCAAGTTGAAGTTGAAAATAAAAAACCGCTTCCGCTCTCCTGGCTGCGGATCGAAGACCCCTGGCCCTTGGCTGTAGGGCCGGAAGACGACGCAATCTTAGCGCCCTCCCATCTGCCGGAACAAGGCTTGCTTACAAATATTTTCAGCCTGCGTTGGTTTGAGAAGACGAGCAGGAGTTACACCTTGCTCTTCCGAAAACGGGGCCTTTATAAGATCGGTCCGGCAACGCTTCAATCCGGTGATGTATTTGGCATGTATGAGCTCTCACGGAAAGAGGAGCAGGCTGAATATCTAACAGTTTTTCCGGAGATCTTACCGCTTGAGCGTTTAGACCTGCCGGCAGAGGACCCGTTTGGTGATCGCAGGTCAAGACGTCGGATCTTCGAAGATCCGAACCAACCCATGGGCGTGCGTGAGTATCGATCCGAGGACGGGTTTCGGCGAATCCATTGGCCGGCGACGGCTCGCACTGGCCAACTGCAGGTCAAGGTCTTTCAGCCTACCTCGGCGAAGGTTGCGATGATCTGCCTCAATACGAGCACCTTCGATAAGCATTGGGAGGGCATCTATCCCGAGTTATTGGAGCATCTGGTGAGCGTCGCTGCCACCCTCGCTGATTGGTATATCCAGGATGGTTATCAGGTCGGCTTGATTTCAAACGGATGTCTCGCGCACGCAGATCGACCCCTGAATATTCCCCCAGGCCGTTCACCGAAACAGCTTGGCGCTCTGCTCGAAGCCCTGGCGGGGATTACACCGATGGTGATGGTCCCATTTGAGCAGTTCCTTATCCGTGAGATGCCACGCGTACACTATGGAGCGAGCTTGCTCATCGTTTCCGCAGTGACCCCTCCGGTTTTGATGGGTACATTGGCGCGTCTAAAAAGACACAATCGGAAGATCACCTTGCTCTCTCTGGCGGAAGAGCCGCCGAGGGAAATTCCCGGGATGGAGATCTTGCACAGACCTTATAAAGAGCAAGATGAAGTGAGGATGTCGTCAAGTCGGGGGATAAGCAACGAGCGATGGATATGAGCGTAAGCGGCATGCCCTCAACCTTAAAGATACAGCGATTACCCCTGTGGCAAGTGTTCACAGTTCAGGCGCTGATGCTGATGGACTTAGGCTGGATCACTGCGGCATATACCCTTCTGGTAGGGAGGCTTCTGGATATAAATACCGGGCGGGTCTTCGTCGTTTTTGGCGCGATATACCTGGTAACCTATCTGGTCGCAAGCGCGCTTCAATTCTTGGAATTGGATGATGGGGTCATTCAAGTTTTGCTGCTTACGATAGCAATCACGGGGGTAATCTGGGCGGCAAGCAATTTGATATATTTTGAAGAGCAATTGAATATCGCCGGGATCATCGGCCGCTACCTGAGCGGTTTTGCGAGTCTTTCCGTACTTTTCAACTCTGAGTTCCTACTAACCATCATCGTGATATCCCTATGGCGCCGCGGCCTATCCATTGCGCGCCATGCAGTTGGTACCCGGTTCGTAAAGCGGGCGTTCCAAACCGGTGTCCTGGCGCTCATAGCGACCGGAATTGTTGCGGCTAGCCTCGGGCGCAGCCTCCCCACTCTCGAAGCGGCTCTCTTCCTTTTCTCGAGTCTGATTGCAATGGGTGGAGCGCGGCTTTCTTCACTAAGTCGTCTGCGCGTCGGAAGAGGGATTCCTTTTGAGCGAGAATGGGTTGTTGGATTGGCTCTTCTGGCAATCGGTTTTTTGGTTATCGCTGGTGGACTGGGCTTGCTTGCAGCGGGTCCGATATCGGAGTGGGTTGGTGGTCTGTTATCAGTCGCGGGGCGGTTCGTAGTCACTTTGTTGAAGATAATCCTCTGGCCGATCATCTACTTCTTTGGAATTGTATTAGCCTGGATTCTAGGGTTGATCGAATTACCACTAGAGGAAGTAATCGATCCAACCGCGCTTGATGGTCTAGAGGAGTGGATATCAGGTCTCCCGGAGATACAGTCATTGAGTTCTGGTCCTCAGATAGCCTCGGTCATAGCCACGATAGTCACAGCGATTGGAGTTGTTTTCCTAATTTGGATCGTGCTTTACACGGTGCGAAAATTCAAGTCAAAGATCTTGGTAAGAATTCATGAGGAAGATGAGCGAGTACCGTTATCTGGATCGGTCTCCGATTATCTGCTCGCTCTGCTGCAGGGTCGAGTGAAACGGGCGATCGAAGGAATTTCTCGCTTAAACCTAGCAGGGCGTTTCATGGCCGCGGCTCGTGTCCGACAGATCTATGCCAGCCTTCTTAGACTGAGCGCGCGCTTGGGGGAACCCCGAACGCCTTCAGACACTCCGCTTGAATTCATGGAAAACTTAGAGAGGATATTCCCAGCATCTCAGGTGGAACTGGCGACGATCACTCATGCTTACCTTCGAGTCCGATATGGAGAGCTGCCTGAGACGAGCGGGCAGGTTGAGGAAGTTGAATCCGCCTGGGAGCTTGTTCGAAAACGGGGGCGACCGGATGATGAGACCCGGTAATTTATCTCGCTATTGATGAACGCTGACAGCATCTTTTAGATTATGTATGCTCACCGAACCGCACACCATTCGTCGACATTGAGTTGATCACGGAGGTCTACAACCACGTTCGCCATGGAGAACGTTAATACCTGCGCGGTTCGACCGGTTTGAGGTTTAGCCGGGACCATCGTGGGCAGGGGCGATATTAATTAAGGCGGGAAAGAAACGCACCTCTGGAGAAATTCCAGAGGTGCGAATTTATCAACGTAGTTGATCGGAGAACTATCAGGTACGCACGAAATCCACGAGCTCCCGGCGCAGACCTGGATTGCGAAGGCGGCGCAGAGCCTGGGCTTCAATCTGTCGCACACGCTCGCGCGTGATCCCCATCTTCTCCCCGATCTGCTTGAGAGTGTGGACTTCCCCGGATTCGAGACCGTAGCGCAAGCGCAGCACGAGCGCTTCACGATGAGGCAGGGTTTCTAACAGCTCCTGCACTCGTTCCTCTAAGATCTCCTGTAAGGTGACCTCTTCCGGTGCCGGGGCATCCTGATCCTCGATGAAATCCCCGATTACGGCATCCCCTTCCTGTTCTGTTGGTTTTTCCAAGGAGAGAGGGCGCTGGGCTACGCGAAGCATATAGTCAACATCCTGAGGGGAGACCTCCAGGCATTCTGCAAGCTCTTCCCGGACGGGTTCACGTCCCAATTCCTGCGTCAGTTTGTGACGGCTACGCAGCATGCGGTTAATACGATCACCCATATGAACGGGAATGCGGATGGTGCGGCCGTGGTCTGCGACCAGTCTTGTTACAGCCTGGCGGATCCACCAGGTGGCATAGGTAGAGAATTTGTGCCCGCGTCGGTAATCGAATTTCTTCACGGCGCGCATTAACCCTACGTGACCTTCCTGGATCATATCGAGCAAGGGTACACCGCGGCCGATGTATTTCTTAGCTACACTGATTACAAGACGGGAGTTGGCCATGATCAGGTGTTCACGAGCAGCCATGCCGTCTTGAATAAACCTTTGGAATTTCGCGCGCTGTTTCGGAGAGACCGGGCTCCGCGCCAGATTGTTGCGTACACGACGGCCGCGCTCAATGCGCTTGGCCAGCTCGACCTCTTCATCGCGTGTGAGCAGAGGCACTCTGCCCACCTGGCTGAGGTATAAACCTACCGAATCGCCTGAATCAATTGCGTCGATCGCGCTTACTTCAGCTTGCTTGTTCTCGTTTGCCTTCTCTGACTCGGCTTCCTTGAGCAGAACAGCAGGTTTCTTCTCCGAAATTTCTTCGTCGTCAATGATTTCAATACCTGCGTTAAGCAGCATATCGTAGACGCGTTCGATCACAGGGAGGGAATCTTCGGATTCGGGAAATTGAGAGGCAATGTCATCCAGCGTGATGAACCCCTGTTCTCCTCCGAGCTTGAATAGCTGCTGGATTGAGGCTTGCTCTTCTTCTGAGAGTGATACCTCTTTTGTTGCTTCGATCACTTTGTTTGCGAGTAACTCGAACTCATTAATCATACGCAGGTCACGCCCTTAAGATGATCCATATCTTCAAGGAATGGATCAGGATTTTGTACGCTAAACCAATGGAAGGGATCATTACTTGTGGCGAAGTTGGATATTCATAAAGGAGTTACTTCGAACCATGCCTGAGAAACCGTTCCCCACCATGAATATCATACAACAAAAGAATTAATAAATCGTTAATAATCCTGGATTGTCACACGAATGAAACAAGAAGTTTTTGAAAACTAGACATGATTGCCTACGCATCGCCGACCTGTGCATGCCCAATGGATAAGTACGGATCAGAGTGAGTAAAGGCGGGCTTCTCCAGTGATGGGCTTTATGAATCCGGTGCTATCAGCGTAGATGCGTTATCATATGTCTAAACACGTTGGCTTGGAGCAAGCAACGGGCAATCATACACGGAGGTGTGGAACGAATGCCATTGACTGAAAAAGATCGCAAACGACGACGCCGACAACGCCGCCAAAAGAAAATGAAGGTGCTGAAGGGCAAATTGGCGGAAGCGACAGACACCAAGACGAAGAATAAACTGATTGAGAAAATCCGCCGCTACCAACCCTGGTGGGAAGGTCCGGAAAAGTAAGCCAAAGGGGCATGCTTCCTGAAAGAGCAGACATCTATCGAGTGTAGAAACTGAACTCATGCCTTGATTGAGAGGCACTCTCCCGCTCGATGCGCCCAATACAATCTGTCCTGATATTGGCAGCTTAAGTCAGAATGTAGGTGCTCCATGCATGCGAAAACCGAAGATCGGTTGCAGCGGTTGATCGTGGTTTCCAACCGGCTTCCCGTAAGCCTGGAACGAGATGACGGTGGATACATCTATAATCCCAGTGTTGGCGGCCTGGCGACGACTCTGAATGCAGTGCGGGAGGAGATGGATATGCTCTGGCTGGGGGTGCCAGGGATCCATGAGGATGACCCCGAACAGCAGGCGAAAATCTCCGCGAGACTGTCCGAGGAGTTCGGCAGCGTTCCGATCTTCTTGCCCAGGAAGCAGTTCGACCTCTACTATAATGGCTTCTCGAACGGGTCAATTTGGCCGCTCTTTCATTATTTTCCACAATATGCGCATTACGATCATGTAGAGTGGCAGGCATACCAGGAGGTGAACGAGCGCTTTTGTGAGAAAGTCCTCGAGGTTGCCCTCCCCGGTGACACTATCTGGGTTCACGATTACCATTTGCTGCTGCTACCTGCCATGTTGCGCGAATCACTTCCGGATGCGGCAATTGGATTTTTCCTGCATATACCCTTTCCATCCTATGAGATCTTCCGAATGCTTCCTTGGAGAGAAGAGATTCTCAAGGGCTTAACCGGGGCGGATCTGATCGGTTTTCATACGTACGATTACGCACGTCACTTCCTGAGCAGTTTGCTGCGCATCCAGGGGCTGGAACAAGACTTTGGGCGAGTGACCGTCGGCGATCGCGTTATTAAAGTAGACACCTTCCCGCTTGGTGTGGACATTAATCGCTATAGCACCGCTCACGAAAGTCCAGAAGTCGAACATGAACTTGAAGCGTTGCGCCAGCAAGTAGGAGAGAGCAAGATTATCCTCTCTGTTGATCGGCTGGACTTCTCTAAGGGCATCATCCAGCGTCTAAATGCCTTTGAAAAATTTCTCTCTCGCCATCCGGATTGGTTAGGGCGCGTGATCTTGCTGTCACTGTTGGTCCCCTCGCGGACGCGTGTGCCAGAGTATCAGAATTTAAAAAGCCAGGTCGATGAATTAATCGGACGTATCAACGGTCAGCTCAGCCAACCTGGTTGGGCGCCGATCACCTATCTCTATCGATCCGTTCCCTTTGAGCAGCTTATCGCGCTGTACCTTTTGGCGGATGTCACTCTGGTTACGCCCTTGAGGGATGGGATGAATCTCGTGGCGAAGGAATATCTCGTCTCACGACCGGATGGGACGGGGGTTCTCGTGCTGAGTGAGACGGCTGGTGCGGCGGCGGAATTGGGCGAGGCGATTATCGTCAACCCGCATGATGAGGAAATGCTCGTGGACGCCCTGCATCAGGCTCTGGAAATGCCCATCGAGGAACAAAAGGCGCGCAACGCGACCATGCGTGCCCGGCTTCGCCGCTATGATACAGAGCGTTGGGCAGATGATTTCCTGAGTCAGCTTGCAAAGGTGCAGGAGGTGCGCAGACTCCACCTTCCAAAGCGCCTGCATGGGGAACTGAAACAGGAATTGGTTCAGGCGTATAAGGACTCGGAACGCCGCTTGTTCCTTCTTGACTACGATGGGACGCTTGTTCCATTCGCCCCCACGCCCAAGAAAGCGAAACCTGATGAGGAACTCATCGCAGTGCTCACGCCGCTTGCACGTGATCCAAAAAACACGATGGTCATCATCAGCGGCCGGGATGCGGGAACTCTTGATGCCTGGCTGGGTGAGGTGGGAATGGATCTCGTTGCCGAACACGGGATGATGATCCGTCATGCAGACCAGAAACAGTGGGAGAAAGTGGATGATGACATCTCCGATGAATGGAAGGAGCAGTTAAAGCCGGTATTTGAAATGTTCGTCGATCGCACTCCAGGCGCTCTCCTGGAGGAAAAGGGTGCAGCGTTGGTGTGGCATTACCGTAGGGCTGACCCCGGTCTCGGTTCCCAGCGTGCCGTTGAGTTGATCGACACCATCGAGGGGTATATCGCTAACACATCACTGCACATCCTGCAGGGACATAAAGTGGTGGAGGTAAAACCGAGCACCGTAAGCAAGGGGCGGGCTGCACAGCCTTGGCTGTCCGCGAAGCCACCCTACGATTTCGTTTTGGCGGTGGGCGATGATGTTACCGATGAGGCGCTCTTCGAAGTGATCCCGGAACCGGGTTGGACGGTGAAGATCGGAGTCCCCGAGCGGTCGAAGGCTCGATTCTTCCTCTCGGACCCGTCTGAAGTGCGCAGCTTACTTAAGGAATTGAGTTAGTCTCTCTGCGGATAGTCGCTGGTCTTTATTGAAGAGGTGGGTCGGCGTTGACCCGCCTCTTTTACATTGTTGGCGCCTCCGGTTAGACTCGGACTCCGTTCGCGCTCTTTGGATGTCTCCTGCGGGATGCTGCGTGGGCAACTACCTAGCGGCATAAGAATCATCTTGAGTGTAAGAAAACAGTCAAAATGCAACCGGAGGTTGTTAATAGCATTTTGAGCCCGAGTCAGGATGCAGGCCTGCTAATGGTCTTCCCTGCGTCGGGCAATCCAAACCAATGCTGGCAGGAGCAGCGCCACTAGAGTCGATCCTCCACAGAGCCACTTGGAAATGCCCCCTTTGTCGTTGACAGCAGAAGGTCCGGGTGTTGAGCTCAGGTCTGATGCGGTTGATCCGGGGGGCTCCGTCGCCGTTGCTTTAATAAGCTTGGTCGGTGTAGGCCAGCCGCTGGGAGCTGTGAGATAGACGCGCGTAGCAATTGGAACCGGCGAGGGCTTTGGTGTCGCCGGAATTCCCATCCATGATATCCAGCCAGCTTCAAACTCCTCCCAGGTCAGACCGAGCGCGGTTTCTATCGCCGGGCGCGAGTTCTCTCCTGTCTGGAAGACTTCGATGAGACTCTGCAGCCCCGCCTCCCCCCAAGTCTCAAGAATAAAAATCACTACGCTGAGGGATTCATCATAAGAAAGTCTCACTTGATCAGGATCGCGCCCGAAGCCACCGGTCAGGGAGATCAGAGGGAGCAATGTGCCCCCCCTGGCCGCAGCTGCGACGCGCTCTAAAGCTGGGAGCGGATCGGTCGCTTCATAGTACTGGGCCAGCCCCTCGTCCAGCCATGAAGGCCATGAAGCAAATGGAGAATCCATGACCTGGTAAAAGAAAAGATGGGCGATCTCATGTGGGATGACATCTAGAATCCAATCCGGGCTGGAGTAAGGTGAGATGATTTCTGTGGTGATCCCTAGCGGTGTAAAAGCCTGACCTCCGACCCAGTCATCGATGTAGAAATGCCAGGAGGCAAAATCCTCCTTGTTGGCATACACGAGCACAAAGATGGGGAAAGACAACTCCTCGCCTGTCTGTTCCTCCATCAATGTCAGCGATTGTCTCGCCGCTTCATAGATGAATTGACCGAAGGCATCAGAGCCCTCATACCAGCGTACGACCAGTTCCGGATCGCTGATCTCCATCCAGGGAAACCGAAGATCGTCGTAATACACTAATTCCTCGGGGGTTGTGAATTTATTACCTTGCTCATCTTCAAGAACCCAATAGAAGAAAATCGGACTGCTCGGTGCAACCGTGATCCGCGAAGTGCCCCAGGTAAATGAAGCAATCACTTCGGTGCCCGATTCAAATTCAACGGGTTGACGCGTGGTGGATATATCTCCTTGATCCTTGTAGTACAGAATAATGTTTATGATAGGAGAATCCGCTTCAGCGTGGATATGAAACGTCAGGCTGTCAGGATAGTCATTCTCAATATTTATAGAGAGGACGCGGATGGGTGGATTCTCTTGAGCTGCGGCTTCATGCGGGATGATCGCCAGGAGTGCAGCGAAGACAAACAGGAACGCGAATTGTGATTTCCGGAGCATCATCCTATCCATTTATAGATACAGCGATTATGTGAAGAATCAATTGAGAACTTACAGCACACTAGTGGGCAATTCGCTCAAGATCTCAGGCTTGGCAAATCGTTCACACATCCCCTGATTTTGTCTTCGGTCTGCATCGCCACAAAGGAGCATACCATGTCTCTTTCAGAGTTGATAAACTCCTCCCCGGCAGTTTATAGATTTCACTCGACGTCCGTCTGCCCATGCTGCGCAGCGAAGATGCTTACGCAGTATCCTCGCAGGGGTTGGCAGTCAGTAGTTAGACGGAGACAATCAAAGAACAACGGTGTCTTACAGTGCAGCCGTCTCGATCGTCTCACGCATTCTTAGGATGACTGCAAAGGCGAGTCCAAGTGACAGGAGATAGATAGCACCGTAGGGTGTCATGAACCCTTTCTGCATTGTGTAGACCAACACGGTGAAGACAACGAACAAGAAAAGTTGGATATAGGTCCATATGGATAGTGTACGTAAGTAGTCAGTATCCGTGTTCTGTTTGCGAGCAAGCTTGGCGAACAAGAGGAACAGCAGAGCGAAAAACAAAAACTCGGTAGGCATCATCAACTTGCTCCACCACTCCGGAGGGGTAACACCGCCCCAGAAATTGATCCAAGAGGGAATTGGCCATAGGATTTCTACTCCATTGAACCAGATCAACAGGTCGAGCAGGATATGCATTAAAACGCCTACACCTAATCCAATCCCCAAGTTTTTCCATGTGGAGCGCTTGGTGATCGCAGCTGTGATGTAACCCAGAATGATGATTGCGGCGACGAAGAAAAGGCTGTGAGTGAAGGTTCGGTGTAATCCTTCCGTAGATTTCCCGGTTAATGTAGCGACGGCAACGGCGATATTGTCGGCATCGGGAAGGATGTTGCCGAGAACAATGCCGAGCATCAGCCATTTCCGACTTGGAGTCCATTTGCGCACTGCCATAGCTACTATGCCGTGTATCCCTGCTTGTGCCATTGCATTCCTCCGTTTTCATAGTACGACCGATTGGTTGCTCAGGTTATGCGCATCTCAGCTACGAGAGCTGAGAGCGTCATAACACAGTGTTTATAAAAGCCGTAAATTCCTGACGAAAACCGTAAAAATCCAAGTGACTTCGTAACTCCGTCGTCCCTAACATTATTGTTATTATTTATTCTTAGCAAGTCGCTACTTGATGTTTTACCCTTCTGGCGGCGTTTGTTGCGGTTTGCTCATCCGATGATGTGAACTAGCTGATGAAAAATCTGTGACATTCTTTGTCTAGGCTTATCAACTACATCATCCAACAGACGGTGCTAAACAACCACTAATTTGACGAGCTTTTCGCCACAAGACGGTATATCGTTACAGAGGCCTGATAGTTGTTGGTTGGAAGGTAGCCCTGGAGCCAGCGTTCATAGTCGATTTCGAAAACTGTAATTAGATCCATGTCAAATAGGGGGGTTGTTGTCAAACCCAGAATATCAACCATATCAAACCAACCCTCTGCGGTTGTGCCGCGGCGACCGGGCAGGACGACGCAGGTAACCCCATTTTCAACGAGATAATGGTCAGTTGATCCGTCTAAAAACCGTTTACCAGCACCTGGATCAACCAGAGCTCCCATATCAAAGATAGGCCGTTTACTGAAGTATCGTATTGCACCAATATCGAATGCCGCACATCGTTCGTCGGGAGAGAAATTATCACGTATGAAATGGGCTGCTGTTATGCGCACGTTTTGCATATGATCAAGATTGGCATCATACACGCCATTCCAATACAAAATGCTAGCCGTGGCGATGACGATCAAGCCACCAGTCAGCCATATTCGCAAACGGCGATACGGCAAACTTATCAGCCCTGTCCCCAGGGCTAACCACAGGATTATGTGATTTATCGCACCGTACCGACTTGCCGTACCTGGGGTAGGCATGAATACCATATAGCTCAAGTTGTGCAAGACTGCCCACACCAGCAAGATGACCATCGGTCGGCGTGCTCGGTCAGATATCCACCATGGCCATCGACGGAAATCACTCACGCGTTTGCCAGCTGCGATCAGCAAAGGAAGGACGACGCCTATCCAACCAACGAGAGCCCAAGCGGATATGGTGTAGTTAGCATTGCCAACCACATTTCCGATGACGATGCGTGGTGGGGGTAGAGCTATGCCACCTAGCGCGAACTCCAATAGATATGCCGGCCATAAGACTACGTAGATAAGAGCTGGGAACCGTCCGAGCACGGCCAACGACCCAGACATGCCTGCTACCACGCGCGTTCCAATGGAAAAGGTTAATTGCTTACCAATGGCGCTGGTGGGAAGAATGTATCCTGTACGCCACAATAGATAGCCAAACCATGGCCCACAGATTATGAGACCGATCAGGCCAGCAACCACGAACCCGCGTTGGATACCGTTATTGCGCCATAGTTCGATGCAGGCGATCGCAACGACTAACGCCAATCCCTCTGGACGGGTGAGAATAAGTAATCCTAGTACGATACCTAACCAGCCCCACAGTTCTTTCTGGTAAATAAGCAGCGCTAACACACCAAGACCCAGGAAGAGCATGGTTTCCATTCCGCTGAGCGCGAACCAAATCATGTTCCCCGATAGCACAACTAGCAGAGCTCCAGCAAGTGCTGGTAAGCGGCGCAATATTGGCTTCAGAAGTTCATATAACCCAACGCCTACGGTTGCAAGTGACAACATCCCTAAGATTTTTGCCAGGCCGTGCATAGGCAAGCCTAATTTGTGCCCACTGGCAAGCAATAGCATCCAGAGTATGCTCGTACTTCCTACACCTTTTTCGTCGGCTACGCTGAATATTAGCTTCCCTTGCTCTGCTAGATTTTGAGCGTAGACAAAGTGGATGTAGGTATCATCCATGGGAAATTCAATATACGATGGGAGCAGGAACGCTGTGGATACCAAAACAACTGCCAGAACAATGATGGTGGGAGGAACCCACGAAGGGAGAACTTCAAAGCGCGATGCGAAAGATGGTTTGGGCATATTTTATTCTTTGCTCCGTATTCACGTTAATCGCGGAGATGTCTGTTTTGTGTCCCCCCTGCGTGTGTTCAGTTAAGTCTAAAATGTTAAAGTCCCCCAACTGGTTCTTAAGTTACTTCCGGTCTGTCACCGGAAGCAGTGATGTCGGTTGAATCGGCGGGTCTCCATAGCCTTCACCCCCTCTCAAATGTCCTCACTACAACAATGGGCTTGCCAGACAAAGCATGTAGGCCAGTATTAACTTGATTATGGACTGGCTCTTCAGAACGGTTGGCGTCTGGTTCAAGCTAATAGCACAATCGCGGTTGAAGCATTGGGTTAATTCATCCGACAATATTTGATTGTTGATTTTCAAACAAAGCTCGAAATTACTGTTCAAGCCTTTCTCTTCAATGTTCGCGGAACCGAAGATGACATCGCCACTTTCGTTCCAGGTTATCTTGGAGTGCATGTAGCGGGTGTGGTAACGGAAGATATGCGCCCCAGCTTGTACGAGATTTTTTATGGGGATATGGTTGGCGATGTCAATGATCGGAATCCGGGTGCGGTGCGAAAGTAATACCCGGAGGTTAACCCCGCGTTCCATTTGGGAGAGCATGGCATTGAGGAATTCTTTATTGGGCAGGAAATACCAATGCCGGAAATAGATCGTTTCATTTGTGTTGAGTACCTGATCCAACATCCGCCGACAGATATCTTTTCTTGAGCCAGGCACAGTGAGCAAAACCTGGGCGTCACCGAACCAGAAGTCAGATAGGTTTATCTCTGACCGCCTCTTCTGGTATTGCTCCTTCCCCTTCAATGAGTTAGCAGAAACGAATTCATAAAGGTCATGCCCAGCTTGCCCGAAATCCCCATCGATCCTCAGATTGGAGTCTTGCCAACCCGTGTAGTAATCCCCCATGTTTGATCCACCGATGAAGAGTGTGGTTTGGTCAATAACAAGAAGCTTGATATGTAACCGATCGGCAAATGACATACGCGAGCCGGATGGTTGGAAAATATTGATCTCAAATCCAGCCTTTTCTAGCCTCTTAAGCATGCGAAAATTGTGAAAGATGTTTGTGGGGTGGTCGGTAATGGTGCCAAGCAGATCCACCATGATGCGCACCCCCACACCAGCTTCTCTCTTGGCAATTAATATATCGTTTATTTTTTCGGTCCAACACCCGTAATCGTAGATCAGGTACATCATGCTGATCGTTTCTTCTGCCTGAGCGATTGCATCGAGCAAGTCCTGATAGAAAGGGGTAACTTCTGAGAATAGACGGTATCTATTTTTCATTTTTCACCCGTTTCGGAGATGCAGGGTGATAGACGAGCGGCTTGCCGGCGGTTCTGGCCAGATAGAGGGTGAACTTGCTGTCGATATTCGCTATCGAGTGGTAAAACATGGGGTGTTTCCTTTCTAGTAAATAAATAAATCCTCGCAAAAGTCTTTTATTTAGACCGATTGATAATTCCCCAGTTTAATTTCCAAAACGGGCGTTCGAATTTAATCCTCATCCTGCCCATCGCAAATCTCTTCTAGTAAAAACACCAACAACTCACCCAAATTGGCAAATCCTCTGCGCTCTCCTGTTGCCGTATTTTCCAGCGAGAATCGCCAGGCGCGCTTTCCCCTCTGTATCCACCTGCCACAGCCGCAGTAGGAAGGACCGATAGCCCATCTCGCCAAAGCCTTTATCTTGATGGTCGAATTCCATTGGTGATTTCTTTCACATCAAAGCAATTGGTCGTAAATGAAACGTAATCCAACCGTAAATCCACCATAGTGAAATGAGAAGAGAAGGCTCTGAACAAGTTCAATTAGATGTGAGACAGCAACGAATAATAGCAATTGGAGCCACTCAAACAGGAGGCTCCAATGCGGAGCAGGACTACATAGTTTATTCCTTGGATCGCCCCTTCCGGACAGGCGACAATATTTTCCGAAGACGCCCTATTGAGATGAGCGAGGCGGCATACCAACGACGGCGTTGCCAGCAAGTTTGGCAGCGCTCGAGCGAGGAAGGGTGTTCTGTGCGAAGGGCTGAGGATATTCTACGGGTTCCGCGCTCGACGCTCTTTCACCGGTAGATGCCGGTAAAAGAAATGCTCCCAGCCCACAATACCAGGCAGGGCCCTTTCGCGTATCGCCCTGACGGGGTGTGGGTCGACATCCGTTCGCTGCTCTTAGTCGCCCAGTACGAATTCGTCGAAAAAGGATACGATCCGCTGTTCGCATTCCGTCTCCAACTCAGGCATGTCGCAGATCGTGTGCTCAGCCTCTGGGACGTACCAAAGTGATTTTGGCTCACACGCAGCGGCGTAGAGTCGGTCCCCGCTGTTGATGGGGATGGACTCATCTTCTCCACCCTGGAAGATTAGAACTGGTCTTCCACACAGGTCTCCAATCCATTCCGTTGTATTAACTTCCGCTGCTTGGAAACCTGCAATCCGTTCACCCCAGAAGACGATAAATGGGACCATGAAACGGAACTTCTCGCCGAGGATGGCGACGATCGCTTTATCTACGGTATCCTCCATCTGGGCAAAAGCGCTATCAGCGATGATGGCTTTAATCTGCGGGTTAAGCGAAGAATATTTAATCGAAAGAGCACCCCCCATAGATTTTCCAAGAATGCCGATTCGATTGGGATCAACATCCTCCCGAGTAAGCAGGTATTGATACCAGGCTTCAAAGTCGTGCATTTCTTCATGCCCGAACGTGATCAACTCCCCTGGGTTGACATCGTGCGTGCGCAAGCTGCCGATGAGTACGCCGTACCCGTTTCGATGGAGGTACGAAGCCTCACGGAGTGGATCCTCGCGATCATCCTGGTAGCCATGCATGGCGATAATCGCCGCGCCGTTCTCGGATGGGACATACCAGCCTGCCAACGTCAAACCGTCTTCGGTCGTGACGGTAACTTCCTCATAAGGCATTCCGAAATCAGCCGGAGTCTGCGTAAGGGGTTCACGCATCTCCATTGGGAATGTGACCATCTCTTTCCCCTTCTGGTAGCCAACGAGGTTAATGGCGATGAATACTGCAAGCAGGATTCCACCCACGATCCAGAGTGTTATTTTGGACCAACGTTTCATATCTCGCATCCTTTGATTGGGTTCCTCTACGGATCTACTGGAATGAACATCTCATTTTTTACCCCTCAAATAAGTCCCACTGCGCTGAATTCGGGGAATCCACCCCAATACAACCCCCAGCCGGTCAAGAATAGGAGCGCGACGAGTGAGGTGATGAAGAAGAAGGTTGTCACCGGTTGCTCTCCTAGTCTTGTCCTGCCCCAGATGAGAATGATCAGCATCAGGATGGTCAAGAAAGGGAGCCCCAACGGGATCGTTACAGCCTCGATGAAGATGAGGAAGAGCGTGAATCCGTGGATGATACCCGCGGGGATAATGATTCCCCACGAGAACGCACCACTCCACCGGATTCGCCAATGACGATAGAAGATCAGCGAGGCCAGGCCAATCACGCCGAGATGCCAGAGGTAATGGCTCAGCACTTCATCGTAGAAGTGTGTTAGTTGGCCCGCATCCCCACCTTGGACGATATGTCCGATCGAGTTTGCGGCGAGGTGCATTCCCTGTCCCTCCACCCATAGCGCAGCCAGCAGCACAAATGCACCCATCTCTATAGGGCTGGGTGGAGCCTCACTTGTAGATCGCAAAAGACCCCAATAAAGTGGCAGCAGGATCAATGGTGTAAGGATATCGAGAACATCCCCCCATTTCATGAGTGGGTATGGACCGAACGCGCCGCCCAGGAAAGCGGGCCCGGCGATTAAGACCGTGAAGGCGATCGCGCACACTAATAAACGTCGTGAGAGGTGAGACATTAGAACCTCCGTTATTCAAAAATGTAATTTAATCATTTCATCGGGAGTACGTGTCACAATTGAGCCCGGCACAGTGATCAAGTTCAGGCCTATTGCCTGTGCCATACGCCTACCTGTTTATCGTTTCTTCAACCAGGTAAAACTCGTTACCCTTCAGGGCTAAGTAGTGAAAACTGTTTGAGGAGTCAAAGGCGATTTTTCCGTAGATTATGAAATCGTAGGCTCTACCCTCATCCCTATCTACGACCACAAATCTCCTATCCCCCACAGCAACATAATAAACAATCCGTTGACTGTCTGGGCTGAATACAGGGTAGCCGATTCCATCATACAATTCTCCTTCTACGCCATTGACGACCAGTAACCACTGGTTACCCACTTGGGCTAAATAAGCTAATCGCCGACTGTCCGGGCTAAAAACGAGCGAACCTTGGCCAATACCATCATATGGGGTACCTTCTCCCCCATTCATGACTAAAAATTGTTTATCACCCTCTGTAGGTACGTAGGCTACCCGTGAGCTATCCGGACTGAATACGAGGGTCTCTGTCATCACCCCATCATATTGTTTTCCTTCTTCTCCATCTATGACCACAAATTGCTTATCACCATCGACGGCTAAATAAGCGAATCGCTTACTATTTGGGCTATAAACAAAAGAAGCCAGGTCAATAGCATCATATGATTTCCCTTCAATCCCATTTATAACCACGAATTGTTGATCACCTTCCAAAGCCAAATAAGCTAATCGCTTGCTATCCGGGCTAAATAAGAGAGAATCTGCGAAAACTCCTTCGTATCGTTTTTCTTCTTCTCCGTTCACGACCACGAAAAGACTATCGCCTTCTGAAGCCCAATAAGCCACTCGTTGGCTGTTTGGGCTGAAGACGGGATTCAATGCGTCATCGTATAGTTTCCCTTCAACTCCATCCGCGACCACTAACCACTGCGCACCCACCTGCGCTA
>SDBU01002504.1_pt1 | contig 24308 bp, 20 predicted proteins | sample 2277071 | NCBI WGS metagenome assembly SDBU01 (sample SAMN10397929, study PRJNA504765) | marine sediment metagenome | isolation source: marine sediment core GS08_GC12, 126 cmbsf | place: Arctic Ocean: Gakkel Ridge, Loki's castle | collected 2008
TAATGTTTATAGTAGTTGAATTGAAAAAATAATCCGAGCTCCGATAGGAGCGATATGTCATTCCGAAAATAGAACATATTTTCATATTTCGTGGCGCTCTCTCAAGAGCATGAGTGTTTAGTTCGAAAATAGAATAAAGAGAACCACGGATTTCACGGATATGAAAAGAGATTTCACAGATTAAGAAAATTAATAAAAAAATAATTAACCTAATGTTTTTACTGTTTTTTTCATTCTGGCTTCAGTATTCTGCCTTCTGTATTCAAATTAACAATATTTTATTAATATTTCAACAGATAATTTATTGTTCGATAAACTTTTTAATCAGTTTATCGGCAGATTTTATAATAAGGGCTTTAACGTTTTTTATTGCTTCTTTTTTGGTTATGTTTTCAGATACGAGTGCATCCATCTCCAAAACACCGTCAATTCCTGTTCTAATCATTTCAGGCTCAATAATTCCACCTATTAATACAACAGGTTTATTATACTTTATCGCTAATTTTAATATTCCGTCAACGGCTTTTCCACAGGAAGTCTGACTGTCAATTTTGCCCTCACCTGAAAAGATGACGTCCGCATTTTGTATCATTTTTTCAACACCAAGATTTTCCATAACCAATTCAATACCTGAATGAATCTCTGCATTAAGAAAAGCAACAAGACCAGCGCCAAGCCCGCCGGCTGCCCCGGCTCCATTAATTTCTACTACATCTTTTATTAGGTCTTCTTTTATTTTTTTTGAAAGGTTTGACAATCCTGTTTCTAAAAAGTCAACCTGTTCAGAAGAAGCTCCTTTTTGCGGACCAAAAATGCGGGCAGCTCCGTTTGGACCGAGAAGAGGATTGTTTACATCACATGCTCCGATAAATTTTATTTTTTTTACTTTTGGATGTATCGATGAAATGTCTATTTTAGTTATATCATTTAAGACACCGCCACACATTCTTTTCAGTTTTTTATTGCCCGAATAAAAAATTACGCCTAATCCGTGTGCCATTCCAGTACCCCCGTCAACCGTAGAGCTACCCCCCAAACCGATGATTATCTTTTTTACATCTTCTTTTAATATTTCCTTTAATAGCTGACCGACACCTTCGGTACCGGTATTTAATGGATTTCGTTTATTTAATGGAACAAGCGGAAGTCCAATTACAGAAGCAACATCCATAACCGCAGTGGCATTATTTTCAATGAGACCGTAATATGATTCAATTTCCTTATCCAGAGGACCTTTTACTTTTTTCCTTTTTAACACACCTTTCAATTTTTCAGTAAGTATCAAACTCATCCCCTCTCCACCATCGGAAAGAGGGGCTTTCATAATCGATGCCTCCGGCATTATCAGTTTAATGCCCTCCTCCATAAACGATACAACATCTTCTGAAGCTGCACTTCCCTTAAAAGAATCCGGTGCTAATAATATTTTCACTAATAAGTTCCCTTTATGATTGCTATTAGTTATTAGCTGTTAGCTATGAAAAAAATAGAACTTAGCATCTGGATGATGTGTTCTAAAATATTTCAGGAGTAAGTATAAAATTCTTCGAAGTAACTTTTATTTCCGAGGGTATCAAATATTCCGGATAGGAAAAAAGTAAAATAAATAATATTAACAGATTTAAAATGTTTTTCTTCATGATACAATTACGGATAAAAATTAATTTTTCATAGTTTATTACAGAAGAATAAGTAAGAATATTTTTTCAAAATAACAAGGATAATTATAAAATTATATTGTTTATGTATCGAATAACTGTTGACAAATGGAAAAAAATTAAATAAATTATAATGAAAAAAAAAGTTAATAGAAAACCGGTTAAGTAAATAATTTGTTAAAAAAAGTCGATAAGATTAAAGAAGTATCATATTATCATACTAAGATAAAAGATTGGCCTGAGAGTGAACGTCCGCGTGAGAAACTTTTGGAGCTTGGTGCGGATAAGTTAAGCAATGCTGAACTTCTGGCTATATTATTGAGGAGCGGTTCCGGGGAAGTAACTGCTGTTGATTTGGCTAAAAGGCTTATGATAGAATATGGAGAATTGCCGGCTATTTCGGGCAGGTCAATAGGTGAATTGAAGAAGATGAAGGGTATTGGAAATACTAAAGCAGTTACTTTAATAGCAGCTTTTGAAATTGGAAGAAGGATTGCAAGCGGCGGTGATATTAAAAAAGTGAAGATTGGATGTCCAGAGGATATCGCAAATTATTATATACCGTTGATGAGGAATTTGAAAAAAGAGCAATTTAAGATTGTTCTGCTTGACAGCAGCAATCAGATACTAAAAGATATTTTGATTTCGGAAGGGAATCTTAATTCCAGTATTGTTCACCCGAGGGAAATTTTCAAACCCGCAGTTTCAGAATCAGCGGCATCGATTATACTTGTGCATAATCATCCAAGCGGAGATTGCGAGCCAAGTGAAGATGATATCGAGATAACAAAGACAATTGTTGATGCGGGTAAACTTATGGGTATTTCTGTACATGACCATATTATTATCGGTGGAAATATTTTTACAAGTTTAGCTAACAAAGGAATGATTTGAATAATTAATTATTTTAATAAATGACAAGTAGTTCAGATATTGTCGGAAAGAAAATATGGGCAGTAGCCGGCGGGAAGGGTGGAACGGGGAAATCTGTCATTTCTGCAAATATAGGTATAGCTCTTGCAAGCCTGGGGCATAAAGTTATTCTTATCGATGCAGATTTAGGTGCTCCTAACCTCCACACCTGTTTGAACATTAGAAGACCATCTTTTACACTAAACGATTTTTTAAATAAAAATGTGCCGGATTTGAATTCTATATTACTTGAAACTCCTAATGAGAATCTCAAATTGATTTCAGGTGGTTCGGAAATTCTTGGACTTGCAAATATTCAGCATCAAAAGAAAATGAAAATGCTGAGACATTTAGAAAAGCTGGATGGAGAATTTATAATAGTTGACCTCGGAGCAGGAACGGCATACAATACGATAGATTTTTTTAACATTTCAAATGAAGGGATACTTATTTGTAATCCGGAACCGAATGCTAAACTTGATACTTATTCTTTTTTAAAGAATGTAGTCTGGAGAAGATTATTAGCTGTTACCAAGAATAACGGGATTGTAAAAGAAATAATTAATAAAACCGATTTTTTTAAAGGTAAAAAAACGTTAGAGGTTGAAAAACTTCTTCAACTGGTTAAGAGTGAAGATGAGGAATCTTTTAATAAGATGAATAAGGTCTTGAATGATTTTAGTCCGAGACTGATAATGAATAAAGTGAGAAGAAAGAGTCAGATTGCCGAAGCAAACCAGCTTGTTATACTGGCAAAAGAATTTTTGAATATCGAGGTCAAGTATCTGGGATATATCGCACTTGACTATCATGTGGTTGATTCTTCGGAAAAAATGCTTCCTTTTATCCTTACACACCGAAGATGTGGCGCAAGTAAAAATATTTTTCAGATAGTTAAGACTCTTATTGAGATTGACAGGCAGAGAGAGAAAACTTTCCGAACATTTAAAAAAGACATGAAATCCGAAGCCCGTAAGTGGAAGTAATCACAATTCTATTATAGTACTTCATTTAATAATTTATATTATGCCGAAGTTTCGAGATGTTGTAAATTTCGTAATATCAATAAAATTTTATATAAAGAATTCTATGAATTATTAAGTTTAATAAAATATTTCCCCCCATCCGGGTGAAAAGTCACCTCAGTTATACCTTTCATTAAGATTCTTAGATATTATAATTATGGGAAAAGTGGATGTTTGATGAAATAAAAAGGCTTTTAAAGCACTCTGTTGTTTATGGAGTAGGACATTTGTTAACCCGATTTGTCGGTTTTGCTCTTCTGCCCATATATGGAAATTTTCTCTCGACCGGCAAATTCGGAGACTATGCCCTTATATTTATGTTTCTTGCCTTTGCTAATATTATTTATATCTATGGTTTTGATTCTGCCTTTCTGAGATTTTATCTTTTGGAGAAGGAAGATAAAGAAAGAAAAAAAATATTTTCAACAGCTTTTATTTCTTTGTTTTTCACTTCTATAGTTTTTTCATCTATAGTCTTTTTTACTTCTGAATGGCTCTCGGTATTTATTTTTGATTCACCTGAAAATTATTATTTTTTCAAATGGTCGAGCGGGATATTATTTTTTGATACAATCTGTGTTCTCGGATTCCTTATTCTGCGTGCTGAGGAGCGTTCAATTAGTTTTGTAAGCATCAGGTTCATTAATGTTTTGATTACAATTGGGCTGAATATATTATTAGTAGTTTTTCTGAAAAAAGGTGTAGAAGGTATATTAATCAGCAATTTTATTGCTTCGACAATTACTTTTTTCATTCTGATACCAATAATAATAAAAAAGTTTGAATTTGGTTTCTCGGCAGCTCCTTATAAAGAACTGATTAAATTTGGGCTGCCTTATATACTTCCCGGGATTTCACTTATTTCTATGGAGATGATTGGAAGAATTTTTATTGAAAATATATTTGGCAGAGAATCTGTTGGAATATATAGTGCAAGCTATAAGCTTGCGATGGGAATATTACTTGTTGTGGCTGCATTCAGGTTTGCCTGGCAGCCTTTTTTCCTTTCTGCGGCAAAAAATATCGATGCTAAGGAAATATATGCAAGAGTCCTGACATACTTTCTTCTTCTGATTTGCTGGCTGTATCTTCTCATCTCTTTATTTGCTTGGGACCTCGTCCAATTTGGCTTTTTAAGTCATGATTATTGGGAAGGAGTAAAAATTGTACCTGTGGTAATGCTCTCATACATTTTTTACGGTTTATATGTTAATTTTATTGTTGGGATTTATCTGGAGAAAAAATCTTTTTATTTGCCGTATATTACAACTTTTTCTGCTCTTGTTAATATTGGCTTAAACTTTATCTTTGTTCCGAGAATGGGAATTACGGGAGCAGCAGCATCAACGGCAGTCTCGTATTTTATTATGGCGGGGCTGATGTTTCTCGTATTACAAAAAATTTATCCGATTAAGTACGAATATCTTAGAATTTTGAAAATAATTATAATTACGGGATTATGCTTTTTTATCGGGTACCGGGGATACGTGCCTTTTCAGCCATATTTAAAAATTGTTGTATTTCTACTCTTTCCTTTTATTTTAAGAATTGCCGGTTTTTTTAATAAAGAGGAGATAAAAAAGCTAAAGAATTATATATTTTAATGAATTTCTATTTTAACCTGAAAATTGGGATGGGCTAAACAATCATGCTCTTTAGGAAAACTGTGAAATCGCCGGTTTTATTTTTGGACTAAACACTCATGCTGCTGAGGAGAGCCACGAATTATGAAAATATTTGATTTTTCTCTGTTGGTGACAACACCAACAGAGAGCTAATCCTGAAACAATCCTGAACTTGTTTCAGGATCTTTACTAACAGCGTTTTGAATAATTTGAAGAACTTCGTATGATATGACCATTATGATTTGATTTTAGGTTTATTGCCGGATTATCTTATATTAAATTTCATAAGAATCATCGTGAAACTTTATGTAAATCTTGTCCGAATTTACTGAAGAAAGAAATTTATTCTTTAAATATGTCTTTATATGAATTCTGGTTTTGGGAAACAGGAGCAAAAAACCCGCAGTATCAGTCAATAATCCCGGTGTAATCAAAAATCCACCGGCTAAAATTATTAGAACACCGTCTAATAACTCTTCTGAAGGCATAATACCTAATTTTAAGTTTTCCTTGATCTTAAAAATAGTTATTAATCCCTGAAGTTTAGTAAGATAGGCACCGGTAATACCGGTAATAACAATCAGCAAAATAGTCGAAAAAGTCCCTATTTCCCTTCCGATGTCAATCAGCAGCCATATCTCAATGATAGGGATACCGATAAAAAGAAGAAGTAACTTAAAAAACATTTTAATTTAGAATTCTATTTTTTAATCCGTGGATACCCTAATATCTTTAACATTAAGCTGGATAGTTTTCTTCCCTCCCCAGACATTTTCACCAATATAAAAAACCATATCTATATTATTCTCGATTTGTTCCTTAAATTTCCCCATACCGAATCCGATAGCATCAAAAATCATATATTGGTCTCTTACTTTGAATTTAAGGTGATTATTATTCAATACCTTAGGTACACCAACGACCTGAAGTTTTTTCGCGGCAAAAAGTGGTTTTTCGTTTTGGGGACCGAAAGGTTCAAGATATTTTAAAAACCTTATAATTTCATCATTTATGTCATCGAGTACTATATACCCATCAATCTTCAGTTTAGGAACAAGAATATCGTGAGATAATTCTTTACTTGCAAATTCCTCAAATTGAGATATAAATTTTTCTATATTTTCTTTTTTTATTGTTAACCCGGCTGCAAATTTATGCCCACCAAATTCAATTATATGTTCAGAACAGTTCTTCAAAGCAGAATAAATATCAAACTCAGGGATTGAACGTGCTGAACCCTTACCAATCCCATTAGTTATAGACAACATTATAGTAGGACGGTAGAACTTTTCCATTATCCGTGATGCACATATTCCAATAACACCCTGATGCCAGTTCTCCTTCGCAAGAATTATAGTATAACTTTTCTCAGGATTAAACTGTTCATTTACAATGGACAGTGCATCTTTTAAAATACTGCTATCTAATGTCTGCCTCTTTCTATTCTGTGTTTCCAGAAAATAAGCAATATTTAAAGCCTCATTTATATCATTGGTTATCAGAAGATGTACTCCTTTTTCAGCGTGGTCTAATCTTCCGGCAGCATTTAGTCTTGGTGAGATTCCATAAATAATATTCCAGGTAGAAATATTGTTTCTAGTCATACCGGCAGCATCTATGAGAGTTTTAATACCAAGTGAAGGAGATGAATTGATTTTTTCAAGTCCTTTCTTGACAAGAAGCCTGTTTTCTCCGATCATCGGGACAACATCTGCAATTGTTCCCACCGCTACAATATCAATCAAATTCTCTGCAAAAGAATCATCCAAACCTGCTTTCTTTACAACTCCCTGAATTAATTTGAAAACTACCCCTACGCCGGCAAGTTCTTTAAAAGGATAATTGTCATCAGTTTGTTTTGGATTCAATATCGCTAAAGCTTCGGGCAATGTATCCGAGGGTTCATGATGGTCTGAAATTATAAAATCAACATTATTCTCTTTAGCGAATAATATTTCCTTATGTCCTGTTATTCCACAATCTACCGAAATAATAAGACTTACTCCCCTTGCAATTCCTTCTTTAATTCCTTTTATAGAAAGTCCGTAACCTTCCGTTTCCCTGTCAGGAATATAAAAAGATACCTCTCCACCTAATTTTGTTAAAAAAATATATATTGCGGACGTTGAAGTAACACCATCAACATCATAATCTCCATATATAAGAATATTTTCCTTTTTTTTAATAGCCAATAATATTCTATCAACTGCCTCGTCCATACCTTTCATAAGAAAAGGGTCGTGGAAAAAACCTTCAGAAGGCTTAAAAAATGAAATGGCATCCTTGTGTGTCTTTATTCCTCTACTTAATAATAGAGATGCTATCATCCTTGGTATCTGAAGCTCATCAGCAAACTTTTTTACTTCATCCCGGTCAATATCCTTCCGAAAAATCCATTGAATATTCATTTCAAATAATCACTTTCCTTAAAGAAAAATTATCATCATTAGCAATTTATCACAGCTTTTTACCTAAGCATTATAATTTAAGTAAATAAGTCCTTGAAATCAAATTCTTTTTTATCTTTCTATCTTTTCGGAAAGAATGTTAAGCCAAATTTTAAAGAATAACTTGCCCAGTCTTCTTTTTTCAATTCTGATATTTTTTGGTATCTCCAATCAAAACTGACAGTTCCACTTAGATGTTTTGAAATCGGAACTGAAAATGTAGTTTTATAATCATAGATAGGTTGTTTATTATCTTTTAATCTTCTCGGTGTGATAATTTTAAAATTCTGGTTCAATGTAAGATTTGAAAATTTCCTTTTATTACTCAAATTCATAGTTGCAACATCGTACTTATAAATTTCCTTTTCAGAGATTTCCCCCCATTTAAATCCATAACCGACATCAAATTTCAAACCAAGTGGAAAATTTTTCCCGATTCCCAGTGACAAAACCTTCCAATTAACCCTTGTCGGTTCATCCGTAGAGAAATAATATTCAGCAAAAGGCATATTTTCGTGAAAATTTGATATGAAAAATGTATAATTAAATTCAAACCTCTGTTTCTTAAGAATCAGCTTTCCATTATCATCATCCTGTCCAAATATGTCAAAAGAAATCATCAACTTATCTTCATAATGTTCCCACTCTTTTTCTGAAATTATCCTGAAGGTATTTGCCCTTGTTTTATCTGTTAAAACAAAAGTTTCATCTATTTTAATACTCCTTTTCTTAATATCAGGAAATTTTTTCAATTTAACAGGCACATTTTTTAAATCTGACTTCTTTCCGGATTTAGAATTTACCTTTTTTGTTAGGTCAGCTATCAAGCTTTTCAAATGTTTGGATTCATAAGTCCCTGAATCTGATTTTACATCATTATTTATTAATAATTTATCTTCTTTAAACTTCTCAGCCTCGATTGTTTGAGTTTCTAAATCGTTAAAAGCATAACTATAACTCCAAAATGTAAATAATAAAACAAAAATAAAAAAATTTGCTAAATTCCGAACGTTCATTTTTTATTCAAATCCCCTTAATAATTAATTTTTATAGATTTATTTTCAATATATTCAGCAACTTATACAAACAGCTCTTTAAATTCTAAGACTCCTAATATACATTGCAAAAAATATTATTGCAAAAATCGTGCAAAAATTTTTATTTTTGGGAAAAAAATTAAAGGAAAGATAAAAAAATGTCGATTAGGAGAGTTGCAGTAATATTTTCTAAAACTCAGCGAAGTATTTTAATGAGGACAATTTTATACACTTATATATGATATTCGATTCTTCCTCTACCGAAATTTATCTTATTCCAAATTCTCTCGTGAAAATAATAACCAAATATTTTAATTACAGTATCTAAAGAACCTATACTTATTGACAAAACCGGTTTTTTCGTAAATAGAAATACAACCATACTTGTTATTATAACACCCATAATTCTATAGGTTATTGTTTTTAATATACTTCTTTTGCGTGTCTCAATCATTTTTTCCACCTCATATTTTAGGTTTACCGGCATCTTTTACGTACGGTTCATAAAAGCTAACATATTTAAAAGCATCATCCGGAGAAATAACTACAGCTAAACCCTTATTTTTATTTGCATACTTTAGAGAAGCGTATAATATTGCACCGGTTGTAGGACCAACAAGGATACCGGTTTTTCTTGCTAACTGAATTCCGGTGTTGTATGCATCTTTATCCTCAACCTCTATAATATCATCAATTACTGATTTATCGAGAATTTCGGGGACAAGGTCCTCGCTCAGTCCTGTTATTCTCTTCATACCAGGCAAGTTATGTTCATTAGTTGCAGGCTCAACTCCTATTATTTTTATAGAAGCATTCTGCTCTTTAAGGTATTTACCTACGCCCGTAATAGTGCCGCAGGTTCCGAATCCTGCAAAAAAATATTTAATATTTCCATTTGTTTGCTGCCATATTTCGGGACCAGTTGTTTTGTAATGTGCCTGAACATTCAGTTCATTTTCATATTGATTTGGATTCACATATCTTTCTCCACCCTTACTTTTTAACATACCAGCAACTAATCCTCGTGCTCCTTCATTTGGATAAAGAGGGCATAAGCTGTCATCAGCTTCCCATAAAGTATCTATTCCAAGTAACCTCAGTAAGGTTTTTTTCTCTTCCGGAATTCCTTCAGGCACTGCTATTTCAATTGGTATTTTTTTTGCATTTGCAAGGGCTGCTAAAGCGATACCGGTATTGCCTGATGATGGCTCCACAATGGACTGACCTTTTTTGATTTTAACTCCTTTTAACATTGATAAAGCAATTCTGTCTTTAACAGAACCAAACGGGTTATACCTTTCCAGTTTAAGGTAGATTGGAAAATCTGTATTCCCGTTAAAGCTTTCGTTCAATTTTACCATAGGCGTTGGATTTTCCGGGCTTGCTATCAAATCAACTATATTTTCATACACTCTTAATTGATGATTTATTACAGCCATTTTTTACCCCTAAATTATTTTTATTTAACTTCCTTTACTCCTCAAAAATGCAGAGAAAAGAAAAACATAGATTTTTTGATTATTATTGAAATTCAATTACAATAATTAGATATTATAATCATTAATTCCGGGATGCAGTCCGCACTCCTTCTTGGATTCATCCTCCCACCACCATCTTCCGGCCCTTACATTTTCAGTTCTTTTTATAGCACGAGTACACGGTGCGCATCCTATACTCGCAAAACCCTTATCATGAAGGGAGTTATACATCAGAGAATTTTTCTTTATATAATCCCATACATTCCTTTCCGACCAGTCAGCAATTGGATTAATTTTAATCATAGAATTATGTGCATCATCTATCTCAACTTTTTTAATATCCGTCCTTGTTATGACCTGTTCCCTTCTCAGACCGGTTATCCACGCTTTCAAGTCCGCCAATGCTCTATTCAAAGGTTCAACCTTCCTAACATAGCAGCATTTTTTCCTATCTTCCAGACTATTACGAAACGAATAAAATCCTCTTTCCTTTTCCAGTTCTTCTACCAGCTTTGCTTGAGGGAAGTAAATATCTACCTTAATATTATATCTTTTTCTAATATTTTCCATAATTTGATAGGTTTCTTCATTTAGCCTGCCGGTATCGAGAGTAAATATTTTTGCTTCTGAATTAATCTTCCTGAGCATATCGATAATAACCACATCCTCAGCACCAAAACTCGATGCAAAAGCTATTTCCGGGTGAAATTTCTTTAAACCCCATTCAATCACTTCAAAAGCATTTTTCTTCACTACTTCTGCTTCTGAAATTTCAATTTTCTCAGACATTTTAACTGCCTTTTTTAAAATTTTTATTATTCAACTATTTCTTTTTTCTCTATTATTAAACTAAATTTGTCATCGATTTTTTTTACTCTGACAATCCGATGTCCTTCTTCAGCTATGCTTGCCGGAACATTCTCGGTTATTCCATTTTGGCTTATTATGACTTCAAGGAATTCACCTTCTTTCATCTCTTTCAACTTTAATTTTGTTTTCATAAAAGTCATCGGACAAACCTCACCGGAAAGGTCGATAACTTTATCTATTTTTATATCTTCCATTCAGATGCCTCCCTTAGTTTTAATTGTTCCTATTTCCTCGTCCAGAGATACAGGAGATTTTGGATTTTCTACAGCATTTTTCCCAAATACATCTTTCATAAATTCCATATAATTATCTATTCCGACTTCCATAATTAACTGACCGGTCCTTACTCTACCCTTTCCTTCTCCAACCTTTTTATACCATTCCAACGTCTTTTCAATAACAGCAGGTATATCTTCAATATTTACTAACTTGGCAACTACCGTTCCTTGGATGGGATGCCGCCCGTGTCTTCCACCTATCCTTATTATACATCCGACTTTTCCTTCTACCCATGCCTTAGTAGGACAGGCTCTGATACAATCAGCACAATATAAACACTTGCTTTCATCAAAAATCGGTCTTCCTGACTCAGGTTCAGGAGTAATCGCTCCCTCTAAACAAGCAATTGAACAAATTGTACATCCGGTACATTTATCTTTATTCCATTCCGGATAGATTGCCCCCTGAAAACCAAGGTCACTTTCCGTCGTTCTCATACAATCAATAGGACATCCGGAAAATCCCATTTTAAATTTATGATTTGTTTGCAACCCAAAAAATTTTTTATCAACCATCTCAGCAAGTTCCTGCGTTGGAATAAGCCCCTTAGGATTATACTCGCAACCCGAGCATGCTGTCGGAACCCTTACTCTTGCCCCGCAGGATGCTACAAGTTGATTTACTTCTTTTAACTCTTTTACCGCTTCATTAAAATCCTTATAATCAACATAAGGAATCTCAATTGACTGTCGAACACTAAAATGAACATAATCTTTACCATATCGCTCAGCCACTTCTGCAATCTTTTTCAGTTTCTCAATCGGAAGTCTTCCGCCAGGAACCCGGCATCTTACAGTAAATTTATCCTTCTGCCTCTGCTTGATAAATCCGCCCGATTTAAGTTCATTGAAATCGATTATACCGGTTTTGCCCTCAACCTTAATATCAATAGTTACTTTTTTTTTCTTATCTTCCATATTCCAATCGGTTGTAATTCGTTTAATCCTTTTTTTCTTTTCTCCGGCGTTTATATAAGCCATTTTTCTTCTCCCATTTTGCTGATTAAGTTGGAAACACAAATTAAAATTTAAATCTATAATATCATCTTAAATATTTTACTTTTCCTGCATAACATATGCTAAAAAACAAAATAGAAAAAGCCCACTTCCTTGTCAGGATAGTGGGCTTAAAAACATAATTAATAACATTTTTTAGGTTAAAATAAGTAAAATTTTCCCACTATCCTGTTAAGGAAACTACAACAAAAATCACAACAACACATAAAACAAATCATACAATAATGTGGAAAAATATCCTTCATTATAAAATCCAATTACTTTATTTATATAATTGGCATAATTTATACACATTATACCTTAATGTCAAGTAAAATTTTATTTTGTTAATTTTAGTACGAAAATAGATGAAAGCACAGAGCATGTTAGGGCGAACGGCTGTTCGCCCTAACAAAGCATATTTTCATACTTCGTGGCGCTCTATAAGAGCATGAGGGTTTAATATGACAATTTCTGACATCCATCCCCTTCTTTACAAGATTATATTATGTTTTACCTGAACAATTACAGATTTTTAGACATTATCTTTCAAAAACAACTTTTCCGCCGACAAGTGTCGTTTCAACCTTAATATTCTTTATATTGTTGACCGGACAGGTCAACAAATCTTCAGTTAAAATTACCATATCAGCTAATTTGCCCGCTTCGATTGAACCCTTGATATTTTCTTCAAAAGAGGCATAGGCATTATTTATAGTGTACATCTTCAGAGCTTCTTCCCTTGAAATTGCCTGTTCAATGTTTATGATATTTCCCCTTTCGGTTTTTCTCGTGATAACAGTCCACATTGAAAGAAAAGGATTATACGGATTTGTGGAGGTATTAGGATTAAATTGAACCATGTGGTCAGAACCGCCATTTACTATAACTCCTTCATTAAAAAGAGACTTATAAGGATGAAAGGATTTAATCTTTTGTTCGCCAAGTATGTATCTCATAACTTCAGAATCTTTATAAAACCATGCCGGTTGAGAATCCGCATAAACTCCTAATCTCTTCATTCTCTTAATAGATTCGGGGGTATAAAAATTGCCGTGAATTATTGAAAATCTTCGCTCTTCTATCGGATTAATTTTATTTACCTCCTCAAACGCATCCAGAATTACATCCACTCCACCCCCTCCGGTGCTGTGGCAGGTAAATTTCCACCCAATTTCATTAGCGATTTTAACAACAGGCACTAATTGTTCCTTTGTAACAAGTAAAACCCCGCGATAATCGGGATCGGTAATGCCATATACTTCCTCCGCCCTATCCGGATTTTCCTTTGCCCAGGGCTCCCTCAAATAAGCAGTACCGGTTAGAATACCGCCGTCCATATGCCATTTCAAAGCCCCTACCCGTACCCATTCATTCCCAAATCCCGTATAAAAACCCAAATTCGATAATTTTTGTCTGATTTCATCAACAGGATCATCAGGATTTACATCAAGCTGCCATAAGTGAATATTTAATAGCACCCGCGCAGTCAGCCTCTTTTGTTCGTAAATATCCTGAAATATCTTAATCTTTGACGGACCTCCCCATCCGATATTAATTCCCGTTATTCCGACACTGTTATACAATTTAATCATATTTACAATTGCATCCAGTCTCTGCTCGTAGGTCAACTCCGGCTCGGATATGCCTTTAAGCAGCTCAAATGCAGAACTCCGCAAAAATCCTGTCGGTTTTCCCGTGTTTTTATCCTTTAAAACACCCTCATGCTCAGTATCTTTATTAATATTGCTTATTCTCAAGGCATAAGAATTTACCATTCCTCCATAAGTACCATTTAAAAATACAGGATTATTCGGTGCGGCTTTATCGAGCTGGTCTTTTCCGGGCCAACGCATTTCTTTTATTCTTGTAGAAAATATTTTTGGATGTACAACCCACTCACCGGGCTTCTTTTTATTTGCCTTATTAGAAATCCAGCCAAGAAGCTCTTTAATATCGTGAACATCCGGTATTTCTTCAAAAAGCTCGCTTAATGCAGCTTCATCCGGATGACCGTGAGCATCTATCAAACCCGGGATTACTGTTCTTCCTTCCAAATCAATTTTCTTAGTATTTGCGCCTGTCATTTTAAGAATATCCTCATTCTTACCTACTGCCAAAAACTTATCTCCCCTTATCGCAACTGCCTGAGCAATTGTAAAATTCTTATCTACTGTGATTATCTTTCCATTATAATAAATTCTATCAGGTGAAATTCCTTTCATTACACTCTCCTGTGATAAAGAATTTAGGGTAAAACAAAATATCATAATAATTGAATAGATAGAGTATCTGAACATTTTATTCTCCTGTGTTTTTGTATGAAATATTAAAATTTTTTAGTTATTTTATTAAAGTTATATTATATTAATAATTAAACAATGTCAATATATTTTTTCCATTTTTCTTTTCAGCTTCATAAACTATAATTTTAGGGAAAAAAATGAAACATAATAAAGATTTAAATCGAAGAGAATTTTTAAAAAGAAGTGGTAATTACCTGAGTAGTGCCGCAATATCGGCATCTGTTCCTAATATCTTACAAAAAAAAGGCTCGGAAAAAAAACCGAATGTTATTTTTATAATTACCGATCAAATGCGTGGTGATGCCTTGAGCTGCCTGGGAAATCCCAACGCACGCACTCCGAATCTCGACAAAATGGCTGAAGAAGGGGTTATTTTCGAGAATGCATTCTGTAATAATCCGATTTGTGTGCCGTCAAGAATATCGATATTTACCGGCCTTTATCCTCATCAACACGGAGCGTTAAATAATTCCGGTCCATTTTTAAATACTTTGGAAAATACACTCTTTGACCTATTCAGAAAACAGGGATACAAAATTGGATTTATCGGCAAAAACCATATGTTAAAGACAAGGGACTCAGAACTCAAAAAATATCTGGATTACTATAAATTTCGTAACCGTGAATCCTTTAGAAAATATTCAAAGTTTGTTTCACCATTCTGGCATTGTGATACTTATGAACCAAGCGAAAAGTGTTATACTACAACTCATACTAACGATAGCATCGAATTTATAAACAATACTAATCAGCCTTTCTTTTTATATATCAGTTATTTTGACCCTCATCCTCCATATATGGCTCCTTCCGAATATACATGCCGGTTTTCATCAAAAGATATGAAAATACCGGAATATATTGCTGCAAAAGATTTAAGCAAAAGACTTGATGATTTTTACAGGGGAATGAAACTTGATGAGATTAAAGATTCCGACCTTACTGAAACATTGAGATATTATTATGCATCTATTACTTATATTGACGATATGGTTGGAAGGTTGATTAATAATCTAAAGCAAAATGGAATACTGGATAACACAATAGTAATTTTTTCATCCGACCATGGTGATTTTATGGGGGAACACCGGATGGTCAGAAAAGGAATGTTTCATTATGATGCACTCTTGCATGTTCCAATGATTTGGTATGCACCGGGATTGATAAAAAAACGTTTCAGAGTGAGAAATCTTGCTCAATCAGTTGATTATTTTCCGACAATTGCTAATTTTTTAAATATCGAAATACCAAAATCTTTACCGGGACGCTCCTTAAAGCCTATCCTCGAGGGGCAGAACAGAATTGATGAAAATCACACAATTTTTGCTTCAGGGACGTTTGAAGAAGTGCCGGATTACATTTTAGATAATGGTGAAATCCCGGAAAAACTAAAAGATATTCCGCTTCATTCGCGGGTTCAAAAGGGTTTTGGTAAATCTGCAAGAAAGAAAACAGCAATGATAAGAAACCTGAACTGGAAATTCATACAATCTGAAGGACATCCTTCCGAACTTTATAAGATGGATGGAGGTTGGACTGAGCGGGAAAACCTTGCACAAAAAAGAGAATATGTTAATTTGGTTTCCTCATTCCAAAAAAAGATTGCTGAAATCCGGCAATGATTATTAATATTTAACAAATCAGATAGTTCGAATTCAGAAAAAAGACGAAAGAAACCATAAAGAAAGAATCGCTAAAATAATTATTTTTCTATTTTGATTTCTGATTTTTATCTCTGATTAACAGAGTAGTTGGAATCATAAAAAAAATAATGCTTGACCTTTTGTATAAGTTTTAATATATAAATAAAAATTTTAAATCTTAATACCATAACTTAAATAAGGAGTCAATAAATGATAAAATTAAAGTTATTTTACATAATAATACTCGTTTTCTTTTTCTCTTCTAATTTTGATGGAGCAACAGCCCAAATCTCTGTTGTGCCTGTAATTTGTGTAAAAGCAGGAGAAAATGGTATCATATCGGTAAAAGTTGATGATACTGAGAACAAAATAGCAAGAATCTCAGTTACTCCAAGAGGATATCCCGATTATGTATTTGAATTAAACGATAATGGAGAATTAGGTGATGAATATGCTAAAGATGAAATCTGGTCTATGGAAATAAATATTCCTTATGATGCTCCAGCCGGAATATACAATTTAGACTGCGAATTCTACGACAGCGATGGGAACCCGGTTATGACGAAATCCAATGACGGAAAGGAAACAAAACTTACTGCCACAATCTTATTAAAGGTTTGACAAAAAAAACGCTAAAAACAGGATGCTTAATATTGTTGAATCTTGAATATTTTTTTAGAAACAAGTCAAAATCAAAAGTCAGGAGAAAACACTATGTTTAACAAAAGAATACTTCTAACAACAATTCTAATCATTACATTGTTTTTGTGTTTCACCGGTTCCGTATTTGCCGATGCTCCGGTAATTTATTTTACATATCTATTCAATTTTAATTTGAGTTTTGCACCTTGTCCTGTCAACAGCACTAATTTTCTTATAGAACAGGGACATATTCCGCTGCTGGAATTGTTTGAAAAACATAATAAATGGACAACACAATTCTTTTTTTCCGGATATACTGCCGATTATTTGCAGGAAAACTATCCTGATGTTATAAAGAAGGTAAAGAATGGAGTTAAGAGAGGAAATTATGAACTCGGAACATATACACTTGCGCATCCAATCTTGTCGTTGACTCCATATAATAATCTTATCCGTCAGTTGAAAAAAGGCATTGAAATTGATAAAAGAGTTTGGAATATAAAACCAAAAGGATTATTTTTACCGGAAAATGCATGGGATGTCTGCCTGCCGGATGTTATTGACGAAGTTGGTATAGAATGGATATCTCTGTATAAAGAAATAATTCCTGAATTTGCTGAAAAATCAAACTATCCTGCAACAGTTTTCATTGAAGGCATCAATAACAAAAAGGCAAAAGCTGTAATTTGTTCCCACTACATTGACCGGGGAAGCCTGGAAGATTTTAAGAAAAAGATGAATACATTATATGAGGAACTGAAAAAAGAAAGTATCCGTGAATGTTTAATAGCATTAAAAAATGACGGTGAAGTTATTTATTTTCAATCGATGGCTATGCTGAACAAAGACAAAGGGACTTCTTTAAAATGGGGTGATAAAATGCCTGAGCTTCCGGCAATCAAATCTTGGGATGAAAAGTTGACATTAATTGAAAACCTGCCTTATGCAAAGTTTATTACTATGAGTGAATACTTGAAAAAACATCCGCCGAAAAGGACTCTTACAGATGAGGATATCTCATTGATTGCCGATTTCAGTAAATGGCTTAGCGGAGAAGGTGTTGAGAGGCTTAATATCCTAACAAATGAAGCCAGAACCGAAGTTATCTCAGCCGAATATGTGGTCAATCTTGCTGAAAAAATGGGAATGGATGTTACAGAATCAAGGAAAAGGTTAGAAGAGGCCTGGTATCAACTTATGCTTTCGGAGGGTGCCGATGGAAGAGCTACACGTCCACATTCGTCAAGAAAAGTATTTGTAGCTGATGCGGCAGTTAAGGCAATTAAACTTGCTAAAAAAGCTGCAGATACTATAAAAAAATAGTTACAAAAGTAAAAAAATATTACCTGAAAAATGAGATAAATTTTTATAATTAACTACAGTTATCAAATTAATTGGTAGTGTCAAAAATATTATGAAAAAATGAAAACAAAAAAGGTAGTTACATACACACACATTGGAAGTAAAAACTTATAAAAAAAGAATGAGTTTTTAAGGCATAACAAAAATTAGGGAGAATTAATATGAAGAAAATGATGTCGATAGTAATTTCTACTGTTTTTCTTTTTTATTCCGTAATATTTCCGGTCAATTTATTTGCTGCTGACGGACTTGCAAATGATGCGATAAAAGCGGTGAAAAAGGGGATTGAATTTTTTCATTTGATTTCTACGAACGGAGGATATTTGTATAATTATTCAGTTGACCTTAAGGAAAGGTGGGGTGAAGGTTACGGAGTAAATGATCAAGCGTCTTCTTCCCAGATATGGGTTCAGCCTCCGGGGACCCCCACAGTCGGCAGTGCTATGTTGCGAGTGTTTAAAATCACCGGTGACAAATCTATTTTATCCTGTGCAGAAGATGCAGGCGATGCCCTTATAGGGGGTCAAAAAAAGGAAGGCGGCTGGTATTACAGCATCGATTTTAAAGACAAATCGAGAGGACGTTCGTGTACGTTTGACGATAATACTACTCAGGCGGCACTTCGCTTTTTAATAGCTCTCGATAAGGAAGTAAACAAGAAATCTCTCGATGATGCAGTTGAAAGAGGACTCAGGTTTATGATGGAAAGCCAGTATGAAACCGGCGGCTGGCCTCAATGGTATCCATTAATCGGCAGTTATCACGATTTTTACACGTATAATGACAATTCAATAAATGATTGCATAAAGGTTATGATCGATGCTCATAGTGCTTACGGTAAAGTAGAATATCTCCGGAGTATAGAAAAAGCCGGTGGATTTATAATTCTTTCGCAGGTTGCGCCTCCCCAGCCCGGATGGGCACAGCAGTATAATCTTTATCTGCAGCCTGCATGGGCACGCGCATTTGAACCGCCGGCAGTCTGCCCGAGTGTTACTCGCAGAAATATCTTTACTCTCATCGATATTTATTTGCACACAGGAGTCAGAAAATATCTCGAGCCTATCCAGGATGCTGTACGCTGGCTTAAGGAGTCGAAGCTTGCAAGCGGTCGATGGGCTCGTTTTTGTGAACTCGGAACTAATCGCCCCCTTTTCTATGATTATGGGAGAATTTGGAAAGCAACATATGAAGAACTCAGTCCTGAGAGGCGATCCGGGTATGGGTATTTTAGTGGAGGCATACTGGATGGGGTGGTTGAAACATATAATGAGGTGAAAGAACTTGGTAGAGAAAAATATTTAGAGAAAAAGAACAGACCTCTATCAAGAAGTGAGATATTGGAAAAATTGAGAAGTATGGAATCTTCCGTTAGCGAAATAATTTCAGCACAAGACGAAAAAGGACGATGGATAAGTAAAGATAAATACAGAACTTATCTTCCCGGAGACTGGAGAAAATGGGATGGACAATATAAAGTCGCTGAAAGAATCAATAGTCATGTTTTTATTCGCAACGTAAATGTGTTGTGTGACTATATTGAATTAACGAATTCACTTAATTAATTCAAATACTAAACTTTATCAACCTGAATAATTCATAAATTTCTATTGACTAATACAGGTAATTAAAATGAAAAGGACAATCTCATTACTTTTTATTCCTATTTTTATTTTTTCTTTAACAATATTTCCTACTAATTCGTTTGCCGCTGAGAAAATTTTAAATGATGCAATAAAATCACTTGAAAAAGGGATTAAATTTTTTCATTCAATTTCTAATAATGGCGGTTATCTACAGAATTATTCTCCGGATCTTAAGCCAAAGTGGGGAGAGGGCAGCTCCACAGATGTTGAAATAACTCATCATCCGACCGGAACTCCTGTAATTGGAACTGCATTTTTAAGGGCATATAAGATTACAGGTGAAAAATATTACTTGTTTTGTGCGGAGGATGCAGGCGATGCACTTATATGGGGTCAGAAAAAAACAGGCGGTTGGGATAGGAAGTTCGATTTCAGCACACCCTATTCTCATGAATATTGTACGTTTGACGATAACAGTACCCAGGGGACGCTTCGTTTTTTAATGGCTCTCGATATGATAATAAAGAAAAAATCACTTATAAATGCTGTAGAAAAAGGGCTCCGGTTTATGTTAGAAAGTCAGTATGAAACCGGCGGCTGGCCCCAGTGGTATCCTCTGCGTGGAGGTTATCATGATTTTTATACTTTTAATGACAATGCAATGAATGATTGCATAAATGTGATGATCGATGCTCATAAAAATTACGATAAGCAGGAGTATCTCCGGAGCATAAAAAAAGCAGGTAATTTCTTAATTCTTTCACAGATTGTCCCTCCGCAGCCCGGTTGGGCACAACAATATAACCTGTATCTTCAGCCGGCATGGGCGCGCTCATTTGAACCGCCGGCAGTTTGTCCAAGTGCTACAGTCAGAAATATTAAGACACTCATCGATATATATTTATACACTGGAAGCGGAAAATATCTTGAGCCAATACCAGATGCTATACGCTGGCTTAAGATTTCGATACTTCCAAACGGTAAATGGGCTCGTTTTTGTGAACTCGGAACTAACCGCCCACTTTATTATGATAGAGGAAGAATTCCGGTTTTATCAACGGAAGAATTAGGAGAAGAGCGAAGAACAGGATACGGGTATGAGCAAAATATCGGATTGGAAAATATTGTCGAATATTATAATATTGTTAAAAAACTCGGAAGAGATGGATATCTCAAGGAAAAAGATAAACCTCTTTCAAGAAATAAAAAAATAGAAAAATTGAAAAGTATGGAAACCGCTGTCATAGATATAATTTCTTCACAGGACGAAATGGGAAGATGGATAGTTAGAAATGACAGGTTTAAAAGTAGAGTTTCGAGCTCGACATGGAAAAGGGATGGACCATGGATAGTCGCTGACAGGATTAGAAGCGGAGATTTTGTAAAAAATGTTAATTTATTGTGTGATTATATTGAATTGGCAAAATCAATTAATCACTAATAAATAATCCTGAGTATTCAAAAGTGGAAATTAATTTAATAAATTCTATTTGATATTTCAAATTTTTTATTAAATATTTAGTTCGAAAAACACTACCGGTGTTCAATTAAATCAATAAATAAGATACATCTTTCTTTTCTGTTTAAAAATTTTCAATCTTTCATCAAACGAGCTTATTATTTCCTCCGGATCAATATTTTTGCGGAGACTATTAATTACTTTATCCGTGCCGGTTGCAAGATGGAACATTCTCAAATCTTTCGAAAAAATATCATAATCGGGATATAATTTTTTAATTGATTCAAGTATGTAAAGACCTGTCCTAAAGGGATTAAATTCATTTCTTTCTGTTATAAATATTTTAACTCCTCCGCATTCCATATCTTTAAAATTATGATAAAACGGGATAAAATAGACCGGATAGAAAAAAACACCGGGCAGGTTCTTATTGTTAAGAGTTGATGCAAGTAAGAACGGATTAATTTTAGGAGCACCGACAACCTCAAAGGGGGTAGTAGTGCCAACTCCTTCAGCCAGGGTCCCAAGCTCTCCGATAAATCCCGAAGCAGCATAATAAAGTGCTGTTTCCGGGTGTGGAATATGAGGAGAAGGGGCTATCCATGGCAGACCAGTCTGGTCATAATACATACTCCTTTGCCAGCCTTCCGTTTCTATAACCGTGAGGTTACAGTTAATTTCAAACTCTTTATTAAACATACGAGCAAGCTCTCCTGCCGTCATACCGTGCCTGAAAGCAACCGGATATCTGCCGATGAATGATTTATATTTTGTATCGAGGATATTGCCCTCAACTTTTATACCACCAATAGGATTAGGTCTATCGAGAACATAAAATTCCTTATTATATTCCGCTGCTGCTTCCATCCCGTAAGACATTGTATATACATACGTGTAGGTTCTGACTCCAATATCCTGAATATCGAACAGCAACACATCAATCTGCTTCATCATATCTTCAGTAGGTTTTTTATTCCTGCCGTAAAGAGAATATACAGGAAGACCTGTTTCCCCGTCTGTGTAACTGTCAACATATTCCCCTGCTTTTTTATCTCCCCTGATTCCATGTTCAGGCGAAAACAGGCATACAAGATTCACAGAACTTTCACCGTGCAGAGCTTCTATTGTAGAAACCAAATCTTTTGTGATACCGCTTTTATTTGTAATCAATCCGACTCTTTTTCCTTTAAGAAATCGTAGTTTTTTTTCAAGCAAAACATCTATCCCGAATTTTACATTAGATTCGGGAATAACTCTGTCATATCTTTTGTCGTTTTTAACCAAATGTTTTTTAGAACATCCGATTAAACTAAATAGAATTACGAATATTGCCAATATTATAATTATCTTTTTCAAACACAACCTCCCCTGATAAGATACTGAAACCACGGATTACACAGATTAAAAAAATATAAATATAATATTTATCTTATCTTTTCCGTCTAAGGCGGAGCAGCCCCAGGCTGACTCTTAATCTGTGAAATCCGTGAATCTCTTTTTCTTCTTGTTGATTTTGTTAAATAATTTAAATAGCTTTCATAAAAAATCAAAAAATGAAAAAAAACCACATTGATGAAATCATAAAAATCTTAAAAAAAGTAACAAAAGTCTGGAAAGAGCCAATTGTTACAGAAATATCAAAGGACAGGTCTCCATTTAAGGTTCTCATATCCTGTGTGTTGAGTCTCCGGACAAAAGATGAAACAACCAGAGAGGCATCTCATAGACTCTTTAAACTTGCGGAAACACCGGAGAGTATGCTGGAACTAAAACAAAAGACCATCGAGAAAGCCATATACCCGGTTGGATTCTATCATACAAAAGCAAAAAATATACTTGAAATTTCAAAAACACTTATTGCAAGATATAATTCCACTGTCCCGCAGGAAATTGACGAACTCTTAAAATTAAAAGGAGTCGGCAGAAAAACAGCAAATCTTGTTATTACTCTCGGTTATAATAAATTAGGTATCTGTGTCGATACCCACGTTCACAGGATTTCCAACAGACTCGGATACGTTAAAACGAAAACTCCCGGAGAGACCGAATTTGCTCTCCGTGAAAAACTTCCAAAAAAGTACTGGATTATATATAACGATTTACTCGTAACTTATGGTCAAAATATGTGCAAACCGATTTCTCCATTCTGCAGCAGGTGTAAAATAGAAAGATACTGCGATAAAGTTAACGTAGATAAATCAAGATAGTTTCTTTAATATAATAGCTTTTAGCTGTTAGCTTTTAGCTATGAAAAAGAATGCCTAATAAATCAATCATTAAGCTAAAAGCCAATAGCTAATAGCTATGTGTAATCCGTGGATTATATTTTTCTTGATGTTCCTATCTTTATTGGATTTTATAAAATTATCCAAATCTTTCTTCGAATAATCAGGAGTTGCTCCCTTTATTGTGGATACAAAAGCACCTGTGTAATTTGAAAATTCTGCTATTTCTGTTAACGGTTTTCTTTGAAGATAACCTGATATCAACGCCGCCGAAAAAGCATCCCCCGCACCAACCGGATCAATCGTATCTACTTTAACTCCCGGAGAATAGAATTTTTCTTTTTCACCAAAAAATAAACATCCCCATTTTCCGAAAGTTAAACAAATCAATTTGATTTCAAATCCATTCAAAAGAAAGTTAAGAAATGAAACATCATCCGTATTTTCTTTATCAAATATCTTTTTGATTTTGACAAACTCAGCATTGTTAAATTTCAAAATGTCGGAAATATGCAAAGATTTTTCTACATAATTTAAATGTTTTTTTCTTAAACCTTGAAAATTAACATCATATACAAAAATTGCCTTCTCTGTTGATTTAAGAAAATTTACGATTGTTTTTCTTGAAACACTGTTTCTTTGAGCCAGAGTGCCGAACACAACAGCATCCGCCGTCTTTGAAAGGGATTCAAGGTCTGTGTTATATATAAGATAATCGAAGGCTGCATTTTTATTACATAAAAATTCAGGCACCGAACCGGG
>SDBU01002505.1_pt1 | contig 24306 bp, 23 predicted proteins | sample 2277071 | NCBI WGS metagenome assembly SDBU01 (sample SAMN10397929, study PRJNA504765) | marine sediment metagenome | isolation source: marine sediment core GS08_GC12, 126 cmbsf | place: Arctic Ocean: Gakkel Ridge, Loki's castle | collected 2008
GCTAATGCAGCCTTAATCTTATTGTAGGCATCGTCGGTGACCCAGGTCTTCCACCGCTCCTCGTAGTTCTTCAGGTAGTAGTGGGCAGCCAGGCTCCAGTCCTGGACTTCATTTTCCAGAGCCCAGGCAGCCGTTACGTTGACGGGCTGCAGACCTACATTCATTTTCATTAGCATCTCTCTCACGTCAGGAGCTATCTCCTTGAGGCTCTTGTGGAAGCCTTTATCAATGGGCAGGGACTCGTAGGCGCAGGCTTCACTGAGTGGTCGCAGGCTCGGGTCGTCCTTGGCGGCTATGATTTCATCCCAGAGTTCCTTGTTATATTCAGGCTCCTCCAGGACATACCAGTCATAGGCTCCCATAATCGCGGTGGGCGCCCAGTAGTAGCCGAACACCGGCTCGTGCTTCTTCTGCGCCCCGGCCAGGGCTGCCTCCAGGGCTCCGGCACTGCCGGTGTCGACGATGTTGTAGTAGTCAGATAGCCCGTAGGCTTCAAACTTCACCACGTTGATGGCGGTGCTCTGCCAGCCGATCATGCTGTTTAAGAAGGCTCCTTTGGTGGGGTCCTCAGGGTTCGGGAACAGCTCCCAGTACTCCTTTATGTCTTCGATGGTGTTGATGTTATACTCCTCGTGAACCCACTGGGGTATAATCCAGAACTGGGGACCGCCTTCGTAGGTCATCCCTCCATTCTCGATGTTCCCTTTGGCTATCTCCTCGTTGTACCAGTCGATTTGGTTCTGCTGCCACAGCTCCATGTGCACATGAACGTCACCCCGTGCCAGAGATACCTGAAGGACGGGCGTGGTCATCACAATGGTCTCTACCGGGTAGCCGTAGCCTTTCGTGATGATGAATTCGGCGATGGCGTTATTGATCCACAGGGACTCAAACTGAGTATCACCGAATTTGATGGTTGGCTTCTCCTCTTGCTCAGCTGGCCCACACCCCACAACCAGCGTGGCCATCAGCAGCAGTGCGGTTAGCAGTAATAGCCAGTGTTTCCACTGGAACTTGATGATATGCATAATAATAGGTTACCTCCTTTTTGTCTATGTTTGTTTTATCCTTCTTAAGCGGTAAGGTCTCCGCCGGTAAAAAGCATTCTGTTGTATTTTTGTTGTATTTCTGTCGTCTCACCTCCTTTCAGTTTTACTCTTAACTTTCGACCCTATGTCGCAGGCCGGGTCTCTGGCCTCTTAGCAACCCCCTGGCTGATGCGGTCCAGGATGATAGCGGCAAACACGATGGCGATGCCCGCTATAAACCCTCTACCCGGCTGTACCCGGGCGAGGCCATTCAGGACCTCTACACCCAAACCACCGGCACCTATCATAGAGGCGAGAACCACCATTGCCAGGGCCATCATGATCGTCTGGTTCAGCCCAGCCAGGACGGTAGGCATAGCCAGAGGGACCTGCACCTTGAGCAGCAACTGCCAGGGTGTGGCACCAAAGGACTGGCCAGCCTCTACTACCGAGGGGGCCACCTGCCGTATCCCCAGATTGGTAAGGCGGATGATGGGTGGAATAGCATAGATGAGGGTAGCCATCACCGCCGGCGTGATTCCCAACCCGAAGAGCATCAGCGCCGGAATGAGATACACGAAGCTGGGCATGGTCTGCATGCCATCCAGAATTGGCCGCAACATCCCCTCGAAGCGGTCGCTCTTGGCGGCGATAATCCCCAGGGGTAGTCCCAGGACCACACACAATAGGGTTGACGTAAGGGTGATGGCCAGGGTCAGCATGAGGAGGTCAATGAGTCCCATGAAGCTCATGTACCCAAGGAAAAGCATGGCTATTACGCCAAACCGTGTACCAACCACTCGCCAGGCAAGCAGTCCGGTTCCGATAATCACCAGCCACCAGGGAAGCCACAGGAGAAAGTCACGAAAGGGGAGCAAAATGCCCAGCACTATAGTCCTGATAACTATGAAGAAAGGTTCCCAGTTGATAACCACCCAGTCCACCACCCCGTCTATCCACTTGATGACCTCCCATCCGAAAACCCATTCCTTAGGGAAATCAATGGCTGCCCCAGGAGACTCATCAGTCGGCACGTTGGCGTAGAGAGTGACAATCCCTACCGTCAGGATAGCCAAAACCATCACGATAATTGTGATTTTTACCGCTGTCGGCAATCTGGAGCGCCCACTATTACCCGCCAGTCGCTGCCAAATCGTTCGGCTTCCAGCCGAAACATCAGTAGAGGTCTCTTTAGTTGTGTCTTTTCGCAAGGGGTGTTTATACCTCACAGAAAATTTGCGAGACGATGCTTCTGTCACGCGCTTGCGTCATGCCGTTGTTCTTGGCATTAGTTTTTATTGCTGTTGTCTGACTGCATGGCCTCAATTAGTCTCGGCCTGGTGACTATCCCCAGCAAGCGTTTTCTTTTATCTAACACAGCGAGGGGGATATCGTCGTTAGCTACCAGAGGCAGGCCTTGCTCTAAGGTGGTGTTTGGAGAAACCGTGGCCGGGTCGCTTCGGACTATCTCTCCTACCTGTGCCACTCCCTGCTGTACTGACTCCTCTACCCGCTCCATGGTGGTAATTCCCTTGAGCCTGCCGTCACCATCAATGACAAAAGCTACTGCAACCTGCTTCTCCTTCATCCCCTTCAGCACCGCCTTAAGGTTCTGCTCACTGCCTACCAATACCGGAGGCTGTTCCATGATGCTTTCTACTGGAATAACCTGCCCCCGCGGTACATCTTTAACAAACTCTCTTACATAATCATCGGCGGGTTGGGATACTATCTCCTGAGGAGTGCCAATCTGTACAATTTCCCCATCTTTCATAATGGCGACGCGGTCACCCAGTTTCAGTGCTTCAAGGAGGTCGTGAGTAATAAAGACCACCGTCTTCTTTACCATTGCGCTCAGGTTGATAAACTCATCCTGCATCTGGCGACGAATCAGCGGGTCCAGAGCACTGAAGGGTTCGTCCATAAGGAGGATCTCAGAGCCCACCGCCAGAGCCCGGGCCAACCCTACCCTTTGCTGCATTCCGCCACTGAGTTCATATATGTGGCTCTTTTCCCACCCCTTCAGCCCCACCAGCTCCAGAGCATGGGCAACCTTTTCCTCCCTTTCTGTGCCTTTTTCCCCTCGCACCTCCAGACCGAAGGCAACATTGTCCGCCACAGAACGGTGAGGGAGTAGCCCAAAGTGTTGGAACACCATGCTTAGCTTGTGCCGGCGAAGTTCCTTGAGTTCTTCATCATCCATCTGAGCCAGATCTGTCCCCTCAATAAGTATTGTACCCTTAGTTGGTTCAATCAGCCGATTAATACAGCGGACGAGAGTTGATTTGCCGCTTCCCGACAGTCCCATGACAACAAAAATCTCGTTTTCACGAACTTCAAACGAGACATCCTTTACCGCTATGACATGCCTGGTTTGCTCCAGGACTTCTTGTTTCGTTACACCGTTGTTGATAAGCTCCCATACACTTTCCGGGTCAGGTCCGAAGACCTTCCACAGATTTTGGCACAAAATTATTCTATTCTCTTCTGACATTTTGCTCCAATGAGTGCGATTAGTGAAGATAGGCAGGTGAGTGATAGGTATCGTAGATGAAACGTGGATTGTTTGTTGCGGTGGACAGTTATAAACAGCAAGCTATTTAAGAATCGGGGTAAAGACTATTCAATTTAATCCCTTCTTTTAACATTATTGTTAAATAACTGGACCTTACCTTCTTAGGAAAACCAGCTTTCGCAACTGGCCTGCCTCTATATTAGCTTGCTTTGTAAGGATTCAAGGCAGTTTAGCAAGAAAGAGACGGCGTGTCAAAGCCGTTGATGGTCGCTTCGGCTTAGTGGCCGGGGCCACTGACAGTCGTTTTCAGCGGCTTAGGTCAACTATTCTTAAGTCTACCCTATGTGGGATGTACCAATAACGACGGTATAGAGCTCCAGTAGCTTCAAAAAGGAAGAATAGAGTTCCGGGCTATTTTCTTATTTTTTAGCGGTAGCATTGGAAGTGTATAATTCACCGTCACCTGGGAGTTAGACACATCAATACTTCTTAAAAAGGATTTCAAGAACCGTGAAGCAGAAGAGGACTATGGGTGCATGACCAATCGGATAATCGTAACAGCAAAAAAGAATTTAGAAACACTAACCGCAATCTCTTCGGAGACTATTGATAGGCAAACCCTGATGCAATCCAGCGAATCTTCAATTTATCCCGACATGGCTTAACACTAAATCTCACTGTTTTGAAGTCAGACTTGGTAAATTACAGGGCTAGTCCTCCAAACCAGACTTGCGCGTTTACTAAGCCTGCCACCATTGCCATCGGAGCTACGAGGCAGAAAGGTTCCAGGCCAGCAGAATAACAAAACACAGTAGCACAACAAACACCATAACCCACAACGGAAGCCGATACCGGTCCGGTTTGAAGTCCAAGGGTTCGGGGGTTGGCCGCTTGGCACCGAAGAAAATATATCCCACAAACCTAGTAGCTCCAAGAAGGTAACCTACAGGATTAGCACTTAGCCTGACGAGAAACCGGGTAAGGTGGATGGTAAGGCTTTCCACAGTGGCAAACAAACGGCTCAGAGAAACGACGCACAAGTTGTAAGCCAACCGAGACGGTCTTCGGTAGAACCAATCAGTATCCAGCGTGATAGTCGCCTCGCCACCAAGCTTGTTGACTAATAGCCAGAAACCAAGCCCGGTAAACATCAGAAGCTGGATAGTTTGTATTAGGTGAGGAGCGGTATAAGGCTGGTAATCAACCGCAAAGGGCAAAAGGTTATAAAGCAGCGTCGGGTAAATTCCAATAGCCAGACATATCCCAGCAGTCAGCACCATGCCCAGATACATACTCCACGGGGTAGGGGCGGGTTTGAGCCTACGATTGGGGCCAAACCAGGTAAAATACGGAAGTTTCAGTCCGGTGTGGAGAAATGTCCCAACAGAAGCTAAAGTTAGAAGCAGAACCACTACTCCCATTTGGCTAAGTTCTGCCGCATAAACAATCATGGACTTACTAACGAAGCCACTAAAAAGAGGGAAGCCAGAGATGGAGAAGGCGCCGACCATGTATAGTGCCAAGGTAAGGGGCATTGCCCGAGCCAACCCTCCAAGCTCCGTCAACTTGCTCCGACCGGTGGTGTAAATGACCGTGCCCGCTCCCATGAACAATAAAGCCTTGTACAGAATATGGGCAAAGGCATGGGCAACAGCACCGTTAATAGCTACCGCTGTGCCTATTCCAATGGCAGTAACCATAAAACCAACCTGACTAATAATGTGGTAAGCAAGAAGGCGCCGGATATCGTTCTCAAGAACGGCAAACACCACACCGTAGACAGCCATGATAGCGCCCGCCCATATTAGCAGCTCCAAACCGGCGAATCCACGGGCGAGCGCATAGATTGCCACCTTGGTGGTAAACGCACTAAGATAGACGCTGCCAGTCACCGTTCCTTCTGGGTAGGCATCCATCAGCCAGCCATGTAGTGGTGGTATCGCTGCACTAAGCGCAAACCCAAACAGAATCAAATAAGCACCTACCCCTCCCTCCAGGTGGTTGAACAATATAGAACCTGTTTCTCCAAAATACCATAGAATCCCGGCCACAAGCACACTGCCGCCAAATAAGTGAACCATGAGATAGCGCGTACCTGCCTTGGTGGACTGCGGTGTCCGTCGTGCCCAGATGAGCCAGACAGAGGATATCGTCATTATTTCCCAGAAGATAAATAATGTGAATAGGTCACCGGCGAAGACTACACCTAGCGCACCACCTGCATAGAGCAAAGCAGCCACTTGTTGTCCGGTGTCTTTCAGGTGAAAGCCGTAGACGCCACCTAGGAAAGCCATAATGATAAAGACATATCCAAAGGCTAGGCTCAGCTTATCCACCCGGTACAGCACTAATTCATAGTTGAGAAAGGGAACAGCCAAGCTTGATCCCACATCCAGGCGCAAAAGGAGAATAAAGGCCAAGAGAGGAAATACCAAGCATCCCGCAGAGCGCATCCGGCGTGGTAGCAACAATAGCAGAATAGCCCCAAGGATAAAAACAATCGCCGGTGGCAAACTACTCATCACCATCATTCCTATCGTAGTAGTCATCCTTGCGCTGTAGCCAGTAGTGCCCAAGCCATTTGGAAATCACAACGATAGCCACGCAAGAGATAAACCCGAATAAGGCAAAGAATCCCAAGATGCGAGACCACGGGAAATCACCGTGACCCAGTCCGCTGTAGAGTAATAAATCAGCCACCACAGAAAGGATAAGCGCAGCTATGAAAATCACGATCCAGATACGCTTCATAATCCACCTCCGCTTATAACACTACTAGCGACATCAGTAGCCAGGTGGTAAAAATGGAAAAACTGGTCGGGAAAGAGCCCCAGGAATAGCGAGAGCGCAGCTACTAGCACAAGGGGAATTACCATCAAGGGTGAGGCTTCATCAAATTTAGAAAACTTGTCTGAACGGGCAAAAAAGGCACGGGCAACAATAGGGAACAAGTAACCAGCATTAAGGAGACCGCTGAGGAGTAAGGTGGCCGCAAATACCACCTGTCCTGCCTCCAGCGTCCCTTGAACCAGATACCACTTGCTGATGAACCCAACACTTGGTGGTATTCCAGCCAGCCCCAACGATGCTAAAGCAAAGGCACCCATGGTGATTGGCATCTGCCGACCGATTCCGTTCAGTTCGCTCACATTCTCACAGTGTGTCTTGACATAGATAGCCCCGGCACAGAAGAAGAGGGTGATTTTCATCATCGCATGGTTTACGATGTGGAGAAGACCACCAATCCAGGCGCTGGGTGAGAGCAGTGCTACTCCAAGTATAATGTAGGACAGGTGACCTACCGTGGAGTAGGCTAGGCGTAGCTTTAGATTGTCCTGGCGAAAAGCTAGAAGCGAAGCAATCAAGATGGTGACAACAGCAAGGCCAGCAAGAAAATTTGATGCTCCAATCTCATGTAACAGCCCGGGCCCAATGACAAAGCCGATAACCCGTACAAAGCCGAAGACGCCAGCTTTCACCACAGCCACAGCATGGAGCAAAGCACTAACCGGGGTAGGTGCAACCATAGCCGACGGCAGCCAGCTATGAAGTGGCATCAGCGCTGACTTTACTCCGAAGCCCACCAGAAATAGGAGACCCAGCAGTATCAGCCCATTCTGCCCAACCTGCTCCGACAGAAACCCTCCAGGGAGAAAGTCACCGGTACCGGCGATCTGGAAGGTGAAAGCTACGGCCAGGAGGAGGGCAACTCCCCCGGTGAGCAAATAGACGAGATATTTACGTCCGGCGGCTATTGCTTCCGGCGTTTCCTTATGGATAACAAGTGGATAGGTAGCGATAGTCAATACTTCATAGAATATGAGAAACGTCAAGAGGTTAGCGGCAAAGGCGATGCCCACCGTGGCAGAAAGGCAAACGGCAAAGCTGGCAAAGTAGCGAGTCTGCTTGTGCTCCGACAGGCCACGCATATAGCCGATAGAAAAGAATGAGGTTAAAATCCAAAGTGCTGAAGCCGAGAGAGCAAAGATGATGCCCAAAGAGTCTACCCTTAGTGCCAGGAAAACGCCCGGAGAAATAGCGAACAGTGTCACCTCTGGGTAGTTGCCGTTGAGCACGTCAGGTAGCATGGACAGTGTCATACCAAGCATGGCCACGGCGGCCATTATCGTCCATGTCTCCCGGACATTTGGCCACCGGCTTGACAGCACAATAAGGACAGTTGCCAGCAGAGAAACCAGCACTGCCATTAGTGGCATCAGCGAGAAATATGTTTCCATACAGCTAACAGTTCATGCCTCACTTCCGCTAGACTATAGAGGAGCCACTATCAGCTCCAAGACACCGGTCACAATGACCGCATTAATCAAGCCCAGAATGAGAACACCGGCAGCAAGAACCAGAATGGGCACTAGAATCCTTGCCTGAGGCTCCGTTGCTTGCTCTACAGCGGCTTCACCGCTCGGTGGCGCTGCATAGATTCTCTCAATCATGCGGAAGAAGTAAACCGCAGTAAGGAGGCTACTGGCCACGATAACGGCAACGAAGACCCAGTTCCCGGCATCAATGCTTCCCCGAACTAGATACCATTTACTAAAGAAGCCGCTCGTCGGCGGAATACCCACCATAGACAGGGCAGCCATGGTGAAAGCAGCCATCATCAATGGCATCCGGCGACCTAGACCAGCAAACCGAGATATTTCTGTAAGTCCGGTCTGATACCGAATGCCACCCGCAATTAAGAACAGGCAGCTCTTCATAAAGGCGTGGTTGAGTATATGAAGCAAAGCCCCGATAAGACCTAGTGGATTGGCCAGCCCGATTCCCAGGCCGATATAGGCAACTTGAGCAACGGTGCTGTAAGCAAGCATGCGCTTGAAATCCATCTGAGCGATGGCCATAATGGAGCCAAATATGATACCACCGGCGGAGAACCACCCTATTATCACAGTAACCGGCAGCCAGTCGCTCAGGTACTGGGGCTGGAAGATAGTAAGGAGCATACGCACTATAATATAGGCTGCAGCCTCAATCTGAATAGAAGCCAGAATCGCCGCTACCACCGGAGGGGCATAAGTATGGGCATCAGGCAGCCAAACATGCAGTGGGAAGAGGGCCATCTTTATACCCAGGCCGATAACAATGAGGGCCACGGCTGCAATTACTGCCGGCGAGTCATATATAGCCGGTAAAAGTCGGGCTATATCGGCCATATTAAGAGACCCGGTGGAGAAGTAGATGAAACCAACCCCCAAAAGGTAGAAGCCGGCCCCGATTGTCCCCAATATCAGGTAGCGAAAGCTAGCCACGACGGCGCGGTCACCGCCTAAGGTTATCAGGGCATAACTTGCCAGAGAGCTAATCTCGAGGAAGACGAAGAGGTTAAACAGGTCACCGGTGACCACCACACCGATAAGCCCCGCAATCAGCAACATCACTAGACCATACAGAGGGATACCTTTTCTGGGGACCTGGTACAAACCAGCGCTAGGAGGGTAAATCAGGATAACGAAGCCGATGAAAGCGATAATTATGACCATGAATGCCGACAGAGGGTCGAGCACATATTCAATGCCAAAGGGTGGAGGCCAGCCACCTAAGTAGTGGCGTTGCTCCCCCTTTGTCAGAACAAGAAAAAGCCCGGCACCGGCTGCTGCCAGGGTAATTGCCCCACCCAGCACTGCCGCAATATATGCCAAGGTCAGCCGCCATATACCTGCCAGCGTGGCAATGAAGGCAAACAGCAACAGTGCAGCGGGAATGAGAACCGGCAGGGGAGACACTTACTTAGACATCTCCTTTATGATAAACTTCTCATCTAGGCTGCGATAGGTACGATAGATAGTTAGCAGAAAAGCTAACGCTACCCCGGTAAGGGAGAGAGCTACCACAATACCGGTCAGTATCAGCACATGCGGCAGTGGATTTACGTAATTTGCCGGGTCTGTGCCAAGCTGCGGGTCAATCACCGGCACTGTAGCCCCCAACTTAGTGCTGCCCTCGATAAAAAAGAGAAAGATGGCTGTTTGGAAGATGTTCAGCCCAATAAGTTTCTTAAGCAGGTTACGCTTACCGAGCATGCCGTAAAAACCAACGACCAAGAGGATAATAATCATCACGTAAACGTAGCGACTCAGAAACTCCTCGAACATTACCACCGCTCCCCAACTAAATTATCAAAAATTAGAACCAAGGTTCCAAAAACAGCCAAGCCTATCCCAATCTCGACGATTAATATCCCGAGAAACCTCAGGTCTGCTCCCGATACCCCTGGAATTGGGAGGTACTCATAGTCCAAGAACGCCCCCCCTGTCGCCATAGGGACCAGTCCGGCCAGCATAAAGACCAACATACCAATAGCTGCCAGCACAGCCGCTAGTTTCGGCGGGAATTTCCGATAGGAAACCTCCTTACCCGCGTATAGCCGCAGTAATATAATGCTGACAGCCAAGAGAACCCCCCCCTGAAACCCACCTCCGGGACCATAATGCCCGTGCAATATTACATAGAGGGCGAATACCTGAATAAAGGGGATGATTATGCTACAGATGACTTGAACTATGATGCTTTCATACTGCCTTATCATCAGATTGCCTTTTCATGAGTATTAAAACACAAGCCAGACCCGCTGTGAAAATCACGATAGTTTCACCAAGGGTATCATAGCCACGGTAATCAGCAAGCACCGAGGTTACGGTGTTGGGGGTCCCTGTGTCCTCAACTGAGCGCTCAATATAGAATGGCGAAACATGCACATTAGCCGGGGCTTGAGGATCCGCGTGGTCTGGCAGACTACTAGTTGCATATAGCATTAGGGCAAAGAACAAAACCATGACGGGTATGATAAGCCACTTCAATCTTCAGACCTCCGTTTCGTGAAGAATATGACAACAACAAAAAGTACCCCGGTTACCCCGGCTCCCAGTGTTGCTTCAATGAAGGAGACATCAATAGCCCCCATCTGAGCAAACAACAATGCCACAAAGAAACTATATGCGGTTAGAGCGGCCACAGCGGCAAGCAGGTCGCGGACTTGAAGAGCCACGAGTGCAGCAATAATCAGAATAACCAGCAGCCAGAAATCAATTTGCCAAATCATGATTACTCACCCCCCCCTTCTCCCTGGTTTTGTTCCATGCCACTTTCATAACTCCTCATAGACTTGTCATCGCTTCCGCTGCTCTCGCCACTTTGTTTCCTTTTCCGTGTCCACGGCTCTAGGCCTGAGTGGAGGGCGGCTCGCAATATAGCGTGAGTTGCCGTTGGGTTAGCTATCATCACAAACACCAAGATAAGTAGCAGCTTTATGGTGCTGACTGTCCACCCATTGTAGACTGCTAATCCGCTAAGTACCAATATTGCTCCTAGCGTCTCCGATTTACCCACTGCGTGAGTCCGAGTATAAAAATCAGGCAAGCGAATCAACCCGATACAACTCACCGTTAAAAAGAAGGCTCCACCAACCATTAGCACAGCAGCCAGGACTGTCATCAGGATTCCTTTCCTCTCCGCTCAAAGTATTTTCCCAGCACAATTACCACAACGAAGTTCAACAGCGCATAGGTGATAGCAATATCAACGAACATATCAATCCGTCCATAGATAAACCCTATCAAAGCCAGCAAGATAAAGCCATTGGTCCCGACTAGGCCGGCTGCGATTACCCGGTCGAATATAGTCTTGCCGACTGCTACCCGGTACAAACAGACGGCAGTCAGCAGAGCAACGAGAATGGCGATGCCCAAAAGGAAAGAACTCATTGCTTGAGCTCCTCAATAGAATATGCCCACAGAACAGTAGGCGGCTTTTCCTTATTCTCCCTGAAAATCGCTCCCACCTTATTTTGCGGTGTAGCCGTTTGCAGTTCTGTCAGCGATGGCTTCAATATATGAATGATATATTCCCCGTCCTCCAGGTTGACTGTCACTGTCCCCGGCGTCAAAGTAATCGAATTAGCTAAAATTACTTGAGTGGCATTTCTCCGCATCTGAGTTCGGAATTGGAACAGGGCAGGGTCAATCGGCATTCGCGGGTGAAGCACAAGATAAGCAACCTGGATGTTAGCTAGTATGATTTTGTAGAGCAGCCACGGCAGATAAACTAGAAAACGCCACAATACTAGAAAGGGGAACCAGGCATCGGTTTTCTCATTCTCACCGCGATGGAACAGGGAACAAAAGAGGTCATTGGTTAGAAATGTTACCCCGCCTGCGGCTAGTACCCCCAGAGAAATATACTTCACTTCATAATGTCCTGAAAGGATGAGCCAGAATGCGAATAGGATAGCAAACTGTAGGGCTGCACTAGTCAACCTTTCATACCAGGATAGCTTTGTAGCTTTTTGTGACCGAAATGCGTCTTTCACTCGTTCTGGTACTCCATGGTGGCTACCACAGTCTTGGCATTGTCAATGGTGAGGCCCTCCGGCATAGTTCTCTCTTCCTTTCTTCTTGATAACGGCGGACTAACCGGCTCTGCTTCTTGCAGGTTATTGCTCAGCTCGGCTTACTCACTGGCCCAAGGTCATCGCTGAGCCAAATCCTACCACCACTAGGGCGGTCTGGTCAAGTGGACTCCCCCTTGTCTGATTTCCCTCCCCCAGCACTCTGGCCCCAGCGCACAAGCATTGTGCAAGTTACTGGCTACAATGGTTAGTATATGGAATAAGAAATAGTGTTATTATTAACGGTCAAACACAGGAGGTCATAACATCGAGAAGCCACCGATTAAATCGGAGATGAGCCAGGTTGCTGCGGGTATAGTTAAGCTACCGCCTGGTGCCAGGAGTAACGAACCGCCGAGAATGGAGAGGGAGAATAAGGGGGTGAGATAGGTAAACAAATAGTGCTATAATATATGAGTTAAAGGTATCTAAAGGGGGTAATAGTTAATGGATGAGCTAAAGGTATTTACCGGGACTGCCCACCCAACTCTAGCCCAGGCAATTACTGAATATCTGGACATACCCTTGGGTCAATGTGAGGTCTTTGAGTTCAGCAACGAGAATATCTTCGTTCGTATTCTGGAGAATGTTCGCCAGCGAGATACTTTTGTTATTCAGCCCTTCTCCCCCCCAATCAATAAGAACCTGGTTGAGCTGCTTATTATGATTGATGCCTTAAAGCGTGCCTCAGCCGGGCGTATTACTGCAGTAATTCCTTACTACGGCTATGGCCGCACTGACAAGAAGGACCAGCCCCGGGTGCCAATAACGGCTAGATTAATTGCCGACCTGCTCACTGTGGCTGGTGCTAATCGGCTGCTGACAGTAGATTTACATGCTGCACAGATTCAGGGGTTCTTTAACATACCAGTTGATGAACTGACAGCTCTTAACATATTAAGTCGTTATTTTGAAAAGAAAACCTTTGACGACTTGGTCGTGGTGGCTACTGATATCGGTATTTCCAAGCGGGCACGTGACCTGGCAGCTAAGCTTAACGCTCCACTGGCTATCATGGAAAAGAGACGGGTGGATAATGCTGGGCAGACAGAGACACTAAATGTTATCGGTGAAGTAGAGGGCAAGGTGGCCCTTACTGTTGACGATGAGATAGACACCGCCGGCTCTCTAGCAAACACTGTTTCCACCCTACAGGAACGAGGGGCTAAAGAGATATATTCCTGCTGTACTCACCTGGTACTTTCTGGTACAGCTATACAGAGGATAGCCTCGTCTGCGGTGAAGGAGGTGGTAGTTACCGATACCCTTCCGGTCAGCAATGAGAAGGAACTAAACAAGATTACTGTCTTGCCCATAGCCCCACTACTGGGTGAGGCCATCCACCGCATTCATACCGGGATGTCCATAGGAGCCATGTTTGAGCAAGGGTGAAAAATTGGTTGAGGTATATAAGGCGTCTGGTGAGCTGGAAGCCCAGGTAATCAAGGGCTTGCTTGAGAGTTACGGAATACCTTGTCTCCTGAAATCACATGCTGCCCCTTCAGTGCATATGTTCGCCGTGGATGGGATGGGCGAGGTTAAGGTTATGGTCCATGGTTCAATGGTAGAAAGGGCTAAGAACCTGATTGGAGGCGAAGGTTATGCTTAAATGGCTGGGTGGTCTGGTTGATTCCAATGAGAAGGAGCTGAAACGGCTACAGCCGATAGTAGGCCAAATCAATGAGCTGGAGCCTGAATTTGAACGACTCAGCGATGATGAGCTTCGCAACAAGACTGACGAGTTTAAAGCTCGTCTTAACGCTGGTAGCTCACTTGATGAGCTTTTGCCCGAAGCCTTTGCTGCTGTCCGTGAAGCTGCCAAGCGGACTATAGGTCAGCGCCACTTTGATGTGCAATTAATAGGCGGCATTGTCCTTCACCAGGGGAAAATTGCTGAGATGAAAACCGGTGAGGGGAAAACCCTGGTAGCTACTCTCCCCCTTTACCTCAACTCCCTTACCGGTCAGGGTTGCCACCTGGTTACGGTTAATGACTACCTTGCTCGGCGAGACCCCTACTGGATGGGACATATCTACCACACCCTGGGGATAAGCGTCGCCACCATTTACCCTCAGCAGACCCCCGATGAACATACTCCCTCCCGCCTTTACGACCCCAGCTTTGATTCAGGGGATAGTCAATGGCATCACTTTCGCCCTATATCCCGTCATGAGGCCTATGAGGCTGATATAACCTACGGCACCAGTAGCGATTTTGGTTTTGACTATCTCAGAGACAACATGGTCATGAACCTATCTCAGTGTGTGCAGCGTCCTCTAAACTATGCCATTGTCGATGAGGTAGATAATCTCCTCATTGATGAGGCTCGCACGCCACTTATTATCAGCGGTCCGGCCGAGGAAGCGGCTCAGAAATACCAGATATTTGCCCGGCTGGTGCCCCGCTTGCACCAGGAGCAGGATTACACCGTAGATGAAAAGACGCGCACCGTTAACCTTACTGATGCCGGTATCACCACCATGGAAAGGATGCTTCAGAGGGAAGGCCTGTTGAAATCTCCAGGCCTCTATGACCAAACAAACTACTCCCTGATTCGCTACCTGGATAATGCTCTTAAAGCCCATTTGCTGTATAAGAGAGACCGTGATTATGTGGTCAAGGACGGAGAAGTTATCATTGTTGATGAGTTTACTGGTCGGCTAATGCTTGGTCGCCGCTATTCCGAGGGGCTGCATCAGGCAATAGAAGCCAAAGAGCGGGTCAAGGTGCAACGGGAGAGCCTGACCTATGCCACCATTACCATCCAGAACTACTTCCGCATGCATAAGAAACTAGCTGGGATGACCGGTACGGCGGTCACCGAGGCTGAGGAGTTCCACAAGATATACAAGCTTGCTGTGTTGGCTATTCCTACCCACAAGAAGATGATTCGTGAGGACTCCCCTGACCAGGTTTATAAGGATGAAGCGACTAAATTCCGGGCAGTGGTGCGTGAGACTGAACAGCTTCATGAAGAAGGCCAGCCAGTGCTAATCGGCACCGTGTCTATTGAGAAATCTGAATACCTGAGTGACCTCCTGAAGAAGAAGGGAATACCCCATCAGGTGCTCAATGCCAAGTATCATGAAAAAGAGGCAAGTATCATTGCCCAGGCAGGTCAGTCGGGAGCAGTAACTGTAGCCACCAATATGGCCGGACGCGGTGTTGATATTGTGCTCGGCGGCAAAGAACCATCTAACGGGGATGAGTCGGAATGGCGAGAGTGGCAGGAGAAACACAACAAGGTAATTGAAGCTGGGGGACTTCATATTATCGGTACTGAGCACCACGACGCACGGCGAATTGATAACCAGCTCCGGGGTCGAGCCGGACGGCAGGGCGACCCGGGAAGCTCTCGCTTCTATGCCTCTTTAGAGGACGATACTATGCGCCGCTTCGGTGGCGAGCGAATTAAGGGCTTTATGCAATGGGCTGGTATGGACGAGAATACACCGATTGAGAATGCATTGGTTAATAAGGCTATCACCGACGTGCAAAAGCGAGTTGAGGGCTATCACTTTGACATGCGTAAGCACCTGGTGGAATATGATGATGTCGTTAACAAACACCGTGAGGTTATTTATGGTGAGCGGAAGAAGATATTAAGCGGTGCCGACCTTAAGGCAAACATCCTGTCCATGATTAGACAAGAGATACAAAATATGATGGCAACCCACATTGGTGATGAGCATGGTATTGACTGGGACCTGGAGGGCTTAATTACTGATGTGGCCACCATTTTACCCTTACCGCCAGCGGTCAATGCTGACGCTCTTTCCCAGATGAAACCAAAACAGATTGCAGATAAGCTAATTACAGTGGCTGAGGCTCTTTACGAGGAGCGGGAGAAGGGATTAGGTTCCGATGATATGCGGGTGCTGGAGCGGCTGGTGATGCTGCGCACTATGGATAATCTTTGGATAGAGCACCTGACCATAATGGAGAATATGCGCCAGGGAATAGGGCTGATGGCAGTGGGCCAGCGAGACCCGCTGGTAGCCTATAAACGAGAGGGACATAACCTGTTTCAGAATCTACTGTCCGCTATTCAGCATGATGTAGACCATACTATATATCATGTTAGCCTTGTCAAAAAGGAAGCCACCCAACCAACACCATCACCTATGGCTCAAGTTGCCACCGGCATGACTGGCGACAAGAAACAGCCACTAAAAGTCGGCAGTAAAAAGGTAGGCCGTAACGACCCCTGCCCCTGTGGCAGCGGCAAAAAATATAAGAAATGCTGCGGAAGGTAAATTCACGATGACAGACGAAGAGCTACAGCAGGAGATTCAGAAGCTAAGTGAGAACCTGGATGAGCTGTCAGACCCTGACAAGCCGCTATCTAAAGAAGCAAGAAAACGCCAATACATGCTCTCATTAAGGAAGGAGGCCCTTGAAAAAGCAAAGCAGGCAAAGGAGAAGAACAACCAAAAACAGGAATTTGAGAATATGGCAATGTATGGTCTATTAACATCCTGGGGAGAAAAGCATCTTTTTCTACTGCACTTAGCCAGGATAAAACTTAAGTGGACTATATTTTAATGCTTCCAGGGATTTGATTGAAGGGTGGAGGGGAATGCAAAAAATGATGTGGAAGGTAGAACTGGGAAAAATTAACGTAAGGGAGGTGGCAAATGTCCAGGAAGATATTATCGCTGAATGAAAAACGACTGGTACTTCAACAAAGACCTTACTGCTTCATTTGCGAGAAGCCAGTTTCTGAAGAGAATTTGTCAGAGCTAAACTTTGACCATATTAGGTCACTAGACGCTGGTGGCTCAAATGATTTAACAAATTTTGCTGGCGTTCATAAGACATGCCATAAGGGTAAAGGAACTAAAAGCCTTGAAGATTATAAGGAGAACCTAAGGCTGGATAAAGAGTTCCGCAGCTTACTAAGGTTTAACGATGTAGCTAAGAAGTTAAATCCTAACGATGATAAGATACAATTTAGTATTGACTATCAGAATGGGAAAATTACATTTGGGGATGACAGCGAGGCGCAATTACACAGATGCCAGAATACTAAATTATGGTATTTTTACCACCCCATTCCCCGAAAATACCTCGTAAGTGATGTGGAAGTGCAGCCTAGAGGTTTAGAGCAAAAACGCTTGCGAGAATTGGCACTGAACCTGAGGCAAAATTTCCAGCTCTCGCCAACTGTTTGCCGTCTCGTTACCAGTGAAAGTCAAATTAAGGTATTTGACGGGCAGCATAAAGCTACAGCACAAGCCATAGGTAATCAGAACGATATCGTAGATTGTAAGATATTCATAAATCCACCCCTTGCTATGATTCGGAGAGTAGTAATAGATGGGCATGGTTCTTTGAGACAGCAACAGTTCAAAACTTCGGAACTCTATAGAAAGCTGACAGCAGACCATTTGGAATCACTCAAAGAGTGGCAAGATTTACATCCAGGCTCACTGATAAGCGAAGCAGAATTACCTCAAGCTTTAAGTAAGACTAAGAAGGAAGTAGAAAAAGAAATTAAGGCTAAGATAACCGAATCTATCTACGAGGATTGTGAAATTGCAGAATTTGTCAGTTTACAGCGGCGACCTGGCACATCGCCACTAAGCTATGAGATGTTCGCTTGGTGGGTTAATTTGCTAATCAAGAAGCCGTTGGTTAGTGAACCCATGGAGTCTGACCAGAACTTTCGAGAGGAAGAGCGTCAGAATATTATTCGCTTACTTAACTGCGTTGCACAGAATTATTTGGAAGGCAAATGGACACCCAATAATCCGGACAATGTCGAATATAGGAAGGTGAGAAGACTTTTCTTCAGAGCATCGTTTAGAGAATGGACGAAATTGGTTGTTGAAGCTTTGCATAATATTATGTGGGTACCTTCAGAGGAACCTGTATTCTATCGGAATATAGAACCCAAGGAGTGGCAAAGGATTGAAGATGCTTGCCAAAAGTTAATAGCTCATCCAATATGGATGGATGCTAACCCGGAGGTAGAAGCGATCCTAAACTCTAATGTGCAGGAGAATGTTGCTAGACTTTTTAAAGGTCAGAATCTTAACCTTGAGCATTTGTGCAAACCATAGAAGTTCTGCCAGTATGTTGAGGATGACTATTACGAGTGGCTGAAGGATAATTTCAAGTCGTTCTTTAATCATGGTGACCCGGACTGGGAGTGGATAAGGGGGAGGCTCGCTACCGGTGAAAAACAGTGAGATTGCTAAGGTATTTCAGGATATTGCTGACCTTCTTGAGCTTAAAGGGGACAACCCGTTTAAGATAAGGGCTTACCAGAGGGCGTCTCGCACCATCGAGCACCTGCCGGTGGATGTGGAGAAACTGGTAGCTGAGGACAGGCTAAGGGAAGTCCCCGGGGTGGGGGAGGCAATTAACAAGAAGATTACCGAACTGGTAACCACCGGGAAGCTCCACTACTACGACGAGCTCAAGGCTGAATTCCCCGAGGGGATTAGCGCCCTGCTCGATATACCCGGCATCGGCCCCAGGACAGCAATGCTCTTTTCCAGCGACCTGGGAATAAGGTCGGTGGATGAACTGGAGGCGGCCCTCATCAGTGGCAAGGTGGCTTTATTACCCCGCATGGGGGACAAGGTAGCCGACAATATTCTGCATCATATTCAGACACTAAGAAGAAAAGACCAGCGCATCCCCATCGGTGAAGCCCTGCCGGTAGTGGAAGAGATTCTGGCTCAACTCCGGGGACTGCCGGGACTAAAGAATCTGGTTCCAGCCGGCAGCCTGCGCCGCTTCCGGGAAACGATAGGTGATATTGACATTATGGGCACCACTGATAATCCCCGGGAAGTAATGCACGCCTTTACTACCTTGCCCCAGGTCAAGGAGGTTTTGGCCAGTGGCACCACCAAATCAAGTGTCATTGTTTCTGGTGACCTTCAGGTTGACCTCAGGCTCGTTGAACATGACCTGTTTGGCTCTACCCTCCAGTATTTTACCGGCAGCAAACAGCATAACATTAACCTCAGGGAACGGGCACGTCGGCAGGGACTGAGCCTCTCTGAGTATGGTATCACTAACCTGGAGACGGGACAGCTAGAGAAGTTTGCCACCGAGGAGGCTTTCTATGAGCGACAAGGGCTATCATTTATCTCTCCCGAAATAAGGGAGGCTCAGCAAGAAATAGAAAAAGCTGAACATGGCACCCTACCCAGGCTGGTAGGGCTATCTGACATAAAGGGCGACTTACATGTCCATACCAACTGGAGTGACGGGCATGACTCTATTGAGGCCATGGCATTAGCTGCCAGAGGACTTGGCTACCAGTATCTGGCAATCACCGAGCACTCGGGTGGGCGAGGCATTGCCCACGGTCTGGACGCCGGGCGGCTAAGGCAGCAACTAGCAGAGATTAAGGAGCTTAACCAGAAATTAGATGGCATCCATATCCTTACCAGTGTAGAAGTAGATATTCGTGCCGATGGTAGCCTGGATATACCCGGCGAGCTTCTTAAGGAGCTGGATATTGTTACTGCGGCGGTGCATTCTGGTATGAATCAGGGCCAGGAACAGATGACCAGGCGGATTATACAGGCTATAGATAGTCCTAATGTAGATATTCTGGCGCACCCTACCTGTCGGCTGTTACCGGACAGAGAGCCGGTGGCAGTAGATATGGAGGCTATCTTCCAGGCAGCAATCAGAACCAACACGGCACTGGAAATCAACGCTATGCCCAGTCGGCTTGACCTTAAGGACACTCACACCTATCGGGCTAGAGAGTTAGGGATAAAACTGGTAATTAGCACCGATGCCCATAGCATTGGCCATCTGGACTTTATGCGCTTCGGGGTAGGGGTAGCCCGGCGGGGGTGGTGTGAAGCCAAGGATATACTGAATACCAGACCGTTATCGGAGGTTATTGCCTACCTGAAATCATGATACCGGAGTGACAAATTTGGATAATCAGTTAACCCTTACCGGTGATGCCGAGGCAATCAGGCATCTAGAACAGGCGATTACTAGTGGCCAGCACTGGTATATCGCCTTACTTGAGGCAATTGGGTTATGGACGAGTGCTGAGGAAACTCATGACAGTCGCCTTTACCGCTACCTTATTGATGGTGAAGCCTTTGACTGGCTACTCCTGGCAGAACGCCTGTGTGAGGTAGCAAACGGTCTCTTGCCCGATGACGAGCAAATTTCCTTCCTTTTTCATGGTAAACCTCCGCTTAACCTGACCACTAACAAATTCAAGCAGCTTATCGGCAGTACTAAATACCATCAATATCTTAACTACTATTATGGCATTACCGTGGAGGAGGCATTGATTCTGGCAGTGCGGGAAGAGGTGCGCAAAGAAAGGCAAACCTTAGGCTTTAACAAAGAGTTTGACTATGATAATGAGGTTTACCGGCGAATATACGGGGCGACTAAAGCAGTATTACTTAAGCGCTTCCGACGGGAGAAGGGTTATCGACAGCTTAAGTCTATTAGTCTCACCGAGTTAAAAGAGTTTACTTACTGGCTATTTAAGTACCGATTAAAGCACTGTGATAAAGCAAGGGTGGCTAGCGATACTAAGAAGGCACTAAAGCAATTGAACATCAATCGTCCTTCTCCCACTCGCTAAGCAGTTATGTTTTCTTAATCTCTCTCGGCGCTCTCACCATGAGCACCGGTCTGTGTCCTCCCTTTAGTACTTTGGCAGTAACACTACCAAAAGCCCACTGACTAATACCCGACCGTCCATGTGTCAACATGACAACCAAGCCAACATCGATTTCGTCAGTGATTTTAATAATCTCCTCAGCAGCTTTGCCAACACCCACTTTACACTCGACAATGGCTCCCTTGTTTCTCAAGCCTTCCCCTACCTTATCAAGATAACCCATAGCTCTCTTCTTGATTTGCTCTATCTCCATCTCAGTATAGGGAACCGGGGCGCCAGCCTCTCCAGCGACAACATAGTAAGTCAGCGATAATACCTGAAAGAGGGTAACTTCTACCTTTAGCCCTGGTGCCAGTTTAGACACCAATTCCTCGACATAGGGCAAAACAGACTCAGCTACTTCAGAACCATCCAACGGAATAAGTATTTTCTCAATCATTCTCCTTTTTCCTCCCTAAAGTTTAAAGAGTTGTTGTTTGAGCCTTTCCAGTTTATCCGTTAGAGTATAGAACTTCTGGCGTTCTTTATCAACAACAGCCGCCGGTGCTCTGGTTTGAAAAGCGCCATCACCGAGCCTGGCTTCAAGGCGAGCCACCTCAGCTTGGCTTTTTTCTATCTCGTCCTGTAGCCTCTGCCTCTCAGCTTCCAGGTCAATCATACTTTCCATGGGTATAATCACCTCTGACTCTTTGAGCACCATTACCAAGGCATTTTCACGTGGCTGAGCTTCCTGTCGGCTATCTGGGAAAATAACCGGTCTTGCCCGAGCCAGAGTCTGGATAGTTTCAGAATAAGGGATAATAGCTGAGACCAGTTGTTTACTATAGATTTGTGCCTCCACCCACCGGCTGCTCTCCACCCTGTATTGAGCTCGGGCATTACGGATGGAGCGGATTATCTCTATTACCGATTCCATAACCCGCTCTGCGTGTGGGTCGATAGCTTTGTCTTCAGCCTCAGGGTAGGCAGCCACCATTATAGAATCTGGCCACTCTGAAGATAGCCGCTGCTTGAGGTTCTGCCATAACTCCTCGGTAACAAAGGGCATATAAGGGTGCAACAGACGGAGCGAAGTCTCCAGAGCATAGACCAGGACCGGGATGGGCGACAGCACTTCTCCAGCCGAACGAAGGCGAATCTTGGCAAACTCAATATACCAGTCACAGAATTCTCCCCACAGGAAATCGTTGATTTGCCTTTGTGCTTCTCCAAACTGAAAGCCATCCATCAGATTGGCTACATTTGATATGGTGCGGCTCAGGCGACTTAGAATCCAGCGGTCTTCCACCGGAAGCAAGTGCCACCGAATTTCCATATCACTGCGGTCAGGTTCAATGCTTCTAATGACAAACCGAGTGGCATTCCACAACTTATTGGCAAAGTTACGACTAGCCTCCAGTCTTGATGGGGCCAGCTTGATGTCATTCCCCGGTGAAGTGCCCATCGATAGAGCCATGCGCAGGGCATCGGTGCCGTATTTCTCCAACGTGTCAATAGGATTAAGCACATTGCCCTTAATCTTGCTCATCTTCTCGCCCTTCTCATCACGTATCAGTCCATGAAGGTAAACGGTGTGGAAAGGGACGACTGAAGTATCCTCCAGACCCATCACAATCATCCTGGCTACCCAGAAGAAGAGGATGTCATAGCCAGTTTCCATTACAGAGGTTGGGTAGAAGTAGCGCAGGTTTTCGGTATCATCCGGCCAGCCCAGGGTAGAGTGAGTCCACAGTGCCGAACTGAACCAGGTATCCAGAACATCCGGGTCCTGTTCTATATTAGTCGAGCCACAGTGACGACAGGACTTGGCATCCTCAATAGCTACTGTTAGCTCACCACAATCCTGACAATACCACACCGGGATGCGGTGTCCCCACCATAGCTGGCGGCTGATGCACCAGTCACGGATATTCTCCATCCAGTTAAGATAGACCTTGGTAAAACGCTGCGGAATAATGGCAATGCGCCCATCAAGAACAGCCTCAATTGCCGGTTTAGCCAGAGGCAGCATCTTAATAAACCACTGCTTACTTGCTATTGGCTCAATGACAGTCTGACAGCGCTGGCAGTGTCCTACCGAATGAGTATAAGGCTCAACCTTAACCAAAAGTCCATCCTTTTCTAGGTCGGAGAGTATAGCCTGGCGGCAGGTAAATCGGTCAAGCCCAATATAGGGTCCGGCATTCTCATTCATGGTAGCATCCGGGTTCAGTATGTTTATCAGAGGTAATCCAAGTCGCTGGGCCACTTCAAAGTCCACCGGGTCGTGAGCCGGGGTAATTTTAACGGCACCGGTGCCAAAACTAGGGTCAACTGCTTCATCAGCCACAATGGGTATCACCCGGTTCACGGCTGGCAGAATGACTTCTTTACCAACGATAGCCTTGAACCGCTCATCATTCGGATTGACAGCTACGGCAGTATCACCAAGTATGGTCTCAGGGCGGGTGGTAGCTACGGTTATAAATTGGTTGCCTTCAGCCAGGGGGTAACGAACATACCATAGATGTCCGCTTAGCTCTTTGTGGTCTACCTCAAGGTCAGAGATGGCGGTGGCACAACGGGGACACCAGTTAATAATCCGTTCCCCTCTATAGATTAACCCCTTGTTATACAGGTGAGCAAAGGCGGTGCGTACTGCCCGGCTTGGGCCTTCATCCAGAGTAAAGCATTCCCGACTCCAGTCGCAGGAAACACCCAGCCTCTGGTGCTGCCGAGCAATAGTCTGACGGCAATCTTTTGCCCACTGCCACATTCGCTCAGTGAATTTCTCTCGGCCTAATTGATGGCGGGTAAGGCCCTCCCCAGCCAGCAGTTGCTCTACTACCACCTGGGCAGCAATACCGGCATGGTCAACACCGGGGAGCCACAGGGTCGGCTCACCCTTCATCCGATGCCAGCGGGTCATAATATCCTCTAAAGTAGCCGTCAGGGCATGCCCAACATGAAGCTCACCGGTAACATTTGGCGGTGGCATGATGATAACGAAAGGTTTTTTTTCTGGGTCAATTTTGGGTTTAAAGTAGCCCTTCTCCAGCCAAAATTTATACCACTTCTGCTCCACCTTCCCCGGCTCATAGGCTTTGGGCATTTCATATTGAACACTTGGTGCTTCTGTCATACTTACCTTTCTAGATATTGATTAAGAACCTCACTCCCTTTTTGCTATCTCAGAAGTTCAAGATGATATCTGCTCATTGGCTCAATGACTTTAAAGATAACCTTGTCTCCCACCTTTATTGTCGGGTGTCTTCTGTACCACTCCGCCAGCTTTGCTTGGACGTAATGACCTGCGTTTGTGTTACCGTATTGAGTGCCCTTCTTATCTGAAGTCACATGGGTCTTAATTTCACCGATGTCCGTTTCGAGCAGGAAGGGAACTTTAAATCCAGGGAAAAAGGAGCGCTTACCCTTAGGAATAGTAAATAAGTGAAAGTTTATAAATGAAGGATTTCGAATAATGACTTCTAGAGTATCTTCAGTAGTAGGCGCAGGCGTAACTCTACCTCCATCCGATACAATTGTCACTTTGGGAGTAATAGCTTGGTATAATGGTTCAAATAAATGGGCATGGACTGCTTCTGCCCCTTCTCTTGTAAAAGTTTGGAACTCTACCACTTTGATTTCTTGAGGGTAACGAAGTATTTTGAGGGCTTCGCTCAATTCCAGTGAAGCTTTCTCTATAATGATGGTCAAAATAGGTAGCTTTGAGACAAGGTCTGCCAAAAACCTATGA
>SDBU01002506.1_pt1 | contig 24304 bp, 20 predicted proteins | sample 2277071 | NCBI WGS metagenome assembly SDBU01 (sample SAMN10397929, study PRJNA504765) | marine sediment metagenome | isolation source: marine sediment core GS08_GC12, 126 cmbsf | place: Arctic Ocean: Gakkel Ridge, Loki's castle | collected 2008
CACCATCGCCGGGTGCCATGCTTCTGCTCGCAGAAGCATGCGTTGGCGGGCCTCCGGCACGCTGGATGCCTGATCCCATGTGCCCGCGTGTTGTCGGCGGCGGGCGAGGGCATGGCGTGGCATGCCCCTCCGCTTCGCGTAGGAGCATGGCACCAGAGATGGCACCCCGCCCTCGTTTACGTTCCCCCGGCATTGGGTGCCATGCTTCTGCTCGCAGAAGCATGCGATGGCGGATCACTCCCGGCCACCATCGCCGTAGAATCGCCGGATCCACTCGGCGGCGCGGCGGGCGAACTCGCCGGCGGCGATGGCCTCGCGAATGGCGGCGGTGAAGCGGGCGAAGAAGGTGAGGTTGTGGATGCTCAGCAGGATCGGACCGAGCATTTCCTTGGCGGCGAAGAAGTGGCGAATCGCCCCCCGGCTGTACTGACGGCAGGCGAGGCACGGGCAGTCTTCGGCCAGCGGACGCGGATCGCGGGTATGCTTGGCGTTTCGCAGTCGAAGCGGGCCGTCGAAGGTGAACGCCAGGGCGTTTCGCCCGTTGCGGGTGGGCAGCACGCAGTCGAACAGGTCGATCCCGCGAGCGGCGGCGCCGAGGATGTCGCGCGGTTCGCCGACCCCCATCAGGTACCGCGGCTTGCCACGCGGCAGTTGCCCGTCGATAACGCCGAGGATGCCCATCATCGCCTCGTGCCCCTCCCCGACGGCCAGCCCGCCGACGGCGTAGCCCGGCAGCTCCAGCGGCACGATCGCCTCGGCCGATCGGGCACGAAGCTCGGCGTCCACGCCGCCCTGCTGGATCGCGAAGAGGGCCTGGTCGTCCCGCGTCTTGGCCGCCAGGCAGCGGCGGGCCCAGTCGCCCGACCGGCGGACGGCCTCGGCGACCGCGTCGTGGCCCGCGTCGTGGCCGGGGCACTCATCCAGTTGCATGATCACGTCGGCGCCGAGGGCTTCCTGGACCTCCACGGCCCGCTCGGGCGACAGCTCGACGGTGGACCCGTCGATGTGGCTCTGGAACACGGCCGCGGCGTCGTCGATCCGGCGGCGGTGAGCCAGGCTGAATACCTGGTAGCCGCCGCTGTCGGTGAGGATCGGGCCGTCCCACGCCATCATCCCGTGCACGCCGCCCAGCTCGGCCACCACCTCCGGGCCCGGCCGCAGCAGCAGGTGGTACGTGTTTGCCAGCAGCATGCGACAGCCGGCCGCGGCGAGGTGGTCGGTGGTGACGCCCTTGACCGTCGCGCAGGTGCCCACCGGCATGAACGCCGGGGTCGCCACCGCCCCGTGGGGGGTCTCAAGCCGGCCGGTGCGGGCGCTGGAGTCGCCGTCGGTGTGGATGATCTCGAAGCCGAACGTCGTCATGGCGCCTGTATGATCCTCGCTCCAGGGTAGTAGCTGTAGAGGATCTCGTGGTACTTCATCCCTCGCCGCGCTTTGCCCTGAATGCCGTACTGGCACAGGCCGACCCCGTGGCCGAAGCCGCGCCCCCGCTCGAACACGACCGTATCACCGGCGTCGCGGATCGTGCAGTTCATGCTGTACAGCTTTCCCGCGGCCGGCGGGCCATGGCGGAGCAGCGACAGTCGCAGGTCGTCCGCCCGCACGCGGCTGGTTTTCCCGTCGGCCGAGGTGACCTGCACCCAGATGGGGCGTCCCCAGGGAGTCGCCGAGACCACCGAGAGGCCCTCCAGTGTCCCCATCGCGGCGATCGAGGGGTACGACCTGCCCAGGGCGCGCTGCACGTCGGCCTTGGCGATCCGCACGGGTCCCCAGCGGTATCGGCCGGAGTTGGAGCAGTCATTGCAGACGACCCCTCCGGCCAACGGGGCGATGCCCGATTCCTTCCAGCCCAGCGCTTCGGCCGGGTTGGTCCGGCCGCCGCAAGAGGAGCTGTAGTAGGCCTTGAACGGCCTTTCGGCCCCGGCCGGCCCGATCACGAGGACCAGCCCTCGGGTGTTCCGCATCGCCCGGCGGCTCTTGTCGGTCTCGTCGATCACGCCGCCATAGACCTGGCTTCGCTGGTCGCAGTACACGTCGAAGGTTCGCCTTCGGCCGGCGTGCTGCATCTCGTACATCGCGTACGTTCGCGCCGCCACGGCCAGGGCGTTGTAGGCCTCCTGGTGCCAACTGTTGAACAGTTCCCGTGCGAGCACGCCGGTGAGGTAGTCCTCCACGTGCAGGTGGTTGTCCACGTGGAACTCATCGCCCCCCGCGGCGGCCTGATGCAGCACCAGCGACCCCCGATAGCTCCGGCCGTCCAGTTCCACGAAGCTGTCGTTCACCGTGGCCTGCAGGTACAGCACCCGGCCGGGGAACCGTTGCGAGCCCACAATCCACTCCTCGCCCTCCCGGCGGACCGTCGCTTCGGCCATCGCCTCGCCGGTGGCGACCGGTTTCGAGTCGACCAGGATGCGGCAGGGGCCGGTGGCCGACAGTGTGGCCGACGTGAGGGGGGCGGTGAGGCGGACGCGGATGATCCGGGGCCAGGGCTGAGGCCGGCTACCAGGTCTGACAGGCCGGGGCGGCTCGGGGGGCTTGCAGCCGGGGATCCACCCGATCAGCAGCGCGCCGGCGACCGCGGCGACGGCCAGCCCCGCCGCCGTCACCGTCTTCGGCCGGCGCCGCAGGAACCGGCCGATTCGCCGCCATACCTTGCGCTTCCTGATCCGGTGTTCTCCCGATGCCCGCCCGGCGAGCCGTTCGGCGGCGGCGGCGTCCCTCGCCCGCGACCGGTTACGACTCCCCGCGGACGCTCAGCCCGTATTCGCTCAGCCGCTGCTTGATCTCGTTGAGGCTGGTCTGGCCGAAGTTCTTGCAGGCCAGCAGTTCCGCCTCTGTGCGGGAGGCCAGTTCCCCCAACGTTGCCACGCCCAGGCGCTCCAGCGCCCGGCGGCAGCGGACCGAAAGCTCCAGGTCGGCGATGCCCGTGGCCAGCACGCCCTCGTTGCCCACCATGGCCGTTTCGTCGCGGTGCAACGCCTGCATCGTCACGCTGGGGGCCGGCTCGACGTCTTGGCCGAGCTGCAACCCCTTCTGGGCGAGCATGGTCTTGATCTCGCCCAGGGAGGTCTCGCCGAAGTTCTTCGAGCCCAGCAGGTCCGCTTCGGTGACCCTCAGCAGGTCGCCCAGCGTGTAGATGTTCATCTTCTTGAGACAGTTGCGTGCCCGCACGCTCAACTCGAAGTCCGTCACCGGAATGTCCAGTACGGCGTTGCGGAGCGTGTCGCGGCGCTCCTGCTCCTCGTCGTAGTACATCGTGCGGGAGCTGAGCACGTCGCGGAGGAACAGCTTGGCGCGGGCATGGTTGGGGTTGATCATCAGTATGGTGCTGAGGATTCGCCAGGCCCGGTCCCAACTGCCGAGGTCCTCGTAGATCACCGCCAGATTGATCATCGCATGGGCGTTGACCGGCGGGGTCCGCAGGCACTGCTCGTACAGCTCCATGGCCTGGTCTTCGTCGCCCTTCATGTCGTACAGGAACGCCAGCCGAAAGGCCGCGGTGGGGTTCTGCGGGTCCAACTCGAGCGCCTCGCCGAAGGCCTCCTCGGCCTCGTCGTACTCCCCGCAGGACTGACAGAGAAGCCCCCGCAGCACGTGGTAGGCGCTGAGGTCGGCGTGCTTGGCCAACTTCTCGACGGCCTTGCCGGCCGCCTTCAGGTCGCCGGCGATGCACTGGCGTTCGGCCACGGCGATGCGCACTTCCACCGGGTCCCAGCCTCGATCGCCGGCGCGAATGAACTCCTCGATGGCCTTCTCGTGCTGGCCCAACTGGTTGTAGCACAGCCCCTGGTACCAGCGCCGGTCCCGATTGTCGGTGCCGTTGGTGAGCGTATGCAGCGCCGATTCAAAGTCTCCCAGCATCCACTGGGCGATCCCCAGCTTCACGGCTATCACTCCGCTCGGCTCGGGGGTCTCGGCTTTCATCTGGCCGACGAACTCCACGAACGTGGCCTCGGCGTCGTGCATCCCGAACAGCAGCCCGTACAGGCGCCGGCAATCTTCGTGGGTCCACGTTTCCTTGGCGAAGATCGCCTCAGTTTCCTCGCGCACGGGCAAAGTGGACACGGGTGCGGATTCCATGCGATTTCTCCTGCAAGTCAACCGGCCTCTTCCATAATCCGTCGAACGCGGTATTATAACGCATCGGACGAGTTTGGCAAGTGGCCCGGGCTTCGGACCGGCCCACAGACGGACGGCTTATGCAACCGGTCCATCTGATTATCAATCCTCACAGCGGTTACGGCGGGCAGAAGCATCGCCTGGCCGACCTGCGGACGGCCCTGCGCGGGGCGAGAATCCCCTTCGTCGAGTACGTCACCAAGGCCCCCGCCGACGCCACCCGCTACGCCGCCACGCTGCCGGGGGACACCTCCGCGGTGGTTGTGGTGGGCGGCGACGGCACCGTCAACGAGGTCGTCGCCGCCCTGGTGGGCACCGACGTGCCGATCCTGCCTTGTCCGGCCGGAACGGAAAACCTGCTTGCGAAAGAACTTAAGATACCCGCCAACCCCGCCCGCCTGGTCGAGATTCTCCTCCGCCGCCGCATCGTCTCCTGCGACGTCGGCCGCATCAACGGGCGAAACTGCCTGCTGATCATCGGCGTCGGCTTCGACGGGGAAGTCGTCCGCCGGCTGGCCAATATCCGCACCGGGCACATCAGCCACCTGAGCTACTTCTGGCCCATCTGGCGGACCTTCTGGGAGCATGACTTCCCCCGCATGCGGATCGTCGCCGACGGCGAGGAGATATTCGACGGGCTGGGCATGGCCTTCATCGGCAACATCAGCCGGTATGCCGTCGGGCTGCGAATTTGCAAAGACGCCCGCTACGACGACGGGCTGCTCGATCTGGTGGTCTTCAGTTGCAGCCGGCCCCACGCGCTGGTGCTGCACGCGGCCTGGACGCTGCTGCGGCGGCACCCGCTCAAGGGCAACGTCATCTATCGCCAGTTCAAGAAGTTGCGGATCGAATCGGACACCCCCGTGCCGAGCCAGGTGGACGGGGACGTCGGCCCCAGCACCCCCCTGGACATCGAGGTGCTCGATACCCGGGTGAAGCTGCTGGTGCCCCCGCCGCGCCAGCGGTTCTGGCCGTGGAGGAAGCTGCCCGTATGAACGCCACACCCACCTGCAGCATCGCCTCGGTCCCCATCGGCACCGGCCAACTCGCCCTCATCGCCGGGCCCTGCCTCGCCGAGAGCCTCGAGATGTGCCTCGCCGTCGCCGGCGAACTGGCCGAGCTGTGCCGCTCGCTCGAGGTGGGCTACGTCTTCAAGGCCAGCTACGACAAGGCCAACCGCTCCGCCGCCGGCGCGGCCCGCGGCCCGGGGCTGACCACCGGGCTGGCGTGGCTGGCCGAGGTCCGCCGGCAGGTCGGTTGCCCGGTGCTCTCGGACGTCCACGAAGCTGCCCAGTGCCCCCCGGCCGGCGAGGTGCTCGACTGCCTGCAGATTCCCGCCTTCCTCTGCCGCCAGACCGACCTGCTCACCGCCGCGGCCGCTGCCGGGAAGTGCGTGAATATCAAGAAGGGGCAGTTCATGGCCCCCGACGACATGGCCAACGCCGTCGAGAAGGTCCGCGCCGCCGGCAACGATAACGTCCTGCTCACCGAGCGAGGCACCAGCTTCGGCTACCACCGGCTGATTACCGACTACCGCGGCATCGTGCAGATGCGCCCGTTCGCCCCCGTCTGCTTCGACGCCACCCACAGCGTCCAAGAGCCCGGCGGACTCGGCAACGCCTCCGGGGGCCGACGCGAATTCGTCGCCCCCCTCGCCGCCGCCGCCATGGCCGTCGGCGCCGACGCCCTCTTCCTCGAAGTCCACCCCGACCCCGACAACGCCCAATCCGACGCCGCCAGCCAACTCCCCCTCAACCAAGCCCCCGACCTGCTCAAACGCTGCCTCGACGTGTTCCGGCTCGTGCGAACATAGGGTTGTGGCCGCTGGTCGTTTCCAGCCTCTCCGGCCATACGCCGCCATTGCGGGTGGGAAGACATTCAGTTAGCCTGACGTCGCCCGACGAAACGGCCGGCTAACGACTACTGACAGAGCATCTACGCGGAGACCATAACATGCAGCCGAAGCGGTTCCCTTTGAGTTCGTGGCGGACGTTGGAGGCTTGGGATGTGGATCTGGCCGAGCGTGTGCGGGAGTGGCACGAGATAGGGTTCACGGTCATCATGAGCCCGACGGTGACCGACGATGCCGAGACGCACGCGAAGGCCCGGGAGCTGCTGGACCTTTGCGCGGCGAAGGATATCGAGGTCATCCTGGTGGACCAGCGGGTATGTGCGCCGTCGGGCAACTGGGGCCGGCCGGCCGAGGAGAGGCACCTGCCCGAGGATTACCGCGAGGAAGCCGCCAAGGCCGTGAAGGAATTCGCCGACCACCCGGCCGTGTGGGGGTTTTTCGTGACCGACGAACCCCTGGCCGGCAACTTCCCGGCCGTGGCGAAGGCGTGCCGGATTCTGCGTAAGCTCACCGACGCGGCCGAGCCGTACGTGAACTACCTGCCGAATCACCTGCTCAGCCCCGACGGTGCCTCGGCCGGCATCCGGCGGCACGTGGGGTTCGACGACTTCGGCGAATACCTCGACCACGTGGTCCGCGAGAGCGGCGCCACCATGCTCTCCTACGATCAGTACTGCTCGATGTCCCCCGAGTGGGGCGGGCCGGACCAGTGGTACCGCTGCCTGGCCGACTACCAGGGCGCCGCGATTCGCCACGATATCCCGTTCTGGAACATCATCCTCGCCCACGGGCATTGGATGTACCGTGCTCCCGGCCCGCTGGAGATGAGCTGGCAGTTCTACAACTCGCTGGCCTACGGCGCCCAGGGGATCATGTACTTCCTGTACCGCGCCGGCGGGATCGGCGGCTACGGCGCGCCGGTGGATGAACTCGGCCACCGCGGCCCGCTGTTCGCCCAGTTGCAGCGGCAGCACGCCCAGTTCCTCACCCAGTGGGCCTGGCGCTACCGGCAGTGCCGCCCCGTGGCCACCTACCATTGGCCGGACGCGCCGGTCGGCCTGAAACGGTTCGACGGCAGCGGCGTCGTGACCGCCCTGGCCGAAGACCCGAGCACCCTTCGGCGGCCGTCGGCGGCGTCCCACCTGCTCGTGGGCGAGTTCCGCGACGATCAACAGCGGCCGCACGTGGTGCTGGCCAACGGATCGTGGGAAAAGCACACCTTCATCAACATCACCGCCCGCGGCAAGGCCATCCACAACATCGTCGAGGAGGGCCGGGAGGCGACGTTTGGCAAGGCCGGCGAAGGCAGCGTCTCGTTCTCAACCCACATGATGCCCGGGCAAGCCATCTTCTTCCGCGTGGAGGAATAGACCGTCGACTGCCGGGGGCAACAGAACTGAGCAATGGCAATGCCACAGGGGCCGCGTGTGGAGCCGGCGGATTCGTGAGTTTGGGTGGGAGTGGGATAGGTGTGATGAGCGCGAAGGCGGAGCCGTTGAGTATGGCCCCGGTGTTTTCCGACGGGATGGTCGTTCAGCAAGGTCAGCCGATCGTGGTGTGGGGCCGGGCGGCGGCCGCCGAAGAGGTGATGGTCGCCCTGGGCGATGCGATGAAGATCGCCACCGCCGGGGCGGACGGGGCGTGGCGGGTGGAACTGCCGGCGATGGCCGCCGACGGGCGGACCCACACGCTGGCCGTTCGCGCCGAGGCCGAGTCGCTGACCGTCGAAGACGTGCGGATCGGGGAGGTGTGGCTGTGCTGGGGGCAGTCGAACATGGACATCCCGCTGCGGGAATGCACCGAGATGGGGGCCGAATTCCCGGGCGTGGACTGCCCGGAGATTCGCGAGTTCCGCAAGCATACCTGGCGCCCGGCGACGCGAACCCAGGCCGGGCCGATCTCCGCGACGGCGTACTGGTTCGCGCGGGAGCTGCAGGCCGAGCTGGGCGTGCCGATCGGGCTTCTGGTGGCGGCGTTCGGGGGCACCCGCATCGAGCGGTGGACGCCGCCGGAGGCGTTCGAGGCCCTGCTGGCCGACCCGCCCGATGACGCCCGAGCCGATATGGGCAAGGTCAACGCCGAGGCCCCCGGGGGGCTTTTCACCGGCCACGTCGAGCCGATGTGCCCGTACGGCATCCGCGGGTCGATCTGGTACCAGGGCGAGTCGAACGCCTCGGAGGGCACCTCCTACGAGTACCGCTACATGCTCGAGGCGCTCATTGCCGGGCTCCGCGACCGCTGGCACCGGGCGGACCTGCCGGTGGCGTTCGTGCAACTGCCGAACATCACGCACGGGCAGGGCGGCGAGTGGGACTGGCCGACGATCCGCCAGTCGATGCTGGTGACGCACCGCCGCGTGCCCAACACGCACATGGTGGTGGCCATCGACGCCGGCGGCGACCTGCACCCGCCGGAGAAGCGCCCCATCGGCCGACGGCTGGCGCTGTGGGCGCTGGCGGCGTGCTACGGGCGCGAAGAGGTCTACTCCGGCCCGCTGTACAAATCGGCCGAGGTGCGGGGGGGCGACGTGATCGTCTCCTTCGAGCACGTCGGCGGCGGGCTGACAACCCGCGACGGCGCGGTGCCGGCCGGCTTCGAGATCGCCGGTTCCGATGGCGCCTACCGCCCGGCCACCGCCCGCGTCAGCGGCGACACGGTGATCGTCAGCGCCTTCAACGTTCCCCACCCGGCCGCCGGGCGATACGCCTGGGCCAACGACCCCACCTGCAACCTCATCAACGCCGAAGGCCTCCCCGCCTCCCCGTTCGTGACGAGGGAGGACCTGTGACCAAGCGGGGAGACGGTACAGAACTTGTGAGAATCAGTCCGATGGTGGCCCAAACACCTCGTCGCCGTTGACATGATGTGCGCTTCGGATGGGAGCCGTGTTGCCCTTCATGTTAGCCACGGGCGATAGCCCGTGGACTGCCGGCGACCGCCGGAACGGAGCCGCCGGAGGCAGCGATTCATGCGGGCCGGACCGGTTGCCATGATTCGCCCCCTACGGGGCTCGTGGGTTCGGGGGCGACGACCGTCCACGGGCTCGTGCCCGTGGCTAACATGAGGTCCTTGGGCCGCACGAATTACCGGCCAGTTTCGGGGACACCGTACGTAACTGTTGCGGCTGGTGGTCGCTTGTGAGGAGTTCCGGGGACACCGGAGTTCCGGGGACACCGTACATAACTCTTGCGGGTGGTGGTCGCTTGTGGTAGGCTGGCGGGTTAACTTCCGGGAGAGCTGGCGCGGCCACCTGTGGCAAGATCGGTCTTGCGTCGCATGTTATGGATGAGCGCCACCTGCTGGCCGCAGTGCGGACCATCGAGTTGAACCCGGTTCGCGCGGACCTGGTTGATCGGGCGGAGGATTGGCGATGGTCGAGCGTGCATGGCCACCCGGCCGGCGGAATCACCTGAATTCGTCGGCAAGTTGGAGCGGCTCCTCGGCCGTCCGCTCCGGCGCGGGAAGCCCGGGCCAAAGCCTAAGGCCAAGGAGTAGGTAGTTATGTATGGTATCCCCGGAACTCACCCGCGATAATCGAGCTAGGTATTCATGATAACTGAATGGTCAAACATAGTCTCCAAACTCAACACGGTGCGGATATACGATTACGTTAGGCAAAGGTCGATGCCTGACTTTGTTGAGCCGCTCGTGACGGAATTGGTAACGTCATTTGCCTCTGGCCCTGATGATTGCCGGGGCGAATTACTTGCTTGTGTATCGCCTGAGCTAACCTCCGTTTTGGGATGGTACGCTCGAAAACTTGCAGGCCGGGCTGTGCGTGAGTCCTCGCGGGCAGACTTATGGAATGGCCTGGTTGCGATGGCAATTTTTACCAGCAGAGAAGACTTCAGAGATGCCATGGCACCATTGTCGCTCTTATACAACAGCGCCATTCGCCTTAAGGAAGACCCACAGGCATTATTCGCGGCAGCGTCGAAAACGTCGACGCACTCGGTCGTAGAGATCTTCGATGCGTTCTTGAAGAGACCTGTAGATCAGAAATCGATCGGCGTTTTTGGCTTCAGCGAAGGAGTCGGCCCCAATGGCTTCGATTACCTTCCTCTTCTGCCTGAATTTGGTGGTCCAACTCCATTCTAAGGCGATATGCTGAGGGCAGACAAGAGGGTCAGCAAACAAAGGGTCGGGAACCGTTGTGTCCTTGACCTCTTTGTTTCCCCATGCGAAAGAGAATCCCCCAATGAACAGCACGATAGGACGCACTCTCCTGGCTTTCGCCGCCGCCCTGCTGCTGGCGCCGCTGGCCGTGCTCCACGCCGCTGGCGTGCCGCCACCAGCGCGTCCCAAGCTGCAGTTCATCAATGGCAGCAGCCAAACCATCGACATTTTCTGGCTTAAGTCCGACACCGAGCGGGTGCCGAACGGTTCCGTTGCCCCTGGAAAGAACACCATAATCGCCACGATCCTCGGGCATCGCTTCGAGGTCGTGGCTCGCGACGACAAGGCGACGGCCAGGGTGATCAGTGAGGTGCCCGTGCAGGGATTTCGCTTCGACCCGCGAGGGCGGGATGGCGTGCCGCGATTCTATGCGCAATCCGTCAGCGCCGGCGGTTTTCCCATCGTCGCCTCCGCCAGAGTGAACTCCTACGCGCTCAAGGAGGCCGCTTTCATCGTGAACATGATGCTCGCCAAGCGCCCGGAGGTGCGAGCGGCGATGATCAAGAGCGGCGCGAGGCTCTGCATCATGGCCCGCAACGAGTATACCACTGACCTGCCGGAGTTCGTCCATCTGGGCGAGCAGAAGGTGCGGGGATTCGACGGTGTGTCGGCGAAGAACTACTGGGACGCGCGCGCCCGGGGCCTGGGTGGCAGTGAGACTGACCCCTTTTGCTCCGCCGGCGAGGAGAACCTGCTCGGGTACCCAGGCGACCCCTATGGCAAGGAGTGTGTTCTCATCCACGAGTTTGCCCACAACATCCACCTCCGTGGCATGGTGAATGTGGACCGGACCTTCGACACCCGGCTCAAGGCCGCCTACGACGCAGCGATGAAGGCCGGGCTCTGGAAGGGCAAGTACGCATCCGTGAACCACCACGAGTACTTTGCCGTCGGCGCGGCGGGGTGGTATGGGCACAACCGCTTCAACGACTTTGACCACAATCATGTGCATACGCGCGCGCAGTTGCTCGAATACGACCCCAGACTGGGCGCGTTGTGCCGCGAAGTGTTCGGCGACGCCAAATGGAAATACACCAGGCCCGCAACACGCCTCAACGGTCACATGACCGGTTACGACCCGGCGAAGGCGCCGACGTTCAAGTGGCCGAAACGGTTGAAGCAGGCCAAGGCGACAATTCGCGCAGCAGCGGAAGCGCGGGACAAGGCAGCCAACGGTAACAGGCGCCCCGATCGTCAGAGACGATAAGCCCCAAAAATGAATATGGAGAAGCACTCGCAATGCAGATTTCGGACATGATCCACGCCGTCGACCTCCATTGTTGCGGGGAACCGGGCCGCGTTATTGTCGGCGGCGTGCTCGATGTTCCCGGCAAGACCATGTTTGAGAAGATGGTCTACTTGCGGACGAAGGCCGACGATCTGCGGAAGCGAATGCTCCGCGAGCCGCGTGGGTATCCGGCGGCGAACTGCAATCTGATCCTACCGCCTACCCGCGCGGAGGCGGATGCCGGCTTCGTCATTATGGAGCAGACCGAGTACCCGCCCATGTCGGGCACGAACACGATTTGTGTCGCCACGGCTCTTATCGAGACGGGAATGGTGCCTGCCACCGAGCCGGTTACCCAACTGACTCTCGAAACGCCCGCGGGGCTGGTCAGGGTCCGAGCCGACGTCAAGAATGGCAAGGTCACCCGTGTGACATTCGAGAACGTACCGGCATTTGCCGTTCATCTGGATGCCACGATTGAGGTTCCTCAGTTGGGAACGGTCACCGTCGATGTTGCCTACGGCGGGATGTTCTACGTGATTGCCGAGGCAGAGCCTTTTGGATTGCACCTGACGCCGGACGAGGGCAAGGACATCGTGCGCATCGGTGAAATGATCAAGGCCGCAACGAAGCAGCAACTTCCGGCTGCACACCCGGACAACCCCGAGATCTCCGGAGTCACTATCGCTCAGTTATCCGTTTCGGCCTCGAATCCAGACGCGGACCTCAAGAACGCTGTGATTGTATCGACGGGCGAGTTGGACTGGGATCGGCCTCAGACGTGGACCGGCGCTTTGGATCGTTCGCCTTGCGGCACGGGTACCTGTGCAAAGATGGCCGTGCTGCACGCAAAAGGAAAACTGCCGCTGAACCGGGATTTTCGACATGAAGGGCCTCTGGGGACGATTTTCACCGGGCGCTTGCTTCGGGAAACTTCTGTGGGCAGCCATTCCGCTGTTGTGCCACAGTTGGCCGGTCAGGCATGGATCACGGGTTTCGCGCAATACGTTGTCGATGCCACCGATCCCTTCCCCAACGGCTACACGATGGGTGACATTTGGGGATCCCAGCAGGACTAAGCTGCGTGCAACAAAGATTGCACACAGCTTAGAGCAGTAGAGCAGGAGAAAGGAGAGTCCAGTTCCGAAGTTCCGGCGAGTTCCGGGGACACCGTACATAACTCTTGCCGGTGGTGGTCGCTTGTGGTAGACTGGGCGGGTGGCCGTGTTGGCCGGCGTTGCCTGACTGGGGGGTGCCACGGCTTGAAAAGCCGTGCGTTAGCTGCGAGGGGCGGCGAAAAACCTTGCATTCGTACCCGGCCGGGGTAGAATCGACGGCCATGGGGACGCGACACCAACACCGCCGCCCCGAGGGCACGCGTGGCTCCGGCCAACACCCGAGCAGCCCGTACCATACGCCGGCGAACAAAGAACGGTTCCTGACGCTTACAGTTCAAGGAGCAGGTAGTTATGTATGGTGTCCCCGGAACTCCCTTATGTATGGTGTCCCCGGAACTCCCCCCGGAACTCCCGGAACTCCCCGGAACTCCCCGGAACTCCGGGAATCGAACGCTGGCGCCATGGCTTTCTTGCAGGTCAGTCTTGGCAGAGGAACTGTACCACCTGATCCACCAGTTGTGTGACCGGCAGGGACGCGTCCAAGACAAGATCAGCAGAGCCTTTGATGGTTGTGGCCACCACCTCCGACTCTGTTGAATGCAACTCGATTGTGTCCCAGTCTACTTCGCCTGGTAAGTCCCGTCGCTGTCTCCTCGCCTCAAGGAGCTCGGGTATGGTCTCCAGGAAGACTAGGCAAAAGGTTGAAGGGGCGACAAGGCGGCGTAGCACAGAGACGACCGACGAATGCCTAACTCCCTCCAGGACTACGGACTCACCAGGAGACCATCCCGCCTGTTGCAGAGCCCCACGGCAGAACTCGTCGCAATCCTTCTGCAAAAGAGATGCGCCCAAGGCTTGGAGCGAGTCACGGTGCTTTGGAAGGCCTCGCCCGTCTGCAATCGATCGAATGTAGCGGCCAAACCCACCCCACGGCCAGCCAAGCCGCAATGCGACAGATTCTGCAAGGGTCGATTTGCCGCTACCGATCCTACCGGAGATTGCGAGCACTTTCCGTTGCATGGTTTTCTTTCAGAAGAGGCCTTCTTGTGCAGACGATCCCTGCATGACCACCCATCCGCGCCGATCCCTCTTGCGACACGGCACGGGACCGATCTGGGAGACGTGATCTATCTTCATAAGTGTTGCATATGACTTGTTCTTGCGCTCGTCCCAGAATCCAGGCTCGTCTGCGCACAGCACGTCGGCGAACTTCTCTTGGATGAGCGAGAGGGACTCCGGATCTAGCTCGTAGAACCATACGTAACTCACTTGGCAGATCCCCACGACGGCGCCACCAGACTCTTTGAGCAAAATCACGTCGCCCTTCTTGACCCGTTTGTGTGGCGGTCGCAGGCAAGCCGAAAAACGGGACTCAACGGTCTTACGTCCCTCCAAGACGAACGAGAGAAACGGCTCAACAAACACAGCGAGATGTATGCTACAGGGACTGTCTGCACCATCTGGCGGCGAAAGGCGGGACGCCCAAAACCCGTCGCGCTTAACGTGCTCCCGCAGTTCCGAGAGCAATGCAGATTGCCAGTCCTTCATAACCTATTCCCTGTGCAGTGTACCGATTTCGTGGCTCTCTGTCGCGACAAGACCCTCGACCTGCCGAGCGGCACCACGAATGGCAGCTACTTCGCCAGGACTCAGTTGCCTGCCAAGGCACGATGCCACATGGTCGACGGGGCAGGCTGACCGACCCAGAGCGTCCATGATCATAACTAGAACGCCGCGCCCGGCACAAGAGAAAACACGGTTGCCGCAAGTCCATACGTCAATACGGCTTCGGCGTTCGTCTCGTCTGCTGACCGACGGGAGCACGTCCCCGGATACGAGTTGCTCGAGTGCGGGGTCAGCAAACTCCCGCCCTCGGCCGTTCCGGACCCTCAGCCGCACCCCGCTGATTGTCCTCTCTTCCCACCGGCCTGCCGGGTTCGGCTGCGGAGGGCGACCAGCCCGGCAGTCCCGGGTCACGGTGAAAGTCACGAGGTCGCCGCGTCGCCACTCCTCTGGGTAGTTTGTGATGCCCGCAGCTGCCAGAGCATTTCTCTCGAACAATGGAGAGACATACGGCAAGGCCTGACGTTCAACGTTCTGGACGCGCATACCCAGCCGACCTGACCAGCGGACGAGGTCCTCCCATTCGGCTGCTACGCCCGCCCTAGTGCCGGTTGGGGGGAAACAAAGGAATACGCTGCCTCCAACGTTGCAGGCCTGACGGGCTACCCAAAGGAACGAACGCATATACTCTGGATACCAAGGCGGATCTGCCACGGCCACATCGCACTGCGCTTGGCAGCTAAGATCCGTTGGCAAATCGGCCTCAACTACCTCCGCAGACAGGACGGCCTCCGAGACCGCATTGGTCACCACTGGGTCCACATCGACCAGGATCACACGGCGCGGAGGCATAGCGGCCATATCTGCCGTAAGCATACACGGCAAACCAAGCAGGATGACCCTATCCCCCTTGTGGGTCGCGCCCAGGCATGCGTCCCACAGACGTGCCACTGCCTGGCCTCCAAAACGCCACGCGAAGTCCAAGGGATGCGGAACTGGCAACCTGAAGGATCGCTCGATGGCGTTGCCAAGCACCGGCGGAGCTGCGGCTTCAGCCTCGACCCGTTCCAGCACGCCACTGTGTAGCCTACCAAGACTCTCCAGACGACGCAGTGAAGCAAGAACATCGACGGGATACACGCCCGGCAAAGCGGCAACGAAGCCAGCGAAATCTCTCACCCCATCTGCAATGGCGGAGCAGATCATCTCGTCTACATCCTGTACGTATTTGTCGTCCCTGTGTGGCATGGCGGTCCTGGACACATTCATGACAAAGGCACATCAACGATAGACATACTCCGGAGCACCTTCGAGAATCTCGTCTCGATCTCCATTTGCCACACGTTCACTGCTGTGAATTGGTTCTGCAAGGAGGCCGTCCTCTCAGGGTTCATCATGTCCTGCGTAGGGCCATAGCATTCGATCTTCAAGGGCACCGTTCGCAGAGGCAAAGTCTCTGCCAGTGTCTGGAGATGGTCTACGAACTTCGCCATGCGCCCTTCGATATCCTCCACAGTCGGGCAGGTCAGAGTGACGTACGCGTACTGATCGAGCCCGAGCATGAGCAGTCCTTTCATCCTCTCGAATTGGTCTTGGAAGCACCCGGGGCTCAACTGTGTGTTGAAGGCAAAGGAGGTCTCGTCAAAACCTTTGAAGCATGCCACTTGGCCATAGTGTCCGAATTCTGTCAGGAGTCTTCTGTCCGCACCGTTAAGGAATCGCCAGTGGAAGTCTGTACTCAGATTGTCGTCGGACCATAGGTACACACTCTGTGAGAGATCATGTTGTTGTAGGGCACGAGCCGTCCAGACCACCCACTCTGGCACCAGCCCTGGGTTCCCGCCACTAAGGTCGACTATGGATGGTCGGTTCGGTATAGCAAGATAGGCTTCGATCAGCTCATCTGGACTGAACCATGCAGTGGAATTCTCATCGGCACGGCGCAGCTCCCGCGGGACGAAGCAGTACCAGCAATCGAAGTTACACTGTGCGCACTGGAACACTTCTGCCCGCACGAGCTTCGCGTCAGAGATGCCAAGTGCCCGGCATGCCGGATCGTTCGGCAGCGGATCTTCGGGCCAGTTGCCACCCTCATCGCGGTCGAAGTGATGGATACGTCCGTATCCGTGACAATTGGGCGGAACACTAAGATCACTCTCTTGATAGCTGTCCGAAAGCTTCGCGAGGAGGATCCTCTCATGTTCCTTGTCGAGGATTCTCTTTCGACATGCCAACGAGGATCTCAACAGTGTGCCCGACATTAGACTCTCCCCTCAATAGCCGGCTAAGTCGTCATGCTCACCGCCGCATAGGAGGCACATGCTCTCCTGTATCGGTCAGCCCTGGCAGCCGTTGCTCAATATACGCCATCACAAGTTCAACGAAGTAATCAACATCGCTGTCCGATAGCTCCTGAGTCTTTGGGATTCCATGCCAGTACTCGGCACATTTCCTACAGCACGTCGCAGTGCCGTGTTGGGCATAGCAGATAGGATTATGCTGTCTTGGAGTCTGCGTGCCATCCCGAAAGATATCGGATGCACGAGGGAGTACGTGCTTCCGGATACGTGCCTCTGCGGCCCCTCTGAGACCGAGCATCCCTTTCCTTCGGGCGTAGTTCACGGCACGCTGGTCAATTGGAACTGTCCACATATGTTCTCTGAAATACTCTCGCCGCAGCGCCGCAAAGGTGTAGCTCATGTCCTTGCGATCCTTGCGATATACTCGGTCCCAATCGACCAAGTCAGCATCACATTCCCTGCAATGCCCTGCAATGCCCTCCGTGATCATAGCGCGAGTGGGCCTGAAACAGTGCCTGTCATGCTCGCAGTCAGCATCCGTGCACTTGATCTTGAGTGGTTCCAATTGCGCCTTGTCGGTCATTGTGGTTACTCCTTTCCATCGGTAAGTGCACGCATTAGCAGACCAGCGTCAACGGCGTTTAGGCGGTTGAGATCGACCCGCTGAAGAAGGATGTCTCGGGTAACAGAGAAAGGCTCTTCGCCATCTTCCTGTAGATTGCGCGCTGTGCCCCACCAGTTCTCTCCCTGCAACGAGAGGCGAAAGGCCATGTAGTTCGCAAGTGCTCCTACAGGAAATCCCTCTCGGCCAGCTACGCGTTGCACCGCTGTCTTCAAGTATTGGATCCTGCCGCGTGCCTCCTGAACGCACATCTCCGCGAGGGCCTCTGCTCTTCCATCAAGCAGAATGTTTCCAGCGAAACCATTGGCTTGCTCTTCGATATCTTCGGCTTCTGTCTGTGATTCGTCCACCGTAACGCACGCCAAGTCTGGCTCATCAGGGGTTTCGCCTGCATGCCATAACTCGTGAAGAAGGTCGTGAAGCCATCTGGATTGAGAGGCGTTCTTCTGCTTCAGCGCTATGACGTTCCGACCGTCCACTCGCCAACAGGCTCCCTGGAATGCCCCAGGATCCTGTAGTGGGAGGACCGGGATGCCCATGTCCCAGACAAGGGCCAAGACATACCGAAGACTGACCGCTCCGCAGCGATCGAGAACCCTCCGGCGAAACTCTCGCGGATCGGTTGGGACGTACTCCTGTTGGAGCTCGGGAGTCGCCTGGAGCAGAAGCATGGCCAGATAGTGTGCGTAGACTGTGTAGGCTGACAATCGCGACTGCTCGGTCTTAGATCGCAGCTTGAACCGTGCAGCACCAACGGCCTCGCCTCCAACAGTGAGAGCCTCTCCCTGCAGCAGCTTCGAAGGGTTCCATCGGAATACGCGGCTCACATTCGCAGCGACATCAACGGCAAGGCCACTCCAATCATCGTCTGCCTCATCCGAACCGTTCACGAACGCAGCGCTTTGCGCTGGCGAGACGAGCCTGTCCAGAACTAGTCTCTTATCGATACCCATGCGGGCTAGCCGAGAAAGCACGTATTTGAGGCCCTTCCTCGCTGAAGGTAGGAACACATGCTTCCTGACTTTGACCCCGAGAGCGTCCATTACCTGCTGAATTCGAGACACACTTGCAGATGCATAAGCGCTTGCCTCGTAGCGCTGAATCTGCTGCTCTTTCAGTCCGAGCTTCTCTGCGAGTTCTTTCTGGCTGAGACCTGCGGATATCCGTGCCTTGATTAGAGCGATAGGGAACTGGTCAAAGGAATCCAACTCAAGGACCTGTGTCCTCCCAGCTGCAAGTTCCTCGTATTCTGCAATCTGCTGCCGCAACTCTTCTGCCTGACTCCACATCCCATCGATCTCAGCTTGGGCGAGCGAGAGGGAGACATCGGCAGGCCTTGAGCGACCTGTCGCCATCTCTGCCAAAGCCTGTTCAAACCGATCCAGCTGCGCTTTTGTGATGCGGTACTGTCTCTTGTTCGCGATCATAGCTTCTCCCTCCCCAAGTCAATCATGATGATGCCCTTAGCGTTCCCAGTCACCTTATCCAGCTGGAGGAAGTCGAGCCAAGTCTTGCTGGAAGCTGATTCATACCAGCCTGCTGGGAAGAACTCTCCCAAGTACTTGGCTTTCTGGGCTGCGCGCAGGTTGGCAAAATCCAGGAACACGGGATCGAGTAGACTGTCGTCGACGCCAGCGATGTCCCAGCAGACGTCATAGTCGTTCGGCACAGGTTTAGCGGTCACAAAACTGCCGTCCACGTAAACGGCAGAACAACCAGCGGTCTGCAGCGCCAACAACGCTTCACGAAGTCCGTGAATCAACCTCTGTCTATGCTGCGTGCAGCCAAAACGTTGGTGGAACTCACTTCAGGCAGCGTTGTGAATGCCGGGCGGGAGCAAGCCAGCGTCGCCGAACTTTGGTACCATAACACAATTATATCGTTGTGTTGGCTCGCCGACAAGCTCAAAAGAAAAAAAAGGCTCCTTCTCATAAGCTACGCTTCCAAAGCGATAAGCAGTGTTGTGTAAATCCTTTACGTCAGATCGTGCTGTGGCGCTTCACCGGCGACCGAGAGAGCATGTCTGGGGGATGTGTAGTCACCCCCGATTGCCTGACTCCACCCAGCGATGGTGCCGCCGCGCTCTGAGCCAAGAGGAGTTCCGAGTTCCGGGGGGGGGGGCCGTACATAACTCCTGCGGGTGGTGGTCGCTTGTAGGAGGCCGGCGGGTGAACTTCCGGGAGAGCTGGCGCGACCACCTGGCCGAGTCCCGGCGGCAGCGCTTTTGCCCGCAGTTCCGATGGGTCCTCAGTCCTTCACGGCCGGGACACCGAGGGCGTCGAGGACGAGGCCGGCGAGGAAGCTGTTGCCCTTGTTGTTCAGGTGGACGGTGTCTCCGGTGAGGATGCCTCGGGGGGCGTTGTCGGGGTTGTTGGCCTTGAGGTAGGTCATGAACGCCTTGCGCAGGTCGAGCAGTTGGCTGCCGGTGGCGTTGGCGACCTTTCGGCTGATGTCGGCGTACTCGTCGAGCATCTTGTCGAAGTGGTTCGTGCCGTCGGTCTTCTCGCCGATCACGGTGGGGGTGCAGAGGATGACCCTCGCCCCGGCGGCGTTGATCTTCTTGATCATGTCGTGCAGGCCGGCCTCGAAGTCTTCTTTCTTGGTGCCGCGGTTGCGGTTCCAGTGCCACACGTCGTTGATGCCGATGTAGATCAGGACGATGGTGGGCTTCTTCTGGATCACGTCGCGGTCGAGGCGTTTCTGGCAGTCGGGGACCTTGTGCCCGCTGATGCCGGCGCCGATGCACTTGACGTTGAGCGTGGGGTAGGCCTTGGCGATCGCCTTGGCCGTCAGCGTGACGTACCCGGTGGGCCGGACGCCGGCGGCGGTGATCGAGTCGCCCAGGAAAACGATCGTGTCGTCCTTGACGAGCTTTTTCGCCCCGGCCGGCAGGGGGCATTTGCCGCCCGTGCCGCCGCCGCGGATGAGCTTGATGGCCTCCTCGGCGAAGCGCTCGCCCATCCCCTGGTAGCCTTCCTTGTTGTAGTGCAGCCCGTTCTTGGGCCCGTTGAATGCGTCGGTATCCACCGTGGTCACCAGCGGGTCGTCCTCGGCCACCTTCACCTGGGCGGCGCGCACGCCGTCCCAGTGGGGTTTGCCGTTGAGGTGGTCGCTCAGCCGCCCGATCACCACGGTCATGTCCGGCCGCTTGATGTCGGTGCGGAGCTGCTCGATCAGCCCGGCCATGCTCGCGGCGTACACGGCCGAGAGATTCTCCTTGGCGTCTCGCTCGCCCTGCATCCACACGAAGGTGACCGAGTCGAAGCTGTCGTAGCTCCGCTCGGCGACCCGCTCGGTGAGGGCCGTCATCAGCTTGTCGTACAGTTCGCCGGGCGTCCGGGTGTCGGCGCGGGCGCCTTGGGGGGCCTTCCACTTCTTGTACCACCGCCGGATCGGCTGGCCGCCCCGCGACGACTTGACCACCACGATCTCATCGCCCGGGAAGGCCTTCTCGATGGCTGGAATGAACGAGAGCTTCTCCTTCAGCCCCACCATGTTCGACTGGCCGGAAAGAATGAACAGGCGCGACTTCTTGCCGCCGGCCTTCTCGGCCGAGACGGCCACCCCGCCGCTCAACAGCACGGCCGCCGCGCATAGTGCGAGGATCGTTGTTCTTTTCTTGGTCATGGTTCCTGGACTTTCATCTAGGCGTTTCCTGACAGCCATGCGCCCGGGACCGCCCCGGGACGCATCTCGGCCGCCGCGATCGTACGGGCCGCCGGGTCTACTTGCCGGTCATCTTGGCCTTCAGCTCGGCCGGCACGGTGACGCCGGGCCAGTCGTCGGTGCGGAAGGGGGAGGCGGGCAGGCCCTCGGCGTTGTACAGGTTGCAGGCGGGGTTGTCGCCCCAGGCGTACCGCACGGCCACCGGCTTGGTCACGGTGGGGGAGGCGACGACGACCGTCTCGCCCTCGACGGCCGCGTCGGCCCAGACGAACTTGCGGTCGGCCCCGGCGACGGCGAAGCCGACGAGCTTCCCGCCGCCCTTGGCCACCAGCCCGCCGCCGACGTGATCGAAGGTCAGCGTGACCTTGCCGCCCTTGGCGGTCATGGACTTATGGATCGGCCCGGAGTAGACGATCTTCTCCCCGTAGGCGATAGCCCGCGCCGCCAGGGCCAGTCGGCCGCCGACGTCCTGCTTGTTCTTCGGGTGGATGTTGTTGGCGGCCCCGATGTCGATGATGACGGCCATGCCGGTGGCGGGCAGCTTCAGCGTCATGGCCTGGGCCTCGCGGAGTTCCGCCCAGGCGCTGTCGCCGGGGGTGTCGGCCCGGGCGCGGAAGTTGGCCAACTGCACGAACAGGAAGGGGAAATCGCCTTGTCCCCATTGCTTTCGCCAGTCGGTGATCATCCCCGGGAACAGCGTGCGGTACTTGTAGGCCTGGCTGGCGTTGGACTCGCCCTGATACCAGATGGCCCCGCGGATGCCCAGCGGGATCAGCGGCGCGATCATGCCGTTGAACAGGTTCGCCGGGCGCTGGTTGCTGCCGGCGACGTTGCCGCGGCGCCGGGGCCCGCGCGGCCTACGCGGCGGGCTCTTGCCGGCGGCCCTGGCGGCGGCGGCGTCCTTCTGCCACTTGGCCAGTCGGGCCTTGTATTGTTTCTGGGCTTTCTTGAATTCCACCTCGGCCTTGGCCGGGTCGAAGGTCGCCACCCGGGTGTCCCAATCTTTCAGGGCCTCGGCGAACATGGGCATGGCCGCCATGCCCGCTCGGGACGTCCACGGTTCGGCCCGCGTGCCGCCCCAACTGGTGTTGATCAGCCCCACCGGCACGTCGAGGGCCTTGTGGATCGATCGGCCGAAGAAGTACCCCACGGCCGAGAAGTTCCCGGCCGTCTGCGGCGAGCAGACCGACCAGGCGCCGCCGCAGTCCGGTTGGGGCGTGTCGGCCGTCTTGCGGGCCACGGTGAACAGGCGGATCTTCGGGTACTTCGCCGCGACGACCTCCTCGTCAGGGTTGGCGGCGCCCCGTACGGTCCACTGCATGTTCGACTGGCCCGAGCAGACCCACACCTCACCGACGAGGATGTCCTTGACCGTCAGGCGGTTGGTGCCCGCGACGGTCATGTCCATCGGCCCGCCCGCGGTCATCGGCGGCAGCGTGACCGCCCATTTGCCGTCCTTGTCGGCCGTGGCGGCCTGGCTCTTCCCGGCCAACGAGACGGTGACCTTCTCCCCGGCGTTGGCGGTGCCCCACACCTTCACGGGCAGATCCCGCTGGATCACCATGTGGTCGCCGATCACCGCCGGCAGCTTCACCGCGCCAACGGCCGGGCCGGCCAGCAGGAGCAACAAGGTCCACACAACGATCCCAACGCCGATGCGATTGCCGTTCATAGCCGATTCTCCTTTCGCGTCCTGGTTACGTCGGGCGCCCCATCGGCGCGCCCACCCCCGGTGTAACCCGCTCAGCGATCGGGGGAGTCGCACGGGGTGGCCCTTCAGGTGACGTATCCGTACTCGATCAACTCGGGTTCGAGGAAGTCGAAGTCGTGGCGGCCGGTGTCTTGCTTCCAGCGTCCGACGGCCTCGGGCTTGACCGGCACGCGGGCCAGGGGGATGCCCAGGAAGGCCTCCAACCTCCCCAGCGTGGCTTCCTGATCGAGCACGAAGTCCTCGAACCGCACCGTCAGCAGGTTCGCCGGCGGGGGGGTGGCCTTGTAGATGGCCGACTGGTACTTCCAACTGATCGCCCGCCGCTCGCGAAGATCGTCGGTCGGCTCGTATGCCACGCCGAAGTCGGCCAGGTCGTCGGTCAGGTGGCTGCCCAGGATGCTGTCGCGGGGGTCGCGAACCCAGTAGATGTAGCGGAGGTCGGGAAACATCTGCACGATCCAGGGCATGGCCAGGAGCGTCTCGGGGAGCTTCCAACCTCTGTGGACGGCGGGGCTGTCCAAGACGCTGGCGAGGTACGAGGTTACCAGGCGGATGAATTCCGGATCGATCTCCATGCTGTGAATCGCGGAGAAGTCCCACTCCAGCCCGCCGCGGTGAACCACGTGCCGGGCGAACCGCCGGCAGGCCTCGTACATGTCGCCGGCCGGTATCAGGTCGCCGGAGTCGTTGAGCTTGGCGCCCATGTAGACGCCGCTTTCGGTGAGGGTATGGGAGATCGCGCGGGTGCCGGAATGCCCCCGCCCGAGAATGGTGACCATCATGGCGAACTCACTTTACGTGGACGACGGTTTCGTTCTGCAGCGACTCGATGGCGGCGGCCAGCACCTTCTGGGCGGCCAGGCCGTCGGTGCCGGCCCCGTCGATGGCGTCGGGGGCGGCGCCGTCGTTGAGCTGGGCGACAAATCGGCCGAGGCGGTCGCGGAAGGTGTCGGTGAAGTCCCGCACGCCGCCGAAGACCGGGTTGGTGTAGACGGTTTTTTCCTGGCTGCCGGCGGGGTACAGCGTGGCCTCTCGCCACATGTCGTCGATGACGAATCGCCCCGCCACCCCGGCCAGCTCGCAGCGCTCCATGGGGTGGCCGCGCTCGATGTCGTAGCTGCCGGTGAGGTGCCCGACGGCCCCGCAGGCGAACCGCATGTTGAACTGGGCGGTGGACCAGATCGTCCGGCCGGGCGCCTTGGTGGCGAAGCACTGCACCGCCTCGATATCGCCGCAGAAGTACCGCATGATGTCCACGGTGTGCGGGTGCAGCGCTTTGATCTGGAACCACGGGGAGCTTTCGCGGGGGTTCTGGATCCACATGCCCACGTTCATGAACAGCGGGTGCCCGATGCGCCCCTCCTCGACCCACCGTTTGGCCAGCCGGGCGGCGGGGGTGAAGCGGTGGTTGAAGTCGATGCCGAAGCACAGCTTCTTCTCGGCGGCGGCGGCGACCATCCGCTCGGCGGGGGCGATCTCGTTGCAGATGGGTTTCTCGCACAGCACGTGCAGGCCGGCGTCGAAGGCCTCGAGGGTCGGCTGGCAGTGGTCGCCGCCGTACTCGATCCCGCCGGTGGCGATGCTGGCCATGTCCAGCTCGACCGCGTCGAACATCTCGACCGCGGAGTAATACGCCGGCACGCCCAGCCGCTCGGCGGCCGCATCGGCGCGGGCGCGGTCGATGTCGCACACGGCCGTCAGGTCGGCGGTGGCCAATTCCTGATAGATATCCGCGTGCTTGTTGCCGATCGGCCCGAGCCCGATGACGCCGACACGCTGAGTGCTTTTCGTCATTGCACGATCCAGTCTTGTGAATGTCCCGTCGCGCGGGGAGTCTACTTCCGCGATTCAGAGCAACTCAAGTTTGATCTGCCGCATTCATGCTGCCTGCGGCGTCGGCTGGCGGCCTCACGCTGCATCGACAACCCTATTGGGTTGCCTGCTTCGCG
>SDBU01002507.1_pt1 | contig 24297 bp, 44 predicted proteins | sample 2277071 | NCBI WGS metagenome assembly SDBU01 (sample SAMN10397929, study PRJNA504765) | marine sediment metagenome | isolation source: marine sediment core GS08_GC12, 126 cmbsf | place: Arctic Ocean: Gakkel Ridge, Loki's castle | collected 2008
AGTTTATGGGTATTCTAATGATTCTAATAGTTATTTATCAGAGCAATTAATTACCTATATAGGAAACAAAAGGAGACTTATTAATTTTATTAAATTAAATTGAGATAGTGGCTATTTTTATTAGTTTCACCTTGATAAGTGATTAACTACTTCCTATAATACTAATATATTTTATTTATTTTGGAGAAAGTTATGAGTGCAGAACGTGAACTTAAATGTTATAAATACTGGGTAGCACCTTTTTTACTAGAAAGTTTTAGAAATAAAAACAAAGAATTAGATAACAAATTAAATGAATTAGTTGGGGATTTTGCAATGAGTGCTAGAATTATAGACTATGTAGTAAAAGAGGAAAGAATGATCAGTGGTGATAAGCTTTTAGATTTTATATTAAAAGAAATATAGTCTCACATAATCCAAGTATATAGTATAAAATAGGAGAAAAAGTGAAAGATTTTAATAGAATTGATTTGTGTCCATCTGGTTCAGGTTTTTATAAGTATAATGGAGACTATGGCAAGAATGTTTGTAGGGAAGTGTTTTGGGGTAAAAATTCTTTAAAAGGTATTAGTATAGAGTGCATTGAGGCTCATGAAAAGAAGATGTATAAGAAATTTATAGAAAAATATGAAAAAAATAATCATTTATATTATACTGTTCTTGTAAATTATAATTATATAGGAGCTGTTGCTTATATCATTTCAACCGCTCCTATGATTAGAAGTAATTTTGAGATAGATAAAGTTAGTAAATTTTCGATGACAGAGGTGAAGTTTAACAAAGAATAATTTTTAATTTTGGAGAGAAAAATGACTATGGGAGAATTAACTACACAAAGAAAAGAAGATATTGACAAGGTTATAGAAGAGTTAAAAGAATCTTCCATAGTATTAGACGGGGATTTTAAACTTCAATTTGAGTATATTGAGGGAGAAGACTATAAAGAGCATATGAGAGGTTTTCATATGACTATTTGGCCTAAAGGTCAGGATGGAAATGGTATTTCTATAAGATTTGATCCTTATGATATCGTTAATTGTTCTGGAGTAGCAGAATTTATAAATCAACATAAAAGAGCAAGACTATGAGTGATGATATTATCAAACCCATTTTTACTAGTCCAAGTGATGACTTACATGAAGAGATGATGAAGTTAAGAAAAATGATAGAAATAAATCTTATTGTCCCTCCTTATATATTAGAGGGAAAATATGCAAAGAAAAAGCATATAGAGAAAGAAGATAAACCTATAGATTCAAGATTCGAGATATTAGATTTATGAGTTATTAATTTATGTCTGAGTCATTTATATGTTATTTTTGTGGAAAGCTTTATAATGATGAGGATCATGGTCATTATACATTAAATGGAAAGAATAGGTGTTGGGAGTGTGGAGTAGAAGAGGCTCTCAATGAGAAGTTAGAGTGGGAAAGAAAACAAAGAAATAAGAGAAGAAGAGAAAGATATAAGTATAGAGATATTCCTATCAAGAGTAGATTTGAGATTTTAGATATATGAAGAGAATAGATGTAACAATTAGTTGCTGTATGGATTGTCCTTATTATCAAGAAACATCTTATTTTTTTACTTGTAAGAAATTAAATAAGAATTTTACTCGTATCTCTGCTTTTGAGGACATTCGAGAAGATTGTCCTTTAGAAGAAATATTGATTATAAATAAGAAAGAAATAATAGTTAATAGATTTGAGATATTAGACTTATGAGTTATTGTAAATATAAAAATTATGATATTGATATAATATATCCTCCACCTCCATGTCCTCCATTAGAGACAGATTGTCTCAAAACAACTAGAATAATAAAAGAAAAATACAATCATAAAATGAAGGAATGGAGAGAGGGTTTTAATGATTGGATATTACGAAGAGAAGAAGATATAATTAAAAGTAGGTTTGATATATTAGATTTAGGAGAATAAAAAATGTCAGAAGAAGACAATATGGAGAAAAAGTTTGAGGATATTTTTGAGAACATGGGCCCCATAAATGAGTGGTGGGACAAGAATAAGCCTAAAGAAGAGATAAAAGATATTTTTGATAATATAGAGAGAATTATAGGTTTTCAAATAATTCAATTTAATTCTATGCCTAGAACAAAAAATGAGCCTAAAGATGGGAATATAAGATATAATGATAAGTTATATTATTTCAAGTTTCATCACGAGTTTGATGAAGGGAATACTTATATAGTATATGATGGTGAGAATAATCCTGTTTCTTATCTTTCTTTATATAATGATAGTGAAGGAGATATCGATAGGCCTATGTTGTATGAGGAACAAAGGTATTGATTAATTATCCTCTATTTGAGGGTGGATATTATAATCTTCCATTCCTTCTAATGACATGTTAATAAAAATTTGTGGGTTTATATTGTCATTATTTTTAATTCTTTTTTTGATTGACCATTTTTCTATTTGTTTAATGTCATTGTATTTATAATATTTCTTCTTTTTAGGTAATTTATAGGGCATTATTTAACTCTCTATTGTTAATAATTAGTCATTTTTGCAATAGTTTGAGAATATCCATATAGAAAAGCAGTTGCTTTTAATTCTATTTCTTTATAATTATTATCTATTAATATTTTCTTTAGTTTTTTAACTGTAGGCTGTCCCCAGTCTTCTTTCCATTTTATATACTTAGTATTATTGTTTTTTACTCCTTCAATCTTCCAAGGAGTACAGAAATAGTATGATGCTTTAGATTTAATAGATATGTCTTTAAACCCTTCTTCTATAATTTTTTTACAATTTTGGATATTATTTGACTTAAATAATTTAAGATATATATCACTATTTTTCCATTTATTTTTCTTACAATCTTTTATAGACTGTTTGTCATATTGTTTTTTTAGTTTTATCCATTGTCTTATTTCATTTTTAACTATTTGCAATTATCACCTCGTTAAAAATTCTTTGTCTTAATTGTTTTATATATTTTGGATTATTTTCTTTCCAATATTTTATAATAAAGAATAAATTTATAGGCATATTTAGTATATTTATTATATCGTCTAAAGGCTCTCCAAAACTATTACTAACCATATATCGTTTTAATAGAGCTTGATTTTCTTCTGATTTATAGGCTGTATTTATATAATTGGTTATCTCTCTGGAATATGCGTCAAATTCAGTTGGTTTGTCATATTCATACATGTCATATGTTTTATTTAGATTTATTATTTTAGGGTCTATAGAATGAGTAAGCTCGTGAAATAAGTGTTCCTTTAATATCTTTTTAGTATAGTTTATGTCTATTAGGTTTTTATGAGATAAGAGAAATGCTTTATAGATATTTAGATAAATATCTCCTGTTTGCCTGTCTCTCATAGCAACAGTATTCCCTGTTTCTTCTACTGTTTTATTATTAAGATAAATATTGGATAAACTGTTTTGTTTATTATAGGGGTTTATAAAGTTTATTTGCCCTATAAGAATAGGATCTTCTGGTAGGTTTTGGAGATTCTGTAGGGAAATTATTATTTTATCTACTATACCTCTTACTTGTTCTTCTGTACCTTCAGGTAATTTAAGGTTACGAGAAGAAAATATAATATTTTTATACCAATTCATAAGTTATAATTATAAAAAAGACATAATTATCCTCTATATTTTTATTAAATAGTGTTGAAAAGTGATTAACTATTAAGTATAATAACTATTATTTAATTTAGATGGAGAATAAAATGAAAGTATTAATAAACAGGTGTTTTGGTGGTTTTGGTCTTTCCTTAAAAGGACAGGAAGAGTATCTAAAATTAATTGGTAAAGAAGCCTATTTCTATATTCAAACTAAACATTCATTTAGAGAGGGAGTTGAAGAGCATAAAAAAGTAACTTCTTCTCATTCTGATTCTATGTTCGTTAGTGTTTTTACTAAAGACTTTGGAGAAACATATGAGACTATTTCAGATGAAGATTATGAGAAATATAATTTTTATGATAATGATTTAGAAAGAACTGATCCTAATTTAATATCTATAGTGGAGAATTTAGGAAAAGAGGCTAATGGAGGCTGTGCCTCTCTTTCTATTGTAGAGATACCTGATGGAGTTAATTGGACTATAGATGAGTATGATGGTAATGAGCATATAGCTGAAGAACATAGGACTTGGAGTTAGGAGTAAGTTTTATATATCTTAAGGAGAGACAATTATCTCGACATTTTGTCGAGATAATTGTCGGGATAGCCACTATTTTTAATTAAGTAGTGATTTTTTCTTTGAAAGTGATTAATTATAGTATATAATAAAGAATAATTTTAATATTTTGGAGTAGAATAATGGACAATACATATCTTAAAGCAGTTGATTTTAAAGAGTCTAATAATGTGGCAAAAGGAGAAGGATATTTTGACTTACCTACATATAAAGATGATAATCAATTCGTCAGTTGTTGGAAAGCAAATATATGGCAAAGAATAAAATTCTTATTTTATGGAAAAATATATTTATTTTTAGAACATAAAAATCAGTCAGAAGAAATGAAGGAGATGTTCGGAGGTAAGAATTACCATCAACCTACAAATATATCTATAAGCAGTCCATTTATTAAATAGGAATATTATGAAGTATAATATAGGAGATAAGGTAAGAATAAAAACTTGGGAGATGATGGAGAAGGAGTTTGGGCTGAATAAAACTGGAGGAGTAATAAAATACATATCTTGTTTAGGAACATTTGTTAAAGAAATGGAAAAGTTTCTTAATGAATTAAATTGTGATAGAGTTTTAACTATTAAAGAGAAAGGCATATGGTACTATATAGAAGAAGGTGATTTTGTTTGGAGTGATGATATGATAGAATGTTTATATAAAGAACCTATATATAAACCTATTAACAGTAGATTTGATATTTTAGATATAAGAAAGTAGTAATGGAAATAATTAATCCTAAAGAGCATTTATTAGTTTTTGCTATGAATGCACAAGCAGGTCGTTATGAGGAGAACTATAATAGCATTAATATATTTTCTCAATATAATAAGAAAAATATTTATTATATTGGGTCTGCAAGTAGTTGTCAGGGTCTTAGAGAGGTAGATATTTTATTTTGCAGAGAGTGGTGGAGAAGAAAAGATGCTGATAGTATTTTAGAGGTTATAGGTACATATATCTATAGCGGGACAGGGAGAATTATTGGGGGTAGAGACCATATACCTCTTTCTTTATGGGATAGTTATGACAAATACAGGAGAAAAAATAAAGAAATAGAAGATAGTAAAAAATATAGTAGATTTGAGTTACTTGATATAAGATGAAGTATAAATATAAAAATAGAGATATAGTTGAAATAATATATAGTGATGATTTTTGTTCTAGTGCAAAAGAAGAACTTAAAGAGTTAGGTTCTCCTTATATCGTGACTATTAGAGGCAGGGAAATGTTTCAGGATGATACTGGTATGAGGATATCTTATTATATGGAAGAGTTAGAGATTTGGTATTATGAAGAAAGTCTTAAAGAGCCTGATAAAATTAGTAGGTTTGAGTTATTAGATTTATGAGGCAAGATAATGATTAAAGATGATGAAATATTTAGATGTGATAATTGCAGAATAGTAACTAGTCCTAACGAGGCTGTTTGGGATAAGGATGGAGAACGTATTTGTTTGCATTGTTCTCCAAAGGAAGAAATTCATACTAGGTCTAAATGGCTGACTGATTATTATGAGGAGCATAGAGAAATAGAAAATAGATGGGATTTATTAGACTTTGGGAAGAATTAAATGAAAGATATGATGGGAATAGAATTAGAAGTAGGGCAACAGGGAAATATTAGAAACACTACAGGTAGACTTTTTATACTAAGTAAGAGGGTAGAAAGAGAAAGAATGGTTTTTACAGAACAAATAAAAGTTTTAACAGAAAGAAATGTTTTTTAGAAACAGAAGTAGACAAGATACATAGCAGATTTGATATATTGGACTTATAATTATGACTATGTGTCTAGAATGCGGTATAAAATTTACTCCTACAAAGTGCGGAAGTATTATAGGCTGTAAACGGTGTGTGGATAAACTTGCAGAAGAAGTTGAAAGAGGGATAAAATGTAAATGTATAAAATGTGGCAGGTGGTATATTGCTAAAGAAGGAGATAGTCTTGCTGGTTGTCGTCCTTGTGTATTCGGTGATGATAGGCCTATATATATAGTAGATTTGAAATACTTGACTTATGAAAATAAAAAGAAATAAATATAGTTTAAGAAATTGTAATCCTCCTGAGAAAAAAGTAAGGAGAAAAATTAATGAATTGGATTTTAAGATGAAATTACCATTTTATAGTTTTGATAAAGATAAAATAGACCTTGGCTTGTTAAGACGTTTTTTATACCAAAATAAGATACCTTTTTATTATCTATATACGGAAGAGATGATAGAGAAGCAGTTAAAAGAGAAAAATCTTTATCAGAAAAGCAGAAAAAATATTTAGCAGGAACTGATATTCCTATATATAGTAGATGGGACATATTGGATTTATGACTAATTTAGCAGAAACATTATCATATCTATTAATGATAACATCAATATATATTATTTTTTGTACTATTTTATTTATTTTTGGAGTTATTTTTGATTTAACTATAGTATTTTGTACTTTAGGGATTATAATTTTATTGTTTTTAGAATGGAGAAGATATGGCAGTGAGTAGAGGGTTTAAAAGAAGTGAGCTTTTTTCCATCAGGTTGGCAAGAGATATTTTCAAAAAAAGTTTTGAAAGAAATAAAGATTTTAGAGATGGCTACCAGGCAAATATAGCTATGCTTCTACATGACAAATATGGTATGACTGATCGTAAATTAAGAAATGAAGCAGCCAATGACATAATGGAAGTAATTTTTGATGCAAAGGATTTCCGGCCACAAAAGGACGATACTAATAAAGTAAGTAGATTTGAGTTATTGGACTTATAGTAATGGGAATAAAAGAATTTATAATAGGTTTCATTAAGAAAGAAAGAATCAAATATATTTATAAACATTGGAAAATAGGATTTCATTTAATTTTCCGCACAAAAAGATTTGGAGTTAATAATGGATGGTGGTCTACAGGAGATTCAATGTTTGGATGGTCTCATTGGAAAAGGTTTTGGGCTACAGTCACTATACGACCTATGATTGAAAATTATAAACTTATGAAATTAAGAGCAGGAACCATGGCTCATTTTTTAACAGATGAATCATATAAATTATTGTTTAATTAAAGTAAATATAAAAGGAGAAAATAAATGGAGTATAAATTACAAAAATAGGATCATTACTTTGGATATTGGCATTAGTACTATTGTTTTTAAAAGCTATTGCACTTTGCTATATAGCCTTATTAGCAGTAGGAGTAATAGATATTATTCTAGTCAAGAAGAAAGAAAAAACTATTACTCAATGGTATAGGCCAATGTTGCCTAAATTAGTGGATACTATATTAACTATTGGACTAGTTATTTTGTTTGTATGGCATGGGGGGTCTATAGCTGGTTTGTATTTTTTAATGGGAACTATTAATGGCCATTTAAATGGAGATTGGTGAAATTCCCTATTAAAATAGTTCTCTCCAATGAATACTCGCTCCCAAGTCAGAAGTCCCTGATTGTGCGGCTCCAGATATCATGATTATCTCTCCAGGTAATAAGTCTATCTTAAAATCTTTAAGGGGTATTTCTTTTGAATCTGTTTTTCCAAGCTCTACAGCGAAAATTTCGACTCCTCCGGTAAAAGTAGTTCCTGCTGAGTCTGTCGCTATTACAGAAGTATTAGAGTTTAAATCTGAGAAAGCAGGAGTTCCATTTAATACGGGATTTTTAATCAGTCTTATAGTTGCAAGCTTAGTCCCTTCAGAAGAAACATTTATTCCATCTATTCTTACTTTTACCCTATTAAGTTTGTTTTGATAAACTACATTATTTTTTATAGAAAGTATATTTGTCTGATTTGTTCCCACCCCCGTTTTAATATTGTCAGATCCTTTAATTAGTCCTGTATCGGGCTCTTTTCCCTCTATAAAACCTGCCATTGATCCAGATTTCATTGTAAGGTTAGTAGCGTTTGATATGTTTTTAGACATCATATGTAAAGGAAGAGTAGGATTTATAAGAGAAGGAGCTATATTTGCATTGGCATATTGGATTCTATGAACATTGATAAATCCGCCTGTTTCTGGATTTTCTATACTAAATGTAATAGCTCCAGCTCCTAAATATTGGAACTGAATTTTATATACATTTAGTTTAGTTTGGTCGATAGTTATCCCTGAAGCACCGGAACCGTCCATAATATCGATATTCCAATTTGTTTGTGTTATCCAGTTATTAATTGTAGTCACCCCGGCGATAGTTTCTGAAAATGTTCCTGCTACTCCGGTAGAGTCTGTATCTGTCAAAGAAAATGTTCCTGTTTTGTTCCCAGCACTCCACGCTTTAAAAATAACAGTTGAATTATTAACAAAAGTAGACCATCCTAATCCTGTATCTGAAAAATCTGTAGATGCTATTTTTACTGCTATTTGCCTTGCTGTATCTCCGTTGATAACAGCAACTGTCTTAGATACGGAATCTAAATTTATAGTTATATTTCCTGTAGGGCCGGAAGTCGCACCGTTAGTTATGTCCACTGTCTGTATTTCAGGGACTCCTTGCTCTCTTCTTAGTATAGAAAAATCAGCTCCATTATAGCCGAAGAAAAATCCATCACCAACTTCTCCAATACCAGCTAATTGTACAGAATTAGACACTCCGGTGGTGAATAATGCAGTAAATCTTACGTCTATCCCCTCCCCTGGATTGTATTTTATGGGGGTTTTGGACAACATATGAGCAGCAGAATTAGTAGAAGCACCGCTTTGAACGATAAGCATACTATCAGCTTGAGTAATAGTCCCTGCATTGTTTTCTCTACTTTCTATTATATCAGAATTAATGTTATAAGGAAACTGACACTGAACGACAGGAGTAGGTTGGGCTACAGTTAATTCTCCAAAAGCTGTTTTTTGGTCTTCTATAAATGGTTTATAAGTCATATTTTTTATCCTTTATAATATATGCCAATTACTGCCATCGTTTTGGATAGTAATTGATTCGTATTGTATAGTTATTATTGCTGTTAGTCCTCCGTCAATTAGCTCGGCTAAGTTCCCATCTATTGTGGTCGTATTTTCAGATACGTCTATTTTTTTTATATAGTATAATTTACCTGGGTCTTTTGAAGAAGCAGGCAAAGTTACTGTAAGAGATCCACTGGTTGTATTGCAGAGTATAGTATGATCATCAGATGTAGAGGTGTAATCCCCAGTTATAGTTATTATATTATTAAGAGAGTCTATTTTGTTAATTTGATTTTGGGTTAAATGGTAAAATTCATCATTACTAGGATCTCCCCCCTGTAAACCTGGCAAGATGTTATGCTCAGTTGTTGAGATAGGTATATCATGTAAGTGTCCGGGGTTAAGTCCAGAAGTAACATTTATTCCACTTATACTCCCTTTTGTTTCAAAATTTTCTGTTCCTATATCTATCGTAGTTTTAGCATTTGAACCATTTAATTTTAGAAAAAGGTCATTTGCTTCAGATTCTTTTAAAACTTCATTTTCTTCAGCAGGAGTCAATGCTTCATCTATATTAGATGATGAGATAGGGCCAGGAAATTCATTTGTAAATATTTTATCTTTACTTAGAGAGACTATTCCTGCTTTGACTAATTTTACTAAAACTTTGGAGTGACTAACTTTTTCTCTTGAATAATAATAAAGTAGATCTACTCTTTTTCCTGGTTTTATAGCAGGTACTTGTAATAAATCTCCTATGGTGATAGTTAATTTGGTTTTGTTTTTAACCCACCAGGATTCTCTTTTATTGTCCCCTCGTCTCATCTCCATAGTCTAATTCCTTAAACTATTGATTTATCTGAGTTGATATTAATACTTCCATTTCCTGTGTTTGTTATATTAACAGTAGGAGGATTAAGTGGGTGTCCATATTGGTGTGGCATTCTATTTCCGTATATTGAACTTCTCCAGTCTGTTTCTCCATCAAGATATTTAGCAGCTTCAAGAGACCTACTTGGAGTGACATTTTTTCTGTCTATGTCTAAATATCTCATAGCTTCTCTTGCCATTCCTTGAAGAGTAGGCCCAGGCATATCGTCGTCTTCATATTCGGCTTTGAGATCTTCTACCACATTCACACATCTATTAAAGGTTTTAACTGCTCTTTTTGTCTCTTCTTTTGGATATTTCCAAGCTTCAGAGTATAAGGGAAAGGCATGGACATCATTCATAAATACGGCAGTGAGAACTATCCTGCGTTTTGATTCTGTTAATTGAACTTTGCAAGTATATCCATCTGAGTCCATAGTGTCATTAAATTCTGTATTATGTCCTTTTGACATATAGGCTAATTTAACCATTTTCTTTTTAGAATATAGGTTTATAATAGAAGATGTGATTATCTTTTCTTTTAGACTTTTGTTTTTAAACCAGTTCATACTTACTATATTCTATCTTAAATATTCTAATCCTTTATTCTTCTACCGTCTAAAAATAATTATTTATGTTGAAAAGTGATTAAATATTGATATAATAGAAAATATTTGATAGATAAAATAGGGTGCAGTTATGGCAGAAACAGTAGAATTTGGACAAAAAATAGTTAAAAAGAGGATAACTTTAAAAAATAAGTTTATATACCCTCCTCGTCGTGATGGGGAGACTATCTCTATTCGTTTTGTTGGTAGTCGACAGAAGATATATCAAAGATGGGACCCAAACGCTAAGAGAGGAACTCTTTTTGAGAACAATCCAGGAGGAAACTCTGTTTCAGAAAGAATTATATCTCTTGTCATAGATAGGTCAGATGATAAAATAAAAGCTTTTCTTTGTCCTATTAGTGTTTTTAATCAGATAGGAAAGCATGATTCTAATCATTGTTTTAAAATAAGTCGAGAAGGTACTGGATTAATGACTAGATATAGTGTAGAAAGCTTAGGAGAAAGTCCTGTTAGTGATGAGTTAAAAGAGCAAGTAGAAATTACTTTAAAAACATATTCTCTTGTAGATATATTTGTTAAAAAGATTAAATGGGAACTTTTGACAACAGAATCAAGGGCTATAAACTCAAGATTTGAATTGCTTGACTTATAACTAAATCAGTAAAAAAGAAATAAATAGATTTAGACATAAATGTTTAGCAGGTAGTAATAATAGTAGATGGGAGTTATTGGACTTATGAAGGATTTTTAATCTCAGTAGTAGTTTAAGTATATTATTAAATAAAAAAGGAATATTTAATTATATGTTGAATATAAAGAATAGTGATAAATAAACTGAGAAATAGTAATAAAAATTTAAGACTAGTAAGTTGGTTTTCCTCTCAGTTTTCCTTCTTATTGGTCTTTTCGTGAAATTAAATGAAAATAATTCGCTCTACAAAATGTTCATTAAAATTTGCAACTGATAATAAAATCAGTCAGTTAGAAGAAATCTTGGCAGAGTACGGTAAAGTAGTAAATACTTTTATAGATTATTTTTGGGAAAACGGTTCTGTGCCTAAATATAAATTACTTAAACCTATTGTAGATATTCCTAATACTTGGTTGAGTTATAGACTAAAGGCAGTTGCTTCAAGAGAGGCTTTAGATATGATAAAATCCACTAAAACTATCTTAAAATCTAACAAAGAACAATTAGAATTGACTATTAAAGCAGTTAAGGCTAAAATAAAGAGAACACAGCCTGATTCTAAATTAAATAGAAGGAAAATAAATAATCTTTATGTTAGGTTAAAAAAGACTAAAAATAAACATTCTATGAAACAGGCAACGAGACCTAAACACCAAGGAAAGAGAATGGATGTTTCCTGCACTGTTGCAGAACTTCAACATTCTAAAAACTCGCAATTTGATGCTTGGCTACATTTACACTCAATAGGAAATAAAATTATCTTTAATATACCTATTAAGTTTCACAAACACTATAATGAGTTACTTTCTAAAGGTAAAAGGCTTAATTCTTACATAATAACTAAAGATTATGTACAATTCTGTTTTAAGATAGATACAGGCCCTAAGAAAGAGGTTAAATCTTTGATAGGGATAGATACAGGGATAAACTCTTTAGCTTCTCTTGATACAGGAGAACAATTAGGTAAAGATATTAAGTCATGTATAGATAGAGTTAAAAGATGTAAACCAGGCAGTAAAGGCAAACACAGAGCAATCTCTACTCTTAAACAAAGAATATGTGAAATAGCTAAAGTAGTAGTTAGTAAAGCAGACTTAATAGTTGCAGAGAAACTCAAAAACATGAATAACAATAGTAAACTCAAAGGACGATTGAGTAAAAATATTCGTTCTTCTATTGGTAGCTGGAATTACAAATTTTGGTTAGAAAGGTTAGAACAACAGTGTGAGTTAAACCGTGTTTCGTTTCGTACTGTCTCACCTTATTATACTAGTCAAACTTGTAATCAGTGTGGTCATATTAGTAGAATGAATCGCTCAGGAGAACTGTTCCGATGTCAGTTGTGTGGCTACTCTGGCAATGCAGACGTATTCGCTGCTCGTAACATATTAGAGAGATTCATTACAGGTATTTATGGTTCCTGTTACAAACATTTAGTAACTAATTATAACTAGATGAACGGTCAAGGCCTATAAAAAATAGATTTGAGATATTAGATTTATAGAGGATTTTGAAAATTTTCTTGTAATTATATAGTAGGTATTATTTATAGGATATTTTTTTGGGTTAAAAAGAGACTTTATCTATTAACAAAGATTAAAATGGAGAAAATTAGTGAAAATAATAAAAAGTAAAAAATATATAAGAAAAATAGCTATATGGTCATTACCAGGAGATTCTAGCCTGCCATCAGATGTTACTGAAAGAGAAATTAGTGAAAGGGGTCAGGGTGTAGATGATGACATTGTCTCTAATCAACAGGGAGAGTCCGAGATAAATGTTAATTGGCAAGAATTTAATAAATGGTTCGTAACAGGAGGAAGTTCTTTGCCAGAAGAATTAGTTAATAGATCTCCAAGTCCTGTTAAATTAACATACACTTATTCTTACAACTATAGTGGAGGAATTGACGGACAAGGAGAGATAGGAGATATAAAAGCAGTTCAATTAGATGACTATGGCCTAAATCGAGTCATAGCTGATAAATATATTTTAGAGTCATTTGTTGATTTTTATAACAATAAAATAAAAGAAGATATTTCAATCGGAGAAAGAGATACTAATGATAGACAGGATTCTGTTTCTTTTTAATGTGAAATATTTTTTAGTAATTAAGCCACTTTATTTTTCATAAAGATAGAGTGGTTTTTTTATAGGTTTTTCTAAAATGTCGATACTAATATAGAAATTACTTAGTAGGAGAAAATTATGAATGGATTAACATTAGAAGAAAAGAGAACGGCATTTCAATATGCGATAAATGGGGCTGATTTTATGTTTATGCCAAGCCCTGAGTTAAGTAGTAAAATTGTTCAGGGTTGTCCAGAATCGATTGGAATTAATCATGTTATGACAGCAATCATTTTGCAGGGGAAACCTATTAGGCTTGATTCAGAGATGGTTAAGAAGTACTGTGCAGGGACATTAGATAAAAAAAATACGTGGTTATTTAATAATGGGAATATTAAAGTAGTTCCTTCTCAGTTTAAACAGCCAGTAAAGTTAAAAACAGAAGAAGAGAAAATAATAGATAAAGAGATATCAGAAAAAGGCAAATCATCGGTCATAACAAAAATAGAGGAGAATAATAATGACGATTGAAGATAGTAATAAAAAAGCTAATAAGAAAAAGGCAGAGAAAAAAGTATCATTTACAAAAATTGATGATTTAGAAGGTAAATTTTTACATGTTAGAGTAGGAACAGATTCTATCCCAGCTAATAGTTCACAAATAAAAGATATACAAGATAAAATAATTGATTTGTTTGATAAGAATAATATCAATTGTATAGCTTTTGTAACTCATCATGCTGTTTCTATGAATATTATAGAAAAAGAAAAAGTAGAGGAGTAGAAATGATAAAAAAAATAGTTTTTAAAGATTTTACAGAATATTGGTATTATACTAGATACTTATCAAGAGAACAAAGAAAGATAATATTTAAAAGTCTTCCACCAGAGCAAAAAGAACATTTAGATAACTCTTATATAAAAGAGGGATGGTGTGATTTATTTTATCGCAATGAGATTAATGAAAAGATAGATGAGCTAAAAGAGTCTTATGGTTATGATATAATAGATATAAGATATAAAGTCTTAAAAGGAAAAAGTGTTTATGTCCCTTCTAAATTTTGGGGAGTAGTTGAAGAACAATTTGATCAATTTAGATCAGATGTAGTTAAATTTATTATAGGGGGACTTAAAGCTATTCCTTGTGATAAAAATAAACAAGTTAGTTTAATAGTTTATAATCCGCAAAAATCAGATTAATTTTTATTTTATTTTTTTAAAGGGAGAACTATGTCTAAAAATAAACATGGTAAAAATGGAGATGGAAATAATGAAGAAAAAGTAATAACAAAAAGAGCTAAGAAAAAAACAAAAGTAAAGATAGAATCAAAAAAAAGAATAACTGTAACAGCTAAAAGTGAGAATCAAAAAGAACTTTTAAAGTCAATTAAAGAAAATTTAGTAACAATCGTTGCTGGCCCTGCTGGATGCGGAAAAACTTTATTGGCAGTAGTTAGTGGGCTTAAGGAGTTCACTATGGGTAAATACAAGAAAATGATTTTTACCAGACCATGTGTAGAGGCAAATCACGAGAATTTAGGTTTTTTACCAGGAGATCTAAATGAAAAAATATCTCCATATATGTATCCTATTTTTGATTTTTTATCAGATTATTTGACTCCAAAACAAATTGAGGGATATATGAAAGAAGAATCTTTTAAAACTTTGCCTTTAGCATTTATGCGTGGGGCGACTTTAAAGAACGCTTTTGTAATTCTAGACGAAAGTCAAAACACAACTCCTGATCAAATTAGAATGTTTTTAACAAGAATAGGTGAAAATTGTAAAGTAGTTGTTACAGGAGACCCATTACAAACAGATATTAAAGGTAAAAATGGACTAGTTGATGCCTGTGAAAGATTAAAGGGAGTTACAGGTCTTAATATTGTAAAAATGGGCAAAGAGGACATTGTCAGAAACCCCATAGTAGCAGAGATAGAAGAAAGATATTCTGAAGAATGAATAAAGGTTTTAAGTAGTTAAAGTGGAATGTTTTATATAGTAGAACTTCAATTTTGGAGAAATAGTGTTTAATATAAATAAATTAATGAGATTAGTTAAAAATGGAGAGTTTTTTAACAAATCTTTTAATATAAAGAAAAAAGCTGATATTTTTGAAGAACAAGGCAATGTAGCTGCCCCTACCCAAGATCAGAGAAACATACCTCCTATCCCTTCTAATATTCCTGTTCAAATGCCTACTCAGGTTCCTGTTCAAGATGCCCCTCAAATCATTCCTCAAATTCCTGAAGAACTTGAGCAGAGAATGGATTTATGGATTAAAGAAAATAATAGAGAAATTGCTTTCGAAACATCAAAAGGGCCTGAGGGAGAGTCGTATATAGGGCCTGATGTTATATTATTTAGGGAATTAACTACTCATCCAGAGTATAGAGATATTTTGTCTAACAAAATTATTATGTCAAACCCTGAAATAGGGAAACACAATTCAGATTTAATTGTAAATACTATGATGTCTAAAACTCAAGGTATAATGGGAGATATCGAGGAAAGGGAAAGTGGGATTTCTCGACAAGAAGAAGAGGAAAGACAGCAGAGAGAAAAGATAGAAGAACAGAGAGGGTTAGACCCATATTCTTCATCGGTTCCTTTACCAGATCCAGGTCTAATAAAAAAAGTATATGAAAAATTTACTTTTTTATCTAATAAGGGTAAAGAAGAAGTATATAATCTAATGCATATGAGATATAATGAAGAGATGCTATCTCAGTCCTCTTTTAAAAGATTTGGAGAGCCAGAGCAAGGAAAAATAGATCAAAGAATGAATTTCTTTTTGTATAACCCTCAGTTTTTAGAACCTATTATTCAACAAGATCCGGAATTTGCAGAAAAATTAGAGAGTGAAAAATCTCAACCTAGAAAAATAAATGTTTTAAACAATGAGAAAGGACCACTTTTACATCAAATTTTAGGTGGGCTTATTGATAGGTTTGATCCTTCTATTATCCAGTGGCTTAAAAAAGGTTTTGGTTTTGGGCAAGATAAGGGAGAAGAAACATATAGAGAACTGTCTGAAACAGAAGTAGTCCCAGAGTCTGATGAAGGAAGGTCTCCTGGGTTAGAAGGGAAAACTTCTAAAGATTTTGCAGATCTTTCTATTACAGGAGCAGATAAAGAAGAAACATCTAAGCTTGTCTCAAATGCTACCAAGTATTATTTGCAAGACAATATGGATGAGATGGACATTATAAATAAAGTTTCTTCACAAGCTATGATGGAAGAAGCTAAAAATAAGTTTATAGATGAGAGAACTTCTCCTGCTGAGAAGAAACAGTATTTAAAAAGATATAGTATTGGTGAGAAGTTAAATTCTTACTATTTAGCTGTTTCTGATCAACTTGAAAAATTATTCTCAGAAAGAGGAAAGGGATTAACAAATGATATAGCTAGAATGGTATATAGAAACGCAGAAGGACAATTAATGATTTCTAATGATATTATGAAAAATATGTTAGGAGTAGCACAAAGATATGAAGCCATGGATCCAGGAAAACCAATGACTCTTTTAGATTATAAAGATTATATTAAAATATATAAAGATAGGATTAGAGCAGGAAAAGAGAAAGACCCATTCGTCCCTGATTGGAAAAAGATGATTAACTATCGTGTTGCTATGAATTCTATGGCAGGGTTAGGAGAAATTAAAAGTAAAATTTTTGACTTAAAAAGACAAGGGCATAAAGATCCTAATGCTATTATGGTTGCTCTTAGTGGGGGAAGAAATGAAGGATTATTGAAACGTTTTTCTAATGTCGAAGAAAATGATCCTTTGGCTAATAAAAAAATATATGATTTTATATATATGACATTGCAACAAAACCCTAAGGGACCAAATCTTAAAGCTCCTATGCAGTCATATGAAGATAAAAAAGTTATAGACAAATTAGAAGAAGATATAAAAAATGGAAAAGGAGAACTATCAGTTAAATACAACGGGAATAAGGAAAAGAAAATAAAAGATAATGAGGATACTTTAAAGGGACTCAAAAGACAACAAGGAAAAAATTTAAAAGCCATTGTAGGCACTTCCTACATCCCTCTTTTAGCATATGTAGCCAAAGAAATGGATAGAAATAAGTTTTTACCAGGATCTCTTCATGGTTTTATAGAGCTATTTGATCAGCACCCAACTAAATTGAAAAACTTTATGTCTGTTGGTCAGCAAAGAAATCCTTATGATGATTATGGAAGAACCAATACAGAATTATATTATAAGGTTAGAGGAGAAGATCCTCCTAAACATGTTAAAGTTTTATATGACTTATACAATGAAGGGCTAGAAACTTATGAAGAAAAAACAGGAGTTCCTAAAAAGACCTTAGAGCCAGGAAGTTGGTATAGTGAATTATTTGATAAATATAATAGTTTTGATATACTTCAAAAAGCTGCAAAAGATAAACAAGTAAAAATTGACAAAGCTGAAGAAATGAAAAAAGAAAGAGAAGAAATGGCTAATAATAGAGCTGTGAGAGATATAGGCAACCCTAAAAAGAAACAGCAAATTATAGACAATATTAAAGATCCATTAGCTAAAGAGCAATTCATACAAACTATAGAAAAATGGGACGGAATGACAGAATTAGATCCAATTTATTATAGTTATCTTGGCCAAAAAACTACTGCTAAAAAACTACAAGATATCCAAGATATTATTAAAAAATTACGAGGTGGATTAGGAGAAGGTAAAAGAGTTAGAAGAGGAGAAGAAGGACTTACTCAAATATTACAAGATATGAGTAATCTTAAAATGGAGTTGAAGAGAATGTTAAAGAATAGAGGTATGGATATCGATCTTTCCGCCCTAAGACTTGCTTCTATAAAATACAAATCTTTTCAAAATAGATTACTAAAATTAGCACAAATGAAGAAAAGTAACTATAAGTTTGCTTCTAATTTTGATTTTATGATTAACAATATCAAAAATGAATTTGATCAGTTTTTTATCTCTTTATTCTCATAATATATTTATTAAATGACGATATAAATACAGTAGAAATAATATATTTAAGAGAATAAAATGGAAATAAATAGAATTTGGAACATGCCTAATAAATGGACTTTTAAAATAAAGCCTATTAAAGCATTATTAAAAAAATATGTAAATCAAGAAAAAGTATGGTTGGATCCTTTTGCAGGCAAGTATAGCCCAGGAACTATTACAAATGATTTAAATCCAAACATGGATACTAATTACCATATGGACGCAAGAAAATTTCTTAAGATATTTGATAATAAATCAGCAGATGGAATTATTTATGATCCTCCTTATTCTCCCACTCAAGTTAAAAGAGTTTATGAAGGAATAGGTTTAGAAACTACTATTAATGAAACAAGAACCAATTTCTGGAGTGAGGCGAGAGATGAAATAGCAAGAGTAATTAAAGATGATGGAATAGTTATTAGCTGTGGTTGGAGCTCTAATGGAGTAGGAAAAACAAGAGGATTTAAAATAGTAGAAATCCTATTAGTCCCTCATGGGGGTATTCATAACGATACAATAGTCGTTGTTGAGAAGAAGATAAAACAAGTAGAAAAAGAATATGTTGATATTTTTAGTAAGGAATAAAAAATGATTATCACAACAGTCTGTTCTCATTGTAGGTTTCACGATAATACTCCAAATATAGAAATAAATTTTAGAGATGGTAAAATTTATTATATTTGTCCAGAATGTAAAAAAGAAAGTATAATTTCTCTAAAAGCAGAAAGTAAACCCTATCCCAAAACAAAAAGGATATAATAATATTGTTTTTTATAGTTAATAAAACTAAACAGGTAATCGCTATAAACGATATCGGAATTATTTTAGGACCTAGGCAAGCAGTCGATTTAGATAGGCAAATATCAAGAGAAAAATCAGAAAAATCTAAAGAGTTACAGTATGCTAAGAAAAAAGGGCTTATAGAAGTAAGAATTAAAGATGGTAAAAAACCTGATAATCCTGCTTTAAAGTCAAAACAACCAGATAGTCTAGATAGTTTTAAGAAAGAAATTATAGAAGAAATGAAAGAAGCTTTATCTCAACAGGCTCAACCAAGTACTCCATCAGGTATAAGTAAAGACGATCTAAAAGAATTTGCAAAAGAAATTATTAATTCTATGCCAAAACAAGAAACAGTTGTTATACAGGGTCAACTTCAGGAAGTAAAAACAGAGGAAGAAGTAGAGGTAGATAGTGATGTTTTAAGTGAAATAAATGCTAGGGCAGTTAGTAAGATGGTAAAAGGGACAGATGTGAGTGGAATAAAATATAAAGAGGAGGTAAAGAAAGATGATATAATGTGTAATATCGATGAGTTGGAGCAGTTATTAAGAGATTAGAAATAAATTTTTATTATTTTTGAAAATAAAAAGAGGAGAATTGAAAGAATAATATAATAATATAGTAAAAGGTTAATATTGTTATATTCAGGTGGTAAAATGGTTAAGAAAATAGGGATAAATTTTAGGATAGATGTAAGACATGTTGAAAAACTCAAAAAGATAGCCAGAGAAAGGGCTTATAAGGAGGGCAAGGAGATTACTTATATAGATCTGATTAGAGGTGCTTATGAAGAGGAATATAAGTTGGAGGTAAAGAATAATGGGTAAAAAATATACATTAGAGGAAGCTAAAAAGATATTTAAGGATGCAGATTGTGAATTATTGGAAACAGAATATATAAATAACTACACTAAAATGGAATATAGGTGCAGTTGTGGGAATATATCTAAGATACTAATGAGTACGTTTATAATAGGAGGCAGATGTAAGGAATGCGTATATAAGAGAAGATATAAATTTAGAAATATAAAAAAAACAATGACAAAACAACTAATGCAAATTTTTGATGGTTTGATGATTTCTGATGCTTATCTAAGAAGAACAAAAGGAGCAAATGAAAATAGCAGGTTTTGTTTAACTACAAGTAAAAGAGAATTTGCAGAAAAAGTAATGGATATTTTTTCAAATTTTCCTTGGTCTGATAAGTCTCTCAGGACTTTTGATGTATATGATAAAAGAACAGATAAGTCTTATTCGTCAACTGTTTTGAGAAGCAGGGCAGACCCATTTTTTACAGAGCAGAGGAATAGATGGTATCCATATGGTAAAAAAATAGTTCCAAAAGATATTAAAATAGATAGAGATATGTTGTTATGGTGGTATATCGGTGACGGTTTTTTATATAAGAAGAAAAGTAGACCTAATTACAGAAGGGCTTATCTCGCAACGGACAGTTTTTCTATAAAAGATGTAAATTTTTTGATAGGTAAGTTAAAAAACTTTTTTAAGGAAGAAAATACGATAGCGAGGGAAAAACGTGATAATGAAATATATTTTGGATGTAAGGCTCTTTGTAAATTTGCTAATTTGTTAGGAAGTGAATCCCCTGTAGTTTGTTATAATTATAAATTTGATTTTGGAAGGTATTTTAGTGAAGATTATTATTATAGAAGCCAAAATGAAAGGAATTATAAAAATGGAGTTAAGTATATAAGTAAGGTTATAAGAAAAATCGAAAATGGAAAATGCATTTATGCGTATAAATATTAGAATTAGATATAAGAGAGGTAAATTAATATGAAAGACTCAAGGGCACTTTCTCTTGACCCAGGTACTGCATTTTTTCAAGTTGCTGAAAAAAACAACAAAGGGGAAATAGAATTTAAAACTATAAGGAATGTTTTTGTAGAATTATCTAGCTTCGAAAATGATGATATAGAGCAGATATTAAAACAAAATAATTGGGAGTATGTTGTAGATAATAACCATTATTTTGTCACTGGGGAAGATAGTTTAAAGATTGCTAGACTATTTCCAGAAATTCAGATTCGCAGGCCGATGCAAAATGGCATCCTTAACAAGGGAGAAGATAAAAAGATGTTAATCATGGCATCGATGATAGAGAGAGCAATAGGAAAGGCAGAGGATGATAATAGTGTTGTCTGTTATTGTGTTTCTAGTCCTGTTGTTGATTCTAATGATTTTGATAATACCTTCCATAAAAATAGACTGGAAGGTATGATAAAAAGACTTGGGTTTGTCCCCAAGTGTATAGATGAGGGCATGGGAGTTCTTTTTTCAGAAAGGCCAGTAGTTACTACTAAAGAAGGAGAAGAGGTCCCTTATAGTGGGCTCTCCATTAGTTGGGGAGCGGGAAGGACAAATGCGGTATTGGCATATAGAGGATTACAAATCTTAGGAATGAGCTGCAATAGAGGAGGCGACTATATTGACAAAATGGTAGTCCAGAATACTGATGCTCCAATTAGTAAAGTGATACATATAAAAGAAAATAAATTAGATTTTAATTCTTTAGATTATGATGATGATATTATATTTGCATTATCAGTATATTACCAAAATTTAATAGAATATGTATTTAAGAATTTTGCCAAAAAGTTTAAAGAGAATAAAAGTACTTTTGACTTCCCTATCCCTATAGTCATAGCAGGAGGTACTTCTATGCCTAAGGGGTTTAGAGATAAAGTAGAAGAAGTAGTATTAAAATTAGATTTGCCTTTTGAAGTAGGTAAGATTTCTATCTCCAAAGACCCTAGGAACAGTGTAGTCAAAGGCCTACTTACTCAGGCCATTATTTCTCAGAAAAAACTAAAAGAAAAGAAAATAGATGAAATGTTAGAATAAAATAAAGGTTTTTTCATCTTTTAAAAGAAGTTATATAGTAAAGTATATAACTTCTTTTTTATAGGAGAAATAACCATGGGATATTGTACTGAACAAGACATCACCAAAACGATTGCACAGGCATTAACAAGCGCAACAGCCCAGACTTCAGATTCTCTCGGAACACTCCAGAATCTACTCAATGTCGGAAATACTCTAGACAAGAATCTTGTCACTTCTTCTAATATTGACTATTATATACAATTAGCTGATAGTGAAATAGATGGAGTATTAAGTGAACTTTATTCTGCTCCATTTTGTGAAAAAGTTGATTTTGAGACAGAGTTATTTTCTCCTATTGATCCCTCTCTTAATAATAATATTGTTATAGAAAAATATTGCCCATTAGCAGCAGGAGATATTATATTATTAACTGATGGGACTAATGAAGAAAGGCATGTGATAGCCACTGTTATTGGCGGAGATATATTCTCTACTATTTCTGAAATACAGTATTCTTTTGGTTCTGGAACTAGGATTTTAAGAGTTTCTTATCCCCCTCCTATAAGGTTCGTCTCTGCAAGACTCGCTTCTGCAAATATTTATGATAAGTATTATTCATCTGAGAGTTCTCCTAATAACTCTCAATTTGGCGAGAGTTTAAGATCTTTAGCATATGATAGACTAAATGATGTTCTAAATGGGACTGTTATACTTCATGGTCAACATAGAATAGGTCGTAGATTTTTCAATCCTAATCTTACTGATCAATATTCATTACCATCTGGTGGAACTATTGAGAAGGGTAGGAAACAAATTAAATAATGCCTATGTATGGTGGAATAAGTGAGTTTTTAGAGAAAATTATTAAAAGGGCTAGAGAGGCTAATGGCAAAATTATAGGGCAAGATGGAGAAATGATTAAATCCAAACTAGCAAAAAATGACAAACAAGCTTATGTTAATAAAATAACAGAAGATTATTTAAAACATAAGCCTATAGAAAAACCTCCTAAAGAGTTTAATATAACACGCAAAGATATAATTAAAGAAATTTCTATAAGGGAAATAGAAAAGATAATAGAGAATTAAAATATTATGGCAATGGCAGAAGTTTTAGATAGTGTTAGGAGGATTGTTCATAGGTGGGTTAATACATCTAGTAGGGTCCAAATAGACGTAAGTAGAGGAGATACTGTAATATGTGTTAAAAACTCTAGAAGATTTAATGTAGGTGATGAAGTAATGCTAAAAAATAGTACTGTTTATGAGACAGCCCTTATAATATCAAAAATAGATACTATAGCTAATCTTATTACATTAACTACTCCTGTTTTAAATGATTGGCCAGTTTCTGAAAATGCTATTTTAATAAAAACTATTAATGAGCAGTTTGTACAAGGTATATATATAGGAGATCCTGATGTAATTTCTCATTTTCCTGCTATTACTGTTAATGGGGTTAGCAGAAGCTCAGAATGGTTAACTCTTGAAAGTACTAAGGAAAGATATCAAATTGAAGTAACTGTATATGTTAAAGAATCTACTCATGAGGCAGGATATAGGTTTTTACTTGCTATGACTGATGAAATACAAAAAGGTCTAAAATATAATATTATGCCATTAGTTAGTGATTATGATATCACTTCTTTGACTCAGGATATTACAGCAGGAGATGTTAATATAAGAGTAGAGAATAGGGAATTATTTAATAATCATAGAAGAATAATAATAGAAGATGATTTTGAAACCCATGAAAATTGGGTTACTAACTGGTTTACTTCTGAAGAAGATCCATCAGGACAGGCCTTAAGGGTTAAAGACTGTGTCCCTTTTGACTTTAATCAAGAAGATACTACTATTATAGTCCCAAATAGGTTTATATATAACTCATGGCCTGATAATATACAATATGGAAGTATACATAAGGGAGAGCTACTTAAAGGGGCTAAAATTAGTTGGTTTGCTGAAGAAGAAGAGATGCAGTTCTTAAGGAGAGACGAACCAAGATTGAGATAAAAAATAAAAAAAGGATTTTAAAAATAATCATAGAATAGTAAATAATAAGGAATAAATTTTGTAATATTGTATAGAAAATAGGAGAAATATATAATGGCTCAGATAGAAAAAACACTTTATAAAGACATAGCAGATGCTTATGCGGCAATAGATGTTAGTTTAACATCGGTTTCTACTAATGCAAGAACTGCTTTAGATGCTGTTGTTGATATTACTACAACAAACTATCCTGATGATGTCTCAGCAGCACTTGCTGATGCTGCGTTAGAAATAGAGTTAGCTCTTTTAACACCATTTAATGTGGCATATGTAGCAGCTCAGAACATAGCAGCAAGTGTGGCTTCTTTGTTAGATGCAGTAAGAGCAGTCAATACTCATGTTATTAACAAT
>SDBU01002508.1_pt1 | contig 24296 bp, 26 predicted proteins | sample 2277071 | NCBI WGS metagenome assembly SDBU01 (sample SAMN10397929, study PRJNA504765) | marine sediment metagenome | isolation source: marine sediment core GS08_GC12, 126 cmbsf | place: Arctic Ocean: Gakkel Ridge, Loki's castle | collected 2008
GCGAAATACTGATATTTTTGATGCTCAAGACCAAGCTGAATATAGTTTAATTGAAGACCAATTAGTAGAATTAGTTGAGGCTGACCCTCGATTGTTTGATGAGGAATTATTTAAGCAAATTCCAAGTGATTTAATGACTGCAATAATTATGGAATTTGTGAAGAGGAAAGAACCGCAACAGGAAGAAGAGGCTGTAGCATGAAAATATTAATAGGTAAAGGTTCTGTAAATCTAAAAAATGGAAAAGTTGAAAACACAGAAGTTATTAGTGAGTTTAGTGATGATGAAACTGAACAGATAAAGCAGAATGCTTATAAACTTGCGGAATGGTATTATAAAAGAATAGCAAACGGAGGGGAATTGAAATATGAACCGGCGTAATTTTATAAAAGTATTGGGAGTGGGAATTGTGATTCCGGGCGCTGTGGTTAAGGCGATGGAGAAGAAGAAAAGGGTTATCGAAGTTGAACTTGAATATGATAATAATATCATTACAAAACATTTACACACTAGTGTTACTTTTTACTGTGAAAAATATGGCAAAGAACCTGAATTTATAATAATATCTAAAAGAGTCGAAAGAAAACTACGTGCTGAATGGGGATGTCCTCCATTAATTAATGAAGTGGATTTTGCAAGAGTGCAAGTATTAGAATTTAGAGGTATTCACATTAATGTAATAGATTTAAAGCAAAGGTCAGATAGGGATTATATGAGTGTTCTTAGAAAATGGCATAGTGATAAATTTTGTGAGTTGATATGAGCGTAAAAGATGTTATATACAGATAAATTAATACAAATTTGTGCTAAATCCATTGAAGGAAGTGGTGAAGAGCCTGGTATTATATTTGTTTCTCCTGATGTTCACAATGGAATAAATAAGGAATGGCAAAATCCTAACTCATTAAATATAAGTGGAATAGAAATCAGAAAACATTCTATTTTAGAAGAAAATACTATGGTTGCTATTAGTAAAGATTACTGGCGGGAGGAATGGTGAGCGTAAAAGACCCAAGAGTTATTGATTATGAAGCATACCACAATTTGATGGAAGAATGTAGGAAGATTCATCATAGATATATATTCGATTGCAATAAAAATCTTTGGAATAAATTAGAACAAAAAAAGGTAAATTTTGAGCGTAAAAGACCCAAGACTTAAGAAATTATCAAAAAATATATTATCTGTGTTAAAAGATGCAAAGAAACTCCGCAAAGAACATTACGGGCAAATTATTATACATACCTCTCAAGGTGGAGTGAGCGATGTGGAATTAAGTTTGAAAGAGAAGTTATGAAATTAACAAAAGAAGAAGCTGGAAAGCTAATTGTTGATAATTGGAAATTATGTTTTGAAGTATTTCATCATAATTTTAGTTGTCATAATTGCACTCATAGCATACTAGTTCCTAATAAAACCGAAAGAATTTGTATAAATAAAAATATATTTAAAGATAGAAATGCCCACAAGACAAGCATAATGGTTAGGCAAGATTTCTTTTGTCGGGCATATATACATGGTATAATTTAACATAGTTTGGAAGTTATGATTGAATTAACAAATTGGAAGTATACAGAGAAATCACTAAAACAGGAGGAAAATATGGGAGATTAGAAGACTTTAGGGATAAATTTTAAAGAACTTAATTTTATTTGAGGAGTTAGACTGAGCTAAGATAAATTGTCTTAGTGTCCATGAAAGCCTCGTTATTTCTGAGAAATCGGAAGTAGCGGGGCTTTTTTTATTTAATCAATAACCAAACCATAGTGTTGTGAAAGCAACCAACTATAGGAGGAATTTAATAATGGCTGAAGAAATAAAAGATGCAACCGAAGAAGTTGCAGTAGTGGCGGGATCGGAATCCTCAGACAAGAAGAGCTACGAGTTTTTCACATCTGAGCAATCGAAAGATTCTGCAGGGGCTGATAAGTCTGAATCAGAGTCCACAGCGACAAACGGAGATACAGATAAGTCAGAGGGTAGCGAAAAGGATAAGAAACCAGAAGAAGATAAGGTAGAAGCAAAAATTAAAGTAGGAGAAAAAGAATATACAACAGAACAACTTAACAAAGCAATAACTGATAGTGAGAATATTACAGCAATGCGAAAATCTTCTACTGATAAATACAATGCTGCTTCTGAGCTGGGTAAAACAGCTCAAAATGCTATCGATTTTATCTCAAGTGTTGGCGATAAGGAAACTGCAAAGAACTTATTGTTAGATACTCATGGAGATGATAAAGAAAAACAAATAGATGATTTTTTGAATCTCAAATTAGACCATAATCCTTTTGAGATTGAGATAAAACAATTAAAAAGTGATAAAACCCAACTCGAGGAAACGATAGCAGAGTTGGAAGAAAAGAATATTATCCGTGAAACTAAAGAATCGCTTATTAATGATGGGAAGACGGAAGTTCAAGCAAATGAGATAATTGAATTTGCCAGAAAGAAATTTGACGAGGGGTCTCGAATGACAATAGAGGACGCTACGTCTATAAAGGAAAATGAGGAACTTAAAGTCGAAAACGAAAAGATTAAAAAGGAAAATGAGGAACTTAAAGCTGTAAAAGAAAATCCTGATAATATCCCTGTCATTGATAAAGACGGTGCTACGGATACAATTAAAGATGTTGAAGTTACACCTAAAAATCTTAAAGATGTTCATTTAGCGGAGGAAAAAAGTTTTTTCAATAAATAATCTTTGACCCTTCGCAAAAGGAGGGAAATAATACAATGACTTTAAATTACAACACAGTAGAAACATTTATTCAAGAACAAATATTTCCGACAGTTTATGACCAGTTTTTTTCTAATCATCCGGTTCAGAAGATAATTAAGGATAAAACTGAAGATACTCATAACGGTCGAAGATTCGATATCATGCTTGAATACGCAAGCGGTTCAAGGGCTGCTCCAAAGGGTGAGTGGGATACCGTCGAAGTCGGTCCTTCAGACCCATTTACAAAAGCCTTTTATACTCCTAAGATGATTGTAGATAGTGTTTCACTTTCTGAACAGGAGGAACTACAGATGAATTCTAATACGGCAGTAGAAAATATTTTAAAGAAAAAGACATCAAATATCAGAAAAGGACTTGAGAAGTATTTTGCCGAGAGGTTCTGGAGTAGGACCGCTGCTGGAACAAACGATTGGTCAAGTCTTGATGAGTTAGTTGGGGTTGGTACGTTCGGTGAAATACCATTAACCGGTAATGTTCCTGTTTGGTGGAAGTCTCAGATTCTTGATTTAAAAAGCACTTATTACACTGATAGTGCACAGAATCTTGATAATTTGACTAATCCCGAATCAGATGTATATATCGTGAAATTATTCGCTGAAGGTATTGCTAACGCTAAATTTCAAACAGGTGAAAAGCCTGATGTTATATGTATGCCGGAACAAATATGGGATTTAACCGAAAGTGTATTCAACGATAATAAACTGGGTTCGCCGTTGACTGAGAATATGTTAAGTCTCGGTTTTACGATGATAAATTATAGAAACATAATGGTTCTTTCTGACTCGGATATGGTTTCAGCACAGGTTAATAATACCGATGGTAGAATATATTATCTCAATACCGATTATATCAAGACGGTATTTAATAAGAACGCTAAATTCACTATGAAGAAGTTCATTCAACCTCATAATGCTCTTTATAAAACGGCTTTGATATATATATACGGTCAACTCGCAGCAGCAAACAGGGGAGCTCAAGCGGTACATACGAACATTTTTTCAAATAAGACTTATGCGAATAGACGTGCAGCATAATTTTATTTAGAAGTTAATTAATAGCAGGAGGATTAATTTCCTCCTGCTTATAATTTTTGATTTTTATATTGGAGGTTAAAATGGCTTTAACACAATCAGCAGAAGATAAGTTAGGTTTTAATAGTGCGGCGTTAAAAGATACAAATGGCAAATTTTATGTCCAATTATTCGGCGTATTTTTGTTCGCCGGAAGCGGTGCTCCGACGCATACTGCACCTTTGGGTTCGCTTTGTATTGATAGAGTGAATGCAATATTATACATAAAAACGAGTACTGCAGCTGATACGACATGGACAAAGGTTGCATCTAATACCTAATTTATTGAAATGTAATTTTATATAATTTATTGTTATTCAGAAAATTAAAATTTGGGAGAATACAGTGAAAAGAATAATCGTATTTTCAATTTTACTGTTCTTGATGTTTAATGTGCTGAGTTACGCTCAGCCTCAAAGTAGCATCAGGAGCACGATTCGGGAGATTAATCGAGAAGGGATATTGCTTCCAAGTCTTGAATATGCTTCTACCCTTTATGATGATTTTTTTTACATTGACAGTGCTTTAGCTGTAAATGAGACATTTAATAAAGGTGGATGGAAGTTTGTACCGGATTCGTCTAAACCTACGGGTGGAGGTGCAAGTCCAAGTCAAGGAAGTTTTATAATTTTAGACACTCTCGGAGGAGTATTACAATTTACAAATCCAGATTCTGAGGATTGTGGTTTTATATGTCAATGGTCACGCGAAATGTGGGTGTTCGATACGACTACAGCCATTTATGATACAGGAGCAGGAGCTGGAATAGTAGAAAATACATCAGGAGGAAGATCTAAAATATTAAGATTCTCATTTAAAGTAATGACGTATGAGAATTTGCAATCTGATATGTATATAGGATTTACAGAAACAGATACAGTAGCTCTTGTTTATGACAGTTCTTTAATTTGCGATAGTTTAAATGCTAAAGAAAGAGGTATTTATTTCTATAAGAAGGATGGCGATTCAGGTATTTATGCAATTACTTTTAGCGGACTTGATTCAATGGATACTACGAGACTAGATAGTATATATATAGTTCAAAATGATAGTAGTTTCGATTTATATACTATCGAATGGAATTCAAGAGGACGGATTGATTATTACTTTAATGGAGCTTTAGCTGCATCACATACTAATTTGAATTATATACCGGTCGGCGTTTATATGACTCCAACGGTCGCTGTCTATAATGGTTCGTCTACAAAAGTATTATGGTATTGGGATTACTTTGCTGTAGAACAGGAAAGAATACTAGATCCTGAACCGGGGCGGTTAAGGTAGTCAGACTTAACCTAATATATAATTTATAGTAATATTAATATTTAAAAGGAGAGAATCGTGGGAAAAGATTTTAGCGTAATTAGTGGGAAAGATGGAATTGCAAAAGTACCGGATATTAAATTTTTCGGTGACCCTGATACTTGGAAATTGATTTCTAAAACTTGGTCGAGAGACCAGGGATGGATGAAATCAACTAAAGCGTTGGAAGTTAAGGGAGTCGGCTGTTTTTTACAGGTAACTACCCAACAGAAAAATACGAGGAATAATTCATCCGCTGTAGCTGAAGCAGTAACGTTTGCACCGGGAGTTCAGATTGTTGACGGAAAATTAATTGATAGTACCATAAGGCAGGTAAAAGAACCGGTTGCTAAAAAAGAATCTACTAAATTTGCCAAACAGCCTAAAACGGCTTAATGGCTGAGGAAGTAGTTTATATTAATAATTTTCTTGTTACTGGAGACAGCCGGAATCCTCAAACAGTGTTATTTGCGAATATGACAGATTTTAATGATGATGCTTTGCCTGTGTTCACTTCGGATGTTATAGTTCAAGTTCGAGGGATGAAACAGGCAAGGGGCGCTCGTATCATTGAAGGTTCTACTTCAACATCCGGGTTCCAGATAGCAAGAAAAGGGACAGGGAAAAAAGTAAGTGAGGTTAGAGTAAATTTAAAAATTACAGGTGTGGTATGAAACGTTTATTTATTGTGATTTTATTATTAATGTCTATGCCATTGTATGCTCAAAATGAACCATTTATAGAACAATATGAGATTGAAGGTTCGGAGGCAGTTCTCGGAGCAGATACAAGTCAAATTGATAGCTTGATATTTAAAAATAGAATAGTAAGTCCAAATACTAATTTTACAAGGATTGATACTCCTGGTGTATCCACTAAATATATTTTCCTTGCAAAAGATGGAATATTGGTCGGCGGAAAAGATAAATGGGGATTAGAAGATTATTACAGTATTATAGAATTTTTTGTATCTAGACGTGATGGTACTGAGCCTGACCCAAATTTTCTCGGTAGGTCAAATATTACACATGATTTTGGGCATTTAGTTGTATCGAATAATTTATATCAATCCCCTATTGGAACTGCCGCACAACGTGCAGATTCTACTTTATTACCGCATCCTAATTGGATTAATCAGTGGAATTATTATGATGAAACAGATAATTGGACAGGTGTTTTATTGCAAATGACAGGTGGAACTGATGGTGCGGGGGCACCAAACAAGGAGAAACCTGGATTTGCTTTTTATGGTGGATTGAATGCTCCGGGTGAATATGTTCATATTAGGTCAATGGTTAATATAAATTTTGACCCTGATAATCGTGGAATGGTAGTTACCGGTGATAGAGGAGGTAGTTCAGGCAGAAAAGCCAATAGAGACCTTACTGTAATAGGTAGTCTTTGGGCTGATGATTCAGTTTTTGCATTACAGGGTTTGGTACTTGCATATTCTACTATAGGTGAAACAGATACTACGCAAGCACATGGAGCGGATACTGTTGTAATAGGTTCGGATACATTTAGAGTTGGGGCAGATGCTTTTATAGTTGGTGGTGAACCATGGAGAGCTTTTGATGGTAGTGCAAGCACTGTTTGGCAGAGTGATGGAACAACAACTTCTCTTGATTCTTTACCACGTCAAATTGTTTATTCTTTTCCATCGGCAGTAGAAGTTAAAAGAATAAGTTTAGCTGCAAATGCAGGATTTATAAATAGTTTTCGAGTTATAGGTACTGATAGCGTAACTTCTGATACATTATTAACAGTTTTACATCCTTTTGGACATCCAGCAATTAACGATGCTATTGTTTATGATTTAGATACTACTGCTGCTTATCAACATTATATTGTTCAAGTTATAAATATATGGGGTACTACAGGTGGTGGCAGTATTAGAGAATTAGAATTTTACACAGATTTTCCTCAAGATACAGCAGTTATGAAATACGACCCTAATAATAAAAATATTCTACTTATTGTAAATGGCGACACAATAGTTCTTGCAGATACGATTATTCAAAATATGAAGATTAATAATTTAGCAACCGATACTATTCGAGCCGACCAAAATAATAGTATACGGATAATCAGTCCTGTTGAAATAGATAGTATAGGAGCATTGGGTGATACAGTGTATTATTCAAGTCCAATTAAGGGGACATCATTCACAGGGGATTCGGTAAATGTCCCAGTGGTTTTAACTAATTCTATTTTATCGGCAAATGCTACTGATATTAATCTTCAACTTTTCCCTCTATGGTCTGCTGGTAAAGTTCAACTTTTTAAGGGTACACAAACCGATACTATTGGTTCATTAGATAAAGATACAGTTATTTTCATCAGTCCTGCACGGATTGAAAGTTTGTTTGCTAATCTTGCTTGGATGGATGATATAACTGTTAATGATACAATTAGAACACCTATTATAAGAGGTACTCGCACGATTGGAGGAGATTTCGGTAATATAGAAAACGGATTAACTGTTATAGTAGATGCTCTTGATATATTAGCAAAGGATTCCGCTCATGTTAGAGTTAGTATTGGAGAACAATATGATAGTGAGCGTACTTATGACTATATATTAAGAATTCAAGATAAACAGATAATTAGTGGATATGCAGAAGGTGCACTTCCTTTTTATGGAATATATAATAATCCTCAGTTTGCGAGCGGGACAACAAGAGGTAATATAGCTGCTTCTTTTAATACAATTACTATATTAGGTGTTACAGCTCCAATCGGTTATGGTTCTTATAACTATTTTTCGAGATTAACTGGTACGATACCTAAAATATACGGTTCTTATGGTTATGCTGCTGGCGGTGATACTAATCTTTCAGTTTATGCAGATGGTAATTTAGGTTTTAAAGATTCTCTAAAATACGGTACTGATGGAACAGTTGGATATATCACAGTTGGTCCCGATTCAGGATTAGTTGTCAATACAAGAATAGGAGATAGGAGTGTGAACATCACCGGCGGAACAAGAGACATTTGGATAAATCCATACAATCAAGGAATTCCCGACAGCATTCAAATTCCCGATTCCGATAGCCATAAAGTAACGTTTGCCCCGATGGCTGATTTCACTGATGGGTATGACGATGCGAGATTCGGATTACAGCATTTTGGAGTTTCAGGTGAAACAACTCAAGAATGTTTTGCTAATTTTATAGTGTTGAATCTAGGTAAAGATTTTAGAAGTTTTGATAAAGATTCAGGAATGGTACTTTTAACTGATGCAAATGCTGAAACAGGAGATTCGATAACCTTTAAAATATTTGATGCAGCAGGCGATAGTACGGCTGAAGAAAAAGGGGGGATGCCCGATGCAACAAATACGTGGACAAGAAAAGTATATGTTATGCCATCATCAGTAACATTTACCGCGGGAGACAGAATGATTATTCGGTTCTATCATTTTATTAAAGGCGGCGATAGAGTTAGAATAGACAGATTTAGAATAAGGATTAACTTGAAATAATATGGACAAACTAACAACTATTATATTAACAATCTTATCTATATTTATATTAGGATTTATATCTCATGGACAGAGTATAACGGTTACTTGGCAACCTGATTCTACTGATGGTATAGATAGCCATATATCAGGTACGGGTGGTGAGACAACTACAAACTATGGTACATTTGCAGAGCTTTTTGTGGGTAGTTGGCAAGACGGTACTCAGAGAAGTTTATTTAAAATACCTGCTTTAGGTGATAGTATTCCGGCTGATGCTGTTATAATAAGTTCTAAGATTATTTTTGTAACTGATACTGAGCAAGGTTCTGTAACTGATACTGTAGTTTCTTATATTTTGAAAAGAGATTGGGTTGAACTGGAAGTTACGCAAGAAATATATTCTACTGGTAATTCTTGGTCTACTGCAGGTGCTTTTGATGGTAATGATATTTATTTAACTCCCGCAGATACTACAATTGGCATAGACTGGACAGGTACAGATACATTAGATATTACTACTACTACATCATTGTTGGTTGGTGTTGATTCAGTATATAAAAATTATGGGATTTTAATAAAGGCGATTTCAGAGAGTGGAAATAATTATGGTCGATGGGAATCTTCTCATACCCTATCAGGTGCAAGTAATAGACCAATAATATTGATTACTTATATGATACCTATTAGATTAACAGGTATAATCCCCAAAGTATTAATTGGTACAATGCAGTCAAAAAATCCAAATGGTACAATTAAACCAAAAGTAGATAACAGATAAAATATAGAGTATAAATTATGGCTAAAGATGTAAAATATTTAATAACTGATTACAGAATAACTGTTGATTCGATAAATGAGCAATCAGTTAGTTTTGGCGATTTACAGGATAATCTTGGCAATTCTCTGCCTGCTACATTTAAAAGGGTACCATGGATAGGAACTGGAGGTACTAATTTAGGAATTGAAGCTGTTGTTCCTTCGAAATCAATAACCGGATTCACAATTACAAGGTCGGGCAGGTCAAAACCGGGTGCAAGCGGTATTTTAACAGTGATGCTTGAAATTGTTGGTGAACCTGCTGTTCTTCCTGTAAACATCAATTTAAGAGATATGTCTGGATATTTAGCTGTTCTAATAGGTGATCCTGCTTTTGATTTAATAAAACCTAAAATACTTGTACAGATGCTGAATAGGGCACAGAGTAAAGTTATTACTGCTCTTAATCGTCATGTTTTAAGACAATTAGATGTCGATTTAATTGGTGATGATATACAGACAGTTGATAGTAATGGTCAAATTAATTATATAACTTTTGATGAACAGGTTTATCGAGGAGCGTTGGGAATCGATGCGGTAAGAATTGCAGATAAACATTTCTCATTTTTTAAGTCTTTCGATGAATTCCGGGAATTCACAGATCTGAATAAAGTTTATACAATTGATAATCCTGTACATTATTATCGTGGGAATTATATAAATCCTCATCCGGTAACTGCTAGTGAAACTGAAGTAGAAGTTTATTATCAAAGAAAAGCAGATAGGATGTTTCTCGGTGCTACTACTGCCGAAGATGTTGATTGTGAGTTTGACGATGAAATTAATAGTATGATAACCGGAATGGCATGTGAAGATTTTAAAAGTACGAGTAAAAAAGCAAAAGATGCGTTTGAGAGGGCAGTTGAAGATATTAAACTGAGCAATAGTTTGTACCCAATAAGCGAGACAATTGCTCAGAGACAAGACTTAATAAGAAATATTTCGGGAATAGCATCCAATCAGGGTGAAATTAGTACATTTACACAGGTGCAATTATAGTGATATGAAAATATTAGTAAACATATTGATATTATTATTTTTGAGTATGCCTTTAAATGCTCAGGGAATCATCGAGATTCGAGACTTTAAAGGAATATTCACGAATGCGGATTTAGAGGATATACCGAAAGAATTCGTTACTGAATTGCAGAATTTGAGACCTATTAATGGAAAATTGGTTAAGACGTTTGCGTTTGGGAAAAAGATTGATAGTAGTATTGTTGACGTTCGGAATTTTACTACGTTTATTGAAACAAGTTTACCTGCACTTGATAGTGTGGGGTTTGCTTATTATGTTGTTCTTATTGATGATAGTACGAATGAGGTAATTATACAATATCTCAAGGATGGTGTTTGGACAACTGAAAGTAATAATGATGAAGTCAAATATCATAAATACTCTAAAAATCCAATTGTTTTTGCTGATAATGTAATGAGAATATTGCCTGGAAACGTTGGGGAAATTGATGGTAACGAAGCAAAAGGAGCTTGGGTGGGTATAATTGGCAGAGATATATTTGACCAAACAGGTGTATTAATAAGGAGGATTTATAATTATACAACAAGTATCGACAATATTGATGAAGTAAACGCTTTGCCTTCACTATCTAATTTTAGTTATACATTCACTCCTACCGAATTAGATAGTGGAACTTTTGATGAACCCAAATATTACAAATTCAGTTTAATTTATGATGGTATTCAGGAATCATTATTAAATGAAGGATTTGTTATTGATTATGACAGTAGCGGTTTTGGTAAGATTGATATTGAATTTGTTACTGATAATTTACCTACTTTTCGTACAACTGCGATAAATGTTTACCGTTCTGATGACCCTGATGGAGTGTTCAATATAATACATACTGTTGATTTTTTACGGGATAGTGCACAAACGTTTAAAGGTGATAGTGCAAGGAATGGAGCTTTTTATATTTACATTCCTAATAATAAATATTCTATAAATAATGCAGGACAAGACATTTCTATTTACTTATGGAATAGTTGGGGAAAGGGAGTGCTATTCGATTATCATCAATATCATGTTCATAATCCCGGAACAGGTATACACACAATGTTTAGAGTTAAAGATACAATAAACTCTAATCCCAAAACCATTTCACCTGTACCACTTGCAAAGAATTTTTGGGATTATGCGTATACTGTTGTTGAACAAACTGGTGGAACTCCTACTTCTCAAGGTGGTGTAAATGGAGCTTATGCGGGACCAAATGTTATTTTTGTAGATACAAATTTATCTAATCATTCTTTAGCAAAAGGTGTGTTTGAATATAATACAAATTATGCTGATTCAATAGTTGATAGTTTGCAATATAGGGCTATGGATAAAAATTTTAAACGTGCTATTGGATTTTTAGGTGATTCATTAAGCGATTCAACTCTTATAGGTGATACATTGCGTTCTTGGCGGGCAACCTCACCATCACGTGGAAATTATTTCTTCACAGAAGGCAGTCCAGACAAATATGAATTTTTCGACACTGGACTAATAGAAGGCGAGGAACACCCCCTTCTCGGTGAAGTATCAATCAAAGTCAATGGCAAATTTGCAAAGATAATTGGAAATAGACTTTGGCAGGGGAATATTGTTCTCGACCCGGGCGATAAAAACGAGGTTCATAACGATTGGGTTAGTTATTCAGAATTATCACAATATGATGTGAACCCAGTCTCAAATATTATATCATTTGCAGATTTAGGTGGTGGTGGAATAACAGGAATTACTGAATTATTTGGAAATCCTGTTGTATTGATGAGAAATTCTATCTCAATAATAAATATCAAAAGTGATTTTAATAATCCGGCAGAATGGAATATAATAGAATCAGTTCATAATATTGGAAACATTGCTGATAACGGGTATATAAGCTTATTAGGACGAGTTTATGTAGTATATTACAATGGGATTTATCAGTTATCGGCTAATAATCTTGCGGAAACAGCACAGACACCGACTGAATTATTGAAGATAACTGAACCTATTGAGGATATTTATTTAAATTTATCGTTACTACAAAAACAAGACATTATGTCTGAGTATGACCAATCGAAATCAGAAATTATTTTTTCATTAGGTGATGAGATATTTGCCTATAATATAGCAAAAGATGTTTGGCGGGAAATTGATTCGGACAAAACTATAAAACTTATGACTTTTGATGAAAATGCTAATGTTCTTGTTTATGATAGTATAAATAGTAAAATTTATTCTTTCAATTCTCAAGATTCTGTAAGTATTGAATTATTTCTTAAAGATTTTCACCTAGAAGATGATAGAAAAGAGAATATTAATTACATTTATACTACTTATTCTTCAAGAAGAAATATAACTTTGAATCTTTTTACAGATATACCAATACGGTCTACACCTGCTTCACAGAGTTATTTATTACCAGCTACGACATCATCTGATAATATTAAAGACCTTAAACGTGTTGAAATAACAAAAATTGAAGATGCAGCGAATATATTTTCAATTTCTTATACAAGTGGTGATTCACTTGGACATATAACAATTTATAAAATTAGAATATATCACGATGGAGAATTACAATGATAAAAATTAATGATGGTTTTACTGCAAAAGGTTATAGCACTTTTGCGGGAGGTACTGCTTCAATAAGAATTAAGATTGATTCAGAGAAGGAACAATCATTTAAAAACGATGCAAAAGCGACTGTCTTTTTATTAGCGAGAAACCTTGATACTAATAACGAAATCAAAGAACTGTTAAAAGCAATACTTAAAGAGGCTAAGAAATGACAGTAGATGAAATGGAGGATTTGCTGGCTCTTTGGGTGGAAGATTCCAGCGAAACTAAATTTACCGCTACTTCCGGTATCAAATTAGATGCTTTAAATGATGCAAATATGGATGTGGCATTACTGCTTCATAATAGTTATTTGTCGAATGAATTAGGACAGATAAGTTCAGAAATTACCGTAACATCAGGTATAGCAACAATGCCAACAGGGATTTTAGGAGGAGCAAGCGGACTTGTTAATATCAGAACCAGTGAGGGTAAATATGGTGATATTATTCCAGTTGCTAATTTAAAGATAGTTAATAATACACTTTATTCCGGTTCGATAGATGACCCGGTCTTCTATGTTTTAGGAGGGAAAATATATGTTTCTCCGAATACTGTAACAGGGATTTATGTTTTATCGATTAAGATACCGGATGATTTAGTTTCTGGAGGAACACCTGAAATCAACGAAGGTTATCATAGATTGATTGTTAGGATGGCATCGGGATATTTGTTTCAGAGCGATAATAAACAATCAAGAGCAGATATTGCTTTTGCAATTGGTTATAGAAAAATTGAATTATTAAATAAAAAGGCTGCGTAGGAGGATTAAAATGGCATTAGAATTCTTAATTCCAGCTGCTTTTAGTGCGGCGGGAGCAGGAAGTAAAGCATTAACAAGAAAAAAACGTCCTGATTTCAAAACAACTTCTTTCGCTAAATATCTGCAACGCATTATGAGCGAGGGGATAATCTCTCCTGAAGAAGAAGCTTTAACTTTGGGCAAGGTTGGTGCAGTAAGCGGGAATATAGCAAGTAGAAATGTGGCGAGACGCCGCGGATTTTTAGTAAGTCAAGGATTTGGAGAAAGTATTGCCGGAGAAAAGTTTGTTCAGGAGCCGGGACTGGAAACTCAACGTCAAGTAACTGCTGCCGGTAAAGATATTGCTTTAACTAATGTGAGGTCTAAAACACAGGCTTCTGAAACGTTTGCAAGAATGCTGGATGAGTTTGTTAATAAGAAACGAATCGATGACCGCGAGAGTGTTGCTGAGCTGGTTAGTGGTGTGGCCGGAGCGGCACAACAAGGGTTTGGAGCTTTTATTGCAAAGGGTCAGTTGGATATACAAGCTGAAGCATTAGGATTGCGGGAAGAACAAATTATATCATATAGAAAATATAGACAAGCTATAATTGATGCACGTGGAGATAAAGTTAAAGAAGAAGCAGCAAGAATTGAAGCTATGGAAGAAATGCTTGAGTCATTTAATAAGGAAAATAAATAATGCCTCAATATACAAAAAGACAAAATGATAAGTTTAAGTTAATATTTGGAGAAGATATTCCTGGATTTGTTCCAAAACTTACAAAAGAGGATAGTATAAAAGCGGGTTTATTACCTCGTGCAACTCAAGAATCTGAAGCTATAAATAGACTAATTGAAGCAGGCAAAATCACTCAAGCTGAAGGCGATTCAATTGTTGGTGGGATTAAAAAGTTTCCTACACCAAAAGCGTCTCCTTTAGAACTAAAACCTTTAGAGCGAGAAGAGAAAGAATTAGAATCAAAAGTTGGGATTAAAAAGAGTCAAGAATTTTTAGCGCCACCTACGGAAACAGAGATAGAAGAAGAAAGATTAGATAGTATTGAGTTAGAAAATGAAATATTTAGAGCGCAAAGGCAACCTGCAAAAGACAAGATTAATACACTTAGAGAATTAGAAAATAGTATGATTGATAAAGAAGGTAATATATTAAAAGGTAAAAGTTTACATGATTTACAAGTTATTCAAGCGTTAATAAATATAACACAGAAAAGGATAGTAGAGGGTGAAACTGAATTAGACTTAAGGGATATATTTTAATGCCAAAAGGTAGTTTAAAAAAATTATATACATCTTTAACTGAAAATAATATAAATATAGGAACATTTGAGGAGTTCAGCAAAAAGATGCAGAAATCATCTCGAAGAAATAAATTTCATACAGTTATAACTGAAAATAATATAAATATAGGAACGTTCGAGGAATTTGAAAGTAAGATATTACCTGATATTGAGCAAGATAAAGGCGATTATGAACGTTTTATTGAACAAGAAAAAATTAGAAATCCTGATTTAATAGGAAAACTTAATTCTGCTGTTAAGACTGATGAATCAAAACAAGTTGTAGAAAGTATAGTTTTACAAGGTGAAAAAATTAAAGATGGCGGGAATGGTGAGGCTAAACCTCCAACACACGTTGGAGAACTTGTAAAAGGACTTAAAGAATCACCTGTTACTAAGTTTGCTTCACAATTTATTCGTAGTGCGGCAGCCGGAGCAATTGAAACCGGAGAAGGTTTATCTGATATATTGAGACGTGGAGCTAAAGCATTAGAAGATGCGGGGATATTTATTCCACCGAATGCGACTGAAGAAGAATTGCAAATCATTCAGGAAAATCAACAAAGAGCACTAGAAGAGCAAGAAGCAATAGGGCAACTTGCAAGAGATATTGAAGGCGAACCTACTGGTATAGCTGAAAAATCCGGTGCAGCAATCGGAAGGTTAGCAGAGTTTATAGGGGAAATGTCTATCGGTGGATTAGTAACAAAACCTATAGTGGCAGCCAAGGCATTAAAAGTTGCTTCAAAAATACCAGCCGGAACTAAAATCGGTCAAATTACTCAGGCTGTAGTTAATAAAGCATTACAAACGGCGCCGACATTCACTCTTGTAGAAGCTGTTAGACGTGAAGGCGATGCAGGTCAACGTATAGAAAATGGATTGCACGGTTTGAAATTAGCTACAACGTTTGCGATATTGAGCGGTATTCCAGGTGGTATTATATCAGCCGGAACAATCGCAAGAATTCCTTTGGGAAACTGGTTATTAGGAACAAACCCAATAGAAACAAAACGAATATTAGAAGACCCGAATATATCTGAAGAGGATAAAATTACAAGATTAGTTGATACTGCTATAAATACTTGGTTTACTAAGAGCGGATTTACTAAGAACTCATTAAAAGGATTAAAATCTCAATTAGGAAAATTGGCGGGTGAAAAGTTTGTAAAACCTATTAATGAGCAGATAGATAAATTAGAGAAAGAACCGGACATCAGTAAAGAGATTGAAGCGCTGAAGGCGATTAAACCGAAAGAAGAAGTAGTTACAGAGAAGCCAGAAGCCCCTGAAAAAATTACACAGCCAAAGCCTGCTGAGATAACTCCTGCTGAGGTGGGTAAAGAGGTGGCCAAACCTGAAAAGCCCGTAGAGAAGCCGAAAGTAAGTAATTTTGAGAAAGCAAAAATTGAAGGTCAAAAAAAGGTTGATAAAATTGGTGAGGAATTTAGACCAGTTGCTTTGGGTGAAGATATTGATGCAATGCGTAGTGCTATTAAAAGAACGGCTAAAAAATATAATGTGGAATATGATAAATTACGCAAAGAAATATTATTTGAGCCTAAAGAGATTACGGGGAAAGTTGAAGTTACTAAAGAAAAACAGCCATTTGAGATGACAAAAGAAGAGCGGCAACAAAAAATTAAAGAACTAAAAGAAGAAAATAAAATTATTTTATCTACTCCACTTATGACAGAAGGTGCAATTAGTGAAACTCAAATTCTTAGGATGGGGAAAAGAGAAAGAAAAGAATGGCAATCTAATACGATGAAAAAAATGAGAATTCAAGATGAAATAAAAGAGTTGGGGAAAAGTGATGAACAATTGCAAGCAGAAAAAGATAATCGAGATAAGAGAAAGGCAACAAGCCGACTATTGCAAATTAAAAGACAATTAGAAATGTTAAATATTGTTGGTATTGGAAAGAGTGGAAAAATTAAACCGAGTCATCAGAAAACAATTGATATAGTAACGAAAGAACGTGATGATTTATTGACTAAATTTCCTGAATTGCAGCCTGAGAAAAAACAGGAAGTAATAGGTAAAGAAAAACCTGCAACAAAACCACTCCGTCCCTCAACGCAAGACCTAATCGAAAAGCAAAAGAAGAAAAAAGAGTTCTCTGTTAAAAAGATGCACTCAGGATTTGCATTTCCTAAAGGTATTCAAGAAAAAATAGACAAAGTGCAGGAACTAACTATCGGAAAAGCATCCGGTAAAATAGAACAGAAATCTTGGGAACTATTTAGAGATTATTATGAAAAAAAGGAAGGATTAAAATTTCGTAAAAGACAAGAAGTTGATGAAATACTAACAGGATTTAATAAAGATAATCTTGAAGATGCTATATTTTATCGGCAGAAAACAAGAAATATATTTAAAGGTGAAACGGATACTTTTGAAGATGTTAGTAAAAGATTACCAGATAATCTAAAAAAAGTTATTGATAAAGAAGTTGCTGAACATATAGAAAATATGCGTAAAATTTACAACGATTCTCCCTGGACTAAAGATATAAATGCTCGAGAAGAAGTTGCTGAAACATATTTAACCGGTATATATTCAGGTAAAATAAAAGGTAAAAATGCTTATGAATATCTTGTAGGATTGAAAGGGCGACAGTTTGTTACTAATAATTTTATGCGGAATAAAAAAACATATTTGAATTTTGCAGAAGCTTTTGATAAAGCTGGTTATATTCCAAGATTTAGAAATCTTGCTGAACAATTAAAATATCAAGATGATTATATGGTAAGATTGCTTGCTAATAGTGAGTTAATTGGTAGAATAAAGGATTTTGAAAAAGATATTGAAATGAAACTTATTGTAAGACCTAATAATAAAAAGTTATATGATGAAGCAAAATCAAATCCCAAAGAATGGATTCCTTATGATGATATATATTTACGTTCTTATGTTGCGGGAAAGAAACCGGATGGAAGTTTAATTTGGGCGACATCAAGAGCACCGGCATTAATTCATAAAGAATTATCAGACGTTATACAATCAGTATTTACTAAAGATGCTTATAAACCTGAAAATATAGGATGGCGAATTTATGATACAGCAACATCTTATTTGAGATATTCTCACGTTGCACTTTCAGGATGGCATCCAATACCTTTAACTGAGAGTTTTGTTGGAGGTCGAGGATTAAGAGGAGTTTTAAATTTTCCCCGTATTATAAGACGAAATCAGCAATTACTTAAAAATACAGATTTTATGACTAAAGCTCTTGGTTCTGGACTTAAAATTGGGGGATTAAAAGAAGCAGGACGTCATAGAGTAGAACGTGATATTAAAAGTTTGATTAATAAGCTTGAAATAAAAGGTGGGGTTCGAGGAGCAATAGGAAAAGGTTTAGAAATTGCAACATTACCACAATTTACGATAACAAAATTTATATTTGAAAAATTATTACCAAACTACAAAATCGGGATGTTTTATGATTATGAAACAAGATATTTACAAAATCTTAATAAAAAAGGAATAGTTCCTTCACCTGAAAAAATGAAAGAAATTGATAGGGGGGTTGCGTCAATAGTTAATGACCAATTTGGTGTACAAGCGTGGGAGTTGCAAAGAATTTTCAATAATCCAAAAGCTATAAAATGGATGCATAGAACTGTACAATATCCCGATTGGACTATATCCGCATTACGACAGGCATTTGGGGCGTTAGAATTAGGAATAAGAGGAGATATTGCAAGACGTTATTGGTTAAGGTATGGTATTGCGTTTTTTACTGTACAGAATGCTTTAAGTTATTTATTCACCGGTTATTATAATGATGAAAAAGGAAATATAAGATGGTCTTTGGAAAAGTCTCATAGTACATTTGAAAATAAAGACCCTTTACATAAACTTAATTTTCAATTACCTGATATTGATTTAACAATTGCTGGAAATACATTTAATCCTGGCAGAGAATTAAAAGATGATGGAACTTATGGACGTAGATATTATTCCCATTTTGGTAAACAAATGTTAGAGATACCAAGATATGTTACAGCATTTGGAAGTCAAGTATTTTCGAAAGGAAATCCGGTTGTTCAACTTCTCCTTACTCAGTGGATGGGTGGAAAACCATTTAAGGGTGGAATATTCCCGGCAAGAGGAGATTGGGTAGGAGGTCAATTTATACCTTGGGGAGGTAAAAAGGGTTATGAAAATTTAAAAGAAAGAATAAAACAATTCCTTGAAGATGTATCTCCATATTCACTCGGACAGGCAAGACAGGGAAAATATGTTGGTGCTGGATTGATGCCAATTTCTAAAGGATTGAGTTCTTTTGTCGCAAGAGAATATATAGAAATAGCATTAAAAAATAATAATGAAAAGTTACTTGAAGATATAAAAATTACACTAAGATTAAATAATTATCCTGAAAGTTCTATAAAAAGAGCAATCACAATTGTTAAAAATAAAATAGCAAATGAAAAAGGTGAAGAAAAACCTAAATCAGACTTAAAATTTATACCATAAATAAAATAAATGGAGAATAAATATGAAAAAGGTTATTTTTACATTATTGTTTTGCGTGATGTTTGCTTTTGATTCAAAAGCAGATTTGAACATACTATCACTTAACAGGGATTCCGTAAGTGCCAATACAATGCAAGGTGCAAATCTAGGTGATACTTTGTCAATTGATAGTGATACTGCTACGACTTGGGTTTCCGGTAATACAGCTGTTAATCATTGGCTAAAATACGATGCGGGATACCAAAACTTTTACAGGTCGAATGTAGAGAGTCTTCGCATATTTATTGCAGGAGCTTATGCAGATTCGGCACCGAGACAATTCCAGTTACAGGGAAGTAATAATTCAAGGCTTGCCGACAGTGTATGGGTAACGTTACCTGAACGTACAGGAACAATTACTGATACCATATTAACTATTAGTAGAACCGACACTTCAGTATGGCAGGCATGGGAATTTTATAATCCGGTTCGATATAGGGCTTACCGATTGTTGTTTTTAAATAATCATCCTCAAAATACTACGAATAAGGTGGCAATTAGTGAATGGGAGCTTTATGAGCGACATCAGGAGATTGAGGTAATAGATAGAGGTCCTGGGCCATTACATTACGATACGAGATTATCTCGGGCAAATAGTCATTTAGGGAGATATGGCGGACAACCGGAAAGCATTCAAGATACGTTCTATGTTTATTCTACTGAAAGCGATTCAACTGACGATGATTCAACATTGATTTATAATATGTGGAAAGAGCAGGGTTATCTTCTCAGGGTAAGAACCGGAGATAATGCCAATTCTGATTCTACAAAATTAAGAGTGATATTTAGGTCGGGCAATCACGATAGAGGACAGCCATTAATCCCTGTAGATACGCTTAATATAACTGCTGCTGGGGATTATATTTTAGATATTAACCCATTCCGACCTCAAAAACACTGGGATTTAAAGTTTGAATCCACTGCTGGTAGTCTTGCTGTTGGACAGGGTACTCCAGATAGTTCGGAAATTAAAATATTTGGCGATATTGATAGAGATAGATATTAATCAATAGGGGTAAACTATGAAAAAGCTTAAACTATATATGGTTATTGCATTTATAATTATAGGAATAATTTGCGTAACCATACCAAAAGATACTATTATTTATGCGTATAAAGAACTTTTTGAGACTTCACAAATAATAGATTTTGATTCCGAAGTCAGCAGTATAGCTTCAAGCGTTACCGGTGATAGTCTCAGTGATAATTATTCTACAAGTAGTATAGTAGCAGAATCACTTGCTACAAAAACTACATTTTCAGATGTTTCGGATAGTGTAAATGAACGATTATTAAAAGCAGCATTTGTTGATTCAGTTGGAAATATAGATTCTACAACTATTACAAATGATGCACTTGGTTTTGAAGATGTGAATAATCTGCCGGAAGCACTGAATTTAAAATTTGATGTAGCTGATTATAGTATTACATTACGGGATTCATTTGGTGTTGTTTGGGTTGATACTATTATGTATAAAGCATCTTCGTTTGATTCATTACGGTTATATTTTCCGTTTGATGGAAATGCAAATGATTACGCAAGTTATGGTGGCAGTAATAACGGCACTGTAACAGGTGCAGTATTTAAGAGTCAACTTGATAGTTTCAAGGTAGGAACTGGAGCAATTGGAATAGACGATAATGGAGATTATATTCAGTTAAGTGCTATGAATCCGTGTACATCTTTTACTATTTGTGTGTGGATAAATCCAACCTCTGATGATATTCAGAGGGTAATTATTACGTCTGATGTTAGTAATACAGCTGGCATAATCTTGATGGTGAATTCTTCAAACGTATTATCAGCTAATCAGGGTGTAAATTGGCATTCATCTACTGAAACTGTTTTAGCTTCTGAGGGTTGGACACACGTTGCATATACATATAATTATGAAAGTGGGGTTGACTCTACAATAACTCTTTATAAAAATGGTGTTCCTGTTTATAGTGATGAAGAAACATATAATAGCCAGACTGCAGCTGATTGGGCAGTTCCTATACTATTTGCTTATTCTGCTTCTGCGTGGAGTTTAATTGGTCAAGGAGACGAATTTGAATTCTATTCAGGACGAGTTTTAACAGAATTAGAAATCCGTAATAGATATTACAACCCCGCAACTTATAATCTATTCCAGACGAAGGCGGATAAACGAGATATTTACTTCGGTCATTTTGAAAATGTCGATACATCAGCAATTGTAATTGCTCAACAGAATGCACATTATCAGACAAATTCAGTTCTTGATACAGTTAACAACCAGGCATCGGTTGGATTTACACTTACCGGTGATTCACTTGGAGTAATTAATACAAGCGGAAAATCATTATTAGTTAAGATAAAATCTACACTAACATTAGTCGAACTTGATGGTGCGTCAAGTTTCTCACATTGTCTCAGTCTTGGAGATACTACGTTTTTTAGTCATGTGCATAATAAATTGGTAAATAACGCAGAATTAGGATTTACTATACATGCAAATCTTGTAATGGTAGATGGAGATTCAGCAAGATTTTGGGTTACAAATGAAGATGGCACTCAAGATGTAACCGGTACGCACCATGTAGTAGATATAGATGGAGTGCCTTATACAAGATAAAAATAAAGGAATATTATGTCTGATGAACATAATGATAGGCTTATAAGAATTGAAAATAAACTTGATACATTCCTTGAGAAAATTACTGAGTTACATACATGGAAAAAAGGACACGAAAAAGCCGAAACCGAATTTAAAGGAAATGTTTGTAATTCAAGAGGAAGAACAATTAAGAAGCTGGAAAGATTTCAAATATATATAGTCGCCGGTTGTTTTACATTTGGAGTGTTAATTACATTAATTATAAATTGGACTAAATTAGATAAATGGCTTCACGGAGGATAATAGTTTATGAGTAAATTTGATAATGCAGTAAATGACTTATTAGATATTGAAGGCGGATATGTGAATGATCCGAATGACTCCGGAGGGGAAACTAATTTCGGGATTACGAAGAGGTCCTATCCTGATGTCGATATTAAAAACTTAACTTCGGCAGACGCTAAAATGATATATTTGCGGGACTTTTGGAACAAATATCACTATGAATGGTTTAATTCTGCTAAAATAGGACGAATGGTTTTTATAATGTGTGTCGTTATGCCACCGAGACAGGCTCATAAAATATTGCAAAAGGCTGTCAATTTGTGTTTCGATGATGAGAATTTGGTTATTGACGGGATTCTCGGTCAAAAAACATTCGAGGCAGTGAATAGGATTTATGATGTAGAAAGGTTACTTCGGGGGATTTCAATCTTTCAGGCATTTTATTATAAAAGTTTAATTCAAAGGAAACCATCTCAGAAGAAATATATAAATGGATGGTTGAAAAGAGCAACAGTTTAAAAGAGGAGTATTATTGATGAAAAGAATATTTTGTATATTATTAGGACATATACCTATTAATATAAACAGAAAAGAATTTACTGCTATTTGTTATAGATGTGGAAAAAAATTAGAAGTATCTTACGATATGACGTACGGAGAAACAGTTGTAATTGGAGAAATATAATTTAAATAAAGGAGTATTAAAATGGATATTATCTTAGGACCCGTGAAAGATTTTTTTCTAACTGGACCCGGAGCAGGAGCAACGGCGGCATTGGCTTTGTTATTTCTTTCAAGATTACTGCCGGATAAAGCAGTCGGTAAGGTTATTTTCAAGATTTGTAAAGCACTTATGGACATCGGTAGGGCAAAAGTTGGTGTTGCGTTTTGGGTCCCGATTCGGAAAAAATTCATTCAGCACTCATTTCAGGTCATCACAGGTGCGGCAAATGACGCATTTTCATTTTATGACCAAAAAGATGCTGGTAGAATGGCAATTCTGAAAAAATATGGATTATATAAGGATAATGGCGAGAATACATCACAATAAAGCTCGTATAGCGCTCATTAATATAAAACCACTTTAGCCGAGGTAACATATGCGTACAAAGATAACTCTTTTATTCGTGCTTACAGCGTTAATTTTGACTAGTTGTTCATCGACACTAAAATTTATGGACTCTACGGCATTAGAACTTGTTAAAAATAAGGATGTTCAGAAGTATGGGGCAACTATTTCCGGTTTCCTCTATGTTTGGTTTAACTCGAAACAGGATGCTACTCAACATAATGGACAATTTTATATAGATAAGGATGGATTTCATCGCTATAAACACTGGAGCAATGTTTTCGGAGCGGTAACAGTTGGACTAAAGACTGCCGGTTGGATAACAGGGAATTACACACTTTGGGATATAACGAAACGTACAGCAGCCGAAGGAGCTCTCTGGTTTCAAGCGTGGCAGAATTTTTATGACCTTTGGAAATACGATAAAATATTAGATTACCGAGAAGGTATTTGGAATGACCATCGGTACGTTCAACCTTTCGGCGACAGATATATGAAATTTAAAGCGTGGCAAATGATAGGCATTGACGGTGGCATGACTACAGCGGGTTTGTATTATTTGTTGAAACATTAATTATTTATCTTCCTCGAAATCCGCACAGAAGAAATCGTCTTGAACTAACCATGCTTTTTTTCGACAATTATCTATATTTAATCTCGTAGTCTCGTGATACTTACAATTCCGGCATCGCCATTTTACTGATAATTCATCTATAACAAGATTTATAAATTTTGTTAGCATCTCAGCATTTATAGAGCTTTCAAGTATCTCATCTGCCGGTATGTTTG